>Ga0209164_1000047_pt1 | contig 358216 bp, 319 predicted proteins | sample MTBNYHSulfiMetaG_FD_187458 | JGI IMG/M metagenome (GOLD analysis project Ga0209164, IMG submission 187458) | Enrichment culture microbial communities from rom New York Harbor, USA that are MTBE-degrading - MTBE-NYH (New York Harbor Sulfidogenic)... | ecosystem: Environmental > Aquatic > Marine... | reverse complement strand
TGCACTCAATTCCCCTGACAACCACATGGTGCAGCGCACCCGGCGCATCTATTCCCGCTTTCCGTGGCATAATCCGTCAAATATCCAATCCAACTCTCAATATAAAGCATAAAATCATGGACGTCCCCATTATTTCCTAGATCACTGATCCCAGCAGCGCATCGATTTTGGACATAATTTGCTGATCCGTGCTGTGTTTCAAGGTGATTGCGGACGCGGGACATTCTGAAACACAGATGCCGCACCCCATGCATGCGGAAGGCGGGATCTGCGATACGCCGTCTTCATTGATGAACGGCGCGCCGAACGGGCATGCTCGAACACAGACCAGGCATGCAGCGCATTTTTCCGGATCCACCTCTGCAATGGCGGCGGAAGTCGTCATCTCTTCCCTGCAGAGAATTTTCAATGCCTGCTGGCCGGCGCTTTTGGCCATGGTAATGCTTTCATCGATGAATCGGGGACTATGGGCCAATCCTGCCAGAAAAATACCCGGGGAGGCCATATCCACCGGCCGCAGCTTCACGTGGGCCTCCAGAAAAAATCCTTCGTTTGTCTGAGGCAGTCTCAGAAGCTGGGCGATTTGTTTTGCACCCTCATTGGGTCGAATCCCCGCACTTAAAACAACCAGATCCGGTTCGATACGAAAATCCCGGCGAGAGCTTCGATCCGTAAAATCGACGATCAACCTGCCGTTGTCGCCAATAATCCGGGGCTTTTCTTCAGGCACGTACCGGAAAAAAAGGACCCCCGCCTTCCTGGCTTTCAGATAATAAAGCTCCTTAAAACCAAAGGTTCGCAAATCGCGATAGAGCACGACCACCTGGGCGCCGGGATTCATTTCTTTCAATCGGATGCTGTTTTTAACCGCTGCGGAGCAGCACACCCGGCTGCAATAGGCAAACGTCTCATCGCGGGAACCGACGCACTGAATCATGACAATGCGACGGAGTTGACGGGCCCAGGCCTGTTTTTCAACGAGGCGCCTCGAAAATTCAACCTGCGTCACGACCCGGTCATCCCTGCCGTATAGATATTCGGCGGGATGATAGGCCTGACCTCCGGTCGCAAGGACCACCGCACCGTAATGAATATCCCGCGTTTCCTCTTTTCCCTTGACCGTTCCGTGAAAGGCTCCCACATGTCCGCTGTGGGCGGTGAGCCGGCTTTCCAGGTAAAGGGAAACCCTCGAGTGATTGACGATTCTTTCTTTCAAATATCGCAGCAACCTCGCAGGAGAGTTTCCTTCCAGAGTAAACGAAAGTTCGCGGGCAAAACCGCCCAGCCGGTCGCTTTTTTCCACGAGGTGCACCTGAAATCCCTGGTCTGCAATGGTCAGGGTGGCGACCATGCCGGCCACGCCGCCGCCGATAACCAGGGCCTCACGTTTTACCCGGAATACGTTTTCTTTAAGGGGTTCCAGGTGGATGGCCCGCGCCACAGCGGCCCGAACAAGCGCTGTTGCTTTCCGAGTTGCTTTTTCCGGCTCTTGGCCGTGGACCCAGGAACACTGGTCCCGGATGCTCGCCATTTCGAACAGGTAGGGATTCAATCCGGCCTCACGCAGTGTCGCCTGAAAGAGGGGTTCATGCGTTCGCGGGGAACAGGCGGCAACCACCACGCGGTTGATGCGATGGTTCTGAATCGCGGTGACAAGCTCTTTCTGGGTGTCTGAGGCGCAGGTAAACATGAAATCCGCAGTATGCACCACGTGGGGAAGGTTCCTTATCTCTTCCATGACCCGCCGAACATCCACGACGCCGGCAATATTCGTTCCGCAATGGCACACAAACACACCCACACGGGCAGCGGCATCTATAGGGAGTTCCTGCGGCTTTTCCTCTGCATTTATATCGGGGTTTCTGGCGCTGCTCAGCAAAATCGAAGCTTCGGCCGCCGCCGCACCCGCCTGCACCACGGTTTCGGGGATATCTTTCGGGGCTTCAATACCGCCGCACACAAAGACGCCGGGACGGGAGGTGGACACCGGCTCATCGAACGGAGCGGACAAAAACCCATAGGGATTCGTTACGAGTCCCAGTCTTTCGGAAAGTTCCGCGAATTCTTTTGACGGCTGAAATCCGATGGAGAGGACAACCAGATCGTATTCCTCTTCGATCTTGCGGTTTACATGATGATCAAACGTTTCGATAAATAAATTCTGGTTTTCAGGATTCAGATAGACCTGAGAAATCATCGAGCGTCGGTATCTCACCCCGTGTTGGTATCGCGCCCGGTCCACATAGGAATCGAACCCTTTTCCGTGTGCGCGGATGTCCATGAAATAGATGGTTGTTTCAATATCGGGTTCATGGCTGCGCGTGAGAACCGCCTGTTTGGTTGCGTGCATGCAGCAGACAGAGGAGCAAAAAGGCCTGTTTCTCGAGGCATCACGGGACAGGACACACTGGATCCAGGCTATTTTTCGAGGAACTCTTCTATCCGAGGGTCTGCGGATGTGCCCCTCAAAAGGGCCTGTTGCAGATAACAGCCTTTCATACTGCAGTGAAGTAACTACATTTTGATACCTTCCGAATCCGAATTCGCCCTGTTTTTCCGTGAGCGCCGGCTCGAAACCCGTGGATACAATCACCGCTCCGGCATGAATTTCCAGAACTTGGGGCTTCTGGTCGAATTCTATTGCCTGAGTCGGGCAGATCTTTTTACAGATGCCGCACTTTTTTTTGTTCAGATACAGACAATTTTCAGCATCCAGCGCATAAATGCGGGGAACGGCCTGGGGAAACGTCAAAAAAGCGGCTTTGCGGTTTCCAAGTCCGCCGTTGAAGCCGTCCGGAACTTTTTTCGGGCATTTTTCCGCGCAGGCGCCGCATGCGATACACCGGTCTTCATTGACATATCTGGGGCGTTTTTCCACGCGGGCAATAAAAAGGCCGGGATCACCATCAAGGGAAATCAAACGGCTCAGGGTACAGATCTCAATCCGGGGATGGTTGCTGACCTGAACCAGCCTGGGCGACAACATACAGGTGGAACAGTCGTTTGTCGGGAACGTTTTGTCCAGCATGGCCATGTTTCCGCCGACAGCATGCGATTGCTCCAGCAGATAGACGTAAAATCCTGAATCCGCCAGATCCAGGGCGCACTGCACGCCTCCGATGCCGCCGCCGACAACGATTACTTTTCCCACTGGATTGCTGAAGGAAGATCCCATGCTGAAGAACTTTTTTAATTGACAAATCCTTTTTGAATCAACAGGGGCAAAGGATCTGTAATATGCATGTTGAACCATTTTTCCGCGCCCTTTTCTTCAAAAGCAAGGCGCATCAGCTCTGTAAAATAAAATATCGGTGTCCGATCCTCCGATGCGTTTTTCTGGATGATATCCAGATTGGACTGGCATAACGGGCAGGAAACGACAATGGCTTGCGCACCGGTTTGTCGTGCTTTAACTAAAATCCGTTTGGTCAGAGATTCTCCGATGTCCTTGCGGGCAATTCCGATGCCGGCGCCGCAGCATGTGGACTTGTACGACCAATCCATCACTTCCGCTCCCAGTGCAGAGGCGATTCGATCCAGGGTTTTTGGGTTTTCATAGTCTTTGTAGCCGGTGATCTTTGGTGGCCGGACCATCTGACATCCGTAGTAGCAGACCACTTTAAGACCTTCCAGCGGTCGGACGACCCGCTTTTGAATGGAATGAATCATGGACGGTTCCGCCAGAAACCGCGTCATGTCATGAACCCGAAGGTCTCCGGTAACCTGCCAGGGAATATCGAAAAGCTTCCGCTGAATCATCTGCTGGGAAAAGCGAAGCCGATTGAAGCACATCGCACAGGGGGAAACAATGTCCAGGCCGATTTTTTCTGCAGCGGCAAGATTTATGGCCGGCAAGACCACGGACATCAATTGACTCAGACTGTGGGCGGCCGTAGACCCGCAGCAGGTCCAATCCTCTATCTCCACCAGTTCAATATCCAGATCTTTAAATACGGCCACAATCGATCGGGTATAATCGTTGGCCATGCCTTCCAGAGAACAGCCGGGGTAAAAAGACAGCTTCATCACACAATATCTCCGCGTTTTCGGCGGTAAACGGATTTGATCTCTTTAATCATTTTGGACCTTCGGGGAAATAAATTGAGCCTGCCCTTTTTCCACAAGGTCAATCCCAGAAGCAACTCTTCCTTGAGAGTCCCTTTTTCAAGTTTTTCTTTCAGGATATTCGGTTTGAGGTTATAAAAATTCATCAGCCATAATTCATTGATCCGGCCATACCGCTGGAGCTGTTCGAGAAAAGTCTGATGAAATACCGCAAGGCTCCTCTCTTTCGGAGTAATTGCGGAATGGGCCGCCATGTTCCTTAAGTGATTGATAATTTCTGCAACATCCACCTCATTGGGACAATATGTGCTGCACATTTCGCATGATAAACAGACCCAAATCGTGGAGGAGTTGAGTAACGCCTCGCGCCAGCCGAGCTGCGTGTAACGGATCACTTGGTGAGGCTTGATATCCATGTAATGACTGACCGGACATGCGTTGGTACAGCGTTCGCACTGATAACAGGCCGCAATATTCACCCCTGTCTCGCCCTGAACTCTATCCAGGAAATAATTCTCAGCATCTCCGATCAATTTCCTTTCTTTATTGGAGCTGTCTTCGGCCAGCGCTTCTGAAATATTTTCGATCGCCATTCACCATTCTCCTCCTGATTCGATTGCGATCCCTGCAGCGATCCGCCGGGGATGCTGAATGCCATTTAAGTATCACCTTTCCCCTTTCAAGGAAATAGACGATTGCCGGGGGGCTGTTCTCAACGACCATTCCCGTCTCCAGAGGTTAAAATCTCCCCTTTTAGTCCATTCATAAAGTCGGTATTTTTGGTTTCATCGTAGGGGATATCAGAGTTTATTCAGCCTGCGGCGGGCAAGCCCTGCCCAAAATTCAATGGCATTAGGGAGGGGATAAACCCCTCTCCTACGGTTTCTCAAAAAATGTTCGGGTTTATGGATGGACACTATTTGCTATTATTGCAAGGAAAAAATATCGGAATTTCTCCCCTTTTTATGCTATAATCGTATTAATAAAACTTGTTCAAGGTTCCCAAAAAAGATGAAACGGGATGACAGGTAAGGAATTCATCAATTCCGTTGCAAACGGAAAGGCCGATATCATCCAGATTTTTCTGGACATTTTGCTCGATATGGGAACCAGGTACTGCCTCATCGGAGGGCTGGCGGTAAACGCATATGTCGAGCCCGTGGTGAGCTTGGATCTCGATATCGTGGTAGCCGCTCAAGATATCGAGACCATCTGCAAAAGGGCCAGGGAGAGGGGTTTTAGAGTCGAGCGCTTCGAGCACAGTATGAATCTTGCCATCGAGTTTTCTGACTTGCGAATTCAGCTTCAGACAGACCCTCGGTACCAGGAGTTTATTGCAGGTGCGAAGACACGGCATGTGCTGGGATACAAGATGAAAGTGGCAAAAGTTGAAGATGTTCTGCAAGGGAAAATATGGGCATACCTGGATAAGGAGAGAAGGAGAAGCAAAAGACAAAAGGACTTGGCGGATATTTTTCGCATATTAGAGACGTACCCGGAGCTTGCGGCGGACCTGCCGCAAAGTCTTCGGAATAGGTTGGATGAAGAATAAAAGGCGAAAGGGGATTTCATGCAAGCCGTGCGGCCGTGCAATAATGCATTATGAAGAGACTCCTTTTAATTAATCCCGTATCACGGAAAAGCGGTTATCTATTAAGTCGGTTTTCAACCTTTTCTCCTCTCGGGCTGTCCTATGTCGCCGCTGTTACACCTTCGAATTGGCAAGTTCAGCTCATCGACGAAAACTTTGAAGAGTTTACCCTCAAAGAGGCCGATCTTGTCGGTATCTCGGCCTTTTCCAGCAATATCAACCGGGCGTATACGATCGCAAAGCAGTATCGCGACAGGAATATCCCGGTGGTTATCGGAGGGATTCATGCCTCCATGATTCCCGATGAGGCACTGCGATACGCAGATTGTATCGTTGTCGGAGAGGTAGAGAAAATATGGGGAAAAATCATCGAAGATTTTGAGAACAACCGGCTCGAAAGGCGTTACGTCGGCCCCAGGATCGATCTGGAAACATTTTCGGTTGAACCCCGCCGGGATATTCTTCATCCGAATTATCTCTGGCAGTCCGTTCAAACCTCGAGGGGGTGTCCCTTTAACTGTCGATTTTGTTCCGTTTCGAGATATCTAGGCAAATCTTATCGGCAGCGCAAGGCAGAGGACGTATTGAAGGAACTTGAAAAAATTGATAGCCGCTTCATCGCGTTTGTCGACGATAATCTTATCGGTTACAGCCAGAAGAGCAGATCCCGTGCGCTTCGCTTGTTTGAAGGGATGACGGAGCAAGGCATTCGGAGAAAATGGTGGATGCAAACGTCCATCAATGCGGCAGACGAGGAAAAAATAGTCGAAATGGCCTCCCTTGCGGGTTGCATGTTCGTATTCATCGGATTTGAGACCATAGAACGCGATACACTCAAAGAAATGAACAAGACGGTGAACCTTAAAACGGGCATATATAATTACAAAAAAGCTATCAATGTATTTCACAAGCATGGAATCGGGGTTATGGGCGCCTTCATTCTTGGCAATGATTACGAAACGCCGTCGTATTATAAAGAGCTGTCGAAATTTCTTGTTCACTCCGGTATCGATATCATTCAGATATCTCTGCTTACCCCGCTACCCGGGACAGAGCTGATGGATGAACTCCAGGCTGCCGGGCGTCTCATCTACAGCAACTTTCCGGAAGATTGGGATAAGTATCGGTTTTCCTACATGGTCCACAGACCCGGGCGCATTGAAATCGATAAAGTCTACGAAGGAAATAACTATATTAAAAATAAGCTTTACACTTTTCCCGCCTATCCATACCGCCTTTTCAAATCCTTCCTCAGCCTGCATAATCTGACATCCTTTGCGGCGGTCTATAAATTCAACAAAGCCTTATCCAAAAGCTGGCAGCACGCGCATTATTACAACAAAGACAATGGCCATGGGGATCAGGAGTCGGCAGTGCGTTGACAAGAACCCTCCGGGCTTGCGAAAGGCTGCACCAAAATACCCGTTTCTTTTCCCCTTTGTCTTCCCGGATAGCAGGGGCGCCTTGATACGGCGAGCTTGACAGCCATCGGCGGTTCTGGCATGTTCCCTCGGACTGACAAGGACCTTTTGCCTGGTGGAGATCATGCCCTGCCAATGCGATGTCATCATAATCGGAGCGGGTATCGGGGGGCTTACCGCTGCAGCCCGACTGGTCCAGGAAGGACTTCGGGTTCTGATCCTCGACAAAAACTCCCACCCCGGAGGCACTGCTTATGTTTTTCATCGAAAGGGATTTACCTTTCCCATGGGGCCCCTGGGATTCAGTACGCCGGATGTTGTTCAAAGGACGCTTCGGGAGCTTGGAGAAAAGGACGATCTCAAACTGGTGCGCATCCACTATTCCATCTGCGCTTTTGGAGTCAGTCTTCCGATTTCATTGCCGTTTTCCCGTTTAAAGACGAAATTTACCGAAATCTTTCCTGCAGATGCGATAGGAATCGATCGATTTTTTCAAAAGATAACCGAGATCTTGAACACCTTTGCGCTGCCTGACAACGCCCATCGCCGGTCCATACTGCAAAAAGCAACCGGCATGCCGGCACGCGATTACCTGTCCCGCAATATAAATGATTTTCGGCTTCGCCGCATCCTGGGCAGCCAGGGGACCGATGAAGCTTACAGCAGTCTGCCCCTTCTTGCCGCCATGTGGAATCTCATGGGCAACGAGGGGATCTGGTATCCGGAAGGCGGGATGCGCTCTTTTTGCGAAAGATTCGTGCGGGCGGCCACGGTCCGTAACGGACAGGGGGGTAAAGGCGAGATTCGGCTGGGATCCGAAGTCAAAAGGATACGGATACAAGACGGGAACGCGCGTGGGGTAGTGCTTTCAGACGGAACTGCGATCGATGCCGACAGTATCGTCTCGAACGCCGATTTTAAAACCACTTTTTTGAACCTGATCGATCCCGATAATTTGCCGGAAAAGGCTTATCGATCCATTGCCGGGGCCAAGCAGGCCGGCTCGGTGCTCCAGGTGTGTCTCGGCGTCGATAGAAGTGGGGCAGACTTTTCGGCTTTCGACACTTGCAGCCGGATCATTTACCGGCGACCCGGCGATACAGACGAACCAAAGACCCTTGATGTCGATTGGACCGACAGGCTGGTGGAACCCGATGCGTTTGCGAAACAGGAAATGGAGATAAGCCTTTGGAGCAAAGAGGATCCGGCGCTTTCGCCGGAAGGCGGCGCCTCGGTGGTCATTCGGGTGGGGGCGGATTACCCGCATTTTGCGAGATACCGATCAGGGCCCCGTCGAAGACTCTCCGGATATCCGGCATACAAACAGCGGTTGGGTTATGCCCTTGTCCGGGAAGCGGAAAGGATCATTCCATGGCTTTCGAACGCCGTGCGGGTGATGGATGTGGCCACGCCGCTGACTTTTCAAGATCAGGGAGGCAGAAGCCAGGGAACGGTGGCCGGATGGTCCTGGAACTTTGAGGACAATCCGGCTGAAGCCTCCGTTGAATTGATCAGAACGCCGGTTAGAGGACTCTATATGGCCGGCTACCAGGCTTATTCAACCCTTTTCATGGGCGGTATTCCAACGGCCGTTGAAAGCGGCAACCGGGCGGCAAAAGCCGTCCTGGAATGTGCTGAACCCGTAGAAGAGGTAAGGCTACCCGGAAATGCGGGATCCTGCGGTTAAAGCACGATAAGGTAGTCCGAATCCCGGGGAAGAAGGTACGGTGAGGGTAGGGCAGGCCTTTGGTTTGCATGGCAATATGGCTGGAAAACCACTCAGAGAAGTCGTAATTCCGAAAGAAAGCGCCGTGTTTTGGCTTGACGCCCGGGGCCGATGGCATAACGAATTCGGTGAGATTCAACACAAACGCATCAAAGCGATGCTGGATGCTTCGATCAGGCGGGACAAAAGCGGATATCACGTGTTCCAGATTAACGGCGATGTTGCAGAAAAGGTGTATTTTGGGTACGAAGACTGTGCGCTGTTTGTAGTCGATGTGGTTAAAAATCTCTCCATCATGCTGGTATTAAACACGCGAAAACGCTTGAAATTAAAACCAAGACGTCTATTCATGCGAAATGACGCCCTCTATATGGATATGCTCGGCGAGCCGATCAAATTTTTGGACAGAGCGCTTGTGAAACTTTCGGGCATCCTGGTGTGGGAAGGGAACAAATGCTTTATCCGTATAAACAACCGAAGATACGCCATAAAAGAGCGGAAACCGTGTAGCTTTTCGAAAAATGGAATTTAGGGAGGGATCCTTCGAAATGGCGGAGCCGGAAGACAGAAAAGATACCATGATCTGCCCTGGCTGCGGGGAACCGATCGAGGCGAGATGGAAATTCTGCCCGGTTTGTGAGATGCCGCTTACCGGACATCTTTGTCCTTCGTGCCGCTTACCGGTGAAGGAAAACTGGAAAAGATGTCCGGAATGCGGGGTTTCTCTTGTTTGTTCCCGATGCGGTCGACGATTTTCCGAGAAAGAAAAGACCTGTCCGACTTGCGGGCCTGTTTATTCCGGTATGACCGGGCCTCAACCCGTTTTCCAGGAGTCGGTCACAGGAATGGAATTCATCTACGTACCAGGCGGCACATTCATGATGGGCGACTCTTTTGGAGATGGGCTTGAAAGCGAGCAACCGGTCCACGAGGTTTTTCTCGACAGTTTTTATCTGGGCAGGTATCCGGTCACCCAGGCCCAATGGAAGGCCTTGATGGAGAACAACCCGTCGGCATTTTCGGGCGAGCTTCGACCCGTGGAACAGGTCACCTGGCATGATGCACAGGAATTTATTCTGAAACTCAAATCGGTAATCAACGAAAAATATGTGTTTTCTCTACCTTCAGAGGCCCAGTGGGAATATGCGGCTAGAAGCGGCGGCAAGGAGGAGATATTTTCCGGCAGCGACAATGTGGATGCCGTGGCATGGCACGAAGGCAACAGCGGTGGAATGCCCCATCCGGTCGGCAAAAAGCTCCGGAACGGTCTCGGGTTTTTCGATATGAGCGGCAACGTCTGGGAGTGGTGTCTTGATACCTTTGACGAAGACGCCTACGGAAGTCACCCGCAACGAAATCCCGTCGTAATCGAACCCGGTCCCAACCGGACAATCCGGGGTGGAAGCTGGAGTGTGGATGCCTGGAACGCAAGGTGTGCCCGGCGCTTCGGTTTCAGGGCAGAGTTTTACGGCCCGGGCCTGGGATTCCGCGTGCTCATGGTTCCGCCTTTCTGAGGGGAAAGATTCCATGCGCAGCCTTCTTGTTTCCATTGGATTGATAGCGGCCTTGTTTGCATCCAGCGCAGACAACTGGCGGCTACTTGCTCCCGGCATGGAGCTCGGGATGTTCGGAATCCCTTCAGAAAGCCAGATGGCGGACAGGGAGTTAACGATCCTGCGTGTCGATCTCAACCTATGGGATCTTGAAATCGTCGGGATTAGTCGCAGCGGGGAGTCGGCCGGACGGACTGCGAAACAGTGGTGTGAAACGCACAACCTTACAGCATCCATCAATGCCGGAATGTTTGGGACCGATTACAGAACCCATGTCGGCTATTTGCGGTACCGTGACCATGTAAACAACAGCTACGTGAACATATACCAGTCGGTCGCCGCCTTCGATCCAAAAGAAGGCATAGGGCTTCCCCGCTTCAGGATCTTCGACCTGGATGAACCGGGGGTCTCCATGGAAAAGATTCTGCGGGATTTTTCTTCTGTGGTTCAAAACCTCCGACTGATCAAACGTCCCGGTTTGAATCAGTGGAGCCCGCAGGATAAGCGGTGGAGTGAAGCAGCACTGGGTGAGGACGAATCGGGCCGGGTTCTCTTCATTTTCTGCCGGTCTCCCATTTCCATGTATGAATTTAACCAGGCTCTCTTGTCTTTGGATATCGGTGTTGTTGCCGTTCAACACCTCGAAGGCGGGCCGGAAGCCCAGTTTTATCTGAGCGTCGGGGATGTCGCGATCGATATGATTGGAGATTACGAGGCATTTTTCATGGGAAAAGACGCAAAGGCGGCGGCTTTTCCGATCCCGAATGCCATCGGTATTCGACCGAGAGCCCCGGCGGCAAGATAGGGGTTCCTGACATAAAAATCTGCTGCATACGCTTGACGCTGTTTCTTATGTCTGATAATAAATCGGCAATCTGACTTTTTGGTTCCAGTGGCAAAGGCGATGATAAAAACAATTCCCATCACGAAGAGGGAGGTGAAATCATGAAGATTAAAAAGGTGACCAGGAAAGTTAAAGGGCTTTGCAAGTGCAAACGGTCGTGCTGAAATTCTGATCAGTGCCGCAGACAGGGTCGATAGATAGCGCTATCGACCCTGTTTTTTTTCAAGATCTGCCGGTCCGGAAAAATGGGAAAAACGGATATCAAGGCCTGTGTGTGCCGCCCCTTTTGCATGTTTTTTAAAGAGGGCCAAAAAGAAGACTTCATCTGCGGCGGCGCCCACGTGATCGAACGGTTCTTGACCCTGAAAAAGCTCTGCTCCGAAACCCTGCCCGAACAGGGAGAACACCCTTCACTCCGGCAAGGGCATCGAGACATTCTGGATCGCTGGGTTTGCCGCTTTTGTCCTTTTCGAAAGGAAGACTGCGATTTTGCATCCTCCGCTCCGCCTGTCGATGCCGAGCCCTGCGGGGGATATATCCTTTTGAGTCTTTTGATTGAAACCGGCCGCATCACTTCCAGCGACCTTGAGGAGATCGCCTTTGAATGATTTGAATTGGCGCAAGGGGTACCTGCGGCTGGGCCCCGGTGTTTCTCTAAAACACCTCGAAAACCTGTTTCTTTACAACTGCCTGACCGACGAGCTTTACGAGGTTTCAGAAAATGCAGGACCTTTCCTTATGTCCTGTGATGGGACTGCCACAGGAGAGAGCCTTGCACCGGATGAGCCGTTTGTGGCATATTGTGTCGAGGAAGGGCTCATCGAAGTTCTGCCCGGGCCGGATCCGCTCCGCATGACGGTTGCAAAGGCCCCCAACCCTTCTCTGAGATATCTGGAGCTTCAGCTGCTCCATCGGTGCAACCTATCGTGCCGACACTGCTACCTGGGTGCCAGGAAGCCCGTTGAGATGTCCCTGTCAGACGCGGTGAAAATCGTCGATGAATTCGCTGTCTTCGGGGGATTGCGGCTGCTTATCTCCGGGGGAGAACCTCTATTATATCCGCGTTTGAAAGATTTTCTGGATCAAACCGCGGCCATGAATTTGCACCGGGTGCTTTTTACGAACGGTACGCTGATTACGGAAGAAAACGTTCAATGGCTACGGGTGGAAGAGGTCCAGTTCAGCCTGGACGGGATGCACCAGGGGCACGATCTGCTGCGGGGAAAGGGATCGTTTGTCCGAACCGTCAGGGGCATGGGTCTGATTCGGGAAGCCGGCATACCTATTTCCATCGCCACGATGATTCACAGGGGAAATATCCATGAGTTTGAAACGTTGAGACGATTTATCGAGGATTTCGAGGCTGTCGAATGGGGAATCGATGTGATGTCTCTGGCCGGATCCCTGACGCGGAACCAGGACCTCATGGTTTCTCTGGAAGAGGCTGTGCCGCTGATGACCCATGGTTTCGGCGGCGGAGTTCACGGCTCTTCCGAGGGGTTCGCCTGCGGTCGACATCTCCTGAGTGTGCTGCCGACCGGAAAAGCCGTAAAGTGCGGTTTTTACGAGGGAGAGCCTTTGGGGGATGCCCGCGACGGGCTTGTCGCGTGCTGGCTGAAGCTAAAGCATATCCCCATTGAGGCACTCGAATGCCGCACGTGTCCTGTCGTCGTGGAGTGCGGGGGCGGGTGCCGCTTTCGCGCGGTTTACCCGGGCGGTCCGGACCCGGTGATGTGCGCGATCTTCGGGGTAACCCTTGCGAACGTCTCAAACTCCCGCACAAAGCGGGTCTGATACCATCAGGTAAAAATCTGTTTATCACCCGATATGAAGATGTAACATTGGCTTGCCCTTTTAAAACACGGAGGGAGAATGAAAGTTTTCCATATTCGCGATTTTTACGAAGAAGATTACCGGGAATACATTATCGGATCCAAGGTGACGCACAGGCAAAGCGCTTACCTTGTGTATGGCGAGGTCGAGGCGGGCGATGTTCGCACCATGACGCCCGGCGGCCATGATGAAATTCTTCTTCTGCTGTCCGGCCAGGCCGTGCTCGAAAGAAACGGTGAAAAGATCTCCCTTGAAAAAGAGCAGGCTTTTTATATGGAGCCGAATGATGTATATATCTTTACTGCGGTTGTCCCATGTCGATACGTAATAGCCGGTGGGCATCCGACAAACCACCATGCCCATTGAGGATCATGCAGAAGGAGGACGTATGAAAGAAGCTGTGGTGAGGGCCGCTGCGGTTCAGGCCGCTCCGGTTTTCCTGGATAAATTCGCCACCATCGAAAAGGCCTGCACGCTGATCCAGGAGGCGGCGGACAACGGGGCCAGACTCATCGTTTTCCCCGAATCCTTTATTCCGACATTTCCCTACTGGAGCAATTATCATCCGGAAGGACCTCCCTGGGCGCGTACCTTCACGAAACTGTTCAAAAATTCCGTTGAAATTCCGAGTCCGGAAACGGAAAAACTTGGAGAAGCGGCGCGAAAAGCCGGTGCCCATGTAATGATGGGTCTTAATGAACGGGACGCGGTTTACGGAGGGACTCTATACAACACGCTGTTGTTTTTAGGACCTGACGGTAAAATTCTCGGCAAGCACCGAAAGCTGATGCCCACCCACCACGAGCGGCTTTACTGGGGTTGCGGAGATGGATCCGGGCTGACCGTTTATCCTACTTCCCTGGGGAGGATCGGCGGTTTGATTTGTTACGAGCATCACATGACGCTGTCCAAATACGCTCTTTACGCTCAGGGGGAGCAGATTCACTGCGCCGTCTGGCCTGGATGGCCCGGCAATTCGAAATATGACAACCTGGATATCGTGCATACCGCATCGCGCCAGTACGCTTTTGAAGGCCAGTGTTTCGTTGTTTGCGCGTGCGGATGGATTCACCCGGAGATGATCCCGGAAGATTTTGAGTTTAAAAACGAAATGGACTGCAGCAGCAGGGGCGGATCCACGATAATCACGCCGCTCGGAACCCTGCTGTGCGAACCACTGGTGGACCGGGAAGGGATTGTTTACGCGGATCTAAAAATGGACCTGATCATCAAGGCAAAGGCATTCGTCGATACGACGGGTCATTATGCCCGCTGGGATGTGTTGAGCCTCAATTTCAACCGGCGGCCGTATCGAGCCGTAACGGAAACAGCCCGGGGATCTTCCACCCGTATCAAAGAAAAATTGTCGGATCTTATTTCCCGTGCGGATCGTCTGAGCCGCGAAGAACTTCTGGATCAACTTTCCCGTTTGGCCGGGGATGAATGAGCGGTAAAGGATGTATCCATGACGATATCCGCGAAAGACTATCATTTCAGCACGGCTTATGACCGGTTTGACATGAAGGGACATTTTCTCGACTGGCAAAATCAGCCCGCCGTATTTAAATCCTATCCCGGAAAAGGTATCCTTCCTCTTCCAAAGCCTGAGGATTCCCATGAAATATCCCTTTGGGAGCTTTATAGATCGGCGCATGGCCCGAGGCATGATGCCGGGCTGGATCGTGACAGACTATCGAGAATTTTTTCCCGCGGCCATGCCCTGAGAGCCAGAGGGCGTTCCGTTGGAGACGATTTTTATTTTCGTACGGCGCCTTCGGCCGGTGCTCTGTATCCCAACGAGATTTATCTGGGGGCCTTTCAGATCCAGGGGCTCGACAGCGGTATTTATCACTACGGTATCGGAAATTGGGCGCTTACGCGGTTAAGAAAAGGGAATTTCAGGCGGCATGCCGCATCCGCTTGCGGTCTTTCAAGCTACAGGGAACTTTCCGCCGCATTTTTTATCACAGCGATTTTCTTTCGAAGCGCCTGGAAATATCGTGTACGTGCGCTCAGATACGTTTTACTGGACGCCGGGCACGTGCTGGAAAATCTTCTTTTGGCCCTTGCCGCAGAAGGGCTCCGGTTTACCGTACACTATAATTTTGACGATGTGTCTGTCGGTCATCTGGTCGGCATCGACAACAGGCGGGAAGTCTGCATTGCCTGCATCAACGTCTACGGGGTCTGTTCGGAAAAAGATGACGACGTCAACCTCGTGGAGCCGCTGCCGCCGGAAATTCTCCATACGAGCATTGTGTCGGCCCGTGAGATTTTCCATGAGGAAATCAAAGACGCTTTCAAATCCGGAAGAAGGTGGCTTCGTCAGGGGGATTCTGGAGGCAATATAATGAATACATTGGGAATATCTTACAGCCGGATGGTTTCAAATCCGGTTTATCAGCCGCCGCAGAACCTGCTGCCGTACCCAAGATCCGTTTTTCACCGAAGATCCAAAAGAAACTTTATTGAAAAAACCATTTCCATGGATGTGCTCGCCGGATTTCTGGACATCCTTTGCCTGGCCCCCGCAATGTGCATATCTGCCGAAACCGGCATGCCGTCAACCCTGTCGGTCGGTTTTTTAGCCGAAAGGGCAGGCAGGGTCCCATCAGGTTTTTACGTGATGGATATGGTGGAAAAAAGTTTCGGCTCTGTCTCCCATGATCCGATGATCGCCGCCATGGCACGCATCTGTCTCGATCAGGAATGGCTGCGCAGCGCATGCCTGCACTTTATTTTCATGACCAATCTTTCCGTGCTCGACAAAAGCTGGGGACCCAGAGGGTATCGCTATGCGATGATCAATGCAGGCCGACTGGGGCAGGCCGTTTATCTGGCAGCGACCGCCATGCGCCTGGGCTGTTGCGGTATCGGCGCCTTTTATGACGGGGAGGCAGCCAAGCTCCTCGGCTTAAATACCGACTCCGCGATGCTGTACCTGGTGGCTGCAGGACCCGTAAAGCAATTTGAGCGATAGGAGGAAGTAAGGGGCCGAAGTGAAAACCATCCGTCCGCATACCTGATACGGGAGATTCCAGAAGCTTCCCATATAGAAGCTGTTTCAAAACCTCAGACGAGGTATGGCTTCTATTCTATTTCTGGACCCGTACGATCGCTTGATTTTCTCCCTGTTTTTTTCAGCTCTTCTTCTTTCAGCACACGGCGAAGAACCTTTCCGACGACCGATGTCGGCAGCTCGCTTCGAAATTCGATGGAACGGGGGCGCTTGTAGCCGGCAAGTCTGTCTTTGCAAAAATCCAGAATTTCTTTTTCGGTGGCTTCTTCTCCGGACTTGAGCTGAATGAACGCTTTGACCGATTCACCGCTTCTTTCATCCGGTATTCCGATAACCGCGGCAGTGGCCACCTTGGGGTGGGTGTAAAGAACCTCTTCCACTTCCCGGGGGTAGCAGTTGAAACCGCCCACGATGATCATATCTTTCTTGCGGTCTGTGATGATGACGTATCCGTCTTCGTCGATGCGGCCGATGTCGCCGGTAAGAAAGAACCGGTGACCGCCGATGTCGCGAAAGACCTTTTCATTCTCATCGGGTTTTTCCCAGTATCCTGCCATGACCTGCGGGCCGCTGATGGCGATTTCTCCATCCATGCCGCGGGGCATCTCCGACTTGCCGATTTCCATATCGAGGATTTTTACATCCGTGTTTGATATAGGAAATCCGACGGATCCAAACTTGCGCTGCTCGGTGTTGCTCGGGTTGGCTGTGGCAAGGGGGGATGTTTCCGTGAGGCCGTATGCTTCAAAGATGATGCTGCCTGTTTTGGCTTCAAAGTTCTTCGCCACCTCGACGGGCAGGGGGGCGCCTCCGGACCCGCACCCCACGATCGAAGAAAGGTCATATTTATGGATCAGCGGGTGATTGGTAAAGGCCACAAAAAGCGTCGGAACGGCGGCGATAATGGTGACGCGGTATTTTTCAACCGCTTTTAGAACCTCGGTAAATGGCGGCTTGCCCGCCCTTGGATCCGGGATACAGACCATTCGACTGGCCGTGTAGCACGACCAGAGAAGGGTGATGGTCTGCCCGAAGCTATGGTACCAGGGAAGAACGCCGAGAAAGCAATGGCTTCCTCCCGGGGTCATGGTTTGGATCTTTCCTTCAGGTTTCTGAGGCACCCGGAACCATTCGTGAAGTGCCATGGTATTAAACATGAGGTTCGCGTGGGTCAAACATGCGCCTTTGGGCACTCCTGTCGTACCGCCGGTATAAACGATAACGGCCAGGTCCTGCATGGGATTCAGTCTCACCGGAGGGGGCTCGGGCTTGGATTCGGCCACGATATCGTCGAAAAACAGATGCCCTGCCACGTGGCTTTCGGCTTTGGGAAGCTTGCCGAGAATGCTTCCCAGAACCGCTTTGATCTTCGGCAGATATGAGTGTACCCTGCACACCACCACCGTTTCTATATCCATACCGTTAGTAGCCTTTACCGCAGTGGGATACAATATGGGGTGGTCCATGCAGAACAGGGCTTTTGCTTCGGCATCTTTGATCTGGTAGCCGAGTTCCGGTGGCGTATAGAGGGGATTGCACGTGACGCAGACCGCACCGGCTTTCAGAATGCCGAAATAAACCTCGGGATACTGGGGAAGGTTGGGAAGGAAAACTGCGACCCGGTCGCCCTTTTGAATGCCGCGGGCTGCCAGGAAATTGGCAATGCGATCTGCCGTATCCCGGACTTGCTTGAAGGTACGGATGCCGCCGTTGAAGATCGTATAGGTCTGGTTTGGAAAATTTCGAGATGCGTCGTCCAGAATCGAGAAAAGGGGTTTTTCAAATCCGGAAATTTCGTGCGGCACGTTTTGAGGCCAATGGGAAGTAGGCCAAGGGTGTTTTGCCATGATCAGGTCCTCCTTTTGTCAGGTCATAATCACTCTTCGCTCCTTTTTTACTCCCTCACGCCGGTTGCAAGGAATCCTTCCATAAAAAGTCAGTGCCGCCGATCAGATCAGCCGAAGCTTCGATAAAATCTTTTCAAACTCATCCGTGGGCACCTGCCGCCAGGGGCCATTCGGCGTAAATTGCAGCATCGATTTCACGTCCGGGGAAAAAACCTTTCCACCCTTCAGGTCGGGTTTTTTGATAAGATATTTGTATTCAAAGCCCAAATCAAGCAGCAGATCCAGCTCATCGCTGATGTCCAGGAGTTCGACCAGGCGGCTGTTCTGAATGAGCCCGCCGCCGCTCATGTGTCTTTTTCCCTGCTTTCCTGTAGAGATCGACAGCACAGCCCTTTCCATGGCGGCCGCAGATCCGTCAGGGGACAGGAGAAAGGCCTCTACGACGGTATAGTCCCCGTCTTCAAAGGGTATCCAGTCTTCCATACCACCCATCCTATGAATTGTTTTTGCTGCGCTCTGCCTCAGATTTTTCTTGTCCGGAGTGTTAAAAAACTTTATACCTGCGATGAACCAAAGGTCAAGTTTTGATTAAAAAATCGTTGAATCAGAGCCTTGACACTCTATTCGACAGGTGTGAAACGCATCGGCCCTGCACCAGAATCCTACAAATCAAAAGGATCAGGGAGATAGGAATGGATATGAAAAGTCCCTTGGAACATCGTCTTGAAATTTTGAAGAAGAAGGCTCTCGGCTTTGGCGCTGATGATGCCAAACTCATTTCTGCAGACAGGATCCGCATAGAAGACGAAGTGCTCGAAATGTGCAAAAAACCCTTTTGCGATGGATTTGGGAAAAGCGCCAATTGTCCGCCGCATACCATGACCCCTGCGCGGTTTCGTGAGTTTATCAAGCAGTACACGTATGCCATAGTCTTTAAAATCGATGTGCCGGTCGAGGATATGATGTCGGAAAAACGCAACACCGCTTTTAGAAAGATTTATGAAATCGCGTCGAATCTGGAAACCGAGGCAAAATCATCGGGTTTCGAATTATCCAGGGGCTATGCGGCTGGATCCTGCAAGCCTGTTTTTTGCAAGGAGCATAAAGTCTGCCAGGCCCTGATCGACAAAACCTGCAGAAATTCTTTCTTAGCCAGACCGTCCATGGAGGCGGTCGGAATGAACGTGATGAAAATTATCCAGGAGGCAGGATGGGAAATAAAGCCGATTCATTCGGACAGCAATCCCGCATCTTTTACGAAAATCGTTCTATCCGGCCTGGTTCTTCTCGGATGAGGCCGCTGGCGCTTTTTCGTCAACCTGCGCCTTACCCTCCAACCGGATCCAAGGTTTGGAAACGGCTTTTGATAAAAACGCCCGGATCAGCAACCGGGGCATGGCGAAAGATGAAAAAAGCAATTACAGGTATCGCCCCATTTTCATCATAAGATCCTGTTTTTTAATGGCGCCCGGGAAGCTTTCTTTCAATGCGGCGTTGTCGAAAACAAAGAGCGTCGGCACACTGCGGATGGTATACTTGGCGGAGATATTCGGGCTCTTGTCCACGTTTAATTTTCCAACCCGTATTTTCCCCCTGGATTCGGCTGCAAACTCGTCGATGACCCGCATCGACGCCGAACATGTCGGTCACCAGGGTGCCCAGGCATAAACGAGGGCGGGCAGGGGGGATCGCAGCACCTTTGTTTCAAAATCAAAATCCGTGATATCCATGGGTTGTGGGTGAAAAAGTTCCGCAGGATCAAGGGGTGTGCCACATTTTCCGCATCTGGGATTCCCTTCGATTTTATGGGAGGGAATCCGGTTTTTCGTACCGCATTGAGAACACCGCATCACATAGGCATCCAGTCCTGAAGAGGTTTCATTTTTTTCTTTTCCCAATGCCGCTCCGCACTTACCGCATTTTGCATGCCTGCCGGATTTCGCCGGGTCGATCCGGTTTTTCGTACCGCAAAAAGTGCATTGTATGATATGGGATGTATTCTGAACCATGATTTTTCCTTGAAGCCATTTCAAAACCTCGTCTGAGGCCCGATGGCTGCGTTGCAGGTTTCCTCAAAATGCTCACATACTACCGTATGCTCCGCCTTTTCGTCAACCTGCGCCTTGCCCTCCAACCGGATCCAAGGTTTTGATACGGCTTCTGGTGATTTTATATGAAATAGCCGGGTAAGGGTTCATGACCGTCTTTTTAAAAATTACCGCGCAGCCTTCCAGAAAGACAAACGGATACCCCGTTTCTATGGACTGAATTATTACCTGAAAGGCACCTGAACGTAAAGAATTTTGTCGACCAAAAAGTGGAGATGCCGTATGGGTGGAAGATTCGGTAAATATGGAGATACAAAACGAAGACAGCTTATCCGTAAATGCGGACTGAGCAGGCGGGAAATCCACCGGATCGAACATCCGTGTTCGGAAAAACAGCTGCCCAGGGAAAGGACATCGATCCTTACGGAGGATGAGCCGAAGAAAAGGCGAAAAAAAGGGGAAAAGAAGATGGGGAAGGAAGTCAAAAGAATCAGCAAGGAAAAACTGCTGGAGCGTCTGGAAGAGCCCGGAGTGCGAGTTATCGATGTCCGGGTGAATTGGGAAAGCAGCCCGCTGAAAATCAAGCATGCGGTAAGGGAAAATCCCTTGGGAAATGTTTTGGAGTGGGCGGGAAAATATGGCAAGAGCGACACGATCATACTCTATTGCTCCACACCGGAAGAAAAAACAAGCGAAGAAATTGCCCTCGCAATGGTCGAAGAAGGCTTCTCTGATGTATCCATACTTCGCGGAGGGTGGACCCTGTGGGAGTCTTCTCGATTTCCTGTGGAAAAAACAGGTAAGGATCCACTTCCCAAGGGGGTGGTTGCAGACGTCATGGGGGATTAAGCGGCTTACCGCTTTTTTTGCCGCCGGAAATCATTCCAGCGGTAAAGGCGGCCGGCAAAAGAATCGCACATCGCGTCAACAGTTTTATCGCCCTGTCCCGTTCACCCGCGTCGGGATAGGGCATGAAAGACGTGACTTAATGGAAAAAAGAAAAGGATAAAAGCCGATGGCGGAACTGAGCGACTCCCAACTATTGACCATTGTCGTCAATGTGGTCGAAAAGCGTGGATGCAAAGTAATCGAAGTGGACTTTGAAAATCGATGGATCAAACTCGAAGGTCCTGAGGAATCGAAGGAACAGTGTGCAATGGACCTGGAGGAAATATTGGGCGACAGGTTGTAACGAAAACCGGTACGGATTCATTCGGGTTTGATCGAATAAAAACTTGCAACCCCCCGGCTTTGCATGTAAGTCTCAATCCCCGGACGAAATAGCCAAACGATACCTTTCAGACGGTTTATTCAGGACGTATCGAAAGCTTTCCATACCGCAGCAAAAGATATCCAAAGGACGCTTCTATGAATGTCACTTTGTTGATGGCCCTGACCGTGGACGGAAAAAACAGAAAGACGACAGATCATAGGAATCATTTATTCCGGAGCAGGTATGATGCTCAACGCCTGTAAAAACGAAACCGCATTCCTTCGACATATCCTTCAAATGCTGGATCAAAGTGCACAAGGGAAAGTCATTTTTCCCGGTGATGTCGAAAGTTCTTTCAAAGCTTCTGCCGTATTGTTTCTGCTCGGCAGACACCCAGAGAAAAAAGAATTTGAACCCTGCATTATTTTAACAAAAAGGTCACAAAACGTAAAACAATCGGGAGATCTCTGCTGCCCCGGGGGAAGTATCTCTCCTGGAAAGGATGTTTTTCTGTCGCGGCTGATCCGGTGGCCTGTTTTTCCGATAGGCAAATGGCCTTACTGGGCCACGTGGCGACGGCGGCGTGCATCCGAGTTTCGGCGCCTTTCCCTGCTGCTTGCAACGGCTTTGCGGGAAAGTTATGAAGAGATGCGCCTGAACCCGCTGGGAGTAAAATTTTTAGGGCCTCTTCCGAGCCAGAAGCTCACTATATTCCGCCGGGAGATCTATCCGATGGCGGCATGGGTAAAACATCAGCGCAAATTTGTAACCAACTGGGAGGTTGAAAAGATTGTGCATATTCCCCTTTGGGAGATGCTGAAACCAGAGAATTACTGCCGGTATCACCTGCAAATGAGATCCTTCGGGAGTGAAACTGTCCGGGACATGGATGATTTTCCCTGTTTCCGCCGGATCGACCAGAAGGATGCGGATATTCTCTGGGGCGCCACCTATCGAATTGCGATGGCATTTCTCAAGCTGGTTTTTGGATTTGATCCGCCACAACCGGTAAATCTTCCAGTATATCGTGGAATGCTGGATGAAAACTACTATACAAACGACCCTGGATAGGTCGCTCCGCTCCGCAGCCCCAGGTATCCAGCTGGTTGCCTCCATCCGGAAAGATTTAGCGCTTTGTGAGCGCTTTTAAGTGAACCGGGGTCGAAATTCGGGTGATAGGCTCAAAAACGATGATGTCGGCCGAGGATAATCCTTCGCAAGTCAAAAAAAAGTAATGCAGAAAAAAAGACCGGGAAATTTCCCGGTCTTTCCATTGACTGTCAATAGCCATGGTTTATGAACAACAGCAACATGTCACATGACACGCGCAGGGATCCACCACATAGCATCCGCACGGATCTACGTAATACGTCCGGCAGATTTCATCCAATTTTTTCAGCTTAAAATCGCTGATTCTTTTTTTGATATCTTTATCCATCATAATAGCACCTCCCGACATTCCAGAAAGACTCTTTTGGGCTTTTTTTTGTTTTCGGTGTTGCGTGTGTCCTGGTAATCAGAACAAGTCGGCTGTCTCTTACGCAACAGACTTATTATAAGCACGATTTTCAGAATAGCCAGGGATTCCCGGTATATTTTTTTCACAACAGGACCGGTAAAGGCGGTTCATTTCTCTTGAAGCAGCATCCGGAGGCTGTTATCTTTCACTGTATTTCAAAAACCTGAACCTTATTGATAAAATCATTCAAGAACAAACACGTGAATCCTTTCTCCCAACCAATTGAGAGAAGAACCACATTTAATGTGTTACTGGAAGATATAAAATATAACAACGATATATATATGAATAAAATAGTATTTGAAAGGTCTTACTTTTTCGACAGCGGTATCCGGTTCGAATGCAGGAGATGCGGCGCCTGCTGCACCGGCGCTCCAGGATCCGTACTTGTGCGGATTCATGAAATTCATGGGATCGCCCGATATCTAAAGATCGACACACAACGGTTGATCGAAGATTATCTTTGCCCTTTCGGAGGCGGCTACAGCATTCAGGAGCGAGCGGATGGCCGGTGCCTGTTTTATGACGATGGATGCGCAATCTACCCGGTTCGTCCCCTGCAGTGTAAGACGTTTCCTTTTTGGTTTGAACTGTTACGGTCGCCGAAGCGATGGCACAAGATGGTCGAAGAATGCCCGGGAATCGGGTCCGGTTTGCTTTACAGCAAGGATGAAATTATTGAAATTGTCGGCTACACGCTGGACGCTCAAGAAATTGATCTTTTGTCATGGAGATGAGACATGTTTACTTTAAAAGATATTTTCAACATCGCCGTTCAGATCGAAAATAACGGAGAACGCGTCTATCGACACATTTCCGGCAATATTTCCAATCCCAAGCTGATAGAGATATTGACCTGGCTGGCCGACGAAGAAGCGGCCCATGCCCAGTGGTTCAACGACCTTATGGGACAGGCTGAAAAGCGCATCGACGATCCCGGACTGGAGCAGATGGGAAAAGAGATTCTTCTCGACATCATCGGAGACCAGAGTTTTTCCCTTGAAGATATCGATCCTGCAGATCTGCAGGATCACGAGACATTGTTGAGGCTGTCTGTTGAATTTGAAAAGGATACGATCCTGTTCTATGAAATGCTGCGGCCTTTTGTTGAGGACAAAGAGACCGAAAAGCATCTAAAGGAAATCATCGAGGAGGAAAACCGGCATGTTACGGCATTGCAGGAATTTCTCGCTGCCGCTGCACGGCCTCCTGCATGAGGCCGTTTCGGCTCCCGGAGCGAAGATGTTCACTCGTTATGTAAAACCCAACGTTGAGGTAAAATCACCGTTCGTCAACCCTTATACGGTCAGTCGTTTGTAAACAGCGGGAAGCATGGAGGGAAGCCGTTCGATGTCGGGCAATACGATACTCTGAGTAGCCGGTGCGATCCGTTTCATATATTCAACCCCCTGCTGGTCTGAGGTAATGATAAAGGGATGTATTTTCAGTTTCCCGGTTTCTTGAATCGCCTTTTTTGTATCGGCGATTGCATATTCCATATCCCCGTAGTCATAATCATAGGGTCTGCCGTCGGTGAGAATCACCATGAGTTTCACTCTTGCCCGAACCGCATCGATTTTTGAGGCGGCATGCCGGATCGCCGTGCCGAGTCGTGTCAGCCCTTCCGGAGCCAGATTGCCGATACGATGTTTGACCTGCTCATTTCGGGGCTCACGAAAATCTTTGACTGTAAATAGATTCACACGAGATCGACCTTCCGAATTAAACCCATATAAGGCGTAGGCGTCTCCTATCGATTCCAGCGCTTCGGCCATGAGCACCACGGCTTCTTTCTGTATATCGATGACACGCCGGCCGTTTATCTTCCCGTCCGTGGATTCGCTGACATCCAGAAGAAAAAGAACGGCAACATCCCGTTGCGTTTTATCTCTTCGGATATACACATTTTCGGATAGAGAGGACCCTGCGCGTTTATCGCAAAGGGTTTGAATCAACGCGTCGATGTCCAGATCGTCCCCGAAGGCCTGAGACTTGAATCTTTTGAACTGCTGGGGCTTGAATTTCATGAACTGATATCGAACGAGCGAAACAAGGCCGTGAAGCCGCTTCTGCGCATCGCTGACAAATGAATTGGGAGCGTCGGATGCCGGAAGCTGGCGGACCAGACACCAGTTCTTTTTATAGGCGAATATATCCTTGTCCCATTCCGGATAAAAATAGGTTTTTACGTTTTCCGGAACATTTTCAGGCTCAGGGGATCCAAAGCCGGTGGTATTGAACATGAGCCGAAGTTTCTCCCAGAGGTTTTCGGCCGAACGCTCCCCCTTGGCGATCATACCGGCCAAAAGTCCTTCCAGATCCTCTGGCCGGCAGTGGATGTGGTCGGCGGCTTTCACCTGTATATCCTGGATGGTTCTTTCGCTCTGCCTTGCCAGGGTAAAGAGAATATCCCCCCACCAGGGCCTGGTTTTCCGGGTGCAATCGCATGGGTTCGGTGGATGGGCATCCGGCAAATCTCCGGCGTTCAGGCGTTTCATGTCTTTTCCAAGACCGGGCAGTCTTTCCAGCATTCTTCTATCGGTATCCAGATGGAGTTGAACCGTATCGAGATCCGGATCTTCAAAACCCTCGTCAAAGACGGCATCATCCATCAACACAGACTGGTGTAGGGCCATGAGTTTGAGTAATGTGAAGCTGGAAGCAACTTCCGGCAGGTAAATGACACAGCCGTCGGTGGCTGCTTTGCCTGAGAATCCGTCCACTTCGGCCAGTGAAGCACTCGATTGAATCCGAACCGGTTTTCCGAGATTGGCCTCGCAAATAAGGGATAACAGGTGTATTTTGTCTTTCAGTGCTACGTGTGACTTGATTTCGTTTCTTTTTTCAAAGGCAAAGGCGGTTGTTCCACTGAAATAGCCGATCAGATGGTCCATGGAGGACCCTGCGGCAAAGCCCGCCTTGATCCATTCCTTGACCTCCTGATCGGTAAGGTTTTGACATATGCGCACGCCGAACAGTATAAAGGACTCCGACGCTTTGGGGCTGAACCTGGCGATGGTTGCGGCTTGTTCAAGGAAAAATTTCCATCGACACAGCGGTACAGGAGGCTCGTCCGCTAGGGATGCTTTGAGATATGCTTTCGCCGCTTTTCCCAGATGCCGTTCCCGTGATAGTGCCTGGAGCGCCGTGGAGCCCCATTGGAGAATTCCGTCCATGTCGAGCCTGCTCAGACATTTGGGCGTCTGAAGCAAAAAAGTTTCACAGACTTCGGCATCTCGAAGCGCTAGCCCGAAGGCAATTTTGGACCATTTTTCAATTAATTCTCGATGGGATGGAAGTTTTTTTGCCGAAGAGTAAAAAGGAAGAAGAAGACTCTTTCGGCAGCCGGCTATCGTTATTGCTTCGCTGCAAATCAGGTCTCTATTCGGATTTTCACCGAGTGCTTCGATATGCAGGTCCGTTGGATCCGTGTAATCCGTGGCCTTTTTTCTGCATGCAAGCGTTGTCATAATTTTTCCACCGAAGAAAAGTAACTGCTACCACAAGTATGAACATGCGCCCTTTTTGTGTTTATCAGTTTCATAAGATAAATCAAATTTTTGGAGATTCAAACGGTCACCCTGTTTTATTGTTCCACTCGGGGCTTGGCAGAAAAACCCTCATCTTTAGGCGAAGACTTCCGTTTGGTCTTATGCGACGCAAGGAGTCGAGGGGCCGAGGATTTCAGGGTTCGAGAACAATAAAAAAGGTTTTCCCCTGATCCCTTGGCCCCTTGAATCCCGGAATTCTATCCGATGGGCGTTCACTTTGTGACGGTTACGGGATCATCGGGCGTTGCGGAAACACGGGATGGTTTGACACGCGCAGGTTTTTTCCCTATGATTTTAGGCGATAAAATAGTGAGGGCCACATGAAGCTCGCAGTCATTCAATTTACACCGGAGTTCGGAAAAAAGGAAGAGAATCTGTCGCGCATCCGATTGCTCACCGAGAGTATACAGGCGGATGTCATCGTGCTGCCGGAGTTGTGTGCGACGGGGTATTTTTTTCTATCCAGAGAGGAAACGCTTCGGGTATCCGAACCCGCGGACGGTCTGACCGCCTCTTTTTTCCGGGAACTTTCGAAAGAGAAAAAAGCGGTTGTTGTTGCCGGATTTGCAGAACGGGATGGCGATCATATTTATAACTCGTGCCTGGTGTCGGTTCCTGAAATACCCGCAACCTATATCTATCGGAAAACCCATCTGTTTTATAAAGAGTGTTTTTGTTTTGACCCCGGCAATACGGGGTTCTTTGTAATCGAGGATTCTATGCGGGATATACGGATAGGTCCGATGATCTGCTATGACTGGAGATTTCCTGAATCGGCACGAATCCTGACTCTGCTTGGCGCCGATCTCATCGTATGCCCCGCCAATCTTGTCACCGAAGCCTGGAAAGTCGTCATGCCGGCCAGAGCGGTTGAGAATATGGTATATCTTGCTGTTTCAAACAGAGGCGGCACGGAAATCCGGAGAAACGAAAAATTGACCTTCAAGGGTCAATCGGCAATTTACGATTATCACGGTTGTACGCTTTGCAGCGCAGGACCAACCCAAGACACTGTTCTGGAAGCTGATATATTTCCTGAAAAAACTAGAGACAAATCATTTAATTCGTTAAATAATATTATTTGCGACAGACGTCCGGAATACTATGAACCGCTCGTGCTGCGGGATTCATCTCCTTTACATGGGCCGCCTGTAAAAGGCGGTCCTGAGAAGACCAGCCAACGGTAAAAAGGAGAAAAAATGATCCTTGAAGAAGCGATTAAAACCGCCATCCTCTATGAAACAAAGGCTTGTGAAGTTTACCGGGACGCCCTGAAGCATATTCAGGAGCCGAAAGGCCGGCGTATTTTCCAGTCTCTTGCCGAAGACGAGCAGCGACACAGAGACTATCTCATTGAAAAGCTCCAGGAGTGGAAAAGCTCCGGGCAACTAACCGTCAGCAAGCTAAAATCGGCGGTCCCATCTCCTGAATCGATTTCCGCAGAGTCTGAAAAACTTGAAGAAACGTTGACAATAGATGACAGGGGGGATCAAAAGCAGCTGCTGAGCAAGGCGCTTAAAATGGAGATCGAATCGAGTGATTTTTACAGAAGGTTGGTTGAGGAAATGCCGCGGGACGCAAAACCACTGTTTTCCGTTTTCCTCGAGATCGAGGATCGTCATATTGCAGCGGTTCAGGCCCAGCTGGATTATATCTCCGGAACTGGATACTGGTTTGATTTCAAAGAGTTTGACATGGAGTGAGTACAGATTCGAAGGAACATGAAAGCGAAAAAGATCCGATATGCCCTCTTTAGCCTCTGCCTGATGCTGTTTTTTTCCGCATGCTCGATGCGCCGGCTTTTGGTCAATGAAATCGCGTCCATTGTTGAAACCGGAGTAGCCGCTTTTGAGCAGGAAGATGATCTGGATATGCTGGAAAAGGCTCTGCCGGCCAACATCAAACTGATGGAAACGCTTCTGGAAAACAGTCCTGACAACCCGATACTGCTTGTTCTTCTTGCAAGGCTTTATGGAAGCTATGGGTTCGTATTTCTGGAGGAAAAGCTGGAGGAGGCGGCTTTTCTCCATGATTCGGCGACAACAAACGAGTCGGGAGCGGACAGACGAGAAGAAATAGAACGCTTGAAGGAATCGGCGAACCGGAATTACCGAAAAGGTGTGGATTACGCGCTCAGAGCGCTGGAATCGCGTCATGGGGCATGGAAGGAAAAATTGAATCAGGTGGCTGCACAGGACCGGTTCTTCGAAACCCTGACGGCCGGAGACGTGCCCGCGCTTTTCTGGTACGGATTTAACCTGGGCTCCTATGCAAACTTGAACCGCCAATCCGTCAAAGCCATGACAGAGGCCAGGCTGGCCGAGAAAGCCATGCAGCAGGTGGTGCAACTCGATCCCGATTATTATTTCGGCGGGGCCCACCTGTTTTTGCTGGGTTATTACGCTTCACGACCCCCGGCTCTGGGTGGAAATTTAGAAAAAGCCCGCTGGCATTACGAGCGTCTGAGAGCATCGGCCGGAGATGATTTTTTACTTGCGGATCTCTATTATGCGCGGTTTTACCTGCCGCAGGTTCAGGACAAAAAGGGATATGGAAAAGTGTTGACTGAAATTCTTCATTCTTCGATATCCCGTCAGGAGTATCGGCTCTTCAACAAGGTGGCCGCCACAAGAGCAAAAAGATATTTGGAAGCCGAAACCCGGCTTTTCGATTAACCCGCAGCGCGTCCATCTCTTTTTTACAGGAGGAATACCCTTGAGAATGTTTAAAAAAAGGTTCATGCGGCGGGCTGTTACCGCAATGGCCGTGTTGCTTGTTACGATCCTATCCGCCGGTGTCCGGGCGGCCGAGATTAAGACGGCGCTGGTTACTCCTGAAGGAAGTACGTGGACAAACATTCTGGTCGAAATGGCAACGGAAGTTGAAAAAAAAACGAACGGACAGGTTCGATTTAAAATTTATGCGGGCGGCGTCAGCGGAGATGAAATGGATGTTCTCCGGAAAATGCGCGTCAACCGGATCCATGCCGCAGGATTTTCCGGAGTGGGTCTTGGATTGCTGGTTCCGGCCGTAAGAATCCTTGAAGCCCCCCTTCTTTTCAAGGCATATGAAGAGATTGATTGGGTGAAGGAACATCTCTTTGATGAATTCTCCGCCCGGTTTGCCGAGCAGGGGTATGTCCTACTGGGGTTTGCCGAAGCGGGATTCGTATATTTTTTTTCAAAGAACGATATTTCAGATCCGGGCGGGCTGAGGAAGGTAAAAATGTGGGCATGGAAAGGAGATCCGGTCGCGGAAACCTTCCTGAAAACATTCGGCATCCCGACCTATCCCTTGCATGTGGCCGATGTGAATACCGGCCTTGAAACAGGGATGATCGACTCCTTTTATTCTCCGCCGCTGGCTGCCATTGCGTTTCAGTGGTATGCCGGGATCCGGTACATGCTGGATTATCCGATGGTCAATTCGACCGGTGCCTTCGTGGTGAAAAAACGGATTTTTGACGACCTGTCCCGGGAGCATCAGCAGATACTGAAAAGTGAGGCGAGAAAATACTGCCGGGAACTTGTTCGGATCACCCGCAATGATAACGAAGAGGCGAGGCAGGTACTGAAAGAATCCGGTATTCGATTCCTATCGCCTAGCGCAGCTCAGATCGCGTCTTTCGAGGAAAACGCCCGAATCACCCATAGAAAAAATATGCCCGAACTGTATTCAAAAGAATTGTACGATACAGTTCAACAGCTCCTAAAAACATATCGCGCACAATCTAAAAGGGAGTTAAATTGAATGATTCCTGTTCCATACCGGGCAGTCTGAAGGTCAATAACCCGATGCGCTGGATCAATAAATTCAATGAAATACTGGTATGTGTGGAAAGATTCCTGGTGCTGACCGTTTTTTCGGCCCTGGTGCTTCTGGTTTTTTTTAATATTCTGTCACGCAATCTTTTTCACGTGTCATTTCAAATCATTCTGGAGATCGCCCCGGGACTGGTTCTGTGGGTGGCGTTGCTCGGTTCGACCCTGGCGCTCAATGAAAGTCGGCATATCAAACTGGACTTGCTGCTTCGTTTTACCCCTGAAAATGTGCGCGTTGCCGCAACGATTCTGACCAGCGTTTTCGGAATGCTGATCATGGGGATTCTCTTCCGGGTTTCTTTGGGTTTTGTTAAAAACGAGCTCGCCATTTTCGGTGCAGGGGGAGGATTCGGGTTTATTTTTCCTGTTTTTTTCGCAATCGCCTTTCTCAGATACGGTATCCGACTGCTCCGCAAATAGAAACACGGCCGCCGCTTTTTGTGCCTCAACATGCGGATCTTTTAGATGAATACCATGTTTACCGCCTTCATTATCGCATTCGTGCTGCTCGCACTGCTTGAAATGCCGCTTTTTACGGTTATCGCCGGTCTGTCGATGGTCTGCTTTTATTCGATCGATTCCGACATGCTCGCACTGCAGACGATCCTGATTGAGATGAACCGCCTGGCCTCCATGCCGGTGCTGATGGCCCTGCCGCTTTTTACATTTGTCGGATGTCTGTTGACCGAAACGCAAGCGCCCAGGCGGATAATGAATTTCATGCATGCGTTGCTGGGATGGCTCCCCGGCAGCCTGGCTGTTGCGGCGGTCTGTTCGTGTGCCTTTTTTACCGCACTCACGGGGGCCAGCGGAGTAACCATTGTTGCGCTCGGTGGTCTCCTCTATCCGATATTGCTCAAAAGGGCATATCCGGAGAGGTTTACTCTCGGGTTACTGACAACTTCGGGCAGCCGGGGGCTGCTGTTTCCACCGAGCCTTCCGGTCATTTTATACGGAGTTGTAGCCCAAATTGAAATACCCTTGATTTTTGAAGCGGCACTGGTGCCCGGAATTCTGGCCGTCCTTCTTTTTTCGATATATGCCTTTTGTCATCAATGCGTTTTGCAGCGCGGCCGGCGGCGGGAACTTTCGGAAGACGGCTTCTCACTGGAAAGGATTAAAGCGGCCTTTATCGACAGCCTCTGGGACTGGCCGGTTGTCGTGATCATCATCGTCGGGGTGTATGGAGGATTTGCAACAATAGGCGAAATTTCGGTTTTGGTTCTTGTTTATGTGGTTGTCACCGAATGCTTTATTCTCCGAGAAGTCCATATCACCAGACAGCTTCCGTCCATTGTAATAGAAAGTGCGATTCTATCGGGCGCTATCATCGTCATTTTGGGATTCGCGCTGGGTTTTACCGGATTTTTGGTCGAAGAGCAGATTCCTGGTCGCATTTTGGGGATATTGAAGGATTTGACACAAAGTAAATATGTCTTTTTAGCGGGTCTCAATCTGTTTTTGCTGGGGGTGGGGTGCATCATGGATATTTTTTCTGCGATCGTCGTCATCGTGCCCATCATGGTCCCGATCGCAGCGACATACGGCATCGACCCCATTCATCTGTGCATTATCTTTCTTGTAAATTTGGAAATCGGATACTCCACACCTCCTGTTGGAATGAATCTTTTCATCGCTAGCCTGAAGTTTCAAAAACCCGTCACATCGCTATATCGGGCCTCCTTTCCTTTCCTGATGCTGATGCTGGCGTTTTTGGTTTTCATCACTTATGTGCCCGGTGCAAGCCTGTATTTTATTCGATGATAAATTGATGTTTCGGATTTTACATGATATAAATAATCAGGGCCAAAAGAATTCTAGATTTTCGTGATTCAAGGGGGGTAAGGATTCCGGGGTTCAAGTTGATAAATGAAACGGCGGCGGTATGAAGAATTTATTGGCCAGGATACTGAAGTTTGAGCACAGAAAATACCAGCGATTCAAAATATACGATGCGGCCCTTATTGTTTTTGATCCGAATCTATTTCAAGGGGAAGAAATTATCGATTTGAGCATCGGGGGTGTCTCTTTCAGTTATGTCGACGAAGGCAAACGGTTGAGTGAAATCTTTGAACTCGATATTCATGCCATGGATATCTTTCAACTCGGAAAAGTTAAAGTACAAACGATTTCAGACACCGTTATCGCAGAACTCGTCCACCAGTCCAAGGTTATCCGTCGAATCGGGGGAAAATTTCTGAACTTAACCCCAATCCAGGAATACGATCTGAGAAAATTTCTTGAAATCCATGGCAATAAATAACGCCCAGCCCATAACCCCGAGCTTTTAAACCTGTCGACTCCTGCAAAACCATTCAACAATATGGATTATCGAATCGATACGGTCGCCTTGAGATCTTCTGGTTACGGTTTGGAAGGGATGTGGGCAAAACATTCGGCTGGAACAACTTCAAATTCCTGAACCCCGGGCTTTTTCCATAAAAATTTTAAGGCAGCTGTTCCCTTTCTTTGAAAGTATTCGACCTGTATCGAATGCCAGCCGGAAGAGGCGATTTCGACTACGGCCTCATTGGAAAAACGGTCTGAATGCACATTCGGATCATCGATGATCATGGTACCGCAAAGGTGGACGCGAATGCCGTCGTTTGAAAGGGCTTGAAACGCGTAAGTACCGGCTTTCGGTATATACAGGAATCCCTTCATGCGCATGCCGACGCCCCTGTTTTCCCCGCTGTCGAAAATCTCTCCTTTTTCAAACTGATGGTTTAAGCAGGGAATCGGATTGCCTGGCCGGCCTTCAAGTACGGCGAGATCCCCTTTCGGCAGGGTGTCGATATGTCGAAAAAAACCAATAAAATATATCACAGATAGTCCCGGTTGCAGGGTCTCTTTCACAGGTTGATGGGAAAGAGGACCTATGTCTGAGAAGAACAGCGTCTTTGGCTGAGCGGGTTTTCGATCCGCCTCGGGAGCGTCCATAGGCCGCTGCTGCGAAGAAGCTTCCGCTGCGGCGCTGATACGCACCGCGGGAGCAAAAGCTTTTGTAGATAGGCCGGCAGGCAGCAGGCCTCCGACAAGCAGAACAATCATTGACATTATTTTTAACGGTTTCATCAGATTGGCATTTTAATCAAATTATCGGATTGGTTTTCGGAGAAAAGATTGCCCGCCGGTCTTTCAAAATGCTATTCCCGTCATTTTCTTGTCCGGTTGCGTAGAAACTAGCATTGGCCAAGCAGGCAGTTGTTTGGAGACTTTTGGTTTATCTTGATTTTATAAAGAATATCATGAACCACTTCGGAGCGCTCGGAGGCGTCCATGGCTTTGACATCCTGGAAAAAAATGGCATTGGTTTTCACACCCATCTGATAGATGTTTATCCCTTTTCGCGGTTGGCTGAGGGTCCACTGTACAATGCCTCGAATCTCAATTTCTTCTTGAAACACGTGCATCAGGATAACGACATGGGTTTCCGGTAAAATGGCTTTTGCCGTTTCGATTCTGATGCCTTGAGCACTGATTTCCGTTGCGACTGCTGAGGCATAAAATTCTTCCTTGGTATAAACGGCTGCTTCCGCCCATATTTTATGCCGAATTTCATTCCGGCGGTCTTTATCCTTCATGTCACTACCCTCCATAGCGAAAAATCAATGCGATTATGGGGCGTATTTTGATGAAAAGCAAGGAGAATGCCAAAAATCTCATAGAAGGAAAAAGTGCCCAAACATACTAAGGCGACAGGGAAAAATAAAACAGCATTGACGGTAGAAAGGTTTTTTGATTCGAAATTGTTAATAAAAATATACAGACGGTTGCACGAATTGATACATGGCCCAAACAAAATCCGGGGCAGGACCCCGGATTTTTCGAGTCTGTTGTGCTTCGGATGGATCCCCGATGGGTTCAAGCTATATAGCCTCTTTGAACTTTTTGCCGGCCTTGAATTTCACACTGTTTGATGCCTTGATTTTGATCGATTCTCCGGTCTGAGGATTGCGGCCTTTACGTGCCTTGCGGCGCACCTTTTCGAAAGTTCCAAATCCAACAAGCGTTACTTTTCCGTCTTTTTTCTTGAGCGCAGATATCACCCCGTCAATAAAAGAATTTACGGCGGCCTCGGCCGCAACCTTCGAAATTCCCGCATCCTCTGCAATTTTGTCTACCAATTCCGCCTTAGTCATCTTTCACCTCCTGTTTTAAGGTTTAAAAAACCATTCAAACTTAAAGACTTACGGCTATTTAAAGCAAGGTTTGTTCAAAGTCAATAAATAATTGATTTTAAATCAGAGGGTTGGATAAAATGACTATACCTGTTTCGCTCCTGCAGATTCATGGCACCCGCTTTGGATGGCGCCTTATGGTCGAAAAACAACGAAATGGTTGAATAATCAACCGGGCGATCTGTGAAAAAATACTGAATATGGTCTGATCGTTACCTGATTTTAGGCACTTTATAGTCACCGGCAGTCCGGGTTTCAAATCGTATGTTGACTTTGTCTTTAAAGCGGTTCGGCAGGCAGATTTCTGTGCGATAAGACAATTCCGAGAAGTACCCCTTCGATACGGCATATGCCAGGGTCCGGAGCTTGTTTCCCTCGGCTATCTCTTTAAAACCGACGCCGTGAGAGATGTTGAACCATCCGAATCCATGAGCGCCGACGGTTAAACGCCCTGTGCGGGTATCGGCATAACGGATGTCCTTTACTTCAAACTCGACATTCGATTCGATGATCCATTCATTTATGCCATCGGAGAGCGTTACAGGCTGCAGATAGCTATAGTAGAAAGGACGGCGCGTGAGAAACGTCAGGGTGATCATCACGGCCAGCAGAGTCACCGCAGCTCCCCGGAACCACTTTCGTCCAAGCGACACGCCTTTCGCTTTTTCGGTGATCGCCTCGAGCCGCGGAACGGCAACATAATGCATTACCATTGCAGTCAGCAGAATGACTCCAAAGGACCAGATGACGTCCGTAGCAAAATGAGCGCCCTGTATGATTCGCCCGATCCCGATCAATAATCCGTAAATAACTCCGAAGCTTCCTGCAACCAGGGCCACCCACCGGCATCGGTCTCGAGCAAAAAAAAAGGTTGTAAACAAAAATCCCATGGTGCAATGCCCGCACGGAAAGGACTGCCCCTTTCCCGGAATGCCGGGGCGGTAGGGATGATGAAACTCCCATTGACCGGAAAATTCCGTGACCTGTCTCGGCCTGGGGCGACCCCAGTACGGCTTCAGGATACCGTTGACGATGATGCCGGCGCCGAAGACTGAAACCAGCAGTATCAAGAGCATATGGCGGCGGCAGGATCGAAGCCAAGGGATGACGGAGACAAAAATACTGCCGATCAGAGCGACAATCGTAAGTGTCAAACCCGGGATGGTCCCGTAATAGTAGAGAAACCGCCAAGGTTGGGAGTCGCCGAGATACCAGCCGTTTTGGGATGAAAAAAATATTCTGGAGATGGACAAGTCCAGGTCAAAAAAGGCAAAAAAGCCTGTAATGCCGATCGTCGTGATCGCCACGACAGCCATTCGCTGCATGCCTGCGGGTTTGGATCGGATGCTTTTACCTCCGCTTTGTTGTTTCATGTTCGATCGGATACCCCCAAGCGTGAGATGTGTCAATAGCTCAAAGGGAATTGTTTTTAAGAAATCAAGGGGGGATATTTAGGAACTTATTCAAGCATTTCAGCGTTAAAATCCTCTATGGTGCTGCATCGTTCAATAAAATCTTCGATACACCGAACCGCATGCTCGCAGGCGGCGACGATTGTTTCAAGCCTGCCGTAAACAGGGTCGTCTCTTCCAAGAAGCGTATCGGCTTCCAATAAGATCTTTTTGCCCTGATTCGAATAGTTTTTCAACCGTTCCAGCAGTTTTTTTCGATTCCGGTGTTTTTCTTTCTCCTGATTGATGATCGGAAAAAGGCGCAAAATCGAAAGCTCTACAAGCATGTCTCTGGGAGCGTTATAATCTTTTGAGATTCTTTCTATAGAAGAAAGTGTTTTTCGGTTCAAAACAAAAGTTTTTTGTGTTTTTCTATGGTTTAAGAAGGCAGTCGTGTCCATTTTACTCGCGATAAGGTTTAGTGAGCGGATATCTTCGATCAGCTGGTCGAAGAGGGATTTCTGTTTAATTCCGAGGTGCGTCGCAACAATGCTGATCGCCTCGATAGCCTTTTCAGACAAACGAAAAGTGGCTCGAACAGACTGCCTTCCCCGCAGATCATCCGTCAATGAATCCGAAAACGGACTCTCTTCGGGTTCCGCCTTATTCTTTTTAATAGCCATGATTTCCCCCCAATGGTTTGAGTCGTATCCTGTTTGTCATTACTTTATTATAAAATAAATTTTTAGTAATTCAATATTTTTTTATGTTTATCATTATTGACAATGATTATTTCGGTTTTAATTTAATTCTAAAAGAAAACAGGTATGAAAATTACACCAAACAAGAGGATAAGGAGGTGCAGCCATGATGGATCTTGTCAGATGGAATCCATGGCGGGATATGATGGATCTTCAAAAACGGATCAACAATATCTTTGAAGAAACATTTGTTTCCAGAACGGGTGAAAAATCCAACCTGTTCAACTGGAATCCGGCGGTAGACGTCTATGAAGAAGGAGACAACCTCGTCATTAAGGCGGAACTGCCTGGCGTAAACAAAGACGATATAGAAATCGATGTGAAAGAGACGGTGTTGACTTTAAAGGGCGAGCGATCGGCCCAGAACGAAGTCAAGGAAGACAAATACTATCGGCGGGAAAGATCTTATGGAAAATTCATGCGATCCTTCACCCTGCCGGCTCATGTGGATCCTGAAAAGATTACGGCGGACTTCAAGGACGGAATTCTAAACATCACGATTACAAAACCGGAAAAGGAAAAAGTCAAGAAGGTCTCAATCAGCTGATTGGTATCCATAAGAAAGGAGGAATGAGCGATGCTGTACAGACGAGTGTTTGGATTACCTACTTTGCGACTGAGGAGCCCGTTCGATGAAATCGAGCGGATGAGACGACAGATGGACCGTCTCATGGAAGGTTTTTTGGGCCATGGGCCCGAAAGACGTTTTGCCGGGGTTTTCCCCTTGATCAACTTAACCGAGGATAACAACAACTTCTATGTCCGCGCCGAACTCCCAGGGGTATTCGCAGAAGATCTGGACATCCAGGCTACGGCGAGCGGGATATCCATATCCGGCGAGAGGAAGATTCTTTCTGAAAACGACAATGCAAAATATCACAGGCGGGAGCGTACCGCCGGAAAATTTTCAAGGATATTGGATCTGCCCAAAGATGTGGACCCCGAGAAAATTGAAGCCAGGATGGTGGACGGCATATTGACCGTGGTTATCCCAAAGGCAGAACGCGCAAAGCCCCGGCAGATCGCTGTAAAATAAGATGGTTCATCCTGTTATCGATTGATATGGAAAGGAGGGAAGCACCATGGCGGATAAAGAATCCAGGGAAATTCAGGTAAAGGAAAAACAGGAAGTTGCTGGCCCTGCGGAGCAAATAAAACCGGGTCTTGTTTTCATCCCGGATGTGGACATATTCGAAACCGACAAAAGCATCACACTTCTGGCGGATATGCCGGGAGTCAAGACGAAGGATTTATGCATCGACCTTCGAGACAACATCCTGACGCTCAGCGGCGATGTGGCACCTTTCGAAGGCCCAGATGAAAATGATGTTTCTATAGAATACGAGATCGGAAAATACCACCGTCAGTTCACGCTCTCTGAAGTCATTGACCAGGGGAATATTGATGCACGTTTGCAGGATGGAGTCCTGCGGTTGACCCTGCCGAAGGTGGAGAAAGCCGCCCCAAAGAAGATTGAAGTGAGAGCCTCCTAGTATGGTGAAAACGCCGGATGCCCGGCAGTACCCCTATTGCGGGCATCCGGCGTTTTCCGGGTCTGAAGGGTCTGCAAAATTAAAAGTGCCGTAACTTGTCAGCTTTTTGAAATACCGCGAGCCTTTCTTCGAAAAAACATCCGGGCGGTTGTCGTTCGATCAATTTTTTCGAAGAGTCGAATTGTTAAAAAGCGCCTATCGAAAAATTATTCCTGTAACAGAAAGGGCGGCACCCAGAGGTGCAGTGCCCTGTTTTTTTTCTTGAATGAAATTGCTTCGGCATATATGCAAACTGGATGATTTTGTAGAAGCCATTTCAAAACCTCCTTTGGGTCCGATGGCTGCGTTGCAGGTTTCCTCAAAATGCTCACATACTACCGTGTATGCTCCGCTTTTTTGTCAACCTGCGCCTTGCCCTCAAACCGGATCCAAGGTTTTGATACGGCTTCTACCATTTTTCTTCGTCGACAAGGGATATGCCGATGGGATGGCTCGGTAAAATTATCGGTGGTACGATCGGATTCGCATTGGGAGGCCCCCTGGGTGCGGTTGCCGGTGCGGTCTTCGGGCACGCCTTCGACAGCAGCGGTGATGACGGTTTCTCCAGTAGAAGAGAGCAGCTTTCGGCCAACGAGAGAAATCAGTTTACAGTTTTTGTCGCGGTTTTTTCTATGCTGGCGAAGCTGACAAAGTCGGATGGCCGTATTTCGCAGGCGGAAATAGAGACCATCGAGAATTTCATGCACTACGATCTGAATCTGGATCCGCACAGCAAAAGGGTAGCTACAAGGATTTTTAACACGGCCCTCGATTCTCCGGAGTCTTTTGAAAGTTTTGCCCTGCAGTTTTACGAGCATTTCCGGTATCAACCCCAGATTCTCGAGTTCATGATCGATATCCTGCTCAGGGTCTCTGTATCGGATGCCGGGCTCAGCCAGAGCGAGGACCGGCTGATCCGATCGGCCGCAGGCGTTTTTCGCCTGTCCGAAGAAGTCTATGGCAAAATACGATCCCGGTATGTGAACGACACGGAAAAATACTATGCGGTGCTCGGTGTCGGTCCGGCAGATTCTGAAGAGGAAATCAAGAAGCATTATAGACAGCTTGTGCGGGAATACCATCCGGACGTCATCGTATCGAAAGGACTTCCGGATGAATTTATAAAACTTGCCGCTGACAAGTTCCGGGAAATTCAGCAGGCCTATGAGTCTATCAAAAAGGAGAGGGGATTTTAATTCGATGCTTTTTTTAAATCGATACCGTATTTTCGCATGCGGTTCCACACGGTGACCCGGGTTACGCCGAGCATGCGCGCGGCCTGGGACTGGTTTCCGCCGCATCGGCGAAGAGCGTCGATCAATATCGCCTTTTCCGAGGAATCCGCCGATAATCCTGAAAGCCAAGCTCCGGAATGTTTTTTCCCTGCATTGAAAATTTTCATCGGAAGTTGATCCGGAGATATCAGGCCTTCCTCGGCAATCACAAAGGCATATTCGAGCGCGCTTTTCAATTCCCGTATGTTTCCCGGCCATGGATAGGCCAAAAACAGATCCATGGTTTCGCGGGTCAAGCCATTGATGCGTTTGCCTGTCTTTGACTGGAACTGTCGCAGAAATTCCGTCACCAGCAGGGGGATGTCTTCTTTTCGCTTTCTAAGCGGCGGCAGATAGATGGGAATCACGTTGATCCGGAAATACAGGTCGTCGCGAAATTTTTTCTGTTCGATCATTTCTTCCAGGTTTCTGTTCGTTGCCGTGATGATGCGTACGTCTACCGAGACAGGCTGATGGTCGCCGACACGTTCGAATTGCTTGGTTTCGAGGACACGAAGCAGTTTGATCTGGATCGATAGCGGTACGTCTCCGATTTCATCCAGAAAAAAATCGCCTCCATGGGCGGCTTCGAATCTTCCCAGGCGATGTCGATAAGCTCCGGAAAAAGCCCCTTTGATGTGTCCGAAAAGCTCGCTTTCCAGCAGGGATTCATTCAATGCGGCACAGTTGAGTTCCACAAACGGCCCGTCTTTTCTTGGGCCTGCCTGGTGGATCGCACGGGCCACCAGCTCTTTTCCCGTTCCGCTTTCACCGGTTATGATGACCGGCGCATCACTCTGGGCCGCCTTCTGTGTCACTTCGAACACATTTTGCATGACAGGGGATTTGCCGATAATACCATGAAAACCGTCCCGTATGTCGTGCCGGCGGTAGAGTAGATCGACCTCCTGGTCCAGGCGGTCCAATTCGGAAATATCCGTCAGGGTTTCGACTGCACCCAGGGTCATCCCCTGGCCGTCTTTTAAAAGGGAGGCGTTTTTGAGAACCGGCAGATAGGTGCCGTCCTTTCTGATGATCATACACCTGTTTTTTGCCGCTTCCCCCTTTTCGAAAAAGGTGCACCAGCCGTGTTTTCCTTTTTCAACCGCTTTTTCGCAGGCGTCGCATCGCAATATCGTGCAGGATTTTCCGACGGCCTCGCCGGATGTGTAGCCGGTGAGCTTTTCAAAGGCGTCGTTGACCATGAGGATCGCACCGTCCGTCCCGATGAGCATCAGTCCATCGTTCATGGTGTTGATAATACGTTTCCAGTATCGACTGGTCTCTGCTTCTTGCATGAGCATCGTTCCGTCGTAAACCGAAAAAACAGCGATCGGGTCGTTATAAAATCAATCTTTTCAAAAATAATTATTACAATACTTCGATGATTCAAGCAAAAAATAAAAAATATATAAAATCAATAAGTTCAAAAAATGCTATACGAGAGGCTGCTCCTACGACTTGTGCCCCCGTGCATGCCAGGCGATCCTGATTGCCAATCGCTATTTGTAGCGGGATTACGGAACCTGAAGGGCGAAGGGATTGTTCTTGAAAAGCTGTCTGGCCCGCTATCCGGCTGAAAAAGATACGGCGGTTCTGGTGGCCGATGGGCTTAAAATTGCTTTACAGATATTTTGACGATGCCCATATACGGTATGATAAAATGTTTTTCCAGTAGATTGTCGGGTTCCGGAAAAAACGGCTCCTCGCTATTTTTGTATGGTTCATGGTTTTAAAAGCCTCGGGTTCTGGTAGAGGCGATTCACTTAGAAGATTATAATAGGAAGCGCACCATGCATATAAAAAAAATTATGTCTTCTTTGCTTCTATTAGCCTTGGTTTCATCCCTGCCGTGCCCGGCTTCGGCAAGGGAATCCCTTGTTCCTTTCGAGGATACCGCAACGCATCTGTGGGGGTATAGAGATTCCGTCGGCACGGTGATCATCCCATCGAGATTTTCAGTGGCCGAAGAATTTTCTTCGTTCGGCATTGCAGCCGTTGCCGATGAATCCGGCTGGATGATTATCGACGCGAAAGGAAATCCTCTTATCCGGCCGTTTATCTTCGATAACGGACCCGATCCCTTTCAGGAGGGTCTCGCCCGTTTCAAAAAAGCGGGTAAATTTGGTTTTTTCGATGAGCGCGGTCGGGTCATTATTGTAGCGCGGTTTGATTTTACGGCGCCGTTTTCCGATGGACTTGCCGCATTTTGTTTGGGGTGCAGAGAAAAGAAAGAAGGCGAGCACAGCTCCATGGAGGGCGGCACGTGGGGTTTCATCAACAAAAAGGGGGTCGTTGTGATCCCTCCGCGATTTGAAAAGGCAGGCTCCTTTGAACAGGGGAAAGCCGATGTGGTGCTTGACGGCCGCTCGATTGTCATAGACAAAAAGGGAGACCCCTTGCCGTAAGATCACGGCGGGCATAAAAAAGGGATCCGGAAATGCAGAGCCGTTCTGTGGCGCAACGTGTGGTCAGAATGTTGAGGATTCCCGTTGGATTTCTCTTGCTTTTTATAAAAGCAACGCAAACAATCATGCTTCTTGCCGGCCTGGCAGCCGTGGTCCTGGTGAACTCGCTTTTTTTATGCACGAAGCGCTTTTTGGCCGCGACTTTTCCAGGGGCATGTCGCTGTTTCGTTCCCTTAATTGGCCGCTGACGCTTGGGGTGCTGATCACTTTGACTTTCGGCCTAGCCCTGTTCCATCAGAGGATGGTTCTTTGGCTCGGGCCGGAGGAACTTGTGGCTTTATCAACCGGCGATATGCGGCTTCTGCCTCGCCTGCTGGCTGCCAAAGATGATCCCAAACCCGGCCAGAGTCTCCATGATGCCGAGAAGTTTTTTTGCTCGAATACCTTTGCTCGGAACAGCTTTTGCAAGCGAGACGCTGGAACTGGCGCTGCTTCTCGGTGATGATGCAACAGCAAAGCGTTGTCTGGCAGTACTTGCAGATCCAGCTGGAAAAGGGGCCGACAGCCGGATGAAAAACTTCAGGCAGTTGACGCCGATGGAAGTCGCCCGTTCCGCCGATATTCTTAAAATCATCCAAAACCGACGCTGACAGAAGAACCGAATCCTTATATTCTCCTCAAAACTCAGATTGTTGACCCTCTATTTTCTATCTTCTCAATATGCTATGGCGGTTGGGCCAAACCCCGCTGCCTAAACCCATAGTCGCCTTCAGCGCCGCCAAAGGCAGGTAAACATCTTCCCTCCCATTTCTATTTATCAGCATGAGGACCCCGTCATTTTTTGGGCTTAGCACTGTGAATAGCGCTGACTTCGTTTGAATAAAGCGATTCGGTTTCGTCTGTGACAGAGGTGATAACATAATAATAATTGATGTTTTTTTTCGCACTCGTGTCTGTGTACGTGCCGCTGCTGGTTTGAACCCCTTGGTTTAATTGAACATAAGGCCCCCCGCTGGTGAGACCCTGATAAATATTGTAATAGGCGGCACCGGTTACCGGGGTCCACATGAGACAGATTCCTGTCCGGTTGTCCACAGCATTCAAGTCATATATTGTCTGAATCGGGGCTGTTGACTGGGAGCATACGATAATTGAGACGCTGTCCACAGCAGATAGCCCCATATTGTCGGTCACCAATAGCTCAAAAACGAGTGTTTCAGTTGAACCTTCTATGAAAGGGGCGATAAATACCGGTTGATCGGTAGTGCTGTCCTGGAGGACCACTGCGGTGCCGGACGTCTGTTTCCACGTATAAGAAACGATCGTGCCGTCTGGATCATATGAGTTTGAGCCGTTTAAAACGACGGTGTCTCCCTCATTCACAGTTTCATCCAGGTCGGCATCGGCCACAGGTGATAGCGGGGAAGGGTGGGCAACCACCACGCATGAATCAGATGCTTGAAGGCCCCCGTCGTCGATGACGTTTAGCTGAAAAACCAGATTCTCTTCCGCAAGCGAAACCTCGGGTATAATAAAAGAGGCGTTTGGTGAGCTGGCGTCGGAAAGGGATACAGGCGTTCCTTCGATCTGGGTCCAGTTGGTTGAGACGATTTTGCCGTCCGAATCATATGAATTTACCCCGGTTAACATGATGGTTTCCCCTTCGTAACCCGATTGATCGGATCCTGCATCGGCTGTGGGGGCGGTGTTGACCCACGATATGTTTACAACGCACGAATCGGAAGATTGAAGTCCGCCGTCATCGGTGACAACGAGAAGAAAAACCAGAGACTCACTCTCTGAGGCGAGATTCGGGGTGGTAAAGTGGGGTGTCATTGAGTCGTCAGAAGAAAGGGTAACGGCAGTCCCTGAAGTCTGTTTCCAGGCATATGAAACAATATTCCCATCGGGATCATGGGAATACGAAGCGTTTAAGGTGACGATTTCTCCTTCCACGGCAGCCAGGTCCGGCCCCGCGTCGGCCACGGGAGGCAGGTTTGTCCGGGAAATGTTTACGATGCATGAATCGGCCGATTGAAGTCCGCCGTCATCGGTTACGGTCAACCGGAAAACCAGTGCTTCTCCTTCCTGGGAATCAGCCGGTGCGGTGAAGTCGGGGGATGCTGATCGAACATCCGATAAAGCTACCGGGGTTCCGGATGTTTGTGCCCAGTTATATGAGACGATTGTTCCGTCCGGATCATGAGAATTGGCTCCGTTTAATATAACCGTTTCACCCTCTAAGGCGGTTTGGTCGGGCCCGGCATCGGAAACTGGAGCGACATTTCCTGATGGAGTAATGCATACCTCATTTGAATCGCCGCTTTCTTCTCCAGTAAGGTTAAATGCTCTGGCAACGAAATAATACTTTGCAGAATCGTGGAGATTATAAATAGTGCAAGTAGAATCAATGCCTTCCCACGCGGGCAGGTCATAATTATAACTCTGGCCTTCCTCACGGCAAAAAACCCGGTATCCTCCAAGATTGGTTTCGGTATTCGGGTCCCAGGTTAGCATGACCTGAAATGCATATACAGGCTGCGTGAAAACCATGAGAAATAGGGCTAAACCGGCAGTGCATATCGGCTTGGAAAAAAGAACGAAAGGAAAGTCGAAGCGAAAAAATCCTTTTAAAATGCAAAATCGAGACACGGCAGCACCTCCCATATGATTGTACCGTGCGCGGTTCAATCTCGTTGGAGATGCTCCGTCGCCCGGCAGCCCTGCTACCTTGCCCTTAAATGCTTAAGGGGTTAGGTCAGAGGCTTTGCGTCCTACTCTTTCGAGTGGTTTGCCTTTTATCAGACGTTGATCGGAGGAATTTGCCCAGCTGCTCTCATAAACCGCCGTTTACGGGTGCTTAAAAGAACATACATCAGCTGAGCATGTCCTGGAAATTTTGAAAAGCAATATTTGTGCCCCAAATGAAGGTATCGGATCTTCCATATAAATTAATTGTAATATCAATAAATTATATTTTTATCCTCACCTACAGTCGGTTTTCTATCGTGCTTTTAGGAGGCGGGGTGTGTCTTTTTAAGCACACATAAGGATTATGGATTATGGGGACGTTGTTTCAATGTTGACTTATATCGGGTTTAAGTGATCCCAATATTGTTTTTGCGGCTTCAATCAAATTTATATCATCTCGAAACCTCTGAACCGCCCGGCTGATAGCGGAACGGTCTACATTAAGCCGACGGGCCACTTTGCTTCCGGGGATCGACAACTCCCGAGTGGCAATATAGCTGATAAGCGCGCGTGCACGGGCTATATTCAGGCGCCTTGTCGGACCAGTCAGTTCCTTTTCGTCCACATCACAATACAGGCAGACTGCTGTGATCACTCCAGACAGATTGATCCCGGCGGACTGTAGCAACATTCTTCGATCGTATGCTTCACCGATCCTATTTATCGTCGTTTCGACAAATTCGCTGCTCCCCAAGATACGCTCGTCACTGGAAAGCCGAATCCCATCCCGGTATGCCTCTTTGACCGAACGCCACCCGCCTGCCGAACGGATCAATCCGCCGCCGGTAAACTCATAGCAGTGCCCCTTGGTTGACCACTCGGCAACATGTTTGTGAAGATTTTTCTTTGCCTCTGAAATGGTCCTGCCAAAAAACGCCAGCACATACTCGGTATCCTGCCAGGGACAGACCTTTTTGCCCATTAACGCACAATAACCGGTGTAAGGGTAGAATTTCAATGCCGTAACATCTGCAACGATTTCGGCCCGAACCGGATTGAGATGGATGTATGCGACTAGATGCCTGAGATACCGGTCTTCCTCACAAAGAATCGATTTGTAGCGGTTCTGAAAAAGATGTCCATGTCGATGATGCCGCCTGTTGAACCTTACAGCATAGCCGGTCAGAAGCCGCCGCATGATCGATGCTATCGGAATGGTCCCGGTGCGCAGAAGCAGGTGCACATGATTGGTCATCAGAGCCCATGCGTAACAGGGCGTTTTTGTCTCCTGCAGTAGACTGGAAAGCCGTTCAAGGAAATTTGTCCGGTCTTTGTCATCTATAAAAATCGCTTTACGTTCAATTCCTCGAATGACAATATGATGAAGCGCACCGGGTGCATCGATTCTGGCTTTTCGTGGCATTCTCGGTTCTTATTTTTCTGTCAACAAAGAAACAACGTCCCTTTATACGCTTTATACCTCTTTATACAAGTGACTTTCATTTCGAGCTTTTCCAGTTGAGAAAAAAAAGAAAAACTCCAAAAAGAAAGAGACATATATAGCTTATAATATTCGCAATTTTGAACCAAGAATTTTCTATGACTGTATTTATTATCAAAAAAACTGACAATAAAATGATTCCAACAGACAGAAATAAATTTCTTTTGTATTTATTCATCAGTCATTCTTTAAGGCATTTAAAGGTTATCTTCCACATGTGGACATGCTTGTAGATTGACCCGCAAGATTCACAAAATCACTCCCCGCTGAAAATAAGTCTATTATCCGAGGAGCCTTTACTGACCAAGCTCCAATATTGCCCCCTAACATAATTGCACCAGAAATAAGATCTATTTCCTGGGCTCTATTTATATCTCCTGTAATAGCCAATGTTGCAACGGCAGGTCCAGTTGCTGGTGGTATTGGAGCGTCACTTTCTATTAAACCTGCGATAATTTCTGTTATGCCGTGAGAAAAGGTTGGCACAGCAATTGTCGCAACTCCAACTGCTAAAGCAGTTGCTGTGGCGGCACTTGTAACTCCTGTAGTAGCTGCAACCGCAATTCCAAGACCTCCAGCAGTTGCTTCAATAAACCCTATGCCCATTCTTTTCAAATTTATCAACCCCAACGGATCCACCCAGTTTACCGGATCATTTAAGCAGTAGCCGTACAGATCCGTGTTTCCGCTTTTGAACAGTATAGGATCTTTAGCGGTCCATCTGCCGGTATTCGGGTCATAGTCTCTATAGCCAAAGCGTATGAGGCCGGTGTCTTTATCGAGCAGCCCTCCGGCAAACCCCAGCGGCACGGACAGGGTCGGGTGGGTATCTGCTATGACATTGCCGAACGCGTCGTAGTCGACTTTTTTTATCATATTGCCGGCCGTATCGGCAACCATTCGCAGCGAACCGACCGGGTCGAAGGCGAGACAGTAGGTTGAGCCGGCCGTATGCATGGTTACCGGGGTTCTATCGTCTGCGTACTCAAACCGCATCAAAAGGGTATCTGATCCGTCATAGACCGCAAGCAGGCGGGTCATCCCTTGCCAGAGGTATTTTTCGATGGTGACCCCGTCGACCGCCTTTGCGATGCGCCGTCCCAGAGGATCATAGCGGTATTCGATACGCCGGCCGTCAGGCAGCAAAGCGCTAAGAAGCTCCCCGCGCAATGAATAGCTATAGCGGGTGAGGTTGCCGCCTTCTGTTTTGGTGGTCAAAAACCCGTCCGGGTCATACTGATAGGCGGCGGTGCCTGCGGTCAAAAGGTGATCTTCCACCGAATAGGCATAACTTTTTCCGATAATGCCTTTTTGCAGGTTGACTTCGTGGATGCGGGCGCCGGAGGCATCGTAGTCATAGGTTTCGACGCGGGTGCCGTTTTTGTCCACCGCGGTCAGCCGGCCGGCTGCATCGTAGGTAAGTAGATAGTTTGCGGTGGTATCGGCGATAGTTTCGGTCTTTTCGATGATCCGTCCGCAGTCGTCGCGTACAAGCGCCAAGCCGGCGATCCTGCGGCCGGCAACCGATGTGCTTTGTTCCTGCAGTTCGCCGTAAGCGCTAAAGGTCCGGTCGATGTTTGCAGCCCTGCCTTCAACCTTTTCGGGAAGGCCGCTATCAACGTTTCGGGTGATGACAAACGGGCCGGCCCCGGTCAAAAGCCCGTCGTCGTCATAGGCGTAGGTTGCCGATGCACCGGCATAGGTAAAAGAAGTGACTCGAAAATCGTCATCATACGCGTAGCCGAGGGTCTGGCTCAGCGTACCGGAAGCGGTTTGCGAGACCAAAAGCGCCCCGTCATAGCCGTAGACGATGGTTTCATCTCCTTTTGTCAGCGCCGTCGGTCTGTTTCCGCAAAGATAGGTTACATCGATGCTGCCGTCCGGGGTCTGGAGCTTTGTCAGTCGGTCTCCTTCGTATCCATAGCCGATCCGGGCGCCCGAGGGAAACACCACCGCAACAAGCCGCCTGTCCTTGTCGTAGAGGTAACTGTAGGCCCCGCTTAGCGGCGTTTGATAGGCGTTTACCCGGCCGACCCGGTTATAGCCAAAGCCGTGTTTGATGTCCATCGGGGTTTTAAGTACCGTCAGGTTTCCGCTTATGTCATAGTCGAACCCGACCGTAGCCCCGTCAGGCCCGTGCAGCGCAACCACCCGGCCCATCGGGTCATAGACAACCGAACTGGTCTGGTGATCCGGGGTTGTGACCGAGGACAAAAATCCTCGGTCGTCGTAAGCAAACTGCGTCTGCCGGGTGCCGGCGGCAAACGATGTGAGCCGACCCCGGTTGTCGTAGCCGCAGGTGATATCCCAAAATCCGGGGGTGCTGATCGTCTCTATAAGCAGCCTCTGCGGATCATAGGACAGGGTCATGCGTCTGCCCATAGCCGAGCACACCCGCAGTTGCGACCCCAGGGTGTCCTTTTCGACCGACCGGCTGCGGCCGTTGACCGTCACGGTTTCGGTGATCAGGTCCGGCTCACCGTCAAAATCGGTGTCCTGAAAGGATCGTTGCCGCAGGCTTTTGCGTTGAAGCCCGGACGGACTCGACTCGGTCGATTTACCGACATACCGGAACCCATGCCGGCTGTCGACATCATAGAAGACTTGCAGTTCATCGCCACAGGCAAGACTCTTTGTGACAGAAAGGCCGTCGGCCGACCGGCTGTACAGGATTTGATCTCCGGCCGGACCGGTGATGGCCGAAGTAAACGTACCGGCGGCATCGGTAAAGTCCAGGTACTCGGTGTGGCTGCCTTCAGCCGTAAGGGCGCTTATTTGAATCCGTCCCGCTGCGTCTGCCGCGCGGCCGTATGTCGTATGGCCGCCTTCTTCGTCAAAGCTGCCCTCCAGCCTGCCGCCGCTGTCATAGCTATACTCGAAAAGATTATCCAGCGGGTCTCGCTTTGCCGTCACCAGACCGCCTGCCGTGTATTCGAACTGATAGAGGCCGCCGTCCGGACAAAGAATCTGGATCAGGCGGTTTTCGGTGTCTAAGGTTAGCTGCGTGGTCAAGCCGTCCGGAGATACCACGGCATAAGGCGTGCCGTCGGCCCCACGCGCAACCGCCGTCCGGCTGCCAAACCGGTCCACTATGCCGATGAGGCGGTCGGCATCGTCGTATTCGAACTGCCGAAGCATTGTGCCCGTGTCCGGATCGATGGTGGACCGGTGCATCCCGGCAGCGTCCATGACATGTCCCGGCCCGGCCGGCTCGACAAACTGCATGTCCCGGCCCGGGTTTGCGGCCGATCGGCGGTCGACCTTAAGAACGTATACGCTGTCCTGACCAACGTGCGCAACATACATATTGTCGGCTCCGTCAAAGGCAAGACCGCCGCAGGCCTGGATCCGGGTCTGGGTGGCAGGCCGACCCGGCCCGTCGAACGTACATCCCCCGCTGCCCGCAACATCTGTCGTGGTGCCGTCTGCGCCAAGGCGCCGGACAAAACTGGTTTTCTCTCGGTTCACCGGATCCCACAGGTAGTAGGTGAAATAGATGCTGCCCGATGCGTCTGCAACCAGGTTCTCTACCGCACACTGCGACGGCAAAACGGCTACCGTCGTAACTCTGCCGGTCGTATCAACCCGGCGTATGGTTGAGGTTGCCTGATCGAAAATAAACAGGTTGCCCGACGGGTCGATCTCGATGGGATAAGCATTGGACAGTCTGGCTTCTGTGGCAGGTCCACCGTCGCCGCTTGAGCCGTAAACGCCCGGTATTCCGGCTACCGTCGTGATCAGGCCGTTTGTGTCGATTTTTCTCACGCAGGTGTCCATGCCGATGTAAAGGCTTCCATCGCCGGCAACGGCCACATCTTCGGGCCAGAATAGCGTTGCCGATGTGGCCGGGCCGCCGTCTCCGCCAAAGCCCCGGGCGCCGTTTCCGGCTATGGTGGTAATCACCCCTTCGGCATCGATCCGGCGGATGCGAAGGTTCTCCGTATCGGCGATAAACAGGTTGCCCGCCGAGTCCACATCGATCCGGCTCCAGTAGCCGAGCGTTGCCGATGTAGCCGGTCCGCCGTCTCCGCCAAAGCCCCAGACGCCATTTCCGGCTATGGTGGTGATCACCCCTTCGGCATCGATCCGGCGGATGACATAGCTGTTTATATCCGCTGCGTACAGGTTGCCCTGCGGGTCCACTGCCAGATCCCTGGGAAAGCCGAGTCTTGCCTCGACAGCCGGTCCGCCGTCTCCGCTGTAGCCGTAAACACCGGATCCGGCCGCAATCGAAACAAGGCTCTGCGGACGGCTTACCCCTGTGCCATCGCCCTTGTGCAGAACAGCCGGGCTTTCCGGGTTTATCCCGTGATGGCACGACAGGCTCCAGCCCGCGGCGATCGAGCTCGGCCCGATGGATATCGGCAGGTTGTCGATCTTTGTGACAACGACCTGCTGCCGGGCTAAAATTCCCGTATCGCCCAAACCTGCGTACCCGAACGCCTGCTCCAGATCCGCCGCTCCGGCATAGGTGGCGTCATAGACAAATCCTGTGGTGATCTTCGCATTCGCAGAAACCACCCGGTTGCCCAGAAAATCCTTTGCGTCCCAGACAAACTCGGCGAATTGATCCGGCAGCGGATCGAACTTTTGCTCATAGGTTTTTCCGGCGATCTCGACCGCGGTCGTAATTTGCTTTAAACCGGCCGGAACAACCGGTCCGCTTGCCGGTACCCGGATCGGCACAAGACAGCCGGCCGCTCGGCTGCCGGCATAGTGCAGCGTCAGATCCGTGCCGGCAACCGGGATGTCCTCATGAAACACCCGACTTCTTTGCTCGATAAACGAACTTTCGGCCACAGGACAGAACCGGTCGGCGTCTTCGGGCGGATCCACCACCGGCTGGCCGGCCGGGTTCGGCGCGGTACCGTCGCCGTCGATCTCATACGGCCAGTTCAAATCGACAGCCGAAAAATGCATCACCTCCACCCGAAAGTAGGAAGCACCCGGCGTAAACCCTTCGACTCCGGTGACCTCGTCTGCTGCCGACCCGCTGTCATTCAAATCGTCGGGAGAATCGTCTCCGTCCGCGTCCAGCGCGTCGATGCGGCCGTTGCCGTCGGTGTCGAGAAGCTTTACGACCCTACCGTTGGAGAGTGCCGTCCAGACCCCTTTGTCTCGGTCATAGGTTCCCGCAGGCACGGCCTCGCCTACGCCAAAGCCGAGAAAGTTGTCCACCCACAGCACAACGGGCCTGTCGAAGCGGACCCGGTCACAACCTTCGACAGCCATCTCCGCGCAATAGGTGTAAGCCGAAGCGGCAGGCAGCTCGGCCGGCATGGACCCGACAGAGACGTACTCGGTCGCCCGAACCGTAACAGCCGATAGCTGCCGAAGCACGCTGCCGGCCGCATCCACCTCATAGGCACGGTTGTCTCCGGCAAAAACCAGCGTGCAGGAGCGCGTGCCAAAAGCGTCTGTTACGACACTGCTGCGATGGGTGACCACCGTAACCGGGCTGCCGTCAAAGACAACGGTTGTCGCCGCAGGATCGCTGGCCGTCATCTCAACGGTCTGTGCTGCAACGACCGCGTTCCAGCCCACGTAAAGCCGCCGGTGCACGGTCAAAAATCCGGGCTTTTGATAGACTACCGTCAGCTCACCGCCGCCTTCCACAGGGATGCCGAATTGGCCGCTGCCGTCGGTTTTTGCCGAGCCGTATTGCGGCTGCTTCAGGATAGAGACCGTTACATCGGCAACAGCCGCACCGTCTGCTGCCCGCACCAGGCCGGTTACGACCGAAAACCGCTGTGGATCATACGCCTCTAAAGTCACATCGGTCGGGATCAGACCTTCATACCGGGCCCCGAACGACCCTCTCGGCTGTGGCTCGACCCCGGCCGGCTCCACCCATACCGTCAACTCGGCTGAAGCCAAACCACCCGGACCAAAAGCCGTGATACCATAGGTCGTGGTTGTCTCCGGATAAACCGACAGCGAACCGCTCACATCCACATCGCCGATGCCCGGCTCGATCCTGCAACAGGTCGCGTCACCGGCACTCCAGCTCAATACAGCTGCCTCGCCAGCCCGTATGCGCTGCGGCGATACGCTAAAGCCAACCGTCGGCACCTGCACATCGCAAAAGACTTGCAGGGTAAGACAATCGCCCGGAGAACCCCTTACCGTCACCGACAGGTCGTTTTGCCGCAAAAGGTCTACCGGTGCCTCCAGGCGGCCCGCAAACCGGCTAAAATCATCCGGTCCAAACACCTGCTCGCCGTTTAAAAAAATAGAGGCGCTGGTGACCCGGCGTTCTCCGAAAGCATCGCCGTTTTCTACGGAAAGCAGCCCGGCTCCAGGGGCCGCCGCAAACCGGTCCACTGCCGCTTCGGGCCGGCCCTTGCCGCGCTCATATGTCCTGGGACCAAATACCTCCACCTGCGCCGCATCGGCAATGCACAACGGACCCCACACGATCAGCAAAAGAACAATCCAAATCGTCGGTAACGGACGCCTGAAGGTCTTCATGTTGTCTACTTCTCCACTTTGACCATTGGTTTGCATCGCTCCGGATCGGCTGCTGACAGAACTATCTTCAACAGATGTGCCAATGCACCGCAGAAAGAGGGCAGATAATTTTCAAAAGAGCAGATTACGACCAGAAAAACCCTGTAAAATAAATGGGATGAAAAAAACTGCAAAAAACCAAAAGACGTATCGCCCCGACGGCAAAGCGATGGAAAATTCGTAGAAAAAAGCCCCGACCATGCACGCTGCGCCGGGCACACCGCACATGATGCAGGGCAACGGGGGGATTGGATTTTTGAGGGGAGGATGTTTTGATGGGTGCGCTGGACACCGCTTCAAAGCAGTTCCATGACATCAGGTAGGCCGCTGAAAAGGCATTGCGGTATCTCTCTATGCTCTGCCGGGATAAAGGAGCCCAAGAGATCGCAGGATTTTTTCAAAAAGCAATTTTTGCGCCCGACATTCAGGCATCTGCTCTTTTATAATATTTGATTTGTACTTTCATCTGTTTCCGGTCTTCATAATGCTTTCAGGGGCGCGGAGAATATCTTTTTGGAAGCCATTTCAAAACCGCGCCTGAGGCCCGATGGCTGCGTTACAGGTTTCCTCAAAATGCTCACAACCTATCGGGTATGCTCCGCTTTTTCGTCAACCTGCGCCTTACCCTCCAACCTGATCCAAGGTTTTGAAACAGCTTCTATGCACATAGGGATGTAAGAGAAAAAATAACTTTTGACTGATTTTCTTGACTTGGCCCCCTTAATCGACTATTTTTTTAAAAAAGGGTGGACACATGAAGACAATGGGCATAAGCGCAAGCGGATTTAAGGGATATGCCTTAAAGGTCTTAAACGAGGTTGCAAAATTCCCGGAAACCATCATCATAACCCAAAGAGGCAAGCCTCTTGCCCAAGTCATCCCCCGGCGTAAATCCGCATCGAAGACAACCTCTGAAAAAACTTGCTGATGCTTTTGTTTCAGAAAAGGATAGCATCACGCCGTTTTGGGAGTTCCGTAAGGTTTTTGACAAAATGATAATAACCATAAGACATTATTGAAGGAAAATGGCTATGAAAAAAAAGAAATTGGTACTGGCATTGGTTTTAGCCTTTGGGGTCTTAACGCTTTATTCCGGCTCGGCTCGAGCAGCCGATGGATTTTATACGTGTGTGTTGACCAAAGCCGGGTTTAATCAGTGGGGACAGGGCTATGTGGTGGCTACGGAGGTTGAGCAGGGAGGACTTTTTACGGATCGTCTTTTCCAAGCCGTTAGCGGCAGAGATAAGGAAATGCTTGCGGTCGCATTAACGGCGATTGCCGTTGGCACAAATGTCGAAATAAAAGCCGATTTGGCTGAAGCATCACCGACTACTCTAAAGAGGATAATGATGCTGCCGTAATCGATTTCAACATGTAATGTCTGCAGGCTGTCCGTTTTGAATAGACGATCATCGACGTTATTTTTTTTCGAGTAAAAGGCCTGTGTTTCCTCCTTCCCATTCGTGGGTGCGCCGGACGGAGAAACCGATTTTTTCCGCTGCGCTGGAAACCGCTTCGAAGCAGTTCCATGTCACCAAATAGGCCGCAGAGTGGGTTTCGCGGTACCTCTCCAGACTCTGCCTGAATAACTGGTTTTCGTAAATATCGAGTTTTTCAGCCTCCATGATGTTTAAATGAAAGAGTCCGCCCGGGGAAAGAAGCTTGTGGACGGCCTCAAGATAAATGACGATATCGAGCAGATTGAAATGGATAAATACCGCGCTGGCGTAAATTTTGGTGATACGAGCGGATTCGACGGCCGAAAAATCGCAGTAGTTCATGTGGATGCAGGTGATGTTTTTAAAATTTTTCAGGTATTCGGCGGTATACCGGATATGGTGCTTACCGATATCCATGCAGTAGAGATGCGCTACCCTGGGTGCGATATGCTCTGCGATGAAACCGACGCCGCTGCCAAGGTCGATGACGCGGTCGTCCGGTTGCAGATCGAGCCATGAGGATAGGCGTTCTGCGTGGAGTTTTCTGTCATGCCGAATGGTATCGATCTGCTTTTCCGGCTCTTCCCCGTACTGCTTGCCGATCACGGAAATCAGCAGTTCCCGCTCTGATTGAAACCGGTCCCATCGGGTGTCCTCGAAAGACGACATGGGCTTTTGCTCCTTTGATAGATTCAGGATGTTCTCCCACTGTAAATCCTGTCAGAAAAAAATCAAATATGTCGATCGTCCTTTATTTATTCAATATTCTGCTCGATGATTTTTCCGGTTTCCGAAGCGCCTTCGGAAGGGGCCGGTGACGGGGCTGTCTCAGGCGCCTTGGCCGGCGGAGCTGCTGCTTTCTGCGCCCAGGCCTGTTCCAGGTGCTGAAGGCGTTTTTCGAGGTTTTTGAATATAATCTGAGCATCGGTGATCTTTTTTTGCAACTCCTCGGAAAGGCCGGCCGTTTCCCGGCGGCGGCGCTCGGATTCGGCTTTCAACGCGGCTTCGAGATCTTTTTTACTCACCGCCGATGCGGCTACGTCCGAGACGCTTTTTTTGATCCCGCTGATCTCCGCACCGGATGCATTCAGGGCTGCCGAAAAGCTTTCCATCGATTTGCCGATGCTGGATTCCAGGTTTTTTCCGCTTATACCCAGGGCTTCCACCTGTTGTTTGATTGTTTCCACCTGTCTGGTGATATCGGCGAGGGCGGTTTTGATTTCTTCTTTATCCGGTTTTTTGCCGTCTATCGATGCGATGGAGGCGTTTGCCTTTGCCAGGTCGCCTTTAAGGGATGCGGTTTCTTTTTTAAAATCAGAAAGGCTGTTTCTGATGCTCTCTTCGAACTCGGTGAACCGAAGCGATAAATCGCTGTAGCTCGACTCGATGTTTTTGGAAAGGGCCTGCGCTTTTTCTTCTCCGCTGCCCTCTGCGATTATAAACCTTTTTTTCATGTCAAAGTAGACGAGAGCAAGAAGAACACAGATAAAGCAAAGAATAAGAATCGTTACCCGGGTCAGGCGGCGACGCAACACCTCCAGCTTGTCATCGGCAATCTCCGGCTGAAACAGGGCGTCCTCGCCCCGGTCCTCGTCCCTGTCGATCTTAAAATTGAAAGGATGCTGATCGGTCATGATGGCCTATTCCCATTCGATCGTGCTCGGCGGTTTGGAACTGATATCGTAGACGACCCTGTTGACCCCCCTGACTTCATTGATAATCTTGTTTGAAATGTCTCCCAGCAGGTCATGGGGCAGTTTGGCCCAGTCCGCCGTCATCGCATCTTTGCTGGTCACCGCGCGTATGGCCACGATGTTTTCGTACGTGCGTTTGTCGCCCATGATGCCGACGCTTTTGAGCGGCAAAAGCACGGCAAAAGACTGCCAGAGCTTTCGGTAATATCCTTTGCTTCGGACCTGATCGAGCAGCACGGCATCGACCTCCCTCAAGATGGTCAATCGCTGCCGGGTTACTTCGCCGATAATACGGATGGCAAGTCCGGGCCCTGGAAAGGGCTGCCGCCAGATCAATTCTTCGGGAAGTCCCAGCTCTTTGCCCAAAAGACGAACCTCGTCTTTGAACAGGTATTTCAGCGGTTCGATCAGTTTCAGTTTCATTTTCCTGGGCAGGCCGCCCACGTTATGATGGGATTTGATGATCGATGTCGGCCCTCCGAAAGCCGATACGGATTCGATGACATCCGGATAGAGGGTCCCCTGGGCCAGAAATTCCGCGTCTCTGATTTTCTTGGCTTCGGCCTCAAAAACTTCCATGAAGATCCGGCCGATGATTTTCCTTTTTCTTTCCGGATCGATGATGCCGGCAAGCGCGCGTAAAAACAAGCCGCCGGCATTGACAAACCGGATGTTTGCATCGAAGTGCTGCCTGAAGACCTTTTTTAGTTTTGCCGCTTCATTCTTTCTAAGCAGTCCGTTGTCGACGAAAATGCAGGTCAATTGTTTGCCGATGGCCCTGTGAAGCAGAATCGCCGTGACGGATGAATCGACTCCGCCGCTTAGCCCCAGAAGCACCTTTTTAGAGCCGACCGTTTGTGTTATTTCCCGGATGGATTTTCCGGCAAAAGACTTCATCGTCCACGTCGGCTTGCATCCACAGGTTTTAAAAAGAAAATTGCGTAATATTTTGCTGCCTTCGGGCGTATGGGCGACCTCCGGATGAAACTGAAGGCCGTACAGCCGTTTTCGGACGTTTTCCGCAGCGGCGACGGGCGTGTTTTCCGTCGATGCCGTAACCCGAAAACCCTCCGGAAGTGTTTCGACGGAATCGCCGTGACTCATCCAGCACTGGGTCTTACCTTTTATTCCGGCAAAAAGGCCTTCCGGATTTTCCACCAAAAGCTCGGCAAAGCCGTACTCTCTTTTTTCCGCCTGCTTGACGGTTCCACCCAGCGCGTGGACCATAAACTGCATGCCGTAGCAGATGCCGAGGATGGGAATGTCGAGGTTGAAAACGGCGCTGTCCATTCCGGGGCTTTCGTTTTCATAGATGCTGGAAGGTCCCCCTGAAAGGATGATCCCTTCAGGATTGAGGGCCTTTATCGTGTCAATATCGACACCCGGCGGGTAAATCCGGCTGTAGACCCGGCACTCCCGCACCCGCCGTGCGATCAACTGGTTGTACTGGGATCCGAAATCGATGATGAGAATCATAGGCTTTCCGAGTTGTTCCCGGTACCGGGCAATAGGGTTAGACAGGATTTCCAGGATCAACAGGATAAATACGAGTACAAAAGCATCCTGAGTATCCTGTAAATCCTGTCAGGAAAGGTTAATCGGTTTGCTCACATGAATGGAATATGTTAGAGAGCTCATGAAATGTCAACCGTATTTTAAGGAATGATTCTTGAAACACCTCATTGTTCAAATTTATGAAATTCAGACTCCGGCGGAATCGGAAGCGCTCATCGAACTGGGTGTCGATCATATCGGAAGCGTTGTTCTTTCGGAAAAAAACTGGAAGGATTCGGAGTTAAAAGAAACCATCGGCGTCGTAGCGTCCTCGACATCCAAAAGCAGCATGATACCGCTGTTCAGTGATCCGGAGGCGATCTGTCGCGTTCTGGACTACTATCGACCCGATATCGTACATTTCTGTGAAAACCTGGCGGATCATGAAAATACGAAAACAGCGATTCGGTGCCAGGAAAATGTCAGGCGCCGGTTTCCTGAAATCGCCATGATGCGATCCATCCCCGTGCCTGCATCCGGGTCGCCCTGCGCCCTTTCCGTCATCGATATCACCAGGCTTTTCGAACCGGTCAGCGACTATTTCCTGACAGACACCCTGCTTGTAAAAGATTCGGGATCTTTAGAAGGGGATCAGCCGGTGAACGGGTTTGTCGGCATAACCGGGAGAACATGCGACTGGGATATTGCGGCGCGACTGACTCAGGCTGCGAGACCGGTTATCCTGGCCGGCGGCATATCCCCGGACAATGTTTTTGACGGCATTCTGCGGGTCAGGCCCGCCGGGGTCGACAGCTGCACCCTGACGAACGCGAGAGGGCCGAGCGGAAGCATGATCCGGTTTAAAAAGGACCTCGACAGGGTCAGACGGCTGGTTCAGGAGACAAGACGCGCGGAGCGCTTTTTGCAGGATTCGCTGGCACCAAGCCAGTAACCGTTTTTTCTGAGCCCTGAACGCTTAAAATTTATCCAATCCCACGCAGGAGGACATCGGCATGTATGAATCCGGAGACCTGAGAAAAGGGCTAAAAATAGAAATCGACGGGGAGCCGTATATCGTCGTTCAGTTTGAATTCGTCAAACCCGGAAAAGGACAGGCCCTGTACAAGTGCAAGTTGAAAAATATGCTGACCGGCGTTCAATTCGATAAGACCTTTCGGTCCGGGGACAAGTTCAACGAGGCGAATCTGGAAGAAAGGGAAATGGAATATCTCTATTCAGACGGGTCCAATTACTGTTTTATGAATACATCGACCTATGAGCAGGAATTTATCCACGAAGGGCAGGTTGGAGACGCCAAAAATTTTTTGAAAGAAAACACGGTGTGCAATATTCTTTTTTTCAAAGACAGGCCGATCGGCATATCGCTGCCGTATTTCGTCGATCTCAAAATCGTTAAAGCGGATCCCTGGGTAAAAGGAGATACGGCTTCCGGCGACTCCAAACCGGCCGTGCTCCAAACCGGCTATGTGGTTCAGGTGCCGCCTTTTATAGAAGAAGGGGAAACCATTCGCATCGATACCCGCACGGGCCAGTATGTTGAACGGGTCAAAGGGTAATAACAGGGGGGTTATTCCGATCGTCCCCATTTTTCAAAAAAAAGGATCTCGTGAATCGGTTTGCGGCTTTTCCTTTTGACAGGATCGCATGCGGGCCGGCCCACTGCAAGCATGGCAGACACCCGGATCTTATCGGGTATTTCAAGTATCTCTTTAACTTTTTTTTCCTTAAACCATCCGATCCAGCAGGTCCCAAGACCCAGATCCGCGGCTTTGAGCACCATGTGTTCCATGGCGATACCGAGATCGATCTGATAATAATCGATTCCCGTCACCTTCGTTCCGATATAATTGGCAACAAGATCCATCTGAGAGCATCCGACGATCAGAAGCGGCGCCGTGGAAAGCCAGCTGTTTCGAATAACGGGCTGCATCGCTTCCCTGCAGATCCTCTCGATGACACGCCTTTCAGAGACCGCGATAAAGCGCCATGTCTGGCTGTTGCATGCAGACGGGGCCAGGCGTGCGGTCTCACATATGGCCATAAGGTCTTCCCGTGCCACCGGTTCGTCCCGGAAGGAGCGGATCGACCTTCTTTCGGCCACCAATTCATCAAATGTCTTCATGGGTAATCACTTTGCTATTTTGCATCATAAGATGCCTTTCTTCTTGAAATGGCCATTTGCCCGTGTCATATCAAAGTTCAGGCGCAAAATCCAGTTCGGCGCTGTTTTGCAGACCCCATGGCCGCTTCAATGGAAATACAAAAATTCATCCAGTCTCTGCTTTCTTCCAGGCATATCAAGGACCAGATCGTCTATCATGCCCTGGTGCCCTCGGTTTCTGCCTCCAGGGGTGCATTGGGGAAACCCCTGCCCGAACGTTTGACGAAAATAACGGCCGGCATGGGTATCATGGATCTCTATCGACATCAGGTACAGGCCATAAATGCCATACGAGAAGGGCGTCATGTGATGATGGCCGCATCGACGGCAAGCGGCAAAACCCTCGCCTATAATTTGCCGGCTCTGGAAAAATTTATAAAGAATCCGGCAGCCAGGGCCCTGTATATTTTTCCGCTCAAAGCCCTGGCACAGGATCAGCTCCGTGTCTTCAGGGAGATGGCCGCGCTGTGTGAAACGCCCCGGCCCGCCGCGGCGATCTATGACGGAGACACCTCCATGCGGCAGCGCCGGAAAATTCGAGAAAATCCGCCGAATGTCATTTTGACCAACCCGGAAATGTTGCATCTTTCTTTTTTGCCGTTCCATGCGACCTGGGCGGGTTTTTTATCGACTCTCGAGATGGTGGTGGTGGATGAGGTCCATGAATACCGTGGGGTCATGGGTTCTCACATGGCATGGGTCCTGCGCAGGCTGATAAGGGTGTGCCGCCATTACGGCGCATCTCCGACGTTTGTCTTTTGTTCGGCGACCCTGGCCAATCCGCGGCAGCTTGCGGAACTCCTTTCCGGGTGCAAGGTGGAAACCGTTTCCGGCAGTGCCGCATCCACGGCAAGCAAGCATATCCTGTGCGTCAATCCGATGGACGGAGGACCGGCCCGCCTGGCGATCTTTTTGTTGAAAGAAGCGCTTTCCAAGGGGCTGAGGACGATCGTCTATGCGCAGTCCCGGAAGTTCACGGAGCTTCTGTCGCTCTGGGCCCGGAGAAGCGGCGGGCCCTTTGCCGGGCGTATCAGCGCGTATCGCGCGGGTTTTCTTCCGGAAGAACGACGAACGATCGAATCAAAATTATCCACCGGCGAGCTTCTGGCCGTGATCACCACCAGCGCGCTGGAACTCGGGATCGATATCGGAGATCTGGATCTGTGCATCCTGGTGGGGTATCCGGGAAGCATCATGGCGACCCGGCAGCGTAGCGGCAGAGTCGGCCGGGGAGGGCGGGATTCGGCGCTGATTCTCATCGCGGGCGAAGACGCGCTGGATCAATATGTTATGCGATATCCGGAGATGCTGGTGAAAATGGCGCCGGAGGCGGCAGTCCTAAACCCTTATAATCCGGACATTCTTAGAAAGCATCTGACGTGCGCCGCAGCGGATCTGCCGTTAAAAAAAGATGAGCCGCTTTTATCCCATGAGAGCGTGGCGCATGCAGCGGCAGCTCTCGTTGCCAAAGGAGAGCTTCTGGCCGGTGCGAACGGCGATACGATATATTCCTCCCGGCGGTCGCCCCACCGGGAGGTGGATCTAAGAGGTGCCGGCATCCGCTTTACGATTTTATGCACAAAAACCGGGGAAAGCAGAGGCGAGATAGACGGATTCAGGGCTTTTCGTGAAACGCATCCCGGTGCGGTCTATATCCATCAGGGAAAGACGCATCTGGTGGACAGCCTCGAGATGGAAAACAAAACGGTCCGCATATCCCGGGCGGATGTCGATTACTATACAAGCGTCAGGGGATACAAGCAGACGGAGATCCTGCAGGTTCTGGAAGAAAAGCGTTTCGGGGATATTCATGCAGGCATGGGCCGGCTCAAGGTGACGGATCAGGTTACCGGATACGAAAAGCAGCATATCCGCAGAAAGCAGCTCCTCGGAATCCTGCCGCTCGATCTGCCGCCGCTGGTGTTTGAAACCGAAGGGCTCTGGATTACCGTTCCGCCGCGCATCGAGCGGGAAATCGAGAAGGGGTTTTTGCACTTTCTGGGAGGTATCCATGCCGTCGAGCATGCCGCCATCGGGATGTTTCCCTTGCTGGTGCTTGCGGACCGCAACGATCTTGCCGGGATTGCGACCCCGCTGCATCCGCAGTTGGGAAGCGCTGCGGTCTTTATTTACGATGCGATTCCCGGGGGGGCGGGGCTGGCGCATCAGGCGTTTGAAAAGGTGGACGATCTGCTGACCTTTACGTTTGATGCCGTCCGAAGATGCCCCTGTGATTCCGGGTGCCCATCCTGCGTCCACTCACCGAAATGCGGCTCCGGAAACAGGCCCATCGATAAAGCTTCGGCGATCGCCATTCTCGGCAGGCTCGTATCGGCGTTTGAAGCCGGGCGATCGACTCAAGAATTCCGTCGGAAATTTCGGGGCAGGAGCGTGCATCAGCAGGCGGACACACAGGCTCCGAAAGGCTATAGCTCCCTTGTTGCGAAAAAAGAGGAAGGAAATAGGGGCTTCGGGGTACTTGATCTTGAAACCCGGCGCAGTGCTCAGGAAGTGGGCGGCTGGCACAACGCCGATCAAATGGGTGTGAGCTGTGCCGTGCTCTATGAATCCGGGGAAAACACTTTTTCGGAATTTCTCGAATCCGAAATTCAATCCCTCATTCAGCGTCTCAGGGGGCTGGATCTTGTCATCGGATTCAATATCGATCAATTCGACTTTCGCGTCCTTTCGGGATACACGGACTTTGATTTCAGGGAGCTGAAGCATCTTGATATTTTGTCGGAAATCCACAAGCATCTCGGGTATCGGCTCTCGCTGGGGCATCTGGCCGAGGAGACGCTGGGAATTCAAAAAACAGGAGACGGCCTGCAGGCCCTCCGGTGGTGGCAGGAAGGGCGCTTGGGAGAGATCATCGATTATTGCAAAAATGATGTGAGGATCACCCGGGACCTTTACCTGTTCGGCAAACAGAATGGTTTTCTTCTGTTTAAAAACAAGGCGGGAAAAAAGGTACGCATCCCGGTCGCCTGGTAGAAAGATTCAGATAAACCCTGAACCTGCCAGCCTTACTTTTACTGCATGTGCTCGGTGCTGGTTTCAGTATAATTCCGAATGTCTTTCACATACCCCTCAAAGTCTTTTTCCAGCAGAAAGCGCGAGATTATTTCTCCCACCTTATCGGCCGTATCCACCCGATAGATTCCCTTCCGGTCCGGCCCTACGATCTTTTTTACATTCTCCACAATCGCCTCCAGCGCCGAAGGTCTAATATCCACGACGACGTGAACAGGAAGCGTTTTTGATTTTTTGCTCATGTTGGCCCCTCACTCTCCATCCATAAACCAGCACATTTTCTGAAAAACCGTAGGGGAGGGGCTTGTCCCCTCCCAAAACCAGAAATCATTGTTAATTTTGGACGCGGGCTAAACTCGTCAGATGAATTTTTTAAAGCCGATGCCCAGTTATTTGGGCACCGGTTACCGGATTTTTATGCATTTTTCCCTCTATCAGACGAATCATTCGGGATCAACTCCTAAGCTTGCAGGGTCAGGGAGGGGTGCCGAAGCACTTGCACGGATTTTATCAAAAACGCTCGTTTTTCCATACGAAAACAGCTTTTTCCTGCGAATCGGCACAGGGTGCGGATTTTTTATTATTCCAATAGGAGCGTCAATTTTTTATCGTGGCACGGTTATTGTAAAAGGGGATTGGCGATTTCAGGACGGCCGTCCAATAAAACCTATTCAACAAAAGGAGGCAAGATGAAAGCGCAATCGAAAATCGTCGCCCTGATTACGGCAATCACCCTGGTCTTTCTGTCTGCCGCATGGCTTTTTGCGGAAGAGGCGGGAAAAACCGATGCTCCGGCACCGATCAAGATCAACATCAATTCCGCCACGGTGGACGATCTGGTCAAACTTAAAGGGATCGGACCGAAGCACGCGGCCAATATCGTGGCATACAGAGAACAGAACGGGCCTTTCAAAAATCCGGAAGACATCACACTCGTCAAGGGAATCGGCTCCAAAGTTTATGAAATGAACAAGGATGCCATCTCCACCGAGTGATCGTCTCTGGTTGAACCGGGGTTGACCGCGGGTATTCTTCTTGCGGGCCGGCGGTCAGCCTCTCCCACAGCTCTTGGTCCGTGAACATTGAATCCGTTGCCTATAACCCCTTTATTCATCTTGACAATCCTGCATAAATATGTTCATTTTATGAACGTTCATTAAATGAACACCTTTTCTGCATCCCAATAAGAGCATCGATTTCTCAAATCGCGCCGGATAGGCGGTTTGTGTAACCCGCCGGGCGGAGCTATCCCTTCCTTCCCGTCTCTATATTTTAACCATCTGAAAATATAATGGATAAAATAGACCTGCGTACGCTAAGATTTCTCGAGGAGATCGACAACAACCATATGTCGAGCCAGAGAGACCTGGCCAGGCATCTCAATGTTTCTCTCGGACTCGTCAATTCTTTTGTCAAACGTCTTGCGCACAAGGGATATTTTAAAATTACGACCATACCGAGAAACCGCGTAAGATACATGCTGACGCCGAAAGGGGCGGCGGAAAAGGCGAGGCTGACTTACGAGTATATTCAGTATTCCGTTCAGTATTACAAGAAGGCGCGTCAGAATCTTCGAGATCTTTTCATCAGCCTCGAGTCTCAAGGGGTCCGTCGCATCGTTTTTTATGGGGTAAGCGATCTCGCGGAAATCGCCTATATCTCTTTACAGGAAACCCGCATCCGGATGGTCGCGATATGCGATGACGACCAAACCAAAGAAAAATTTCTGGGTTTTCCGGTAGAACCTATTCAAAATATCAAAAAAATCGCATTGGACCGGATTCTCGTCACCGCCATGAAACCAAACGATGTGATGCTACAGAAAATTTTGGAAAAAGGTATTCAACGAGCCAAAATAATTTTGCTTGAATAAAAAAACATGAATCTGAAAGAGACGCTAAAAACCCTTATCGCCATGTTTAACGAACAAAAAGTTGATTTTGTTTTATCCGGCGGATTGGCTTTGAGCACCATGAATGTATTCAGATTCACGAAAGACATTGACTTTCTCATTTTTGAAGAATCAAGGGAGAAAGTTCATGAAATCATGATGCGTCTGGGCTATGAACTTCAGGACTTCAGCAGCGATGAAATACGATCTTATTTGTCTCCTCTTAAAGTTTTCGGACAGGTTGATTTTCTCCTCGCTAAAAGGAAATACACCCGGGCGATGATGCGCCGGGCATTAAAAAAAGATGTGTTTAACGGGCTATTCCAGGTAAAAACAGTAAGGATCGAGGATTTGATGGGTCTTAAAATTCAGGCTATTGTTAATGACCCAGAAAACCGGTACCTGATAGACGCGCCGGACATCCAGCGATTGCTGTCAATTCATCGAGACCACATCGACATGGAAGTCGTCCGGGAATATTTCAAAATATTCGACAAGGAGGCCCTTCTGGATGAATGGCTCGACAGAAATAAGTGACAACGAGAAAGAGGAAATGCGCAGAGACGCCAGGGACGGCAAGCGCGCTCGGACTTTCCGCGCCGCATACTGGTTGAGCCAACAGGGAAGCATCGATGACTATATTGATTTTTTATCTGAGAATATGCCACTTGCCGACATCGTCCCCTCAAAACACGTTACGGATAACTATAAATTGTAAGAATGAAACAAGCTGAAATAAAAAAGAATATTTTTGAAATAGCAGGGGATGTTTTTAAGGATACGCTAGTTCTTTTTGCCCGTCTATACGGCGGTTACGCGGTGGATCTGGCTCACCCGTTCAGCGATTTGGACATCGGCATATATGTGGCGGAATCGTCTCAAAAAGAAATGCTGAATTTGGAAATGTCCCTGGCACTAGCGCAAAGTATTATTTACAGGTCAGCGTCGAGTGCTGTCCGGACGTGGCGAATCATATCATCGCTTCACAGCGATTCAGAGCGCCAAAGGATCATGCAGATTCTTTTACCGTGGTGGAGGAACAAGGCATTTTTCAACTATAACTTGGCCAAAATTTGAGGCAAATGGCAAAATTCAGGAATCGACTTGTCTGTTTTGTACGGAGAGATTGATGACAAATTTTTTTATAGGTTTCTAAAAACGGATGGTAACGATATTCGAAAGTTTATCAAAGCCATAGTTGAGCAATACGAGCTGCTTTAAAAGCTGTGCAATCCACGCAGTCCGGCATGCACCGGACGAGCAGGCAAAAAATTTAAATCAAACAAAAAATAGGGTACCGGCTTGACCGCCGGGTAAGGGTGAAACCATGAAAGGGATTATTCTGGCGGGCGGAGAGGGGACACGGCTTTATCCGATCACAAGGGTCGTCAGCAAGCAACTGCTGCCAGTATACGACAAGCCCATGATTTATTATCCTCTGTCGGTCCTCATGCTTGCGGGAATAAGAGAGATTTTGCTCATTTCGACTCCTCAGGATATCCCCCTGTTTCGAAAGCTTTTCGGCGACGGGTCTCATTTGGGGATTTCCTTCGAATACGCGGTTCAGACGAGGCCCGAAGGGTTGGCGCATGCGTTTATCATCGGAAGGGATTTTGTCGGCAACGATGCCGCCTGCCTGATCCTCGGGGACAACATTTTTTATGGCCAGGGGCTGCGTGAAATGGTCTCTTCAGCCGCGTCCGGTCGACAGGGCGCGACGGTTTTCGGCTACTGGGTGAAAAACCCGGAGCGTTACGGCGTGGTCTCGTTCGACAAATCGGGCCAGGCCCTCGACATAGAGGAAAAACCGGCGCATCCGGCTTCCCACTGGGCCGTCACCGGTCTTTACTTTTATGACAATCAGGTTCTGGATATCGCAGCGGCGCTGAAACCTTCGGCTCGCGGGGAACTGGAAATCACCGATGTCAACCGCACCTATCTCAAGATGGGGAAGCTGTTCGTGGAAAAGTTCGGCCGGGGCATCGCCTGGCTCGACACGGGAACGCATGAAAGCCTGATGCAGGCATCGAGCTTCATCGAGATCATCGAGAAGCGGCAGGGATTGAAGGTCGCGTGCATCGAAGAAATCGCTTACCGTATGGGATATATCGACGCCCGGCAATTGGAGATTCTGGCAGGTCCGTTGCTAAAAAACGGATACGGAGAATATCTGATCGGGCTTCTCATGCATGAAAGACGATAATCATGCAGGTGTTGCAGACACCGCTTACCGGCGTGTTTGTCATCGAGCCGGATGTTTTTAGCGACAGACGCGGGTATTTCATGGAGACCTATCATCAGCGGCGATACGAAAGCATCGGCATAACCGCCGATTTTGTTCAGGATAATATTTCCTTTTCTATCCATGGAACCCTCAGGGGCCTTCATTATCAGTTTCCGAATTCCCAGGCAAAACTCATTCAATCGGTTAAAGGCCGCATTTTCGATGTGGCCGTGGATATCCGGACAGGATCGCCGACATTCGGGAAATGGGCAGGCAATTATCTTAGCGATGAAAACAGACGGCAGGTCTATATCGATAAAGGATTTGCACACGGGTTCTGCGTATTAAGCGAAAGTGCGGTTGTCTTCTACAAGTGCAGCGATTTTTATGCACCTGAGTCCGAAAGAGGTATCCTGTGGTCGGATCCGGATCTGGGGATATCCTGGCCAATTCAAAATCCCATACTTTCGAATAAAGATGAGACCTATATGCGGCTGAGGGATGTGCCGAGAGATCGTTTGCCCTGTTATGAAAGTTAGGAGGGAAAAATCAAACTTGAAAAAGCCGGTTCAGAATATTTTTCAACAGGGGGTTAGCTTCTTTCGAGAAATTTTCGACAAAAAATACATGATTTATGAACTATCGAAAGATGATTTTAATAAACAATATTTGGGCTCTTTTCTTGGCATTTTCTGGGCTTTTTTTGATCCGCTCGCATTCATGGCCATTCTGTGGTTTGTTTTCAGCGTCGGCCTTAGAGTCGGTCGCACCGAAAACGTCCCTTTTGTGGCGTACCTTTTTACGGGTCTTATCGCCTACAACTTTTTTCAGAATGCTGTGGGCGCAAGCCCGGGCATTATTCGCTCGTACGCTTTTGTCGTCAACAAGGTCAATTTTCGGTCCTCCATTCTTCCGATCGTCAAAGCCATCTCAGCCCTGGCTGTGCACCTGGTGTTTGTCATTATCGTCATGGGTGTTCTTGTGGCAAGCCATGTGCCGCCGTCGCGGTTCTGGTTTCAGATCATCTACTATCTATTCGCCATGGTGTTTCTTATCCTGGGATTCAGTTGGCTGCTGTCGGCGTTAGGGGTGTTCGTGAAGGATATTGGAAACGTGGTGTCCATCATTCTTCGCTTCGGGTTCTGGCTGACCCCTATCTTCTGGCCGATCAGCATGATTCCGGACAAGTACCTAATTTTTTTGAAATTAAATCCGGTTTTCTACCTCGTTCAGGGATATCGGGAGAGTTTCATCTATGGGGTATGGTTCTGGGAACACCCGCTGTACACTCTTTATTTTTGGATTTTTTCATTTGTCATTTTTGTTCTCGGGGTTTTTGTTTTTAGAAGACTTCGGCCCCATTTCGCAGATGTTTTATAAATCAAAAAGTTCATCCATCCATCTATAGCGAAATAGCCACCAAAATTTTAACCCAGCAAAACCACCAAGAGCTTTAGGTTATGGATTATGCTTCCGGATATCTGATGAAGCACGAAGCACCTCATAACGATTGCGATGAATACAGGCAAATAAATTGCTTTCAAGCGGATTCGAATTATGCATAAGAGCGCACGGGCAAAAAGTTAACCATGAACAATCATTCAGATATAGCCATCGAATTAAAAAATATTTCAAAAAAATATACTCTTTTCAGCAGCAAGAAAGATAAACTAAAAGAGGTCTTTCATCCGTTAAAAAAGAAATATCATCATGATTTTTTTGCACTAAAGAGTATTAACCTGGAAATACGTAAAGGTGAAGTTCTTGGAATAGTAGGAAAAAATGGATCCGGAAAGTCAACACTGTTAAAATTGATATCCGGTGTGCTAACTCCAAGTACTGGTAACTTAGTGGTAAACGGAAGCTTGGTCGCTTTATTAGAGTTGGGCGCGGGTTTTAATCCTGAATTTACCGGGTTGGAGAATATCTATTTCTACAGCACTCTTTTGGGATATAAACGTTCACAAATAGATGCCATTGTGGACGATATACTGGACTTTTCAGAGTTGGGAGCTTTCATTTATCAACCTCTGAAGACTTATTCCAGCGGGATGCGTGCCAGGCTTGGCTTTGCTGTTTCAGTCAACGTCGACCCCGACATTCTAATACTTGATGAAGTGCTGGCCGTCGGGGACGAGCTTTTTCAACGAAAATGCTATGCGAAGATGGAGAAGTTTTTCAAGGGAGGAAAGACCATCCTGTTTGTTAGCCATTCGGTACAGTCGATTAATGAATTATGTACCAGGGCGGTTTTGCTGGATAGTGGAGAGGTGATTCTTGAAGGGCCTGTAAAGCTCGTGACCATGTATTATCAGAAATATCTTTTTACCGAAAAGGGCAATGAACAAAAGGTTCGGCAGGAACTCGTTGAATTGAATAGAAATAATGAACTTAAAGGGGCTGTTTATGAAGAAGCGAGAAAAAGAAAGGACCTGCACGATGCTATTTCGATTGAAAATAAAGAAGTTAAATTAATAGAACATGATGGAGTAAAAGCAGATATCACTGAAAAAATAGTGACTGATATATTCAAACAAAAGCCTTACTACATAGCCGATTTAAAACCGAAATCTACAATTGAATATAAGAATCAAGATGTGAGATTTTCAGACGTCGAAATTAAGACTGCCGATGAACGGAAAGTAAATGTTCTTATAATGGAGGAAGAGTATCTGCTGTCTTATAAGGTGATGTTTAATATCAATGCGACTGATGTTGTTTTTTCTTATGCTATAAAAAATGAGAAAGGGCTTTTTATAAATACTGGTACCACGCTAGATATTATACCTATAAGTGAAGTGAAAATCGGCGATAACTATTTAGTCGAATGGCGCTTTACATGCATGCTTGTTCCAGGAACCTATTATCTAAATGTTGGAATAAGAAGCCTTGCAATTGAAAGTAAAAGCGGTCTTTTAAACAGGATCGCTGATGCCCTTGCTTTTAAGGTAATCCATGCTGATAACAGGAAACTTAGTGGAATTGTTTCTCTTAATCAACAGCCAAATATTTTCTATTTGTATAATGATCAGGATAAGTTATGAAACCTTTCGAAAAACCGGTGTTTGTTACACGGCCGTTTTTGCCGCCGATTTCTGATTTTTGTGATGGACTTGAGGAAATTTGGGACAATAAGCTGCTAACAAACAACGGTCCGTTGGTTCAGAGGCTTGAAAAAAAACTCGCTGATTTTATGGGTACGAAAAATATTACCCTATTTACAAACGGTACACTGGCGCTTCAACTTGGTCTTCAAGGTCTTGATTTAAGCGGGGAGGTTATTACCACTCCTTTCTCATTTGTTGCCACGACCCATGTTCTTTATTGGAATAAATTAAAACCCGTTTTTTGTGATATCGAACCGAATTGGTTCACTATAGATCCGGATAGAATCGAGGCCCTTATAAATCCATGGACAACGGCAATTTTAGCCGTTCATGTATTTGGTTATCCATGCCATGTCGAAAAGCTTGAGAAAATAGCCAAAAAGAATAAACTAATGCTCATTTACGATGCCGCTCACGCTTTCGGTGTGCGAATAGACGGTAAAACTATCGCTCATTTTGGTGATTTGTCTATGTTCAGTTTTCACGCCACCAAGTTTTTCCATACTCTTGAAGGCGGGATGCTGGTGTTTCAAAAAGAAATGTTAAAGACAAAATTCAATTATTTGAAGAATTTCGGCTTTAAAAATGAAACCGAAGTGCTAATGCCGGGAACTAATGCCAAAATGAATGAAATGCAGGCATTGATGGGTTTGTTGTTGCTCGATTATGTAGACAAAATGATTGAAAAACGAAGAAAGATATTTTTTGCATATAGAGAGTGTTTATCAAACCTCCCGGGTATATGCTTTTCTCCTGAATTAAATGCGCTTGTACATTATAATTATGCCTACGTTCCGATTCAGATCCATGCGGACGAATTCGGCATGGGAAGGGACGATCTGTATCAGTCATTAAAAAGATTTAATATATACGCCAGACGTTACTTTTACCCGCTGATACCAGACTTTGTGCCTTATCGAGCATTATCTAATTCAGATCCATTACTAACGGCCCGGGGTGTTTCCGAAAGAATTTTGACGCTGCCAATTTATGATGACTTGTCAGTGGATGATGTTTATCGCTTATGTGAGATAATAGCATATATCCAGAAAGGCAAAAAAGTTTTTTAATGAAACTCGCGATTATGCAACCATATTTTTTGCCTTATATCGGCTATTGGCAATTGATGGTTCAATCGGATCATTGGATATTTTTTGATATCGTAAAATACAACAAAAAAAGCTGGATGAACAGAAATCGTATTCTTCATCCGGAAGCCGGCAAAGAGTTTCAGTATATCAGCGTACCGGTAAAAAAAAGCAGACACGATGCATTAATTAGAGAAATAAAAATAGATAACAAAAGGGCATGGCAAAAAGAGATTACGGGAAAATTTACTTTATATAAAAGGCTTAACGCCCCAAGTTATCATCAGACAATAGATTTAATATCTAAAATTATTGATGTGAAATATGTTTACCTTCTCGATTTATTGATTGCTTCGTGTGAAAATATAATGAGAACATTGGGTTTTCATTTTGATTTCAGCATTGCTTCTGAGATTGAATTTGAAAAAGAAAAAGTTTCCAGCCCCGGGGATTGGGCCGTCTATTTATCAAAGGCCAAAAAGGTTGAGACATATATAAATCCTTACAGTGGTTTCGAGATTTTCGATGAAGAAAAGTTTCTATCCCATGGAATAAAATTAAGGTTTCTCAGAAGTAAACTGACGGCCTATAATCAATCAAAGCGAATTCAGTTTATTCCTGCATTATCGATAGTTGACGTGTTGATGTTCAATAAATGGGAAAAAGTAGCTAATATGTTGAGAAGAGACTTTGAAATATTAACTAAAGAACAATTACAAAATGAAATGGAAGAAACCCATTGAAAGCTATGGTAATCGGCATTAGCCCGGATTACAATTATCCCGGCAATTTTTCTTTGTGGAGGAAGAACAATACTTATTATGCCAGTAATCACGGCGGTTCACTTGTTACAAGATCCATTATGAAAATTTTTAACGCCGATTATATATCCGATTTCTCGGATATAAATAGATTAAACAAAGAATATGATACATGTTTTCTCGGATTGGCGGCACATGTTCACAGCAGAAGGGATGTTTCCGTTTATGCTGATCTCGTTGAGAAATTGGATATGAAAGTCGTTGCTCCATCTCTAGGATTGCAGGATTATCTTCAATCTGAGGCTGGAGAATTCAAGATAAATCAATCAGTTCTGCGTTTACTTTCAAGTGTATCGAAGAAATCATCCTGGATCGGATGTCGAGGGCCATATACCGAAAAAATACTCAAAAGGCATGGATTTAAGCATGTGATGCCTGTTGGATGTCCTACCTTTTTTTGGAACATGAAGCCGGATATCCCGATAAAAGAAAAAAAAACTTATACTAATCCTATTGTTGTATATCATCGGACTTTTATGTCTATAGCGGCTGATATCATTGAAGGCCTTCCCCTGCTGGGACAGGATTATGAAGAACATATGATGATGACCGATGAACTGACCGGCGATAAAGAACTTTCAAACATGTTAATTCCTTATTATGATCAAATGCCTTATAAGGAAAAGGCAATAGGAATGCTTAAAAACCAAGGACTATTTTATAAAAAATTCACTGATTGGTTTGCCTGTATCTCAGAACATGATTTTGTATTCGGGCCGAGATTGCACGGATGCATCGCAGCTTTAATTCAAAATATTCCGGCAGTATTTATACCACGAGATTTACGTGTCGGTGAAATAGTCGAATTTTTTAAACTTCCACACGTTGATTATCGCGATATTAAAGGAAAGACCATTCAAGAAATTTATTCACTAGCGCGTTTTGATGAGTTTCATAAAATTTATAAAAAGCGATTCAATAATTTTATCACTTTTATACGTGAAAATGGCCTAAAGGTTTCTGCAGATGATGAAGTCTATACAGATTATAAACCTGGATTAGAAAAAAGGAGCAGTCAAGGCAAGATTATAACTGAACAGACAGATATATTTCGTAATAAGATTGTCAGACAGATCGCCTTGTTAAAGTCTAAGATGGAACGGGTAAAGAAAATCAAAAAACAAAAAAATGAAGAATAGTTTTTTACCTATCGGCGGTTATTTTTCATTAGAGTTGCCGGATTCAGGAAGTTTATATCATGATCGCGCAATACTTCTTAATACGGCGAGAAACGCGCTTGAATATATTATTCGTTCCCAATCCATACATAAGCTGTACCTGCCGTATTATATATGCAAAGTTGTTATTGAAAAGATCGAGTCGCTTAACGTTGAATACACATATTACGGCGTTACGAAAGCAATGGAAATTGAAAAACTTCCTAGAGTAAAAAAAAATGAAAAGCTGCTGTATGTGAATTATTTTTCGACCAAGGATAATTATATCAAAAAACTTTTAGAAGAATGCGGTCCATCCGCTTTGATTATTGATGCCTCTCAGGCTTTTTACAGCAGACCATTACTGGGTGTGGATACGATATATTCGCCGAGGAAGTTTTTTGGTGTCAGTGACGGAGCCATGTTGTATACCCAACATATTATGCAAGCAAAACCATTGCCCCGTGACTATTCCGTTGAGCGGATGAGGCATCTTCTCGGGCGCATCGACCAAGAAGCGGAAGACTATTACAATACATATCTAGAAAATGATAATATGCTGTCAGAATTGCCTATGGCGATGATGTCTGCGCTGACTGAGAGGATATTAAGATCAATCGATTATAAGAGCATATATTTTAAAAGAAAGAGTAACGCAATACTATTGCATAAGGAATTAGGTAATATCAATCAGTTTCCTTGCGATCCATGTCAGGTATTCGCATATCCTTTTTTGGTCGAAGATGGCACAAAACTTCGGGAGAATCTTCGGAAGCAACGAATATACATTCCTGTTTATTGGAAGGAAGTTCCACAAGTGACCGATAGAGGAGTGGAGAATAAATTGACTAATGACCTTTTACCGCTGCCGATTGACCAGCGCTATGACGAGCATGATATGTGGAGAATCATTAATGCGATCCGGATGTTTATGAAGAAGCGATTTTAATTTTCGATTCCTGTTATATTTTTGAATTCCGATGGCGATAAATTTGACTGCTGCGGGTTGAAATCAATAACATTTTGAGTGAAACTGAGTTCATGCATCATTTTATACACATTGGCTATCCTAAATGTTTTTCAACGACGCTACAGAGAAATTTATTTTCTCAGCATCCCCAGATTCATTATGGAGGAATAGGTCTCCAATCCAACATCGATTTTGTCAGTGATGACCTTAATCTTATTTTTGAATCCGGAATAACTTATTTTAGAAACACACTTTTTGAAAAAAATTTTATGAATTTTAAAAATTCAGTAAATAATTTTAGTATTGAGGCGGCCAAATTTCCCGAAAAGAAGATAGCCGGGTTTTCATCGGAACATTTATTGTTCAATTTTTCACCACAGGGAGTAGATTACACTTTAAAATTAGAGCGTTTAAAAATGCTTTTTGAAAATCGTGAGTTAGATATAATACTCCTTTTAAGGGAACAATTTTCTCTTATACTTTCTTTATATAAAGAGTCCGTCCGATTGGGATATCCTTTTACATTGAGAGAATATATTGATTGGATATATCGCTACCAGGATAGAAATTTTTTTTCGGAATTACTTTATCACGAGGTCGTTGAAATATTATATGAGCTATTCGGACGAGACCATGTTTTTATTTTTTTTTATGAAGAATATAGCCAAAGAAACCATTCTAAAGAAAAGACCATTAAAGATCTTTTTGAAGAATTGACTAAAAAATTACATATAGATAGAATTGATTTTCAAATCAATATAAATAATCCAACTCTCACTGACAATGATTTGGCAAACAAGCTGAGTATAAACCAGAAAATTAAGCATGACTACGGTAGTTATCATCTTAATGGTTTTGAGGATCACAGAAGAAGAGTTTTTTTTACGAAATATTTAAAGCTTGATCTAAAAGAAGAAGAACTTTTTGAAAATGTTATAAGAAAGCGGGAAGGCTTGAATCTATCAAAGAAGATGGAAGTACCGGATAAAGATGAAATAAAAAAAATCTACTCATGTAACAAAACCGCTTATGAAAGAATGAGAATGATATTTGATGAGTCGAATCACATGTTATCGTACAAGATCGAAACGGATTTTAAGAAATTATTTGAACAATCAAGAAATACTTTCGAAAAATCCGTTTTTATAGATTGAAAAAAGATGATTCTGAAAGAGCGTCATAATGATCATCCGTTGGTTTCCGTGTGTGTGCAGACATACCAACACGCTGATTACATAAAGGATTGTCTTGACAGCATCCTCATGCAAAAGACAACTTTTTCTTTTGAAATCGTTTTAGGCGAAGACGAATCCACAGATGGGACTCGAGATGTTTGTATCGAATACTCAAAGAAATATCCCAATATAATTCGCTTGTTTCTCAACTGTCGTAAAAATGTCATTTATGTCAATGGGCTTCCCACGGGCCGTTGGAATTTAATCAACAACCTATTTAATGCGCGTGGGAAATATATCGCTTTGCTTGAGGGGGACGATTATTGGACAGATTATTCCAAATTACAGAAACAGGTGGATATACTTGAACAGAATAAAGATATTATTGCTTGTCACCATTGGCACGAGTATAAATATGTGGACGAACAAAAAGGAAAAGGAACACCAAAACACGGATACTACCCAGAAAAGGTCGCTACAGTAAGAGATATTTTTGCAAACCGGTTGCGGGTGAAGAGTAGAACGATTATGTTCAGGAATATCATCAATAAAGACTTTTTTCCAAATTGGTTCAAAAAGGTAGCTTATGGAGATGTGCCATTGTCTTTTTTACTTGGAAAATATGGAAACTTTTATTTCATAGATGAACCAATGGCTGTCTATAGAATAACAGGTAAAGGAATTTCAACGTCCGGAAATTCGCTTGTGCATACGGGCTTATGGTACAAAGAACACTTTTTTAATTGGATCGATGTATGGAATTATGCAAATAAACACTATAACTATATGTATAATAAAGAAGCTGTTGCCACTATTGCTGAATTCTGTCGCATTATATTAAGGACGAATAATTATTCCTGGAAAACATTTTTAGAAATATCTTTGAAAATCATATCTAAAAATAAAGATTATATAGTGAATCAGATTCACATATTGAAATTACTATCAAATTATAATCTAAAGAAACGCTTTGCTAAAAGTTGGTAACCTTCCTTCCAGGTAACTTTCTGTCAGGTTGGTTTCTGATAAACCCCCGCCCCGGTCGGGGCGCAACGCTTAAAACGAATTCCAGGCAACTTCTACAGTTGCATAATAATCCTCTCAGTTCGATATGATGAATCCAAATCCGATATTTATCCACTCCATGTTTCGGACCGGCAGTACCTATCTGTGGAAAAAATTTCGAGATGACGAAAGGTTCTGGTGCTATTACGAACCGCTTCATCCCATACTTTCGAAACTGTCTTTTGAAAGAAAACACTTGTGGGATTTTGGAAATAAAACAATGGAAAAGATGAGGCATCCTGAGCTTACACGGGGCCATTTCCATGAATACGAAATATTTTTGACCGACCGTTCAAAATCTCTGCCGTTTTTTAAAAAGTCGTTCAGTTTCGATGAGTTTTGCTTGAATGGCGTGAACCCCGAATTAGGAAAGTATATCGACCTGCTGGTCAGCGGTGCGGAGGATAAAATCGCCGTATTGAAATTCAACCGGAGCGCCCTGAGGATAAAATGGTTTAAAGAAAATTATCCCCAGGCGCTGAACATCTATCTTGTTCGCTCCCCGCGGCATCAGTGGCAGTCTTATGTCTCGATGAAACAGGATAAGGGTCTGGATGTTTTTCTGGTCCTGGACCTGTTGGTCAGCGGATTGAACAAGCGCAGCGATGTTTTCCGTAAATTGGCTGAAAAAATTTATCTGGTCGAACATCATTCGGAAAACTATGACGATGAAGAAACCGGATACCGGTTTCTGATCGACGCCTATGACGATGAAGAAAAATATTATATTTTTTATTACATCTGGTTGAGATCGATCATCAGCGGTGCTTTACACGGCGACATCATCCTCAGTATCGATCTGATCGGCTCGGACGAATCATACAGGAAAAATTTTGAACGATTTTTGGGAAAGCAAAATATTCCGGTTGTCGATTTCAGTGATGCGAGGATCAATCGCTACGACCATTTTCAGGTTGATTTTCCTAAAATGGAAAAAATAGAAAATGAAGTCATACGGGATTGTTTCGGCGAGATGGCGACTGAAGAAATTGATAAATTTTTTAGCAGGTTGCCTGGAGAGCTCAATTTCCTGATATCCAGAGAAAATATATCGAACGCGATTGCCGATGGAAAAGATTCGCGCCTGTATGATCGCTGCGAAAGCAGCTCAGGCAAGGCAGAGAAGATGATCGGCACTCTTTTATCCCGGGCGGTTCGACAAAAAAATGAATTTCAGGTTACGCTTGAGGCGATTAATAAGGAAATAAAGGCCAGAGACCGAATTATTTGTGAAAAACTGATGCTGATCGAGAGCCAGCGACAGGAAAACGAAAATAAAAAAGACGAGATAATTATCAAGGAACGACTTCTTGATGAAAAGAACCAGGAAATCGTCCGGCTCAATCAGAAGCTCTTCCAGGATGAAGAGAAGATCAGGGAAAAAGACCGGATAATCGATCAAAAACAAAAAGAAATAGAGCAAAAAGAAAGACAGCTTTTTTTTAAAACACAAGAGTTCGATAGAATAAGAGGGAGTTTAAACTTTAAAACCGGCCAAATCGTTCTATCGCCGTTTCGAATCATTAAAAAAATGTTATCGAAAGCGACAGGGGTTCCGTGAGTATTCAGGTATCTGATCGGAGGATTGAAGGCGGGTTGAGGTCAGGTGGGACAATGAAAAGATGGGAGCCCGAAAAGCCTGTGGTTTCCGTCATAACGGTGGTTCTGGATAATCCGGAAGCGCTCACCCGTACGATTGAAAGCGTGCTGGCGCAGACTTATCACAACATCGAATATATTATCATCGACGGCGGATCGGATGAAAAGACACTCGATCTCATAAAAAAGCAGGAAGACAAAGTAGATTATTGGATGAGTGAGAAAGATCGAGGTATTTATGATGCGATGAATAAAGGTGTCGAGCGGGCAACCGGCTGCTGGGTCATATTTATGAATGCGGGCGATACCTTTTATGAAAGCGATACGGTTGAAAAGGTTTTTCAGAAAATTCCGGAACATGCGGATTTCCTATACGGCGATACCGTATGTCGCTACTGCGACAGGGATCAATATTTTAAAGCATACGGAATGGAAAATATCTGGAAATCGATGATGTTTTTCCACCAGAGCTGCTTTACCAGAAAAGACATTCTCACCGGGCACAAATTCAGCCTTTCTTACGAGACCTGCAGCGACTTTGAGCTGATATTTCATTCCTACATCGACGGCCGCAGGTTTCACTATGTCGACCAGATCATCTCCATTTATGAAAAGGACGGTATCTCAGAAAAAAAACGCCTCAAGATGATTCTCGAGCGCTGGAAGATCGTCCGGAAAATCAACCGATCTTTCCAGATGGACCGGTTTTATCTTTCATTGCTTGTAAAAAGAACCCTTCAAAGGATCATGAGAAAAGACATCGATCTCGAATGCAAAAGCGGATCATGAAGCATGTTTACATCCTGAGAAGGCTCTATCCGCACTGGGCCGAACATTCCGGCATTCATCAGTTCACACGATATCTTGATTCCGATAGATTCAGGGTGACCATGAGAAGCGTGCCCATGGGCGAGGATGAGTTCAGGATATCGAGGCTGAGAGATTATTTTAAAAAAAAATTGGAAGCCGAAAGCAACGGCGTCTATAAGCTGAACGACGCTGACGCGGAATTAAACTTATTCCTGACGTCCCTGTATCGAAAAATGGATATCGTCCATATGCTCGATGCAGAACACTCCCTCATGTACCTTCCTTTTTGGTTCAGGTGGATAAAGGCGGTAAAAAAATGTCCGAAGATCATCGCCATGTTTCACCAGCCTCCGTCGATTCTGTCTTCGCTTGTCGCTTTAAAAGCCTGTATGCTGGTCGACTGCATCATGGTGCTTTCCGGGGAGCAGGCGGATTTCTTTAAAAAATTTGTACCGGCAGAGAAAATCAAACTCGTTTTCCATGGGATAGATACGGGGCACTACAGACCATCGAATGGATATAAGGATTCAGACAAATTGAAATGCCTGGCCGCCGGAGTGTGGCTCAGGGATTACGATGCATTCATAGAAACGGCGAAACTGCTCGAAGAGGATTCACGAATCGAATTTCATATTGTTTCAACCGATGTGCAGATACCGGCGGAAGCAAGAAATATCGTTATTCATAGAAACATCACCGATGCAGCGCTTTTGAGTCTGTACCAATCGTGCCACGTTTTATTTATGCCCTTGAAGGAGGCTACGGCCAATAACGTCCTTCTTGAGGGGATAGCCTGTGGATTGCCGGTCGTCTCATCGGATCTGAGTTCCGTAAAAGCATATTTGCCCGGTGATGAGGCCGTGCTGATAAAAGGCAATGATCCGGTGGAGTTTTCGAAGGTATTGACCGGCTTGATGCATGCGCCGGAAAGATTAAGAGCCATGTCGGTAGCGGCTCGAAAAAGGGCTGAAACATTGTCCTGGCCGGCTGTCGCAGAGCAATACATGGAATTGTATTTATCCCTGTAAGCATCGGCAATATGGGGCTCTGATAAGAGGATCGGGAAAGCATGTACATCGTGGGATATCCCAAATCCGGCAATACATGGCTTTGCTACCTGTTGTCGTACTGCCTGAATTCGGAGTACGATGATTTCGACGATCCCGGCGTTCATCCCCGTGATGAGTATCAGCGGCGATATGTCAAAGGCGGATTTAAACATAAAAGCTATCAGGACAAATTCGGCAGGGTTTTGAAAACGCATAGACTGTCGTTACCCGATGAACACAAGCCGCCGGTTGTATATCTGGTTCGTGACGGCAGGGATGTCATGGTGTCTTATTACTATTATTTAAAAAGCCACTATCCGGAAAGTCTTTTAAAGCTGCACGATAATGTAAGCCCGGCATATCGTTTCACAGGGCGTTTCCGAAGCACTGAAAAGCGGGTGTTCGGGGCGTTTTTAAGGGAAAACATCGCGTTCTGGAGACACCATATCCACAACTGGCTGGAAAAAAATCCGACAGCCTTAGTCAGGTATGAGGATCTTAAGACGGCGCCTGAAAATTCATTGAAAGAGCTGTTTCAAAAGATAGGGGTTGAAATCGGAAAAGAAGTTATTACAGACGCTCTGGAGATTTTTAACTTTAAGAAAATGTCCGGAAGGAAGGCCGGCGATGAGGACACCCGATCTTTTTTCCGAAAAGGGATCTCCGGGGACTGGAAAAACCATTTCACACGATCCGACCTGAGATATTTTAAAAAGGCAACGGAGGACATTTATCGACTGATCGGCTACAGATTATGATAAATCACGATCGACTAACGGTGTTTTACAACAAGGTATTTGAAACTCCTCTCCATATTTTATCGGAAAGATTTGAAGGAATAATCGGAAGGATCTACTCCAACATCTTGGACAGGGGAGATGTCGCTGTGGATGTGGGGGCTCACATCGGACGGCACACCATTCCTATGGGAAGAATCGTCGGGAAAGAAGGGAAAGTATTCGCCTTTGAGCCGATTCCGGAAATCGAAGAAACGTTGCGAAAAAATATTGATGCCAATGATCTTTTTGGAATCGTCATCCCACACAACATGGCCGTATCCAATTTCAACGGGGAAGCTGAATTCATCGTGATCGAAGATGCTCCCGGCCTGAGCGGGCTTAAACAGCGACAATATTACCATCAGCATAAACAGCGGAAAATCAATATCCGGGTTGAAAAGCTCGACAGCATGATACCAAAGAGTTTGCAGATCAAGTTTATGAAGATCGACGCGGAGGGCGGCGATTTCGATGTCTTGCGAGGAGCAGCAAATATCCTCAAAACCCATCGACCTGTGGTTACATTCGAATGCGGGGCCGTCCAGGAGCGGCATTCAGAAAGCTACGGGTTTTCCAGGGAAGATTTCACAACTTTTTTTGAAACCGTTGAATACCATCTGTTCAGTATTTTAGGTTTGCGATACAATCCAAAAATCTGGCCGGAAAAAACGCCATGGTACCTGATTGGGATTCCGGCGGAACATAGTGAAAACCTCTATGAGATCGTGCAGTTGTCAATAATTGAGAATTTCTTTTTGCAGGCGGGCCAGATGAGCGAAGAGTTGGTTCAAAAAGAAGAACGGCTTCTTGAAAAAGATAAAGAGATCCAGTCGTTACAGCGTATTATCGTTCAGAAGGACAGTGCGGTTATAAACAAGGAAAAACAACTGCTGAGCAAAACGCAAGAATTTAAAAAAATAAAAGAGAGTTTCAGCTTTAAAACAGGAAAAGCCATCCTGTCTCCGGTTCGTCTCGCAAGGAGACTGCTTGCAAGAGGAAACAAGGGATTTTCATAAAATGCTCGGCTCAGACAACATTCTGCATCCAAAAGGGAAAGTCATGGACTTTGAAAAATATGAAAGTATGTTCAAAGAATTAAAAAACATGGGCGGGTCCATTGCATTGTTTGGATGCACCGAAACGGCAGAGCAGTTGATAGAAAAATATCCACAGGATATCGAATCGGTGGTGGAAATCAGAAAAGAGGTCCTCGGTAAAGTTGTCGGCTCTATAGAGGTGACCCGTTTTGACGACTTCAGAAAAAAGCTGACCCAAAATATTTTGATCACCGATGATAATTTAAAATATGACTATCTGCAGCTCATATATGAAGAGATGGACAAAAAAGGACTGCGGATAATCGGTTATGGAAATGAAGACATTCGAATTCGATACAACTACACTCCATACCATCCGGTTCGCTTTGATTTCGAATATCTCAAAATCAAAGCGTCCCTTCCCATGAAATGCAATATACCGGATGAAAGTCTGATTCGTCTGATCGATTGCATCAAAACATGCGTGCGAATTCGCGGGGAGATTCTTGAACTCGGTACGGGACTGGGCGGATCGACCTATTTTATCGCCAAAACCGTGCAGGGTTTGAACTCGGACAAGGTCGTGTATACGGTCGATAAGTTCGAGCCGATTTCCTATATTCCGGATCTCGATTACGGAAGTGTCAAACGTCATCTGGAGATATTTCCGTTCGTAAAGGTATTAAAGGGGGCTTTCGGCGAGGTGCTTAAAGAACTCAAGATAAAACGATTGTCATTCTGCTTTATCGATGAATATCCGACAAGAGAAATCATGGAGTGGGTTTATCCGAAGATATCCTCCGGCGGCATGATACTGATAGACAATTACAATCACGGGTGCGACAAAAACCACGGGATGCCGTTGGGAAACCTCTTTTTCAAAAAAAAGGATGAAAAAATCATCAGACTCGGCGGCACCCAGGGGCTGGTCGTTAAACACTGAACATTTCAAAAAAATATAAAAATTGGGCGGATATGTTTTTCGAAAATCTTTGGAAGAGAAACAAGCGAAAGCCAATAATATGTCACCTGAAAAAGACGACTTCAACAGCTATATGCTGACACCGGGTTATCTGGATCGGCTCAAAAAGGAACTGCATGACATTGCGATTTGTTTTATCCAAAAGGCCTGCATAGAAATAGCCTCAACCGAGCCGGCCGCTTTATCCAGAATTATAGACGACTTTTTTGAAATCTATCCGAACCGGCCTATTAAATCCAATGAAGGCGGCTCCGGTTTTCACAACTGTTTTTGGCTTTATATCATGGCTCGATGCCTGAGCCCCCGGCTGATTGTGGAAAGCGGGGTCTGGAAGGGTCAGACATCCTGGCTTTTTCGGATGGCCTGTCCATCGGCTGAACTGGTTTGTTTTGACGTCAGTTTCGGCCCGCTGATTTATAAGGACGACAGGATCACCTACACAGAAAATGACTGGCATGATTTTCATTTCGAAAACGTCGACCCATCCGGAAGCTTCTGCTTTTTTGACGATCACATCAATCAGGCCATGCGTGTCAGAGAAGCATACGACAAGGGGTTTCGGATACTTCTTTTTGACGATAACCCGCCCGCCCACAAACTATATGCATTCGGCCTCCCCGGCGTTCCCACCATCGATATGTTGTTAGACGACGGGATCTGCACCGGTGAATTGATTCAATGGATGTGGAACGGCAATGAAAAGAGTTACCTGTATCGGCAGGAGGATGAGTTCTCTGCGAAAGAGCTGATAAGGCAATATTACGTTTTCCCCGACGTCGGGGCAATAACGCGCTATGGCGGTTTCAGTTTTTTAAGCTTGGTAATCCTGGTCGACTAAGTAGTGTCCGTCCATGAATGGCTATTTTCGCCGATTTCTGCGTTGGACTCAAATTTTAATCCTCAAAATACTTTCATGTATTTCTGTGGTTAAAATTTTCGCCCGCCCTGAACTCGACGAAACACGCTCATTTCCGGATGGATACTGATATCTAAGCAACTGGTTTGAAGATCATTTGATTCCCGCAGGAAAGATCATGAATATTATTCAGATCAACACCCAGGACAATCTTGGCGGCGCCGCAAGGGCCGCCTTGCGTTTGCATAGGGGGCTGCGCTTAAAAGGCGAAAACAGCCTGATGCTCGTTAAGGAAAAAGGCTCGGCAGACCCCACGATCATCCATACGATGGCATCTTCAAATCCAAGGGGTACGGGTGCGGACGAGTTTGCCGTAACCGGTGAGATGATCGACGACTACATTACGTCACATCGATCCGCGGTAAGCAACACCCTGTTTACCATTCCCTTCGGCGGCTATGATGTGTCGAATATGGCAGTTGTCCGAGACGCTCATATCATCAATCTTCACTGGATTTCCTATTATCAATCGCTGGATAGCTTGAACGAACTGATATCCCTGGGAAAACCGGTCGTATGGACTTTGCATGACCAGTGGGCCTTTACCGGTGGATGCCATTATTCGTCCGGGTGCAAAAATTTCATGATTGAATGTGCCGACTGCCCTCAGGTTGAAAACGATCCTTACGATATTCCCCGTGCTGTTTTCAGAGACAAGCTTGAATTTTTCAGGAAAAACGCTATCACGTTTGTCACTCCCAGCCAGTGGCTGAAGCAGACTGCGGAAAGCAGCAGGCTTCTCAACGGATTTCGCATTGAAGTCATTTCCAATTCGGTTGAAACCGATATTTTCGTGCCGTCGTCAAAAATGCAGGCCAAAAAAGAGATTGGACTGGACCCCGGGATCCTGACCATTCTTTTCGGCGCGATATCGGTGGATGAAAAAAGAAAGGGGTTTTCAGCGCTCGAAGAGACGTTTCGATATGTTAAAGAAAATCATCGTCTTAACAGCAGGTTAAAAGACAAAAAACTTGCCATCCTCTCTTTCGGAGAGGTTCAAGCCAATGAATTTTCCGAAATGCCGGTTCACTCACTGGGATACATTGGATCCGATGAAGAGATCTCCCGGGTCTATAACGCTTCGGATATTTTTGTGCTCCCGTCCCTGGAGGATAACTTTCCCAATACCGTTCTCGAATCCATGAGCTGCGGGACTCCCGTCGTAGGATTTGAAACAGGCGGTATTCCCGAAGCGATTGAAAACGAAAAGACCGGCTGCATCGTGCCGCTGAAAAACACCTTCGTCCTGGCGGAGGCGATCGTCGAGCTATTGACTGACGACGAAAAACGTCAGCAGATGGGAAGACAGGCGAGGCAAGCGGTAGAGAATAAATATTCTTTGGAACATCAAGCCGAACGCTATTTGAAACTATACGATGAACTACTGGAAGAGTCTCATAGAGGACACGCCGGATCGAGGTTTTATTCCATAAATAGTAAAGAAACAGCGGATTATTCGCAAACGGTTCTTGTTGATACGCTTTCTGATTCCGGGGTAAATTTAAAACATGTCTGTGATCGGATGTACGTTGATATTTTGAAAGCCGAACTCCGAAAACAGAAAGAAATTTCCCAAAAACGCCTTGAGGAAATTGATCGCCGGGGAGGAGAGATCATTGCTCTGAAAGAGCAATCTGCTGCTCTGAAAGAGCAAATTAAGAAATATGAGCTGCTTAAAGAAGCTGGAGGGTTAGGGTGGTTTGTCGGTTTAAATGAAGGATTTACTGATTGCAATCCAATAGAAGTTGAAAAAACCGAAAATCAGAATGGACTTATCAGTGTTATTATCCCCATATTCAATTATGAAAAATATCTGGACGAATGCATCACCAGTATCTGGAATCAAAAACCCTGCGGGTTGGACATTGAAATTGTCGCCATCGACGACGGCTCAAGAGACAATTCCTTGGATATTGCAAAAAACCTGACCGACAGATCTCCGATACCCATGACGGTGCTGCAGCATCCCAACGGGGAGAATAAAGGGGTCAGCGCTGCAAGAAATCTCGGGCTCATGCATGCAAGAGGCAATTGGATTTGCATGCTGGACGCCGACGACGCGTGGGAACCGCACAAGCTCAAAAGACAAATCGCATATCTTCGATCTCACCCGGAAGCGGCAGCGCTCTGTTCTTACGGATACAATGTGGACGATAACGGGCAGCCCGCGATCGGCTGGACAGGCGGCTATATCGCGGGAGATTATTCACAGGTACCGCCGCCCCATAATTTTAAAGGGCCTTACGCCATCGACCAGATGGTAAGAGGATGTCCGATCGTCAACTCCACGGTGATAACGAAAAAAGAGCTTTTTCAGGAAATCGGCGGGTATAAAGAGGGCTTGAGCCACCAGGGCGAAGACTGGCTCATGTGGTCTCAGATATCCTTAAAGCATCCCTTTCATGTCATCGAAGAACCCCTGATCAGATATCGCGTGCACCCGGGAAGCTGGACGACCCGATACCAGAATGAGGGGCTGTCTGAAACCGTTAAATTCGAATACTTTATTGAGCTTCTCTACTGGATGATGACCCGGGACGATCCTGAAACCAGGCATGCAGCCTATTGGATCTATAAACATCACTTTCCCTTTTTTGTCATGCCGGTCGCCCGGTATTTTAAAGAACTGGATGAGCTTGTGAAACCCTATTTGAACATTCACAGCCAGCCGAACGGTTGGCTGCATCTGGATACCTTCAGGTCGTTTGTTCAACAGAAGGTAAACCATTTCAACAAGCTGAATGCCGAATTCAACAAGCTGAATGCCGAACTGGCAAAAGTACGCCAGAGGCTCAACCATTTGGAGCATCGAATAGACATCCTGAAAAAAATCCCCGGCGTCAATTGGACTTTTCAGATGATCAGGGCGGTCCGGAACATGGGCAGAAAAAATCTATGAACGATAAGCTGCACTCCATCGTGGTTCCCGTGTATAATTCCAGAAACACCCTGTCTTTGCTCGTCGATCGGGTGTCAAAAGCGTTGGAGCCTCTTCAGGGACGGTTTGAGATTCTTCTCGTAGACGATGGCAGCGAAGACGGATCTTTTGAAGAAATCGCCAGGCTGTCTCGGTTGCATCCCTTTGTCAGCGGCTTCCGGTTATCCAGAAACTTCGGACACCAGGCGGCGCTGATCATCGGCCTCGAAAACGCCCGGGGGGATTACATCGCCATTATAGACGATGATCTGCAGGACCCCCCTGAACTTCTGCCGGAATTTTTTCAACGCCTCTATGAAGACGCCGATGTGGTTTATGCGGTTCGGCGTGGTCGAAAAGAAAGCGTTTTTAAAAAAATGTTGTATGCCGCTTTTTATCGGATGCTCAAACTGGTATCCAATTTAGATATTCCTCTGGATGCCGGCGATTTTTGTGCGATGAAGCGAATCGTCGTCGCCGCGATTCTGCAGTTTAAGGAAGCCAACCCGTTTTTAAGGGGGATCCGCTCCTGGGTGGGATTCAAACAGGTGGGGGTGGAGTACCAGCGGGAGGCCCGCCTGTATGGACGGTCCGGGTATTCTTTCAGGAAATACTTCTCCCTTGCCTTGTCGGGAATCCTGTCTTTTTCATATATTCCCCTTAGACTCGCCACCCTGATGGGCATACTGGCCGCGTTGATCGGGTTTGGTTATGCCGTGCTTGTCGTCTGCCTCTGGTTGATCAAGCCGTTTGAGGTATCGGGCTATGCTAGTATGGTTGTACTCATCACATTTTTAGGCGGTGTTCAACTGATCACCATAGGAATACTGGGGGAGTACCTGGCGCGCCTGAGCGATAACGTGCGGCGCAAATCCGTAGCGGTGATTGCCGAAAAAACCAGGGAGAATGTTTCATGAACGTTCTCGTTCTCGGAGGAGACGGTTTTATCGGATCCCATTTTGTGGATCAGGCGGTAAAATGGGGATGCGCCGTTACGGTATTCGATCGTTTCCCGTATCGGATTTCCAATAATCTCGAACACCAGAGGGGAACCATCCGTTTTGTTTCAGGTGAATTTGCCAATCGGGATGATGTCGGCAATGCCCTTAAGAATCAGGATGTCGTTTATCATTTTATCAGTGCCACTTCCCCTGCGGCCAGCTGGAATGACCCTTACATCGAAATCGAAAAAAACCTGCATGCATCGATCCAGCTTTTTGAACTGGCTGGTCGATGCGGCGTTAAAAAAATCGTGTTTCCCTCTTCAGGGGGAACCGTGTATGGACCACAGGGATCGCCTGTCGATGAGTCGGCCCTTCCTTGCCCGTTTTCTCCGTACGGCATAACCAAACTGACCATAGAACATTTTTTGAGATATTTCCAGAATAAGGACGGGATAGCCGTAGACATTTACAGGATCGGAAACGCTTACGGGCCGCGCCAGCCGCATCAAAACCCGCAGGGTGTCATCGGCAAATGGATGCAGCAGATTCTGGAGGGAACCGAGATTCAGGTCTACGGGGACCAAAGCACATTGAGGGACTATGTTTATGTCAAAGACGTCGTCTTTTTGATGACCCATTCCCTGAAAGATTTATCCATCTCCGAAACCTATAATTTGGGGTCCGGCAGAGGCATTTCCATCATCGATCTACTCGATATATTTCTACAGACAATCGACGGCAAATTCGTTTATCAGATTCATCCCAGAAGACCCCTGGACAACGCATCGATCGTTTTAGACAGTTCCAAACTTCTCGCCCACTTTCCAGATTTTCGATTTCAGAAGCTTGAAGAAAAAATCCCCGCAACCTGGAACCATTTCAAATCCCGATATCATGCGTAACATTCGACTATTCAGCAAAAAAGACAGGTTAAACATACCATCGGCCAATCGCGCCGGCCAGGAGAATAGGGCCGATTTCGATCAGTATTCGGAAAATTACGGTCAAATTTTAAATAAAAGCCTCCGGATCTCAGGAGAAAAAGATGACTATTTCGACCGCTATAAACTGGATTGTCTCCAGCGATGGGTCATTCCAAAGAGTCGCGGCTTAGCGCTCCTGGATTTCGGCTGCGGGATTGGAAAACTTACGCAACTGATCGCCCGGTCCTATCCGGATTCGACGGTCCTGGGATACGATATTTCCATTAACTCGATCCGGGCGGCACAGGGAAAATGGGTTGAGTTGAAAAATTGTGCATTCGACTTCCGGTTGCCTGATTCTAAAGCCTTTGACGTGATTCTATGCGCCAATGTCTTTCATCACATCGAAAAAGATCGAAGACTTGAGACTGTGGACCTTCTGAAGAGCCGGTTAAAGGCCGACGGGGCGATCGTCGTTTTTGAACAAAACCCTTACAATCCGCTGACGCGTTACGTAGCCAAAACATGCGTTTTCGACAGGGATGCGGTCTTGATCAGCGCCGGTCAATTCGCAAAACTGGCAACGCTTGCCGGACTCCAACTGTATATGAAACGATATATCGTATTTTTTCCCGGCATCATGAAATTTATGCGGTTTCTTGAGACCCGTCTGGGTTTTTTACCCATCGGAGCCCAGTACATGATTCTTCTGAAAAATGCTGATCATTTGAAAAAAAGTTTTCAGGGAAAAATTAGATGATTCAAGAAGACATTTCAATTCCAGCCGAAAAAGCCGATCGGGTGTATCGATACCTATTCTTACCGGCCGTATCGGTCGTTTTTACGATGATCATTCTTAATTATTCCCAGCTTTTCGGAAGGCTGTCGGTCAGCATCACCTATGACGACGTCAATTATTTTAATGATGCGCTGTGGCGATTGAACCGGCTATATACGGAAGGAGTTGCGGGGTTTTTCCGGTCTTTCTCAGAGAGACCGATGCACAGCCCCCTTTCCACATGTGCTGCAATGTCTGGATTTATCATTTTCGGAATCAAGGACTGGGCACCTTATGCAGTAAATGCTTTTTTCGTATATATTTCGCTTTTCATTGTTGACAGGATTGTTCGGAACGGTTCAGTCTGGACCCGCTGTGCTGCAACATTATTTACGCTCTCGGTCCCGTTTATCGGCATGTCTGTTCATGAATTCCGTCCGGACCTTCCCGCGGGTCTTTTGACAGCCGCTGCGGTTTTTTTTCTCCTTGTTCCGGATTTGACGAAAAAAACCGGCTGGAAAAAGCATGCATTCTGCGGCTTACTGTTCGGTCTTGCCCTTTTGTCCAAGCCTTCCATATTCCCTTTGACGCTATTTCACATGGGTACAGCTCTGTTGTTCGCCGCCTTTAAAGAGGTTTTTATCGCCAAAACGATTCGCTGGTACGATGTCCTTTTAAAAAAATGGTCGGTCTGTCTTTTCACGGCATTGATTATTTTTTTTCCGCACATTTTTCTATCTCATGAGCATTACAAAAGCTATATTTTCGACAACACATTCGGTGCCGATAGCTTTATCTGGAAGTATCGGGGGGACTTTTTCCAGCACCTACTTTACTATCTTACGGGAATCGGTGGGGAAATCTTAATCGGAAGACATCTTGTTCTATTTGCAATTGTCCTAGTGACTGGCTGGATCGGCTGTCTGTCGAATAAAGAAAAAAGGGGCGATTGTTTTTCAGCAGGATTTCTTTTCGTTTTACTGATAATTTCCTATCTGGCGATTGCATCGATCGAGATGAAATCGTTTTTTTTCGCCGGTACTTTTTGCTATTTACTCTTGTTTTCCTTTTTCTTTTGCGTCCGGTGCATCCTGTCTGTTGACCGGCGACCTCGAATGTTTTTTGAAAAACTATTTTTGATGGGACTTGTATTTTCCGCCTGTTTCCTTTTTAAATTTCCGATGCCCCATAGTATTCCGGAAACCCTGGTCGGAAAGTTTACTTCGTGGAATTCAGAATATACTCGAAAATTAAACCAGATAGAAAATGAAATCTATAGAGATATAATGAATACCGGCGTCAACAAGACAAGCAGGATATTTTTTACATACTCCGGCGTGATGGATGCCGTTTCAATGCGCTACCGGTTTTTAAAAGACGGTTATTTTTATGTCAAGGTATGGAACGGTAAAAACGAGATCGATTTGAACCAATTCACCAAAGCTTTTGAAGAGGCGGATTTCGTTGTGGCCGGTGAATCTCAGGGCGCCTATAATTATCCCTGGCACCCGAGTGCCACACTGGGAAACCTCACCTTAGAGCTGATAAGAAAGCGTGAAGATTTTTTACTGATAGACGAATATGTCGGTTTGAACGAAAAATCTTACTTTTTGTTCCGAAAGCTCGAAGGATTTTGGGGGTGGAAGAAAACGGAGAATCTTTTCAGGCTGGAAGGTCCATACCCGAAGCAAAAGCTTGGAAAAGTCCGCTGGGGGTTGGGACCATCAACCAAAATCTATTTTGAAAAAAAACGAAGCGGCACAACGTCGTTTTTCATGGAAGCCAGAAGAGGTCTCGCCGGGCAGAAGATCCGTATTTTGCTGGACGGCAGGGAAATCGGCCGAAAAGTATTTGAAACGGCAGGTCAATTTGAAAGAATGCAGCTCAACTTTCCGCTTTCTTCCGGAAGCCATCTGATCGAGCTGGAATACGGCAAATGGTCGGATCCTTCAAAATCGAACAAAGACAAACGACCGCTGGCGGTTCTTTTTAAATCTCTGGCTGTCTGTGAGTTGCCGTCAAAATGATCGGTCAGGTTTGAAAACGAAAATACCCTGCAGAGCTTTCGCCAATCGGAGAACCCGCTGAATATCCATCATGGAATGGCCCAGAATTTCTATCGTCACTCCCACGAAAAACGCCGATCTTTATCTGGAAGAAACCATAAAAAGCGTTATCGAGCAGGATTATCCGAATTTCGAATATATTGTCATCGACGGCTGCTCTACGGACGGTACGCTGGAGATCGTCAGAAAGTACGAATCATATCTTGCCTACTGGGAATCCTCTCCCGACGGCACCTTATACGAGGCGGTGGCCAAGGGATTCAAAAGAGCATCCGGAGAAATTCTGGGATGGATCAATGCCGATGACATTTATGAAGCAGGCGCTTTCGAAAAAGTGGCAGGCCATTTCATGAACCATCCGGGGCATCAGGTCGTCTATTTTGAGGACACGGTGGAAAAAGACGGCTGGCGCGTGCCGAATCGGCCGCAGCCGGAGCGAATCGGTTTGGGGGAGTTTCTCTGCGGACATATCATCTACCAGGATGGGACCTTTTTTAAAAGATCGGCGTACGAGAGAATCGGAGGTCTCGACATTTCTTTAAAATACGCTGGGGATTTTGACCTGTGGCTTCGTTTTTCCGAAAAGTACCCCCTGTACAAATGTGCCGGGCACGCAAGCTGTTTTCGGGTCCGGCCCGGTCAGCTCTCCATCGGCAACTGGGATAAGTATCTTGAGGAGGTTGAAGAATGTAAAATCCGGTTTTCAAAAAGACTGCCGGTAGTTAGAAAGAAAAAAGCGCTGCTTTCGGCGAAACTCCGTAATGGCGTAACCCGTCTGCGCACGAAACTAAGAAAAAGATATTGGCCGATTGCAAATGAAGGCAGCCGGTGGTTTCCCGTCATTCACAACGCAGACTACTCTGTCAGAGACTGCCGGTGCCCGGTCTGCAGTGAAAATCCGCATCGCCTCCTTTTTTCGACACCGGATACGCGTTTTGGCGATAGAAAGATCTGGCGCGTCTACGAATGCTGCAATTGCCGGCTTACTTTCACATTTCCCAGGCCGGACGATTCGACACTCCAGGCGCTTTATGAAAGGAGTTATTCCGGAGACATCAAGGGATGCTGCCCGCCGACCAAAGGATACTACAGCCCGTACCAGTGCAGGTCGATATACCATTATCAGACGATTTTAAGGCTAAAACGGTTATTTCCATTTTTACACCAGCGGCGATGGCTGCTCCATGACGACATCGTGCCGATTCAGGAACCTCATGACGCCGCCATTCTGGATGTCGGCTGTTTTGAGGGGCGGATTCTGGAGCATCTGAGAAACAAGGGATATTCAAATCTTTACGGGGCCGAACTGAACCGAAAAGCGGCGGAAGTCGCCCGATCGAAAGGTTTTTCGGTAAGCACCGAAGACATTACCCGATCGAAGTGGCCGAACAAACCGGTCGATGCGATTATCCTGAATCAGGTGCTCGAACATGTCGGCGATCCGATCGGCTTTTTGAAATCGGTTTGCAGGCTGCTATCCGAAAAAGGGAGCCTCTATCTTTCCATTCCGAATTACCGGAGCGCCTTTGTCGACTATTACGGGCCTGCCTGGGCCCACTGGCATATTCCGTATCATTTCTTGACGGTCAGTCCGCATACGCTAAAAATTATCGCGGAAAAGACCGGCTTTAAAATAAAATGGTTAAGAACCAATACCCCCATTCACTATGCATACATGAGCGACGCATTGGGGCGGTTCGGCCTGGGCGGTGTCGTCTCCCATAACATTGATCCGGATGCTCCCGGTTTCCGGCGAGAGTGGGAGAATGCAAAAGGGGTCACCGTTTTTTCGAGGTTGTTCCTTGATCCGTTTCTGCGCGGCGATTGCCTGTATGCCCGGCTGGTCAGAAACACCCCGTGACGCTTTTTTTAAGGACTGGAAACGATGAATATTGTCCTGCTGACGATCGATGCGCTTCGGGCAGATTTTTTGGGCTGTTACGGGGCTGCGGAAAATTTCACCCCGCATATCGATGCCATCGCGAAAGACGGCGCGGTTTTTCAGAACTGTTTTTCTCACATTCCGATCACCGGGCCTTCCATTTCAACCCTCTTTTCCTCGTTGTATCCGTCGGATCACGGGGTGCGGAACAACGCCCAGTCCTTTGATCTTCCGGAAAGGCTTCCGGTTATCCTGTCGCAAAGCGGATTTGCCTGTGCCGCATTCGTCGGCCTCGGGGTGCTCAAATCGGTTTTCGGGTTTTCAAAAGGGTTCAGCACGTTTGAAGACCGCTTCGAAGACAGGTGGTGGAAGCATGCCGATGAACTCGGAGATGCCGCCAGGGCCTGGTTGAGGGAGAACGCCGGGAATCCCTTTTTCCTCTGGATCCACTACTGCGATCCCCACGAACCCTATGCTGCGCCGGATTCCGCCGGAGAACGGCTTACCATTCAGTTAAACGACAGCGTGGTTTATGAGTCCGCCGTCGATCAGGTGACACTGGATTTGAAGCTGAGGCGCGGGAAGAACATTTTGAAATTTTCTACGGACAAAGAACCCCGCAGTCCGCAGGAATTGGGATTGGGACCGGATTACCGGAAGATGACCTTCATGGTCGTGGACTATGTTTTCAAAGGATCCGGTATAAAAGTCCGTTTCGAAGACAACTGGTACGCAGAGGAAAAAAATCTTCATTCCCGATGGCGATGGATGTCGAACCATGCCGTCATAAAGATTGATAACCGGAGTTTTTTCAACAAACGGATCCGGGTAAAATTCAGGTTCAATGAATTTCTGACCAAAAATGAACTGCGGCAGAGATACGGGGAGGAAGTCAAATTCGTAGACCGGGATATCGGGCGGCTGGTCGATCAGATGCGGGATTTGAATGTTTTTGACGACAGCCTTTTCATTCTCACCGCGGATCACGGGGAAGAACTCATGGACCATGAGGCCAGGGTCGGCCACCTGCATGGGTTGTTCGACACTTCCATCCGTGTGCCTTTGATTTTCCGTTTTCCGGATAAAAAGTACGCCGGCAAACAGGTTTTTCATCAGGTCAGCCACATCGACATGCTTCCGACGATCGTCGATTTTCTGCATCTGAAAGCTGCGGATGGCTGGAAAGGACAAAGCCTGCTCGGCCTGCTCGATGGCATCTGCGATCCGTTTGAAGAGAAATGCCATTTTGCGGAACTCTTCAAGCCGGAAGGATCGGCGAATCTCCAGGCCCTGCGTTGGAAGGGGTTCAAGCTGATCAAAAACACCGAAACGAATGAAAACATGGTGTTCAACCTGGCAGAAGACCGGGATGAGCACTGCAATATCGCGGCAGATGATCGAGGTACGCTCAATTGGCTTGAAGACGAGCTGATGCGCGTTGTCTCCGGGACGGCCCAGAACACGGCGCCGAAGATCGTTGATGATCGAATCGCCGAGCGCCTGCGGGCGCTCGGCTATGTGGAGTAAACGAAGTGGTCATCGGCGTCAATCTGATTCCGCTCCGGCCCGGCATTGTGGGCGGCGCCGAGGTGTATATCCGGGATCTTCTGGATGCGCTCTGTACCATCGATAAAACAAACCGGTATGTTCTTGCGACCGCCCGCTATAACCATGACAGTTTGGCACTGCCTTTTGAAAATGTAAAAAGATGCCTGCTGTATGCCGAAAAGATTTCGGTCACGGCTGCGCTGCGGTGGCGCCGGCTGTTGAAACGGATTTTCCTGAAAATAAAATGGATGCACCGAACATTCGATCATTTCAGAAACGACAGTCTTCTTGGAATCATCGCCGCAAACGGAATCGATCTATGGTTTTGCCCGTTCGGAAATCTGGAGCCAAGAAGGCTGCGCATCCCGTCCGTCATTACGGTCCATGACCTTCAACATGAATATCATCCGGAATTTTTTTCAGAGGAGGAGTTAAACCATCGCAAGGAATTCAACAGGCGATCCTGTTCTCAGGCAACCCGAATCATTGCCGTGTCGGACTTTACCAAAGAGACCATCGTTGAAAAATATGGGGTGAATCCCCGCAACATCACGCCGGTATGGGAGGCGGTTGGGACCTGGTTCCGGCCGGAGGCGGCCGCTGACCGCTATCCAGGCGTCAAAGAAAAATACCGGCTGCCGGACTCCTATATTTATTACCCGGCCAATATCTGGCATCACAAAAACCATGCAACCCTTCTAAAGGCGTTTGCAATTTACAAAGATCGGGAAAAAAGCGATCTGAAACTGGTACTGAGCGGCGCTCAGATGGAAGGAAGCGGATCGATCGAAGAGACTCTCTCATCGCTGAGACTTCGGGATGAGGTGTTGTTTCTCGGTTTTTTGCCCAGGGAAGATTTGCCGTCCCTTTACTGGGGAGCTGAGTCGCTGGTGTTTCCGTCCTTGTTCGAAGGATTTGGAATTCCGCTGCTCGAAGCGATGTCGGTCGGATGTCCGGTCATCGCCTCCCATACGACCAGTATCCCGGAAATCGTAGGAGACGCGGCCGTTTTTTTCGATCCGGCGGCACCCGAAAGCATCGCAGAAGCGATGTGCACGATAACAAAGCAGCCTCAATTCAGAAAGCGGCTTATCGAAAAAGGCAGGGAGCGGGCAGCCATGTTTTCCTGGGCGGAAACGGCCAGGAAAACGCTGTCGGTTTTTGACGAAGCCGTTAAAACCTTCAATCATGAATGAATTATCCACGGCGGACAGGAAAAGAGACGACTTAAATGAACAGCCGCTGGTGTCCATCGTCACCCCTTCATACAACCACGGCAGGTTTATCCGGGAAGCCATCGAAAGCGTCCTGCTCCAGGACTACCCGAACATCGAATACATGGTCATGGACGGCGGGTCCACCGATGAAACCGTCGATATTCTGAAAAGTTATCGGGACCGCTTTTTTTGGATCACGGAGAAGGATGCCGGCCAGTCCCACGCCATCAATAAAGGGTGGAAAAGATCCAGAGGCCAGATATTGGCCTGGCTCAATTCCGATGACATCTATCTGCCCGGTGCGGTTGCAAGAGCGGTAAAATCTTTAAACTCCCACAGGCAAAAAGGCGTGGTTTACGGCGAAGGGTATCACATCAAAGAAGACGGAACGATCATCGAGCGTTACCCAACAGAACGTTACGACCGGCGGCGCCTTCCGGTGACCTGCTATATCTGTCAGCCGACCACCTTCATTCGCCGGGAAGTGATTGACCGGGTCGGAATGCTGGATGAAAATTTAAAGTACTGCATGGACTATGAACTCTGGTTCAGGGTTTCCGGGCAAACCGATTTCGAATACATTCCCGCGTACCAGGCCTGCACACGGTATTATCCCCAAACCAAAACCCTCGGGGATCGGGTAAACGTCCACAGGGAAATTATGGCGGTCGTATATAAGTATTTTCATCATGTGCCGCCTTCCTGGATTTATGGTTACGGTCATTCGGTTCTGGAAAATCGCTTCGATCGGTCAAAACCGGCGGAAAATCTGTTTTTCATCGCAGGCCTGATCGGGTTGTGCGTTTATAATTTCATTAAATTCAACAAGAAAATACCTTACGATGAAATGAAACGCTGGGGGCAGTGGATAAAAAACGGTTTGAATAAAAAGGCCAAAAAATAAAGATGAGAATCGGTATCGACTGCAGCCTGGTCCCTGGAGAAAAAGTCGGAGTCGGCCAGTACACCTACAACCTGGTTCACGCTCTGGCCAAATTGGACAAGAGCTTTCAATATATTCTATATCCCGTTTTTTACTATATTTTTAACCGAAATTACAAAAAATGCGCTTTGATTCACCAGGCAAACTTCAAAACGCGGTTCCGGACCATTCCGGCGGTTTTGTTGAAGTATCTGTGGGACAGGGAGCCCTTGTTTTTTTCAAAAGAATTTTTGCTGGGCAATGTGGATCTGGTACACAGTACGACCTACTGTGCACCGGTATTTAAAAATCGAAAAAAAAAACTGGTTGCGACGGTATATGACGTGAGTTTCCTGACAAACCCCGAGTGCCATCTGGCGGCGAATATCGAACACTGCATGGACGGAACGCGCCGCATCATTGAACGCGCCGATGCAATCATCGCCATCTCAAACCATACCAAAGAAGATCTGATCGCCCATTGCGATGCAGCGGAAGAAAAAATCCATGTGACGCATCTGGCTGCAGGCAGCGCTTTCCGAGAAGTCGATGATGAGGCGGAGCTTGAAAAAATTCGAGAAAAATACCGCCTGCCCCCTGTTTTTATTTTGTTTGTCGGTTCTCTCGAACCGAGGAAAAATGTCAAGACGCTGCTGAAAGCCTATTCCATCCTGAAGGGATCATTAAAAAAAGATTTCCCCCTTGTCCTTGCAGGCGGCCAGGGATGGCTGAATTCGGAGATCGCTTCCTTTATCAAAGACACCTCGTTAGCCGACCGGGTGCATTTCACCGGATACGTCGAGCAGGCCGATTTGCCGGCCGTCTACAGCGCGGCCACCGTTTTTGTTTATCCTTCTTTATACGAGGGGTTCGGTCTGCCGATCCTCGAGGCCATGGCCTGCGGGGTTCCGGTCATCACCTCCCGCGTGTCTTCCATGCCGGAAGTGGCGGGCGACGCCGCGATCCTGGTAAACCCGACCGACGAAGCCGAACTGGCGGATGCGCTGAAGAAGGTAGTCGAAGATCGGGATCTTCAACAATCCCTTCGCGTCAAGGGAATCAGACGTGCCAAAGCGTTTTCCTGGGAACGATGCGCCGAGCAAACCCTCCGGGTGTATCGATCCGTTATCGCCTAAAAGCAAAGTCAAAATGAACATCGGCATCGACGCCCGCCCGCTGAGTTACCGGTTGACCGGCATCGGGATCTTTTTAAAAAACCTGCTTGATGCACTTCAGCAAATTGACCGGGCTAACGATTACTACCTGCTTTCAAACGGGCCGATCCATTATGATGTAAAAAATCCTCGCTGGTCCAAAATCGAAGGAAGATCAACAAACAAATTCACCGGAGTAATCTGGCTTCAATCGGCTGCGCCATTGCTTGCGATCCGAAAAAAACTGGATATTTTTTGGGGGCCGAGGCACAATATTCCCTTATTTTTGCCTGCATATACAAAGACCGTATTAACCATTCACGACGTGATGCACAGGGTATTTCCTGAAACGATGACGCTTCAAAATTTTGTCACAGAGCGTGTGATGGCAACTCGGTCGATCAAAAAAGCCAATCGGATCGTTACGGACAGCCTTTCAACGGCATCCGATATCCGTAACTATTACCGCATCGATTCGAATAAACTGGTAGTCATTCATCCCGGCATACCTTCTTTTCCGGAAGAATCAACAACCACGTTACAATCCGACGGTTTTTTGCCCGGTCGCAGATATTTTCTTGTTGTCGGGACCCTTGACCCCAGGAAAAACTTTAGCCGAATAATGAACGCCTTCGAAAGGATAAACCCGGAAAAGCATGATATCTCCCTGGTGTTTGTCGGCACCGAAGGATGGAAGAACAGTTTTTTTCGGAATGCTGTAGCTTCCCATCCCCTGAGAAACCGTATTTGCATGGCCGGGTATGTGGGCAGGGAGCAGCTGAAAGAGATTTATCAACATGCCATCTGTCTTCTTTTTCCCTCCTTGTATGAAGGATTCGGATTTCCGATACTTGAAGCCATGTCCTGCGGCACTCCGGTCATATCGTCAGATTTGTCATCAATGCCCGAGGTTGCAGGCGATGCCGCCATTTTGATCAATCCATACCGTGTGGAAGAGATAGCGGCTGCCATGCTGCGGATTCTCGAGGATCCAAAACTCAGGGGCAGGATGAAGCGAATGGGGCTCGAAAGGGTAAAAGCTTTTTCATGGGAGAGAAGTGCTGTTCAAATGATGAGCGAATTCAGAACCTTGGGTGGCAACAAGGTATTATCTAAATGAGTTTGGTTAAATCTTCAGATAAAAAAACTGATTTGAAACCATTCCCGATTGCCGGCGCCGAATGTAAAGCCCCTCATTTTCGTGTGCTTCACGTCTACAAGGACTATTATCCCCCGGTTTTCGGAGGAATGGAAAAACATATCAATGAGTTAAGCGAAAAACTATCCTCGAGAGGGATTCGGTGCAGTGTCGTGGTTTCGAATACGGCACCGAGAAGCGAAACCTGTCGTGACAAAAACGTCACCATCACAAAAGTTCCGGAATTCGGTCGAATCCAGTCAGCTCCGATAAATCCGAATTTTTGCCTGATACTTCGAAAAATCAGCCGGCACGCCGATATTCTGCATTTTCATTTTCCGAATCCAACTGCCGAATTGTCCATGATTTTTTCCCGAATCAAAAAACCTTACATCATCACCTACCACAGCGATATCGAAAGGCAGAAAACGCTTCGGTTTTTTTACCGGCCGTTCATGCATCGATTTTTGCGAAAAGCCAGACGCATCATCGCAAGTTCTCCAAACTACATAAAAACATCAAAAGTTCTGTCGCAATACAAAGAAAAATGCGTCGTCATACCGCACGGAATCGATCTGCCATACAGCGAGTCTTTTCTTTCTTCAGAAAAAGCAGTCGCCGGAATAAAACAGTGCTTTGGTAAGCGTCTCGTCCTTTTTGTCGGCCGGTTGAGATACTATAAAGGCCTGGAATACCTGATCCAGGCGATGCAGCATGTGGATGCCAGTCTACTGGTCGTCGGCGAGGGTGAACCCGTGGAGTCACACGCAAAAAGATTGACCCGTAAGCTTGCGCTGCAGAATAAAATAAAATTTCTCGGCACCGTGGACGATGTGGAAAAAGAAATCCTGTTCTCTGCCTGTGACCTGCTGGTTCTTCCATCCATCTATCGAAGTGAAGCTTTCGGGATTGTCTTGCTGGAGGCGATGGCCCATGGCAAGCCGGTCGTTTCGACCGAACTGGGCACCGGCACGTCTTACGTGAATGCACACCGGGAAAGCGGCCTGGTCGTCCCACCGAAAAACCCATTAAAGCTTGCCGAAGCGATAAATTCAATCCTGAATGACGACAAGCTGAAAGAAACACTCGGATGTAACGCCAAAAAGCGAGTTGAGCGCTATTTTTCAATGGATCGCATGATAGAACAGGTGATCGACCTGTACCTGGAAATTTTATCGGAAGCCGGAACAAGATGAAGGCAATCCGGACCCTATTCGATTTTCCTATAAGCCGTTTCAAAGGTTTCCGTACAGGCCCCGAAGCTCGGAACTCCTTTCAACCAACCCGCTATCCGTGCTTTTTGCCGGTACCTTCTTTTCGAACCCCGTTGTGTTTTTATATGAAAAAAATCACTTTTTATTCGTGATATTTTTCATAGATTGATTTGCTAATATAAACTATTATTTCACTAGTATGCCTTCAGTGTTATAAAAAGCAGGGGCCGGATTTCGACCTTCATCACAAGATGCAGTTCATTCTGGAAAAGCGCTGGAAAATTCATGGCGGCCTTCGTGCTCCTCGATCTTCAAAGTCACGTTTCTACCTGGAATACCAATCAGTTATTTCTCTTACACAGACCATCGAACCCTTTTGAACCGGTTTTTGAAAAGCCCTTGAAAAATGGCAAAAACCTGTCGGAGGCAACGGATTCTTATTCGGTTGAGCCGGAAGGTTGAAATGGATTTCATGCCGCCATGAAGCCCCAAAGCCGTTTGCCTGCGTGCGAGGGGCATCAAATTTCAATTGATCGTCGCGCCGATGTTTTCAGGAACTCATTGCTTTTATGCAAGATTATCATTATCATTTACAGAACACGACGCTGGTCTATAAAATGAGAGGTTATAAAATCGTAGAAGCCATTTCAAAACCTCGTCTGAGGCCCGATGGCTGCGTTGCAGGTTTTCTCAAAATGCTCACACACTACCGTGTATGCTCTGCTTTTTCGTCAACCTGCGCCTTGTCCTCCAACCGGATCCAGGGTTTTGAAACGGCTTCTAAGATGTGAGAGATCGACCGTGAATCAGAAACAAAAACATACCGGTCATATCCTAAACGGCATGCTCAAGCCGTATGAGCCGATGCTGATGACGCTTTTCAGACTCCTGGATGCGTATCTGGGAGCGGTGTTGTTTTTCTGGATCAACAGCTATTTCGATCTTTATCCGCCGCATGCCAAAGAAGCGGGGCTTATCATTTTCATCCTTTCCATTTCTGTTTTTCATCAGATGGGCATTTACCGCTCCTGGCGTTTTTCCTCTATAAGATCTGAAATTCATAATATCTTCAGCGGGTGTTTCATCCTCTATGCCATTTTATTTCTCATCGGTTATTTCCTGGAAATTTTAGGCGAATTCGGAAGGGTCGGTGTCATTACATGGACTCTCCTATGGCCCGTTTTGCTCTCTGCGGAACGTGTCTTCATCCGCTTGTTCCTGCGGCATTTCAGGCGAAAAGGCCACAACCTAAAGCGGGCGGTCATCGCGGGTGTCGGAGAAATGGAAACCCATCTTGTCCGTTTGATCAGTAATAACCCCTGGGCCGGAACCGAAATAAAAGGCGTTTTCGACGACAGGGCTTTAATGGAGGTCAGCGGGTTCCCCTATCTTGGAAGCCTCAAATCGCTTCCGGATTATGTAAAAAAGGAAAAAATCGATATCGTCTACATTGCGCTTCCACTGAAGGCAGAGGAAAAGATCCAGTCTATACTCAAGGAACTGGGCGACTCCACCGCTTCGGTCTATTTCATTCCGAATTTCTTTTTTCTGGATCTGGTTTTGGGCGGCAGTGTCTTGTATTTCGAGAATTTTCCGGTTGTTGCGCTCAGGGATTCGCCGATTCGCGGGATCAACACCCTTTTCAAAAGGATCGAGGACCTTTTTCTGGCCACCTTGATTCTCATAATTCTAAGCCCCGTGATGTTGATTATCGCCGCAGCGATCAAGTTTACATCCCGGGGACCGATCCTGTTCAAACAATGGCGATACGGATTAAACGGCGAGTCCATCCTGGTTTACAAATTCCGAACTATGACGGTTTGTGAGGACGGGATACGCTTTAAACAGGCTACGAAAAACGATCCGCGCGTCACCCGGGTGGGCGCATTTTTGAGACGCAACAGCCTTGACGAACTTCCCCAGCTGATCAATGTGATACAGGGGCGGATGTCCCTGGTGGGACCGAGACCCCATCCGGTGGCCATGAACGAAGCCTATAGAAAGTTGGTCCCCGGTTACATGCTGCGTCACAAAGTCAAACCCGGAATCACCGGACTTGCGCAGATCAAAGGATTCAGAGGGGAAACCGACACCCTGGAAAAAATGGAAAAACGGATCGTATACGACCTGGAATACCTGAGGCAATGGTCCCTTTTTACGGATTTGAAAATTATCGTCAAAACCATTCTCAACGGATCCTGGCGAACCAATGCCTATTGAACGGCCAACTGAAAGAGGAAAGTCGCCTGATATGAACATGCAGTGCATCACCCTTGTCGAAATGTTGGAAAGAAACGTGCGCCGTCATCCGGAAAAGACGGCGATCCTGTATATGGATTCCAAGCTGTCTTATCGCATGCTCTACAATAAAACCATGGCGCTGGCGGATACGCTGGCTTGCATGGGCCTCAAAAAGGGGGACCGGGTCGGCCTCATGATGCAAAAAACCCCGGATGTGATTATCGCCTTTCTGGGTGTCACCGCGGTCGGCGGCGTCGTATTTCCGATCGATTGCAACCAGACACTGCCCCATATGCAATACCTGATGAATTTGACCACCCCTTTCGCACTGATTGTTTCAGAAGGGTTTCAGGACCTTCTTCTGCAGGTGTGCCCAGCGCTTCCGGAGCAAAAAATCATCGTGGTCGGTGAACGAGCGAGACCGGGATATCGGAGCTGGGACGAGGTTCTCGCCGGAGGACCGGCTGCGCTGCCACCGGTTGATAGGAAGGCCGATGACATGGCATACTTCAATCTGACATCCGGCACGACGGGCGTGCCGAAATGCGCGGTCACCACCCATGGGAACATTTATTGGAACACCCGGGCCGCTGTCGAAAGCCTGGGATTGATCCGCGATGATGTGCACCTGTGCATGTTTCCCGTTTTTTCCCATCCCCACGAACTGCTGGCGCGTCCCATGTACCTGGGTGGTACGATCGTGCTGATCGATAAGATTTCCCCCAGGCACATTGCGGGTACGATCGTTGAACACCAGGTCACCTGCATGATGGGGATCGCTTCGATTTACGAAACACTGATCCGGCTTCACGAAACATCGCCTTTTGAAATGCCTTCCCTGCGGCTGCCGGAAAGCGGCGGCATGCATGTCAACCCCACCATTGCCCGTCAGTTCAGAGAGCGATTTGATGTTTCCCTGATACCGGTCTGGGGGAGCACCGAAGCCGCAGGAATTGCGGTGGCGACGCCCCCGGGTAGTTATCGGCCGGGATCCATGGGAAAGGCTTGCCCCTACTATGAAATCAAGGTCATCGATGATTTTGGAAAGGAGTCGAAGCCCCATGAAATCGGAGAGATGGCCATCAAGGGCCCGGCGGTATGCGGACACTATTTCAGGAGCCCGGCAGAAACTCAAAAACACATGAAAGATGGGTGGTTTTTTACCGGCGACATGGTGAAAAAGGATGAATACGGATATTTCTATTTCATCGGAAGAAAAACGGGGATGATGAAAGTCGCCGGTCTGAAAGTGTACCCGATTGAAATCGAGGATGTGCTGGCCGCTCACCCCAAGATCGACCATGTGGCGGTCGTCAAGGTTCTGGACGGTCTCCACGGGGAGATCCCGAAAGCGGTGATCGTTCCAAAAACCGGAAAGACCATAGATAAAAAAGAGATTCGGGTATTTTGCGAGGAAAAGCTTTCAAAATACAAGGTGCCCAGAATCATAGAATTCAGAACCGAATTGCCGAGGACTTCCGGCGGAAAAATTTTGTATCGCGAGTTGGGTTAGTTTGTCGAACCGAAAATGCATGCCTTTTCCCGGCCTTGTGCCGGGATTTTTGTCGATAAGCTGGAGTAAATCTTATGGAATCAAAAGTCCTTGTGCTTCGTGCGGATAAAGATCCGATAGCAGGTATTGCCAATCCGGGGCCCCACCAGATTTATCGAAATCCGCGTCTGTCGGTCGAGCAGCGGCATCTGGGAAGGCTTGACCCGGATGAGGTGCGCGTTCAGATGGTATTTGCCGGTCTGTGCGGCACGGACGTTCACCTGTCGGAAAAAAACCCTGAAACCGGCTACATCCGGAGTTCCGCGCCTGCCGACATTCCGCCGGAAGGGCGGATCATCGGTCATGAAGGCGTGGGAAGAGTTCTCGAGGTGGGCGCCAATGTGCGGCATGTGAAACCGGGGGCTTTCATGACGTTTGAATCCATCATCGTCTGCCACTATTGCGATGTCTGCCGGAAGGGGCAGTTCAATCAATGCCGCTATGCGAAACTGCTGGGACTGGAAAAAGACGGTCTTTTCGGCACGGTGGTCGATGTGCCCGCCATGCTGGGTCACGACGTGACGGAATTCGCCGGATCGGAGGCGGACCTCATGGCGGTAGCCTGTGTAGAGCCGGCAGGTGTTGCCTATGTCGCCTGTCAAAACACCCGGATCACGGGCGGAGACGTGGTCGTTGTTTTCGGGGCCGGGCCCATAGGAATTTACAGCGCCATGTTGAGCAAGACGGTTTTTGGTGCATCTGCCGTCTATGTCGTCGAACCGGTAGCGTTTCGCCGAAAATTGGCCCGGCAGTGGAGCGACCAGGTTTTTGATGTGGAAGAATTTTTCGATCATTGCGGTGACTCCGTAGATGTCGTCATTGAAGCTTCCGGCAAGCTGGAAAACGTCAACCGGGTATTTCGGCGTATCAATGCCAACGGACGGGTGGCGCTTTTGGCCAGAAGCGGGGTGCCTCTCGTTATCGATGCCCTGGATCACATGATCACCAACGCCATTTCGCTCGTCGGCTCCAGAGGGCACCTGTGCGGTGCTTTTTCGGATATATTGAGTCTTTACAAAAAAGGCAGGATCCCCCTTGGAAAAATCGTTACCACGGTGGTCAAAGACCCGGAGGGTATGTGCGAGCTGCTGGGTTCGACCGAAAAGATCCTTGAAAACAACTGTAAGGTGCTCGTCCGTTTTAGAAATTGACGGCTTCGTAAAAAGTCCCGTTTCTGCGTTGCGCCTCATCCCGTTGTGATTACGGCGTACGCAAAGTACGCCTCATCACACGGGATTCGCGGCGCCTTGAACTTGAACTTTTTATCTTGCCATCTGATTTTCGAGTTTATGCAAATTCATTAGGAAATTAACGCAGAAAAAAATCCAGGCTTTCAACCATAGCCGGGGAGCTCATAATGGAAACCTATAAGCAGCAGCTTGAAAAACTGAGAGCCGAGATGTCCGCCGTGAACGAAGGCATCATGTGCAATCTGAACCGGTTTTTCGAGATTTCAAACCAGATCGGGGAGGTTAAGGACAAGCTGGGCGTTCCCCATTTCGACCCGGTTCGTGAATCCGAGATGTTGAAAGAAATCCGGGAGAAAAACCAAGGCCCCATGCCGCAGGACCTGATGAAAAGAATTTTCAAGGAAATCTTTCTCGCTTCGGTGGAAGAGATGGGGGTGGGGCAGCGGCAAAAATTGAAAGTCAATCGGCTCCCCGGCGGCAAAGATCTTGTCATTGATGTCAAAGGAATCCAGATCGGCGGTAAAAAACCCGTGCTGATCGGCGGGCCCTGCTCCGTCGAAAATTATGAGCAAATATATGAAACCGCAAAGGGGCTCAAGAATCTCGGCGTGAACATCTTAAGGGGCGGCGCTTTCAAGCCCAGAACATCGCCATACAGCTTCCAGGGTCTCGAAAGCGAGGCGCTCAAAATGATGCGAAAAGCCGCAAACGTTCTCGATATGGCGGTCATCACGGAGGTCCTGGATGCCAGAGACGTGGAGCTTGTGGTACAATACGCCGATATATTGCAGGTCGGCACCCGGAACATGTTCAATTATTCCCTGCTCAAAGAGTTGGGCAAAATAGAAAAGCCGGTCATGATCAAAAGGGGGTTCATGGCCACCATAGAGGAATTCATATTCGCCGCCGAATATGTGCACATCGGAGGAAACGAAAAGATCATCCTTTGCGAAAGGGGCATTCGAACCTTTGAAACTCAGACCCGCAATACACTGGATATATCCTGCATACCTATTTTAAAAAAAGAGACGCCCCTTCCGATTATCGTCGATGTCAGCCACGCCACGGGGAGAAAGGATATCATCGTCCCCATCGCCCATGCAGCGCTTTCGGCAGGCGCGCACGGTCTTATGTTCGAGAGCCACTATCAGCCCGCCGTGGCGCTTTCCGACTCAAAACAGCAGCTCGACCTCGAGGAGGCGGGCGCACTCATCGGGTATCTGAAAGGATTTTTTGATCTTTCGTAATGGCGCTGAAAGACATACAAGAACAGATCCACATCAGCGTGTGCCGGGGGTGTCACGGGGGCTGTGCGGTGCGCCTTTTCGTAAAGGACGGCCGGCTGGTAAAGGTAAAACCCCATCCGGGTTCTCCTTTCAACAGGGGGCAGATGTGCATCAAAGGGCTAAAGATCACCGAGATGATGTACCATCCCGACCGGCTGCTCACACCGCTGAAGCGAAAGGGAAACAGGGGATCCGGCGAATGGACGGTAATGGACTGGGACACGGCGCTCGATGAAATCGCGGAAAGGATCGAAGCCATCAGGAAAAAACTGGGTCCTGAAGCCATTGCCCTCGGTCAGGGAACGGGCAGACATCATTTCATGCATGTGATCCGCTTTGCCAATTCCCTCGGAACCCCCAACTGGTACGAGCCGGGCCTTGCGAACTGCCTGCTTCCCCGAATCACGGTGAGTCAGTTGACCTACGGCGGTTATGTCACTGCGGATTATTACGGCAGCGTGTTGCCGAAAACGATCATTTTCTGGGGCCACAACCCGGTTATCACGGGACCGGACGGAGAGCTCGCGTTCCCTGTGAAAAGAGCGCTGAAAAGCGGCAGCTTCGGGATCGCGGTGGATCCCAGACGCTGCGAAACGGCAAAACGCTGCGGAATGTGGCTTCCCATCCGGCCCGGAACCGACGCCGCGCTGGCACTGGCCATGATTCACGTGATCATCGAAGAGGGCCTGTATGACAAGGCTTTTGTCGAAAAGTGGACCATCGGCTTCGATGAGCTGAAAGCCCATGCAAAAGCCTGTACGCCGGGATGGGCGGCTGAAATTACCTGGCTTGAACCCGGACAGATCGTGGCCGCGGCCCGGCGGTACGCACTCGACCGTCCGTCTGTGATCGAATGGGGGGTGTCGATCGAACATACGCCGAATTCGCTTCAGACCGTAAGAGCCGTCGCCTTGCTCAGGGGGCTGACCGGAAATCTCGATGTGCCGGGGTCGGATATCCTCGGCATGAATATCCTTCGGCCGTATCCGACGTTAAAAGAACATCTGCCCCGCGGAATGATTCAGAAACGGATCGGCGCCGATCAGTTTAAACTGTTGGGGGGGTTTAAGGCTTTGCTTCCCTCGGCCCACATACCGGGTGTGTTAAAAGCCATGCACAGCGGGGATCCCTATCCGATAAAAGGGCTGCTTAATTTCGGAAGCAACCCGCTGGTGACGGTGGCCGGCGCAAAAGAGGTCCATCGCGCCCTGATGAGTCTCGACCTGCTGGTGGTCTGCGACATGTTCATGACGCCGACCGCAGCCCTGGCCGATTATGTTTTGCCGGCCTCGTTTTGGCCGGAAGTCAACCAGATCGTCGAGATGCCCTATGTGGCGGAAAATGCCGTATTCGCACAGAAAAAAGTCGTGCAGACGGGCCGGTGTCGTCAGGACGAAGATATCATGATCGACCTGGCAAAACGGCTGTCGCTGCCGGGCTGTGATAAATTGTTTGAAGACATATTAAGCGAGAGAATTGCGCCGCTCGGGATCGATTTTACGGCGCTGAAAGAGCGGTTCATGGTATTTCCGCCGCACACGTATCGAAAATACGAACCAAACGGGTTTCGAACGCCTTCCAAAAAGGTGGAACTTTACAGCAAATCGCTCGAACGGATGGGATATGATCCACTGCCGGTTTACAGAGAACCGCCGGAAAGCCCGGTTCAAACACCGGATCTGGCAAGAGAATTTCCGTATGTGTTGACCACGGGAGGCCGGCGGATCGAATATTTTCACAGCGACGGCCGTCAGATCCCTTCGCTTCGAAAGAAAAGACCGGATCCTGTGGCCGAGATGCATCCGAAGCTTGCCGACCGGCATGGAATTCGGAACGGGGATTGGATTTACGTAAGAAGCCCCCGGGGAGAAATAAAGATGAAGGCGGTCGTCACCGAGGATATCCGGGACCATGTGGTGAACATTGACCACGGGTGGTGGTTTCCGGAGAAAAAGGGTTCTGATTTCGGCATGTGGGAATCCAATGCGAATCTTCTGACGTCAAACGAGCCGCCCTATGATCCGGCTTTCGGTACCTATCAACTCCGAGGGCTTTTATGCGGGGTGAGGAAAGTCGATGTTGACGATCGAACCAAAAAAATTATATAAATCAAAAATTTTACATTCCGAAAAGCAGTGTGTTTCTTCATTCCGCTTCGTGCGGGCTTGTGGTTGATTCAATTGATGCGGGGGTTGTTATGAAAGGCCATTTCTTTTGTGCCGCTGTTCTGGCTATCGTTCTGGGCATGCTGCAAACCCTTTGCGGATGTGCAAACCAGGGTACGGCAGTCCGTCGGAGCGACGACAACGCTGCGGTCAAGGAAAATCCCGGGGACAGCGAATCGATGTTCTACGATTTCGAACTCGGGGTGGGCGACACGATCGCCATCGCCGTTTACCGGAAAAAAACATCGGAATTTATCCTCGGCGTGGGAGATACCTTGACCATTACCGTTTTTAGAAACGACGACCTGAGCAGAAACGTCCGGGTCGATCTGTTCGGCCGGATCACGATGCCGTTGATCGGTGATATAAAAGCCGATGGAAAGACAGTCACTCAAGTCAGAGAGGAGATCGCCTCGAAGCTATCCAGATACCTCTATAATCCTCAGGTCATGATCGATGCGACGCCGCTGCAGAACTGGAAAATAGACGATCTTTCCATGTCCGTTGAAATCGGCAGCAACGGCAATATATCCTTTCCGATTTTAGGGGAACTGCAGGCGTCCGGAAAAACCACCTCGGCGCTGAAGCAAGAACTGGAAATGAGGCTCTCCGAATATTTTTCCGGTCCCCTGGTCACTATTTCCCTGCAATCCGTCCGGAGTCAGGAGGTTCATGTGCTGGGAGAAGTCCGGTCGCCCACCACGATTCCTCTGACCAGAAAACTCATGATCTGGGAAGCACTCACGAAAGCAGGCGGGTTTACCGAGGACGCCAATAGGACGAATGTCCTTTTGATCAGAAAGGAAGGCGGTGAATTGTCGATGTCGGCCTTAAATTTGAAGTATGAAAAAATGCTTCAATCCGGAGCCCGGTACCTGAGAAGAGGCGACATTCTGTATGTACCGCCCAGCATGATCGCAAACATCGAAAATTTCATGATCCGGCTCAACAATATCATCACGCCGATCGTCGGTATAGAAAGGGGCATCGTGCTTCAGCCGGATGTGGAAGCCGTGTTGAAAGGAGAAGAAATCCAGGGCGACAGGGTGGTCGTTCCTTAATATGCCGCCGCACCCCCAATCCGGCTCTTTTAATTTCAGGGACGATTTCCGAGAGAGCGGGGGACTCTGTAGGGAAAAGAATTAATTTTACTGACAGGATCGGGAACTTTTATGGAAATTAGACTGCTATGGGAAATATTGTGCGACCGCTGGAGGGTCCTGGCCGTATGCGTTGCGGCGTCGATTATTTTCACTTTCCTCTTCCTTTTAGCTTATCCGAATGTATACCAATCCACCGCTTACCTCCAGGTTAAAAAGGTCAGTGAATCCTCGCTCTTTTTAAAGGATGTACCCAAGGAAGTGGCTGCCATCAGCTATTTCGATCAGGAAACCGTTCTGGGATCGCTCGAGCTGTTCATGAAGAATGAATCGCTCATTCAGCAGGTGATCGAAAAATCCGGGTTGAAAGACAAGGTCTCTTTTTCGCCTTCAAAATTTGCGGACCCGGGCAAGATCAGCCTTGCTTTCCGGAAAAGGGGAGTGGCCATAGAGGCGGAGAAGGATTCCGAAGTTTTTTCGATAACGGGTCTTTCCGTCGATATCGAAGAGGCCAAGCTCATTGCGAACACGTTTTTGAATGAATTTTTTAATTATTTTTCGAACCGACGCCGGGTCGAGCTGCAGAGAGCGAAAGCCGGCTATCTCGATAAAGTCAAGGCGCTAAAAGAAAACATAGAAGATATGGAAACCATGGAATTGGAATTTCGAAAGAAAAACCTATTTTTTGATTTCGGTCTTCAGCAGCAAAATTTGCTTACCCGATTGAATGACCTTAAAATAGAGCGCTACAATCTGGAAACCGAAATGGCCTCGAAAGTCGATATACAGAAAGAAGTCCTCAAGGCAATCGCCAGAAATCCAGAATATCTGAAGGCCAGTGAAAACATTTCCAGCAACCATATGATAGAATTTTACAAGCAGGAAATCGCGGACTTAAAGGGGATGATCGCCAGCCTGTCAAAACAAAAAACCCCGGAACATCCGGACATCATCAATCTGAATGAACAGATTTTCCAAATGGAACGCCTGATGGGTCAGGAAAAAGAAAAGATTTTTTCCAATCTGGTGACGTCAAGAAATGATTTCTACGACTCGCTCATTGAAAAAAAGGAAAATTATGCCATCGATATCGCCCGCATACAATCCACCCTCAAGTCCAACAAAAAGGATGCCGCGGCAGTCAGCAGAGAAATGGAAACCCTGCTTGAACTCAATGACCGATTTACCCGGTTGACCCGAAACCTTTCGAATCTGAGAAGCGTTCATACCGGCGTGGATCAGGCGATCAAGCTGCTGGAAGCCGCTGAAAGCATTGATTTCAATTCATTTCTCCTGTTCAACTATGCCCAAGCGTTCGGCAAGGAAAGAAACTATTTGTACATGCCCAACAAGGTCTTGTTTCTCCTGCTTTTCGGGAGCATGGGATTTTTTGGAGGGCTGTTTTTGATATTCATTCTGGAATATATTGGAGATTCGCCCCGTCTTTTTGAAACTTTTCTCCGGTTGATGTCCGGATACCGATGTGTCGAGATTCGAAATGATAAGGGGTGGCCCCTGCTAACCGCCTGTCTTGAAAAAACGGAAAATCCGCGCTCCGTCGCCGTGCTCGATCAGTACAGAAAAAAAGATGACCGCGGCGGCTTCTCGTCGAGACTTTTTGCCACTGTAAAAAATGACGGACGGAACCCGTCTCTGATTTGTATGGTCGGGGAGGGGGACAGTGTCCCGAAAACAGAGGATTCAAAATGCATCTTTCTTTCGGAAGTTGCAGAAACGCCGAAAGCCGCCTTAAAAGATCTGGAAGATGCCGGCCACCGGCCGGTTATCATGGACTATCCACCCTTTTCAAAATCCTCTGCCGGTTACCGGGCAGGAGAACTGTGCGATGTGCTGCTTTATGTCGTTCATCGGGGAGGGACATCCATAAGTGACATTCAGACCGATGTCCGATATTTTTCTGAACGGGGCTGGGCAGATCGGGTGATCGCCGTTTTTTATAACAAACCCTGGAACTGGAGGGTGATCCTGTCGATGTGGATGCGCCGGAAAGATAAGCTTATAGGGGTGTTGCATGGCAAATAAGATCCTGATGGTTCAATCCTATCTGGGGAGGAAAGAGCCTGTTATATTCCCTGTGGCCCTGGCGACCATTGCTTCCCGATTGGGCGACGGCTATCAGTTGAGCGGATTTGATCCGAACGTAGTTTTGAACCCGGAAGAAGATCTCCGCAAAAAAGTAGGCGCATTTGCGCCCGATGTCGTAGCCATATCGCTGAGGAACATCGACACAACCAATTTCTTCGATCCTCATATTTATTACAACGGGTTTCAGCAAACATTAAAAACAATAAAAAAGGCCCGGCCGGATGCCTTGCTGATCGCCGGAGGCGCCGGATTTTCTCTTTTTGCAGATCGGATCATGGCGGACAATCCCGAGATCGATGTCGGCGTGTACCTGGAAGCAGAAGAAACCGTGCCGGACCTCCTGCGGCATCTCGACGAACCCGAAACGGTCAGGGGGATCTTTTACCGAAAAAACGGGAAGCCCTGTTTTACCGGTTGCAGAGAACCGGGATCCATAGAGGAAGCGCCGCTTCCTCTATGGGAAATCTTCGATGTCCCGGCCTATCGACGGCATCCTTTCCCTTTCGGAATAGAAACCAAACGCGGCTGTGCTTTCCGGTGCGTATACTGCAGCTATTTTATCCTTCACGGAAAAAAGATCCGCCTTAAAAAACCGGAACGGGTGGTGAGCGAGATCCTTGAACTGCGCAGGCGTTTCGACATCAAACAGATTTGCTTTTTGGATTCCGTTTTTAACGTTCCTCTCGATCATGCCATGGATATTCTCCGGTTGATGCGCAAGAATGTCTCTGATGTTGAATGGCTCGGTTATGTGAGCGAAAAGGGGATGACCCAGGAGTTCGCCGAACTGGCCATGCAGACAGGAGTCGGGATTTTTGTTTTTTCCCTGGATGCCTTTACGGACGAATGCCTGGAGCTCATGGGAAAGGGGACGACGGTCGACCAGGTGAAGCGGGCGGTCGATATCATCGGAAAAACAGCGGGCGCTGAAATCGGTTTTAATTTTTTCGTCAACGGTCCCGGTTATACTTACGGGACCCTGCTCATGCTCATGCTCTTTCTGTTAAGAACAAAAATGAGCCTTGGGAAAAAGTTTCGCCTGCTCAAAGTCGGCTTGGGGTACATCCGCATCGAACCGGAAACACCCCTGTACGAGCACCTGATCCATACAGGCGGGATTTCCAAAGAGGCGGATCTTCTCCCGCCGGACCCCCAGGGCTTCAGGCGCTGTTTTTATTTCAACAACAATTTGCGGTTATTCAATTTTCTATTCATCAGCGGAAAACGAATGGTTAAAGGGGTCGGGAATTTTCTTAAACAATTGGTACGCAACATATTACCGTCGCAGAAAACGCCTGCTATTCCGAAATTTTAACACGGCATACCCCGGTTTTTTCATAGATGCCCCTCGTAAACCGTACAAAGCGCTTTTCATCGGAAATGGATCATTAAGTTGGATAACTACGTAAACAGAGTCGCAAGAAACACGTTTTTCTTTTTCTCCTCTCAGGTACTGGAGGGTTTGACGGGAATTTTTGTAATCATGATTCTGGTGAGGTACCTTGGAGTAGACGGGTTCGGCACTTATGCGGTCGTTTTTTCGGTAGTCAACCTGGTGGTGCCTCTGACGCATATGGGAATTCAGGAAATCGGCATTCGGGAAATGGCTCGAGAAAACGATGTAACGAAAAAAGGCGCCTGCCTCGGTTCGCTTCTACAGGCACGGCTTCTCCTGTTGACGGTTGCCGGACTGATCATTGCCATCGTTCTGATCGCTATGTGGCCGAAGATGAGAATCGTATACGGCGTCCTCATTTTTTATGTCGCCATTGTGCTCGGAACCTCGGGAGAACTTGTTACATCCGCATTTATCGCCGATGAAAGGTTCCAATACAATCTTCTATCCTCCTTTCTGGAGCGGATCAGCCTTTTGATCTTGATCGGACTTGTGGCGCTCGCGGATCTCGGATTCTATGCCATTTTTGTTTCCTATGTGATTTCAAAAGGCATCAAAACCGCATCGGCCCTGTATCTTTTAAAAAAGTATTTTTACCGAATAATTTTTGAATTCGACGCCCGATGGATCAAAAAGATCATCCGGGAATCCTATCTGGTTGGGCTGGGCATCAGCACGAGCCTCGGATTCCATCATGCCACCGTCATCATTCTGCAACAGGTTGCAGACAATGCTTCGGCCGGTATCTTTACCGCATACTACAATGTGATCGCACGGTGTCAGCTTCTGTCCGTGGCGTTCAGCAGAAGTCTCATGCCGGGAATCTCCATGGGTGCGAAAAGGAACCCGGCGGCTTTTGCAAAACTTTCGAGAAAAGGACTGTTGACCATCTTTTTGGCCGGCGTTTTCCTCGCGATTGCCATGTGGCCGTTAAAAGGGCTGATCATTAAAATACTGTATGGTGAGGAATTCATGGTGGGGTTACGGGGTATGGGGTATCTTATCTTGCTCGTGCCCTTTTTATTTGCGGACAATATTTTGAATGTTTCGGTCATATCCAAGGGAATGGCCAGGCATTTTTTCCTTTCCAAGGCATCGGGATTTATCGCAGGACTGGGGATAACTTTTTTTCTGGCTCTATCCGGGTATCGCTATGACGCGGGCATTTACGGGATTATCCTCGGCAAACTTGCGGCGACCACGATTTTGTTTACGGTATTTGTGAAAATAACCACCGTGGACGGAAACGGGACTGAGAATCCTGCGACCGGCTGAACGGCTTTTAACGAGGTGATAGACCGATGAGAAAATTGTTTGTACTGGGCGTCGACGGAGCGACTTTGGATGTTCTAAAGCCGTGGATCGATGAAGGGCATCTTCCGGGCTTCCAGGGTTTGCTCGGAGAAGGCGGCCATGCCGTATTAAAGTCTTCCATACCGTTTTTGAGCCCTGTCGCCTGGACCAGCATTGCGACGGGCGTCAACCCCGGAAAACACGGAATCTATGATTTCCTTTTGAAAAAACATATCGATGAGGCAAAAACGCATGTCTTTACGTTTGCAACCGGGGGGGATCGAAAAACCAAGGCTTTCTGGGAAATTCTGTCACAGCATGGAAAAAGGTGCATCATCGCAAACATGCCCTGTTCCTATCCACCGGATCCGATAAACGGCATCATGATCAGCGGTTGGGATGCAGCCAGGGAACCCTCGAAGGGCTTTTATCCCAGAGAGATATACAACGAGATCATAGAAAAATTCGGCGGATATTATATGGTCCCGCTCGATCTGATCTCCAAGTCCGAACTGGCGGGAGACGATCCGAAGTCCGAAGAAAAACTAAAAGACGCCTTGCTGAAGATGGCGGAACTCCGCAGGGAAGTATTTCTGTATCTTGCCAGAAAATACCCGTGGGACATCTTTTTTGGCGTCTTTTATGAAACTGATACCGCTCAGCACCGATTCTGGAAAGAGAGGCATGATCCGGACAATCCGATTCTTAGAGTTTACAAAGAAATCGATCGTTTTATCCTGGAACTTGTTACGGAATTCGGAGAAGAAATCGATATCATGGCGGTCTCGGACCACGGGTTTTCGGATCTGATAAGCGGAGTGGATTTGAATTTTTATCTGGAACAACTCGGATTGTTGAAAAGAGACCTCTCTGTTTCAAAGTCCCTGGTTTTTAAAATGCTTCAGAAGATGCCCAATCTCAGAAGATTGCTGAAAAGTTTCAGCGGGAAACGCTGGATGCCGGAACGCTTCGAGACGCTCAAACCGCGGCATATGACCATCGACTTTGAAAAAAGCCGGATCTTCTTCGAGGGAATGTATCCGTTTTTTAACGTACTGGGTGATGAGGACCCTCAACAACTGTATGAAATTTTAAAAAAAGGCATACTTTCCCTTGAACATAACGGCACGGCGGTCTTCAAGGACGTTCTTTCCAGAGAAGAGGTTTTTTGGGGGCCCTATGTGCATGAGATCCCCGAATTCATCGGGATCATGGATGAGCGGTTCGAAGTGTCCGGTGCAGAGGTCTTCATGGGAAACGGGATGTTTCATAGAGAGGTTTTTTGCGATCATATTTGGGCGGGCAATCATACCGAAAACGGCACCTTTATTTTCAGGGGTAAGAACATGGATACGGAGAGGCTTCCCGATGCCAGCGTCATGGATATCGCCCCGACGATTTTGGTCCATCAAGGTTTGGCCGTACCTTCGGAGATGGACGGCAAACCCATAAAAGAAGTTATAAGGGGGCAGGACATCCGCTTCAGCGACGAGACGATTTACAAAGATCAAAACATCCACGGTTCCTGGAAGAAAAAAGAAGACATGGACCTGCTCAAAGATCGTCTGGAATCCCTCGGATACCTGTAATGAACGCATTCATCAAATATTTCGGATTGTATGTGATATGGTACCCGTTTCGTTCGATCGTAAGAACGCTGACCGTTCGCCGCGGCGTCTACCGTAGGCTCCTGACCATAGGCTCTTTTCTTGGCCTTCTTTTTTACCTTTTATTTTCGCCGGGAAGAAAGATCATCAGAAAAGAACTGGAAAACCTGGATCTTTACCGGCGGGGAGAAGTACGAAAAACCTTTCAGCATATCATGAAGATCGAAATGGAAGGGATGGTGTTCGAAGACCTTGACGTCGATTTGATCAAAGAAATAACGGTACTTGAAGGGCTCGGCCATCTGGATCGATGCATCCAGTTGAATCGGGGGACCGTTCTGGCATTATTTCACTTCGGCTGGCACATGCACACGATTCCGGCACTGGGTTTTCTCGGATATAAAATATACCAGATTGCCGATCCCCGTCCGGTGGATCTTCAAAGAAGGATGGGCTTTTTCCATCGCAGGGTCGTGGAAAAAAGGCTCGCAAATGCGGAAAACCTGCCCGTGACTTTTGTTATGGCCGGCTCCTACCTGCGGCCGGTCATGCGGCTGCTTGAGAAAGAAAATGTCTTTATTGTGGCTCTGGACGGAAGAGAAGCCAAAAACTTCAATGCCTACCCGTTTTTGGGAAAGAAGATCCTTCTTTCTCCGGTCATGTTGAAGATGGCCGTAAAAACCGGATCACCGGTGCTCCCCATGCTCACTTTTCGCGGAGAAGACGGAAAACACCGGGTGATTATTCATCCGGAAATAGAATCGGATGATCCGGATCAAATGATGATCGACATTGTCCGGATATTTGAAGACTATGTCCGGGAAAGACCGCACCAGTATGCGCAGTATCTGTTTTCCAACGCTCTGAGAGCGATCAAAGATAAAGAAGGAGCTTTTACGCTGATCGTGTCATGAAGGATTATTTCAGGTGGTTTCTTATCGTAAAGATGGAGTCTTTTTTCAGACGTGCTTCGACTGCACTTGTCCGGCTGGTCTCTCTGTGCGTAGGAACGATTCAATATGTCGTGTATGCGGATGCAAGAAGGACCATTCGCCGGTCCCTGGCAAGCGACCTGAATCTGGAGCCGGCCCGCAGGGAGCTGGCGGTCATTTTATCCTTTTATCATCATCTGTGTAATGAACTGAATCTTGTAAAATATCCGGATATTGACAGACAATTCATTAAACAAAACATAAAGTTTTCAGGCTCCGGCTGGACCTATTTGCGGCGTAATCAAAAAACCGGCATTCTGCTGGTGACTTTTCATTTCGGTCCGAATCAGATCATCATACCGGCGCTGCACGTTCTGGGAGTCCCGTTTACCCAGATTGCCGTTCCACCCACGTTCTGGGACCATCTCGTGAAGGGATCCGAACTCGTTAAAGCCGTAAACAGAAAGCGCACGACCTATCTCGAGGCGACCGGTGCCGATTTTATCTATGTCTCGGAAGGCATCGGTACGCAGCGGGAAATGTTCCGGGCTGCAAAAAGGGGCAAAGCCCTGTGTGTCGCTGTGGACGGCAGGATCGGTGAACTTAAAACGTTTCCTTTTCTGAGAGGCGGCATCGATATCGCCCTGGGCGGATTCAACCTGGCGCAGCGCATGCGTATTCCGATAATTCCTGTTATCAGCCTGCGCAAGGAAGGAAAATATTTTATCGATATGCAGGCGCCGGTTGATGTCACGCCCCAAAACACGGACGAAGTCGTCCGACAGTGTGTTTCCCATCTTGAAAATTATGTTCGCCGGTATCCGGAACAGTACGGATGGATGTATTACGCAAAGGAGATCGGCGGTTGAGACTTCTTTTTATCCAATCAAAAACCGAAAATCCGGAAGGACCTGTCTTTCCGCTCGGCATCGGATACCTTACGGCGATATTGCCGCCGGAGTTTCAGGTTCATGTGGTGGATGCCAATATCGATCCTCATTTTTCGGACACCATCCGGAAAGTTTCGGAGGAATTCAAACCCGATCTGGTTTGTGTTTCGATCCGCAATATCAAGGTTGCAAGACCCGGTGAACACATCTCCGGGGACCGGGATGTCAAAGACCTTTGCAGAAACATCAAGCACATGCTTCCGGGAACGCCGATTCTTGCCGGCGGCGCCGCATTTTCTCTGTATGCGCAGCCGCTTATGAAAGCGATCCCTGAAATCGATTACGGCATCGTAGGCGAGGGAGAAACGGCGCTCAGTGAATTTTTGAAAAAGTTTCCCGATCCCGCAGGGATCGATGGCATCCTATACAGACAGGACGGCGGGCTGAAATTTCAGGGGATAGCCCGGCGGCCGGACTTTGCCGCACTCCCCTGGCCGGAAAGAAAAATCGTTCCGATCGATAGGTACCGGAAACATCCTACCGGTATCGGCGTCATGACCAAAAGGGGTTGTCCCTATCGATGCATTCATTGCAGCGATCTTTACCTGCTCGGGGGGAAAATCCGCAAGCGATTTGCCGGGGATATCGTGGAAGAACTCCGCTGCCTGAAAAAGGATTTCGGTGTAACCCGTTTTATGTTTGCGGACCAGGAGTTCAACATTCCGTCGAATTATACCAAAGAGCTGCTCCGTCATATGATCCATGCAGATCTCGGCATGGAATGGACGGCCTATTTCACGCCGGACGGACTGGACCGCGAAATGGTCGATCTGTTCAAACGGTCCGGCTGTTTTATGATGAATTTTTCTCCGGATTGCTGCGGCGACAGAATGATGAAAAACCTCGGCAAAGGGTATTCGGTTAAACAGATTCACAGGGCGAATCGACTGGCAAAACAGGCCGGTATTCCGGTTACCTATAATTTTATGTTGGGTCTTCCCGGGCAACGCCTCAGCGATCTGCTCAGAACGATTCTGTTCGTGCTTGTTACAAAGCTCAGACTCCGGAGGTTTTTTAAGCTTCATGGACTTTTTATCGTTCCGGTCCGAATCTATCCGTGGACAAAGCTCAGGGAACTGGCCGTGCGGGAGGCAATTATAGAACCCGGGGACGATCTGATGCATCCGCGGTTTTATCGTTCGAAGAATAAATTTCTCGCTTTTGCAGATAACCTCTTGATTAAACTGATCTCCCTTCTATGGAAACTCAAACACAGGATCATCTGACGGTTCGCATGAGACCTTCGGAACCATCCGGTCCGGCTGAAAAAAGAGCGCTTTTCCTCCTGAAATGCGGTGTTTTTTTTTCAGCGCTGCTTTTTATTACCGGATTGTGCTGGATATCCCCCTGGTATATTGTGGTTCTGATCCTGTTTCTTCTGGTCATATCTCTGTTTAATTTTCCAATCGCCCTGTTTTTCATAGGGATTCTTGCTATTTCAAGGGGTACGACAGGCTTTGTTTTTCATACCCAAACCGAAGCGATTATCGACGACATCTATTTTCTTGAACTTTATTTTCCGATTTTTTTCGCTTCTTTCCTGCTGGAGTTGAATCGAAAAAGGCGTTTTGAACAACTTTTTGAAAAACATACCCGTGAAACCCTGATGTTTTACGTTCTTTTCGTTGTGTGGGTATTTGTCGGAATCCAGTATACCGAATGGAAGCTCAGGGGCTACATGCAGTTTTGCCATACGCTTTTTTTCTTTTTCTACCTCGTCCTTTTTTCCACGCTTACCACGGACCAGATCCGCATGTTCATGAAATTTTCGGTATTCTGGGGACTCGTTTTTTTTGTCATGGCCGTTCTTGCCATATCCGGATTTTCTTTACAGTTTGAAGACATCAAGATCTTAAAAAATTTGACGCTGAAATTGTCCTTCTTTCCTGCCGAAAAACGTGCCCAGCTTATGTCCCCGCCGGCGGTTACGGCCGTCGTTATGGGATTTTGCGCCTGGAATACCTTCGGAATGGCGCTGATGAACAAAAAATTTCGGTTCCTCTATTTTCTCATGGCATTTGCCATTTCTGTCGGCATCTTTTATACCCGAACAAGATCCGAAATGGTCGGCTTTTTATTCGCCGGCTTTTTATTCGTACCATTGATAGCATGGAGAAAAAACCTTTTGTTGCGCGGGCTTGCCCTCTGGATGCTGTTCGTGATCCTGATCTGGGTGGCTTCGGTCGGGCTCGATTTTTCCGACGCCTTGAAACGGTTCAAGGTATCAACCGATACCGCCGAAAGAGCCAGTCTAGGGATTCGAATCGGATTGTGGAAGGACGGAATCCGGAACCTCGCCGAAACTTACGGGATGGGTGTGGGCACCGGCGGATTTTTTCAATACAAAGATCGATGGCCCCATGCTCATAACGTCTTTTTTTCGGTGATTTTCGACCTCGGGATCATCGGCTTCACTCTCTGGATCGTGATATACCTTAACCTGTGGAGACATGTGGTGTATTGTTTAAAAATCGTGTCGCCGGATTCCGTTGAAGGGATAATCCTGCTGACATTTGCCGCATTTTTTGTTCAACTTTCCTTAACAAGTCTTCTGCAGCATGAATACAATCAGTTTGTCTGGTGGCTTTTTCCAGGGCTTCTGATGGCGGCGATCAACAATGCAATGAAAATGTCGAAGAAATACCGGCCGGAGATCCCGGCCTATTCGATGGCCGCATCCAATCGTGCCGGCTCAGGATAACGGTGGGACGAAAACGCCTTTTCTTGATTTTTTCGATTTGCTGCCTTATGGTCATAAATGATGGGATACAATCAATTGGGCGGTCAACTTCTCACTGCGGCGAGCTTGCTTTGCCATGGATTACCCAAATTGGCCGGTATCGGGCAGGGGAAGGGGTGCTGGGTATCGGCTTATACCTGTCCTTGAACACGATTTGAAAATCGGGACAGGGCTCTCAAGGTTTCGGTCATGAAGATCGACAGAAGAGATTTTTTGAAATTATCGGCGTTGTCTACCGCGATCTGTCTTCTGAACGGCGTCGGCTGCGGTTCCGGCAATGATCTGGAATCCGAAACCGACGGGAATTCGCCTTCCGATACTTCCCCCCTGCCTGGATCGAATCCGATTCTCTCTTCCAGCGCCATCCTGGTGGTTGTGGATACGCTAAGGGCCGACCATGTGTCGGCCTACGGCTATCAGCGGCGTACAACCCCCTTCCTGGATGATTTTTCCAAACAAGCTTATATTTTTGAAAATGCCATAAGCCCGTCTTCCTGGACTTTGCCTGCTTATGTATCGATAATGGCAGGGGTGCATGCCTTTCATCATAATCAGCACGAGTTGGGACTCCCCAATCTGCCGCAAGTCGACCAGAAAACCCTGATCGAAAAACTCGCAGAGCGCGCGTACCATACGCCTTTAATCTACACCAATGACATTTATGACCACCTGCTTTACATGTTTCAGGAAACTTATGGATTCGTCAATCCGAATGACCAGAACATCGCCGACATCCACGCCGTCGACCGGGCGATTGAATGGTTCAAAGATGAATCCAATCTGTCTCAAAAATTTTTCATGGTCCTATGGCTGATGAGCCCGCACGCACCGTATCAAATCAACACGGAAAACGGATATCTCGAGGAATTTTTGTCTGATGAACTCTTTCAAACAACTCCGGCGGTCGATGCCGAAATTCCATGCAGCGATTTCAGCGCGATTAAAAGTTACTATCTTTCTGTCGAGCAGCTTGAGCTCGCAGGCCCGCCTGAATATAATAAAGAATGCTATAGCGACTCGAATGTATATGCCGCCGCCTATGATGCAAACATAAAGTTTGCCGATGAGCAGGTCGGGAGGCTTTTCGATTTTTTAAGGGAAAAAGGATGCTATGAGGATCTGACAATAATTTTTACTTCGGATCATGGCGAAAACATGGTTGACCATGATCGGTTTTTTAATCACGGCGGCAGCCTGTACCATTCCCTGATTCACGTTCCCCTGATGATAAAATTTCCCGGGCAGCAGGTATCGAGCAAAATCTCCACCCAGGTCAGAACGATTGATATCCTGCCGACATTTTTCGACATGGAAGGATTGGATTGTGGCGATATTGATGGCAAAAGCCTTTTGCCGGTCCTCAAAAACGAGGCTGATCTGAGCGAGCGACCGTGCATCTCATACAACAAATTTACCAGAGGAAACATCAACGAGGTTGCTGTTGTTTTAAGAAATTATAAACTGATCAAATTTACCGAAAAAGAGGATGAACTGTACAACCTGACTTTTGATACCGAGGAACAGCATAATATCGCCGATGAAAACGGAGAAACGTGTAATCGGTTGAGCCTTTATCTGGGAGATTTTTTTCCGTTGACTGACCTATAATCTATTTATTATCCGGCTTATTTTATTCAGTTAAGTTAAAAGGATTGGCACGGGGTATGAAGAGGAGAGACTTTTTAAAACTGGCGGCCACCGCGGGCGCACTGTGTATTTTAAACGGCGTCGGCTGCGGCTCCGGCAATGATTCGACGTCCGAAACCGACGGGAATTCGCCTTCCGATACTCCTCCGCCTGCATCGAATCCGATTCTCTCTTCCAGCGCTATCCTGGTGGTGGTGGACAGCTTGAGGGCTGACCACGTATCGGCTTACGGATATCAAAGACGCACAACCCCCTATCTGGACGAATTTAACAAAAAAGCGTGCACGTTCGAAAATGCCGTGAGCCCATCGTCGTGGACCATGGCGTCTTTTGCATCCCTTATGACCGGGTTGCACGCCTTCCACCACAATCAACACGAAGCGGGTGTTCCGAATCTTCCAGTTTTTTCTCAGGAAACTTTGATCGAAAAGCTCAACAATTCTGGATATAATACCGTATTGATGTCCGCCAACGGGATCTATGAACATCTGACTTATATATTCAAGGAAAGTTATGGATTCGCCAATCCGGACGATCACAACGGATCGGATATCGCGGTCATCGACCGGGCGATGGAATGGCTCGAAGATGAATCCAACCTGTCTCAAAAATTTTTCATGGTCCTGTGGCTGATGAGCCCCCATGCGCTATATCAGATACATCAGGAGAATGGGTACCTGGAAGAATTTTTATACGATGATCTCTATTTGAGAACTCCGCCGGTAGATGCCGGAATCGAATGCGACAGTTACGGTGCGATAAAAACCTCCTATTTTTCTGCCGAACAACTTGAATTGATTGGAACCCCGCTCTCAAACGAATCGTGCTACAGCAATTCCAATTTATACATCGCCGCCTATGACGCGAACATAAAATTTGCCGATGAACAGATCGGAAGGCTTTTTGACTTTCTTACAGAAAAAGGATTCTATGATGACCTTACGCTCATGTTTACTTCGGATCATGGAGAGAACATGGTTGACCATCAAGTCTTCTTCGATCACGGCAGCAACCTGTATAACTCGCTGACCCATGTACCTCTCATGATGAAATTTTCAGGACAAACTGAATCCCGCAAAATCTCCGAGAGGATCCGGTCGATAGACGCCATTCCGACCTTTTTTGATATCCATGGGCTGGAAACAGGAGACATCGACGGAAAAAGCCTGTTGCCTGTCCTAAGCGAGGAGGCAGACCTCGACGATCGCCCGTGCATTTCTTATCACGAGTTTCAGTTTCTTGGGGGAAAGGTAAAGGAGGTTGCCATCGTTTCCGGCGACTACAAACTCATTAAGTCTACCCAAAAAGGCGAGGAATTATACGATGTCGGGATCGACCGGGAAGAAACCAACAATATGGCTGCCGAACACCCGGACATCGTTACATCGTTGAATCTATACCTCGGAGATTTTTTTCCGCTGGCCTACCTGTAAAACCTTTTTATTCAAAATAGTTCATTTCGTAACAAATATATATTTCGGTGAATTGTCCACCTGCAGTGACAATTTTGATTTGACCGAAAGCGATTTTACGTTTCCTTGGATATCCGCTTCTTCTATGGTAGAAGGCGTATAATTCAGTTCAAAGGAATACGCCGAAGGGGAGCTGTCAAAAACCAGCCCGCTACCGGATCGATACTTGAATGGTTTAAAGCAGATATATAGTTCCTTGTTTTTCGATGCAAACTTTTCCATCCAGACTTCATTTTCATTGTCGAACCGGCCGCTGACATGCGCGACATGTTCGTACTCACTTAAAAGCGTCATCAGCTTTCCAACGGCTTTTGCCGTAAGGCTCACCGATCCGTTCGAATAAAGAGAACCCCATGCGCATTCTCCTCCCCACTTCGAACCCTGCTCCTGTTGCTGCGGTCGTTGCCTCGGCGGGCCGATCGGTCTCATTTTATTCCGGCCGCCGATTGGTCCTCCGGGTCCCATCATTCTGCCTCCAGAACTGCTCGACGGTCCTCCGGGTCCCATCATTCCGCCTTCAGAACTGCTCGACGGCCCGCCGCCTCCCATCATCGGCCCCGCCAGCTCACATCTCGGAACTACTTTTAGAGCGATAATACCGTCCAGGACATTTTTTCCATCGACTTTCAGGGTTCGTTTCAGAAGCATTTCCTGAACCATATATACCGCGTTCTGGCGATCGGCTTCCTTATCAAAACTGCCCGCAGGCAAGATTCCGGTATGTTCGGCATCGATGATCCCGCGATCATTCCATCCTAGCTGGTCCATTTTTTTTCGAAGTTCTGCGATGCCGAATATGCCGGCATACTTATCTTTTTGTGCGGTCTTGTTCGGTGGATAAAAGTCGCGCATCCCAGATCCTCTGGCCGGATATCCGTGAAATGCCCAGAAGTCAAACTTCGCATCGTGCTCTAGGAAGTAGTCTCTGAAAACCTGGTGGTTGATGCCTCGCTGGCTTTCCACCGAATCGAAGAAATATTCAAATCCAGGTGTGCCTATTTTTAATTCCGGATGTTTTTGCTTCAATCGTTCGTAGGTCTTGTTATTGAGAGAAAGCAACTGCTCGGCTGTTCCACGCCAGGTAAATTCCGGCGCATTGACCAGTTCAATATACCGGATATCGGCATCTTCTTTGTACCGGTCGACAAACCATTCCACGAAGTCTCCATAGCGGTCGATATGCGCATCGTCGATCGTCGGGTTGTTTCCGGGCGAACCGGCATGAGAAAACATCGGGATCATGCTCCATCCGTTTTCTTTGAAAATTTTAGCAGCCTTGTCGAGGTCATAGGCGACAACACCTCCCTGCGAGCATGCGGAACTGGCAGCGGAATAGGTTGCCCCTCTCTGAACACAAAATCGGGGCTGAAAATCTGCGTCCATATCCATGGGCAGTCGAAGGCGTACCTTGACGTATTTTGTCTTCAGATGCTGGTTGATAATGTCCATAAAGCCATTGAGATCGTCGGCAAGACCGGAATCGCCTGTAACGAGCATGGGCTGGGATTCCGTGCCCCACAAAAAAGCCGTTTGTGAAGAGCCTGCCTGGCCGAGGCAATCCTGCGTGAAAAGAAGCGCGTTCAGCAGCAGCACGCAACTCAAAATAATATATTTCATGCAATGTCTCCCGTTTATGGTTTCATCTGTCTGATAAGGTGAGTGATCAACCGTCTCATAATGGTCTGTTATTCCGTCATTCCGGTGGAAGCCGGAATCCAACCTGTATCTGGATGCCGGATCAAGTCCGGCATGACAAAATTATTTTGAGACTATTAACAACTTACTTGATGAACAGGAGAATCCTGTAAATTCATCAAGAATGTAACAGCCCTGATTATTCTTGTAAAGAATTTTATTAGACTATATTTTACGCATTCGCAATGTTTCCCATCAACTTACAGATAGGTCGAGGTTGTTCCAATGAAGATAGGGATTGATTTGCATACCCTGAACAATTTTATGCAGGGTTCACGGACCTATGCGGCCAATATCACCCGATCGCTTCTTGAAATGGACAGGTTCAACGAATACTATCTATATGTTACGGAAAACCGGAGTGAGTGCGAGACGATATTTCAACAGAAAAACGTCAAAATCAAAACGATAAGGCCGGCGACCCGTTTTCTCCGCATTCCCATTGGGTTTCCTGTAAAACTGGCCATGCACGGCGTGGATATTTTTCACTGCCAGTACATAGGGCCCGTTTATTGTCCATGCCCCTATGTCGTATCGCTTCACGATATTATTCACGAAACCATGCCGGAGCTGTATCCCAGAATAAGTCGCACCCTCATGAGTCTTTTTTATCCTCTGAGCGCAAGGCTTGCCGCAAAGGTATTGACAATTTCAGAGCACACAAAACGGCAGCTCATAAAAATATATAATATCCCCGCTGAAAAAATAGAGGTTATCTACTGTGGCGCGTCCTCTGAATTCCGCGTCATTGAGGATCGATCAAAAATTAGAGCTACGGCGGAAAAATATGGGGTAAGGGGTCCATATATACTTTTTGTCGGAAGGATTGAACCGAGAAAGAATATCAATGGCCTGGTTCGCGGTTACCGCCTGCTGAAAGCTGCCGGCAAAACAGACCGGAAACTGGTCATCGCGGGAATGAAGGACCCGCAATTTAAGGATTTTCAGACGACCATTGATGACCTGGGATTAAAAAACGACGTAGTCCTGGCGGGAAGGGTGGATCAAGAGGATCTCCCCTATCTATATAACGGTGCGGATCTTTTTGTTTATCCCTCTTTTGCGGAAGGCTTCGGCCTTCCTCCTCTGGAAGCCATGTCCTGCGGGGTACCCGTTATTACATCCAACACCACATCGCTGCCGGAAGTTGTCGGAGACGCCGGAATAATGATTTCGCCCACCGATATCCAATCACTCGCCGAAGCCATGGAAGGCGTTTTGACGAATGATGATTTGCGCCGTAACTTGAGAAAGAAAGGACTCGATCGTGCCTCGCGCTTTTCTTGGCTCCGGGCGTCCCGGCAAACCCTGCAGGTCTATAAAAACGTTGCCGGAAGAAAAAAATCATGATCGTACAGGAAAGCATAATCAGGGACATGGCAAGGCTGTTTGTCTGGAATGTGTTGAGACGGGGCATTTCGGTCGTTCCGGTTAAGCAGGTATTTCCCATTTATGCAACCCTGGGTAAAATTCATTTTTTTGCCTCGCCGGTAAAAAGAAGACTGGTCATCGAAAATCTCAAGCATCTCTCCAGTGTAACCGGACAGCCTATTGATTATCGATGCATTGCCCGGAAATTTTTCGAGACCTACTATATCAGTCAGCTTCTTATTTTTCTTTTTCCCAGACTTTCTGCCGACAGACTGCAAGGGCTGCATCGGTTCGAGGGGAAAGACAGACTGGAGCGCGATCTCAAAAGAAAAAGCGGGTGCATCCTTTTGCATGCCCATTTCGGTCCGGTTCATCTCCCGCTGTTTCATTTCGGTAGTACCGGATATCCCATCAAACAAATCGGTTTCCGAAGAGGTTCCGAAGAGTTGAGCCGTATCGGAAAGAATGTATCGCTCAGGCTTCGAAAAAGATATGAGGAGACGATTCCGGCCGAAATCATTCAGGCCAATCGGTTTCTTCGAAAAGCCTTTACACATTTGCAGAACGGCGGTATCGTCATGATGCCCGGAGACGGGATAGGTCGCGGCGAGTTTTTAGGACGTTATGAACCGTTTTCCTTTCTGGGCCAAAGAATGCTGTTTCCGATCGGACCCGCAAAACTGGCCCAGAAAACAGGCGCCGGTATTCTGCCCATGTTTACGATCAAGGGTCGAAAAAAATTTCAATATACCACAGTCATCGGCAAACCGATTTATGACGGGAAAAAATCAGGCAAGTCTGAATATCTGGAGGTCACCGAAAAGTTTATTTCTATTTTTGAGTATTACGTGAAAATGCAGCCCTATCACTGGCATTTTTGGGATGAATTCGTCCAGGGCGGCCTGATCGTATAAGTGCTGCCGCATGATCGCAATAAAACACAACACGCTGTATTACATGATTCAGTGGGCGCTCCTCAGCGCATAGCGGGAGGCTTGAAATTGGGGGAAAGCCCGTTTGGGGAGGGTTTAGATCAAAACCAATATGTTACTTTAAATATATCGGATATTCTGAAGAATCAGGACTTCGGAATGCACCCAACGATCAACAAGGAGGAGGGGGCATGAAAAAAATGGTGTGGATTGCCATGGGGCTTTTTTTACTCTGCGGCTGCGCAACCTTCGGGACATTTCCGAAACTCAAGAAAGGCGAAAGCTCCCGGGAAGAGGTCCGGTCCATGTTTGGAGAACCGACAAAAACGCGTTTTGAAGGAGATCAGGAGGTCTGGGAATACGCCTTTATTAAAAAGGGAGAGGAGCAAGCCGGCAATATCCAGACCGTTTTGAATCTGGGCATCACGTTCAAGGAAAAAGAGGTGGATAATTATACCGTATCCGTTTCCAAAGAAACACTGGAGCAGGGGCGTTCGAAAATCATCGAACAGAACAGACCACTGTCTGCACCCGGCGGACAAGGGCCGACGATGCAGCAGGGCAGGGGGCAGATGGGCGACTTCATCCAGCAGCATGATCGAAACGGCGACGGCCTGGTTTCAAAAGATGAATTTCCGGGTCCGGATCAGCTTTTCAATAAAATCGATGCGAATGCTGACGGATTTATCGACGAAGGTGAAGCACCCCAGGGCCCGCCGCCGGCAAGAGGGGGAAAAGCAAGATGGTAGCACCAAAACAGGTATGAGCGCTATTTACCGCAGATCCATAAATGAGCTCCCTTTGTGGCCGGTCTACAAAAGATCAAAGGTATGAATCATTGAATTTCAGGCTCGATATTCTTCGCTGCAGATCACTCGAAGACATCAAAAGAACCTTGTTTCCGGTTCTAGAGAGATACCAGGACTTGATGCCAACGTCCAAAGACGCTCTGGTATTGCTCAAGCCGAACCTGAACAGCAACATGAACGCGCTTACCGGCAACACCACGGATTTGAGGATTCTGAGCGCCGTCATTCAGTACGTAAAAGACAAGGGATACAAGCATATCCTCATCGGCGAGGGCACCAACAGCGGTTTTTACCGAAACAGAATCGGCGTCATCACCCGGCTGAGGATCGACGCGCTGGCAGGCTATTACGGGACCAGGGTCAAAGACCTCAATTACGCCGAACCGTATGAGATTCCATTTAGCGGCGGCATCCGGGCGGCGGCGGCGAGAGAATGCGCCGATGCAAAACTTTTTATCAACCTGCCGAAATTAAAAACCCATTTTGAAGTCGGCATGAGCGTTTGCCTGAAAAACCTCATGGGGTGTCTCGTCGGTCAGGAAAACAAGAAAAAAACCCACCGGGATCTTGCGGAGAATATTCTTTGGATCAATCAAAGCCTCAAGCCGCACCTTCATATCGTCGACGGCCTGGTTGCGATGGAAGGCCTTGGTCCCACGCGAGGGACTCCGGTCCGCATGGACACGCTGATCGTGGGTACGGATCCGTATCTGATCGATCTGCTCTGCGCGCGCCTGGCATTGTTCGACTACCGGCAGATCAGGACCCTCAAGCTTGCCGAGGAAAAGGGGTTGCTGACGCCGGCGCACCACGAGTATGTCGGCAGCCTCGATCTGTCTGACATTGCAAAACCGTTTGCACCGCCGAAGGCAGGGCCCCTGGCTTCTTATATCCACAGCCCGAAAAGGCAGAAATATTTTCTCAAAATACGCAATACAAGACTGTTTACCTATCTGGCTTCCACAACCTGGTTCGGCAAACTGCTCTTTCTTGCCGGGCTGCGCCAGGATGTTTTTTTAAAAGAAGAGATGCGCTGCGAAAAGATTGAGATCGACGGCGCCGCTTGCAACCACTGCGCCATATGCCGGGATGTATGCCCGCTGGGTCGGGAACTGCCCCAGGCCCTGGAAGGGAATGCTTCCGAATGCATTCAGTGTCTTTACTGCTTTTCCGCATGCCCGAAAAGCGCCATCACATTTAAAGGCGATCCGGGTTTTTTTAAGGAACAGTTGAAACAATACGACGAAACGATTCGCAGGCTGTATGGCTGATACGTCCACAGGATTTTTCATGAACATCTGGATATTGAACCCGCCGTTTCTTAAAAAGTTTTCGAGACCCCAGAGAAGCCCCGCCGTAACCAAAAGCGGCACCATTTATTTTCCTATCTGGTTGGCATACTGTGCAGGCGTTCTGGAACAGGAAGGATTTTCGGTAAAGCTGACGGACGCCCCGGCAAGAGGATATGATCTCGACGCCATCCTGGCGCAGGGGGCTGCTTTCCGCCCGGATCTGATCATCATGGACACCAGCACGCCGAGCATCGAAAACGACCTGCATATCGGCGACACCCTGAAGCGCAGATTCCCGCAGACCTTTGTGCTGCTCGTCGGCACCCATGTTTCGGCCCTGCCAGAAGAGACCCTGCGGCAGGCAGACCTCGTCGACGCGGTGGCCCGGAGGGAGTATGAATATACCGTGCGGGACCTGGCACGTCTTTTGTTCCGAAAAAAGTCCGGTGTGGAGCTGACCGAAGGACTCAGGGAAATTGCCGGCCTGTCGTTTCGTTCAAACGGAGAGATCATCCACAACCCGGATCGACTGTTTATCAACAACCTCGATGAACTTCCCTGGGTGAGCAGGGTATACAAAAAGCACCTTCGGATCAGGGACTATTTCAATCCCAACGCGCCGTATCCCATGGTCACGCTCATCACCAGCCGAGGATGCCCGTTTCGATGCGGCTTTTGCGTTTACCCGCAGACGCTGACCGGCAGAAAATTCCGGCTGCGAAGCATCGACGACGTTGTCGGCGAAGTCAGGTATGTAGAGAAAGAATTTCCAGAGGCAAAATCGATCTTTTTTGAGGACGACACCCTGACAGCCGGCAAAAAGCGGTGTCTCGAATTCTCCGATGCGCTGATCGCCGGCAGTGTGAAAATCCCATGGGTCGCCAATTCCCGCATCGACCTGGATTACGAGACCATGGCCAGGATGAAAGCCGCCGGATGCAGGGAACTTTGTGTGGGATTCGAAAGCGGGGACCAGAAGCTGCTCGACGCCATGGGAAAAGGCACCCGGCTGGAGCGGATGTTCCTTTTTATGGAAGATGCCCGAAAAGCCGGGATTTTTATTCACGGCTGCTTTATGATCGGGTTTCCGGGAGAAGATCTCGAGGGGGCCATGAAAACAATCGATCTGGCGATCCGGTTGAACCCGGACACCGTGCAATTTTATCCCATCATGGTCTATCCCGGCACCCAAGCCTATGAAGAATACAAAGAAAAGGGCTGGCTGACGGCACGGCATTTCAGCGATTGGATCACACCGGACGGCCTTCACAACTGCGTGGTGAGAAACGAAGCGCTTTCTTCCAGGGATCTGGTGAGGCTCTGCGACCTGGGGCGAAGGAAATTCTATCTTCGACCCGGCTACATTCTGTACAAGATCCGCCAGATGATAGAAAAGCCGACGGAAATCGTCCGGACGGCCAAAGCCGCCAGGATCTTTTTCAAGCATCTGCTGCTGGGTTCAAAGGTGTAAGGGCCGCCGGCATCCATGAACGGGTTTAAAAATAATTTCCTGTCTGTGATCGTCCCGGCCTATAACGCCGAACGCACGCTGGCCGCATGTCTTGAGAGCCTGCTCGATCAGTCTTATGAAAAAAGCGGTTATGAAGTGATCGTCGTGGATGACGGATCGACGGATGGAACAGGACGGACAGCCGAGCGGTTCAAAGTACGCGTCAAGAGCCAGCACAACCGGGGACCTGCTTCCGCCAGAAACAGAGGGGTTCGTGAAGCGTCCGGGGATATCATTCTTTTTACGGATGCCGATTGTGTCGCCGACAGAGACTGGATAAAAGAAATGGTGGCCCCTTTGCTGGCCGACTCCCGGGTCGCCGCGGTTAAAGGGGCGTATAAGACGAAACAAAAAAAATTGGCGGCGCGTTTTGCCCAGGCCGAGTTTGAAGACCGCTACGATCTGCTGGGCAGGCATGCGACCATCGATATGGTCGACACCTACTCGGCGGGATTCAGGAAAGAAGTATTTTTAAAAATGGGCGGTTTTGATGAAACATTTCCCGTCGCCAACAACGAAGACACCGATCTGTCTTATCGGCTCGCCGCAAGCGGATACAAACTCGTATTTAATCCCCGTGCGTTTGTCTATCACACCCACCCGGATACGCTATACAAGTATCTTAGAACGAAATTCTGGCGGGGTTACTGGCGGATGGTCGTTTACCGGCGGTATCCGGACAAAGCCGTGAAAGACAGCTATACGCCGGCGGTAATAAAAATTCAGACCCTTCTCATGGCGCTGTCGATAGGCTTTTTCTTTTTTTCATCTTTTATGCCGCATCTCGTCTATCCCGCCGGTCTTCTGTGGGCGGTCATTCTCGTCACATCACTTCCCTTTTCCCTCAAGACCTATAAAAAAGATAAATGGGTCGGCATCGCCTCACCGGCCTTTATCCTGTGCCGCGCGGTGGCGTTTGCCCTCGGAAGCGTGCTCGGAGCCGCCAGATGTCTGCTTGCGAGGCGGGGAGACAGGTCATAGCTAATCGGGTGCAAGGCGCAAGGTAAAAAATACGATTGCGATTCCTTCCGCCTTACACCTTGTGCCGTAAGCCTTTTTATTAAATTATTTCAAATAGTCGCTGATGATTTCATCGGCCGTGTACGCTGCGCCGATGAACCCATATTTCGCCGTGATGTCGATCATGCGCTGAAGATCGCTTTTGTCGAATTTGCTTGAAAACGCCGGCAATGTGATTTTTTCGATCAAGTCGGCCGTCAGTTTGGTGTTGGCCACCAGATGTTCGGAAACCTTTTCCGGATGGGCGGCGATATAGTCGGACGCTTTATTGATCGCCTTAAAAAAAGCGGAAGCCTTTTCCGGATTTGTCTTGATCCATGACGCTTTGGCGAACCAGCTTGCAATCATGAATTTATCACCGAACGATTTATGCACGGATTTTTCCAGGGTTCTTGCGGTGCCGTGGGCGATGTTCAGGGTCACGAACGGTTCCACGGCCAAAACGGCATCCACGGCTCCCTGCTTCAATGCCGTTTCCATATTCGGAAAATCCACTTCGAGAATCTGGATCTTCTTGATATCGATCTTATTTGAATCCGCAAGCGCGACCATGCTCAGTTCATTGATATTGCCGAGTGTATTGATGGCGACTTTTTTTCCTTCCAGATCGGCAATGGATTGAATCGGCGAGTCTTTCGCCGTCAAAAGGCTGTGAACCCGGTTCGTCCCCTCGATTTCGGCCGCGCCGGATGTTACGAACTGAAAGTCAAACCCCTTTGCATGGGCAATGATGATGGAGATGACATTGGACCATCCCACATCGATCTCTCCGGATTCAACGGCCGGTGCGATGACCGCGCCGCCTTTCATCGGTTTTTTTACGACGGTGATGCCCTCCTCGCCGAAAAACCCCATCCCATCCGCCACATAAAGCTGCAGGCAATCTCCGATCGGGATATAACCCACTGTAACCGTTCCGAGATCCCTGGCAGCTCCCGGCCCCGGTAAAACCAATCCGACCAAAATCCAAACGATTGTTGTGAAAACGACAGCCGATTTTTTCATTGGAAATCTCCTTTCTTTTTATATGAAAAAACTATTTAATGTTCATCCATAAACCGGAATATTTTCTGAGAAACCGTAGGGGAAGGGTTTGTCCCTTCTCTGATCCCATTGGTATCATTGTGCATCTTGAGATGGGATAACTCCATCCCCTGCGATAACATCGAAAATTCCGGCTGTTTTACGGACGCTATTTATTTATAGTTTTCCGGGAACATAGCCCGTTCTACCATCTCAATTAAGATGTGAATCACTTTTATGTGCAGCTCTTGCACATGATCCGCATACGGTCCCGCCGGCGTGCAAATATCGACATCCGCCCAAGCGCCCAGATCCGAACCGGCACGCCCGGTCAGGGCCAAAACAACCATCCCGTTTTCGCGTGCAAATCGAGCGGCGGCGATGACGTTGGAACTGGAACCACTCGTGCTGATGGCCAGCAAACAGTCCCCCGGACGAGCGTGCGCTTCCAGATACCTTGTGAAAACGAACTCATATCCATAGTCGTTTGCGATGCAACTCAGGTGGCCGGGGTCGCTTATGGCGACGGCCGGAATTGCTTTTCGCTCCAAACGAAAACGCCCGGACAACTCTTCGGCAAAATGCATGGCGTCACACATCGAGCCGCCGTTTCCACAGCTGAAAACCCGGCCGCCATTTTTGAACGTGTCAGCAAGGATTCCGCCTGCCCTGGCGATGCGCTGAACAGCCTCGTCATTCGCGATAAGCGCATTCAGCGCCGTGCTTGCTTCCCTGAGACTGCCGATTATAAAATTTTCCATAGGTAGCGCATAGAAGCCGTTTCAAAACCTCGCCTGAGGCCCGATGGTCCGCTGCGGCGGATTGCAGGTTTCCTCAAAATGCTCACCTCAGGCGGGATGAACCCTGCCCCTACAGTTAAAACCAAAAATACCGGTTTGTTGGATGGACACGAAATAGTGTTTTTTTAATGGCCGCTCGTTAATTGGATGAACGCTTCCATCCGCTGTGCCATATAAGCAGTGTGTTATCCAATACCAGAAAGACTTTGTTCAGGCAATAGCCGACAATGCCCAGCATGATGACTCCTGCGTACATTTCAGGGATATTGAATGTGCGCTGCATCCGGAGGATGTAATGACCGATTCCGTTGACGCTTCCGATCATTTCCGAAAGTATGGCGACAATCAGCGAAATGGGCAGGCTGGTGCGCAAGCCGGACATGATCTGCGGACTCGCCGAGGGAAGAATGACTTTGCGTATCAGCTGCCGACGGTTCAGGCCGAAGGATCGGCCGGTGTCCAGCAGGAGCGGATGAACGGACCGCGCGCCGTCCATGGCGTTGATGAGCATGGGGAACGAACAGGCGAAATAGATGACAAAAATTTTCATGGAGTTTCCGATGCCGAGGAAAAGCATCACCACCGGAATGATCGCAGGAGGAGGCAGGGGCCTCAAAAATTCGATGAGCGGGTCGAACAAATTGTATGCCCTTCTGGAAATCCCCAGGATGATCCCGAACGGAACCATAGTGCAGACGGCGAGAAAGTAACCGCAAGCCATTCGCGAAAAAGTATGGAGCACTTCCCCGGACAGAACACCGCTGATCGTCAGGTCGAAAAATGTCGTGATGCTTTTGGAAACCGGCGGAAAGTAAAGCTCCGAGACAAGGCCGGACCTTGACACCCCTTCGGCTGTCAGCGTCAGCAGAATAAAAAAGAAAAAACTTTCGAACTGTCGAGAAAAACGCGATACGGCGTTCAAAGATTCTATTTTCATTTCTCGCCTGTTTCCTGCTGCATGTAAGATTTGAATTTTCCCTGGACTCTGAACCCTGAACCTTTATAACCTGTAACCCCTTACGGTTTAAGGCATAAAAAACCAATGTGCCATTTGAGGATATATCGGTGGGCCGCGAGAAACATCCGGTTCAGCAGATACCCGAAAACTCCGATGACGATGATGCCGGCGTACATCTCAGACACCCGGAAAGAAACAGATGTGCTGATGATAAAGAAACCCAGGCCGCTTCCGGATGCCACCATTTCGGTGATCACCACGACCGCCACCGCAATGCCGAGGCTCACGCGCAGGCCCGTAAATACAAAGGGAAGGGAATAAGGCACGATAACCTTTCTTACGGTCTGCATGCGGTTCAAACCGAACGTGCGTGCCGTGTTCATCAAAATGGAGTCAGTCGAGCGGACGCCGTCCATGGTGTTGATGAAAACCGGCCAGCAGCAGGCCCATCCGATAATGGCCACATTGAGTTTATCTCCGAGACCCAAAAATAAAATACCGACGGGAATCAAAGCGATTGACGGCATGGGCCTGAGAAATTCGATGCTCAACTCAAGAAAAGAATAGATTCTCGGCAGGTAGCCGCAAAAAAAGCCCAGTGAATACCCGATGGATGCGCCCAGTAAAAAACCCAGCGTCACCCTTTTGAGTGTAGTCAGCAAATGTCCAATGATTTCAAAGGAAACCGAGAGCTTATACAGTACCATCCCGATAGCGCTTACCGGAGGAAAATAGTTGGCGTCGACGATCGAAAGGCGAGACATCGTCTCCCAGCCGGCAAAAAGAACGGCGATCAGAATAACGCCGATAAACCGTGATCGTCCTAACTGTTTGAATTTAAATCTAAAAATCATTATTTATGGACTTTTAAGAGCGAATCATGCCGTATATTCTGTTTCGCAGGGCGATAAACCGCTCGTTTCCTTTGGTTTCAAGCTGGTTGCGGGGCCTCTTGAGATCGACGACGATATTATCCAGAACAACCGACGGCCTTCTGGAAAGCACAATTACACGATCCGAAAGATAGACTGCTTCATCGATATCGTGGGTGACAAAAAGGATGCTTTTTGAATAGTTTTCCCATAGGCGTATCAAAAGATCTTCAAGCTCCGCCCGTGTCTGGGCATCTACCGAAGCAAACGGTTCGTCCATCAGGATGATGTGGGATCCATAGGCAATTCCCCTGGCGATGGCGACACGCTGCTGCATACCGCCGGAAAGTTCCCATGGGTAATGTCTCAGAAATTCCCCCAACCCGACGCTGTTTAAGGTTTCTCTGGCGATCGCCGCTTTTTCCGTTCGGGGAATATTTTTGTTTTCAAGCGCAAACAGCACGTTGCCCATCACCGTTCGCCACGGAAAAAGGGAATTGCTGTAATTTTGAAATACGAGAACCATTTCTTTGGGCGGACCGTCGATCTCCCTGCCGTCCAGGAGGATACGTCCGCCCGAGGCTTTTATGAGCCCCGCGATACACATCAGCAGGGTGGTCTTTCCGCAACCGGAAGGACCCACTATTGAAACAAATTCGCCGGCGTTCAACTCGAAACTGACATCCTTGACGGCAAGGGTTTGTTTGATCGTGTTTTGAGAATAGTTTTTTGTTAAGTTCAAAACGCTAAGCAATTTCGAATCCTTTTGGTTGTTGACATCGACCGTAAACTGCGATTTTATAACAAATCGGTCATCGGATAGCAATGTTAGAAAACGGTTTCCGGAAAAATAGTATGGTGTCCATCCATAAACCAGCGCGTTTTATGAGAAACCGCAGGGGAAGGGCTTGTCCCTTCCCTAATCTAATTGCAATCATCGTTAATTTGGGGAGGGGTTTGTCCGCCGCAGGCTGAATAAACTCCTCTCCCTACGATGGAACCAATAATACCGGATTTTTGGATGGGTACTGATTCCATTCGCAGTCCGCAATCCGAAATCTAAAATTCGAGGGTACGTGAATGCATTTCAAGCGCAGGGTGGCGGTAACGGGAGGGTGCGGATTTTTGGGGTCTCACTTGTGTGAACGCCTGATTCAAATGGACCAGGAGGTCCTTTGTGTGGATAATTGTTTTACCGGTACCAAGCAGAACGTGCTGCCTCTTTTAGAGAATCCGAATTTCGAGCTCATGAGGCACGATATTACGTTTCCTCTGTATATCGAAGTGGATGAAATTTACAATCTTGCATGTCCGGCTTCCCCTGTTCATTATCAGTTCGATCCCGTCCAGACAACCAAGACCAGTGTTCATGGCGCAATCAATATGCTCGGACTGGCCAAACGGGTCAAAGCAAAAATTCTTCAGGCCTCAACAAGCGAGGTTTATGGGGATCCCGATGTTCATCCACAGCATGAAAGCTACTGGGGCCGGGTAAATCCGATCGGCAGGCGGGCATGCTATGATGAAGGAAAAAGATGCGCCGAGACGCTTTTTTTTGATTACCACCGTCAACACGGCCTTAGAATAAAAGTAGCCAGAATATTTAATACCTACGGTCCCAAAATGCATCCAAACGACGGAAGGGTCATTTCCAACTTCATCGTTCAGGCCCTCAAAGGCGAGCCGATAACCGTCTACGGAGACGGTTGTCAGACGCGCTCTTTTTGTTACGTGGACGATTTGATCGACGGGCTGATCCGCCTCATGAATTCGGCGGACGCGTTTACCGGACCGGTAAATCTCGGAAATCCAACGGAATCCACGATACTGGAGATTGCAAACATGATTGTCGAGCTTACCGGATCAAAATCGAAAATCGTTTTTAAACCCCTGCCTACAGATGATCCGAAGCAGAGAAAACCCGATATCGCCATGGCGAAAAGCGTACTCGGATGGGAACCGAAAATGGGGCTGCAGCAAGGACTGGAGAAAACCATCGCCTATTTCGATCATTTGCTCGCGTCTTAAGGAGATTCAGCCGGATCGACGCTTACAGGAGGGATAAAAACTGAAATGAACCCCGCCATTACGATTGTTTCCGGTCTGCCCCGGTCCGGCACATCCATGATGATGCGCATGCTGGAGGCCGGCGGCATGGAACTGGTAACCGACAATATCCGAAAAGCCGACGATGACAACCCACGCGGATATTTCGAGTTTGAAAAGGTAAAAAAAATAAAAGAGGATTCTTCCTGGCTGCAGGAAACGGCGGGCAAAGTCTTTAAAATGGTCTCGATGCTGCTGTATGACCTGCCGCCGGACAGGCGATACCGGATCATTTTTATGAAGCGCAACATGAAAGAGATCATGACTTCCCAGCGGGTGATGTTGGAACGCCTCGGCCGGTCCGGCGGTTCCGTCAGCGATGACGAAATGGCAAAGCTGTCCGAAAAGCACCTGGAACAGATAGAAAAGTGGCTGGATCTGCAACCGAACATCGAAGTACTCACCGTTCATTACAATGAGGTGATTCAAAATCCCAGTGAAAACGCTGAAAAAGTAAATCGCTTTCTATCGAATGCGCTGGATGTCGAAAAGATGGTCGAAGCGATCGATCAGTCCCTTTACCGAAACAGGGTTCAGCCCGGGATATAATAACAGATAGATAGCGTCCATCCATAACCCAGCGCATTTTATGAGAAACCATAGGGGAAGGGCTTATCCCCGCCCAAATTCAATTAAAATCATTGTGAATTTTGGGAGAGGTCTGTCCGCCTCAGGGGGATAAACCCCTCCCCTGCGATGGAATCAAAAATATCGACTGAACCTCTGAGCCTTGGAAAGGGACTATCATGCGGATTTTGATTACGGGAGGTGCCGGTTTTATCGGCTCCCATCTGGCCGAAGCATACCTGGAGCAGGGCGATGAAGTGTATGTCATCGACGACCTGTCGACCGGTTCCATGGATAACCTGAAAACGTTCCAGAAAGACGCGCGATTCCGGGACCGTATTTTTGTCCATATCGATACCATTTTGAATCAGGAAACGCTGCTGGAGTTAACCGGCATCTGCGATGTGGTTTTCCACCTGGCGGCCGCGGTCGGCGTCCGGTACATTTTACAAAAACCCCTCGAATCGATACGGATCAATATCCGGGGCACGGAAAATGTGCTTGAGCTGGCTGCAAAATTTAAGAAAAAGGTTTTAATCACCTCCTCCTCCGAGGTCTACGGCAAACACCTTCATGCTCCCCTCGTGGAGACGGACAATATTGTTTACGGCCCATCCAGCAAATTTCGATGGAGCTATGCCGCCTCTAAACTCATGGATGAATTTACCGCCCTTGCGTATTACCGTACAAAAGGACTTCCCGTGATCGTTGCACGGCTTTTCAACACGGTAGGCCCCAGGCAAACCGATGCCTATGGTATGGTTATTCCAACATTTGTCGGACAGGCGCTTCGAAACGAATCGCTGACGGTTTTTGGAGACGGCCGGCAAACCAGAACCTTTACCTATGTCAAGGATGTCGTTCGAGCCCTGATGGGATTGATGAAATCCGAAGATACCGCGGGTGAAGTGTTCAACATCGGCGGCACGGAGGAGATCACGATTCTGAAACTGGCGGAAAAGATCATCGACAAGACCGGATCGTTGTCCAGAATCGAATTTATTCCTTATGAGAAGGCGTTTGAAAAGGATTTTGAAGACATGCAGCGGCGGGTGCCCAGCATCGATAAAATCAAAAGCGCTATCGGGTTCGAACCTGAAACCAAGCTCGATACCATACTGGAACACGTTATCCAGTATATGCTGAATTGAACGATTCGGAATAGGTTGGACACGGTAATAAACCAGCGCATTTTCTGAGAAACCCTGGGGGCGGGGTTTGTCACCTCCCTAAGCCCGGTGTGGATTTTGGGCGGGGCCTGTCCGCCCTCAGGCCGCCCCCTATACTGGAACCAAAAATAACGGCTTTTGTGGATCGTATGGCGACCGTCTGGCGACCCGCTTCGGCTCAAACGGCCACCGGCCCTTCCAACGGTCGAAAGAACGGCTCAATTCCGGTAAAAAATGATGGGCTCAATGGATAACTTTGAACGGATCGCTCTCGTTGCTTCCTCCTTTCTCCTGTGTCTGGTTCTTACGCCGGCCGTGCGGGCCGTCGCAAAGAAAAAGGGATGGATGGATTATCCCAACGAGGATCGCTGGCATAAACAACCGACAGCCCTGCTGGGCGGCATCGCCATCTATCTCAGCGTGGCCGTTCCCCTCGCACTCCTGGCAAACTTCTCCTCTCTGCTCCCCTTTCTCATCCGACAGTCCCAGCCCGGTGTTTTGCCATCGATCAATGCCGTCCTGTTCATCGGCATCACCTTTTTTTTCGTATTCGGACTGCTGGATGATTTTCTTCATTTCAAACCCCAGACCAAGCTCATCGGACAGATCATGGCCGCCTCAATGGTGGTTTTTTTCGATTTCCGCATGCACTGGTTCGACTCTTTGACCCTGGATACGCTCATTACCATTTTCTGGATCGTCGGCGTAACCAATGCTTTCAACCTGCTTGACAACATGGACGGCCTGTGTGCCGGGATCGGCTTTATTTCGGCCGTATTCTGGGCGCTGCTGTTCTTCAGGCCGCAGATGGATGCAGCCCTGACCGCCATGATGCTTGCGGGCGCTCTGGCCGCTTTTCTGTTTTATAATTTCCACCCGGCCTCGATATTTATGGGAGACAGCGGCAGCCTCTTTATCGGATTCACACTGGCGGTGTTAAGCGTCTATTATTCTGAGAGCGGACCGATAAATCCGCTGTCTGTTTATGCCGTACCCGTTCTCGTATCGATGGTTCCGATTTTCGACACCACTCTGGTTACCCTCATCCGCACCCTCAGCGGACGAAAGGCCTCAACCGGGGGGAAGGATCATGCTTCCCACCGGCTGGTTTTAATGGGATTCAGTGAAAAAGGGGCTGTTCTTTTTCTTTTTGGCGTAGGCGCCGTTGCCGGATTTTCCGCTCTTTTTGTAAGCCGCAGCGATAGTCTGACATCGCCGGTAGTCCTCATTCCGGCGGCCGTATCCTTTTTATTGCTAGGTATTTATATGGCCCAACTGCGGGTATACCCTGAAAAAGAATTTTCCCTGCTTCGGGATCGACCGTACACGCCGGTGCTCATTGAGGTGACGTACAAAAGACAGATCCTGATGATCCTGCTTGATCTTTGTCTTATCGCTTTTGCGTATTACGCCTCCTACAGGCTGCGATTCGCCGGCGATCAATTCAAAATATATTTTAAGGTCTTCTTGAGATCGTTGCCTGCCGTGATAGCCTGTAAATTCATGGCATTCTATGTGATGGGGATCTACAGGGGAATCTGGCGTTACCTGAGTACGAACGATGTCTTCCTTTATATCCGGTCTTCCGTCTTTGCGACGATCCTTTCGGTCGCGGCTGTGACCTTTATTTTCCGGTTTGAAAATTTTTCAAAAGGCATATTTATTGTCGACTGGTTTTTAACCACAGGTTTTCTGCTGGGAACGCGCGGATCATTTCGGTTTTTTGTCGACACCGTCAAACGAAAGACGCTCACAGGCCAGCGGGTGCTGATATACGGTGCCGGAAGGGGGGGGGAACTTCTGCTCCGTGAAATACTGAACAACAAACGGCTCCAAATCAAACCGGTGGGATTCATCGACGACGATATTTTGAAAGCAGGCAAGAAGCTCCAGGGGTATCCGATATTCGGAACTTTTATTGATCTGGAGGAGATCCGGAGAAGACACGATATTGAGGGCGTTCTTATTTCCTTTTATAACAAGGATTCGGAGAAGATCGCCGAGGTCAAAAAATTTTGCCGTTCAAACGGTCTGTTTCTCAAACAATTCTCGATTCAGGTAGCGGATGTCGCCTTGGAAGAAAAATGAAAGTCAAAAAGTGGATTTTCGTAACCGGTGCACCGAGAAGCGCAACAACGTTTGTAGGCAAGATCCTTTCCCTGCCTGTCAGCGTCGATTATATTCACGAACCGTTTAACCCGGATTGCGGAATACCGGGAATCCAGCAGAGATTTTTATACCTGCGCAGCGGCGGCAAACTCGAAAAAAAGCTTCGCCCTTTGTTTGAATCCCTTTTCAATTATGATTTTTCATTGAAAACCGCTTACTATCCGAATGATTCAGGCTTAAAGAGATTGTTTAAAAAAATGGTCGGATCCAGAGGGCCGTTTTATCTGAGACTGGCGAAGATGAATCCGCTGCACGAGGCGGCCGTCATTAAAGATCCCATCGGGTGCCTGCTGACAGAATATCTCTACCAGGTTTTCGGCGTCAAACCCGTGGTCATCATTCGACATCCGCTCAGCTTCACTGGCAGCTACTTGCGCTTGAACTGGCCGGCTTATCTCAGATTTCTTCAATCGCAAAAAGAACTTGTGGAGGATTATTTTTCAGACGAGGTCGCATTCTCCAGGTCTGAAACATCCGACCCGCTTGCCGCTGCCGCCATGCTGTGGCGGGCGCTGAACAAAGTGCTTCTGATTCAGGCGGAGAGAAATCCCGACTGGTGTATACTCACGCATGAACAGTTATGCAGCGCACCGGCGGAATGCTTTCGTTCGGTTTATGAGAGGCTCGGTTTGAAATGGTCGGTCCGGATCGAAAAGAGAGTATTGAAACTGACCAGCAGAAAAAACAGGGTCGAGGCCAAAGGCGGGCGTATCGTCGACTTTAAGAGAGACAGCCGGTCTATCTTTGAATTACGAAAATCAAGATTTTCCCCTCAAGAAAAGGAGCTTGTCTATTCGATAACCCGCGATGTCGCGGAGAGGATTTACCCACCGGAATCCTTCCATTAGAGACTGAACGAAATTATCCCGGACCTTCTTCTGAACCCTGAACCCTTGAATCTCTGAACCTCTGAACGCCGCGGGTTCTGTCCGCCGGCATGGCGCTGATCAGAGACGCCGCCAGCGCAGCTCCGTATGGTAAAGACTGCATCAGAAGCACCACAGTCCATAGAAGCAGATCCGTCGAGCTGTTTTCCCGGTGTACATAGGCTACCGATGCGGCCGCCATCCACAAGACGATCATAAACAGGGTCTCCTCCCGGCAGGCCGCAAGCGCCTTCAGAAGCGCATGGGAATCAGCCATTTTGGGAGTTCTGAAGAATGGTTTTCTATTGGTCCATAGTCCTGTCAACATGGCTTTTGCGATGGTGTGGGCGAGGGCCAGGCCCGCCAGCGCAGCCGCCAGAGTCTGCCTGACGGAGGCCACGATATGCGCGCTGCGATACAGATAGACGAGTTTGGCCACTTTGAAACAAAAGAGCGTGAGCGGGAATACGGAAAAAACGATCATGGGAGGATCGAACTTTTTCGGGGCATAGGCCATGGCCATGGACCAGCCCAGTGCGGACAGGTTGAAAAGCAGGTTGAGGGCGTCGGACATCCACGGCAGCCACCCGGCCCAGAAATGGTATCGCTGGCCGGCGGTCAGTCGGGATCGAGAAAATCCGGTAAGCGTTCCCAGGTGACGGCGCATGATCTGGACGGCGCCGTATGCCCAGCGGAACCGCTGCTTCTTGTAATCGATAAAGGTGTCGGGCATGAGACCGCGACCGTAGCTGCGGGGAACGTAAACGGCTTCGTGTCCCTTTTCAAAAATGCGCAGCCCCAGTTCCGCATCTTCCGTGATGCACCACTCGCTCCAGCCCCCGGCTTCTTCCAGCGCCGACCGCCGCACCAGGGTCATGGTGCCGTGCTGGATGATGGCGTTTCGCTCGTTGCGGGTGATCATTCCGATAAAAAAAAAGCCCCGGTATTCCGCGTAGCACATAGATTTGAAGGTGCTTTCATTCTCATCCCGATAGTCCTGGGGTGCCTGGACGATGGCAACCGGCATACGTTGGAATTGCGGGACGAGATCCTTCAGCCACTGTGTATCGACAACGTAATCGCAGTCGATGACACCGATGATTTGAGCCGTTGGATCGGTCCGGCGCAGCGCAAAGTTCAGGGCGCCGGCTTTAAAGCCCGGCAGGGGATCCACATGGAAAAAACGAAAGTGGGACCCGAGCCTGCGGCAATGCCCGGCAACCGGCTCCCAGACGGCAGGATCCTTGGTGTTGTTGTCTGCCACGATGACTTCAAAGTGCGGATAATCGAGGCGTGAAAGCGCATCCAGGGTTTCTATGACCATCTGCGGAGGCTCGTTGTAAGTCGGTACATGAACGGATACCATGGGGAAGGAATCTTTTTCGGCCTGTACCGGCTGAAAAGGGCGGCGGCGCTTGCTGATCCATAGAGCCTCCGCCCATTCGTGGGCTTCGGTGAGAAAGACGACCGCCACGCCGATCATGCCCGAGACGATGAGAAATCCCACCAAGATAGTGCTCAGGGTGAGATACCGGTGGATGTAGTCATAGGTGGCCCATACGGAAACCGTGGCCATGGCAAAAGCCACCACGGCCAGAAAACTGCGGCCACGCACGTTTAACGTCTGGTTGTCGGTCAGCAGCATAGCCAGGGCGATGGCGGCCACCGCCACCGAAATGACCGCCAGGGTGCGCCATTCGGGGATTTTTACGATCGGTTCGGAAAAGGTGAATTTGGCTTGGCGCCGGACGTCCCAGACGCCCCAGTAGGCGCCGACAGCGCCTTCCGTTTGGTGTTTCCATGGCTGGTCAAAAGCCTCCATGACATAGTAGATGTAGTTTTCCCGGGAGGCCCGGTGGAGAAACCGGCGCAAAAACGTGGCCTCATTGGCCGGAGAAGCCACCGCAGACCGACGCGTGCGTCCCTCGCTGGGCCAACCCACTTCGGCAATGACAATGGGCTGTTCCGGAAACACGGCCTTGAGATCGTTGATCCTTTCGACCACATAATCAACGGCAAATTTCAACGGAACGCCTTCCCAGAAAGGAAGCATGTGAACGCCCAGAAAATCCACGTGTTCGGCGAGCACGGGATTTTTTTTCCACACATGCCAGGGTTCGGCGGTTCCTACCGGAATCCACAGGATTTTGCGAACAGCATCGATATACTCCAGCAATTCAGATAACGGAATCTCGTTCCGCAGAACAACCTCGTTTCCGATCAGCACGCGGACGATATTTCGATTTTTACGAACCAGCTCGATGAGCCGTTTGATTTCCCTCTTGTTGCGCTCCCTGTCATTGCCGATCCATACCCCTGCGGCGACGTTGAGGCCGTGCTTGCGGGCCAGTTCAGGCACCATGTCCATCGGCGGGTCTACGGTATAGGTTCGTACCGCGTTGGCTTTTCCGGAAAGCAGAGCCAGGTCCGCGTCGATCTGTTCCACCGAAGGAAAGCGCCCGGCAATGGGGTCCTGGTCATATCGGAAGGGGGAGAACGAAAAGCCCTGAATCTTGTTGGGCCAATGGGGTTCGGCTTCCGGGCGGTTGAAAAAGGCCCATATGCTGACCGTCAAAACGGCGATGGCCGTTACAATGACCAGATTGGTTCGAAACATGATCTTTCACTTCCTTTGTTTTCGGCACTATGTATGCGCAGTCGCTGCGAGAGTCAAGTTTTTCAAAAAACCTCCAATCATGAATTTTAATGTCTTTTGCCTTTTTAATGCAAAACATTTATAATGCGTCCATTCACAGCACATGTTATGAGAAACTGTAGGGGAAGGGCTTGTCCCTTCCCCAATCTTATTGTATTCACCTTTGAACCATCCCGAGTTCAAACAACCCGGCACCGGAGAGGAAGAGATGAAATTCGTGATTATCGGCGGGGATGCGGCGGGCATGAGCGCGGCGAGCCGGGCCAAGAGAAACGACCCGGCTATGGATGTCGTCGTTTTTGAAAAGACCGGCGATGTTTCCTACAGTGCCTGCGGCATGCCCTATAATATTGCGGATGCAAACAGAGAAATCGAAGAGCTTGTGGTAAGACGGGCGGAAGTGTTCCGGGAAAAGCAAGGGATCGATCTTCGAATCGGACATCGGGTGGACCGTATCGATTGCGCCGCAAAAACGGTCGAGGGCATGACCCTCGCAGGAAGAAATTTCGAATCCTCCTATGACAGGCTGTTGCTTGCCACCGGAGCCAGGGCCGTCACGCCGGATTTACCCGGCATTGATCTGCCCGGAGTCTTTTGTTTAAAAAGTCTCGAAGACGGAAGGAGAATCAAGCAATTTATCGCGAATCGGCCGGTTAAAGAAGCGGTGATCGTCGGAATGGGTTTCATCGCCCTCGAAATGGCCGAAGCGCTAAAGGCGAGAGGGCTCGATGTGGCGATGGTCAAACCCCACCCGGTCTTCGTCCCCTGGCTGCATCCGAAGCTGGCGACCGTCGTAAAACAGGAGATGGAATCAAACGGTGTACAGCTTCATATCGGCCATACGATAAAAGAAATCAGGGAAAGCAGAAGTGGCCTTCGGGTGCTCTGTGAGGATCTTGAACTGGAAGGCCAGATGGTGCTCATTGCAATAGGGGTCGGCCCGCGCAGCGAGCTTGCGGCCGACGCCGGACTCGCTCTGGGTCCGAATCAATCAATCGCCGTGGACCGTACCATGCGTACTTCCGATGAAAACATCTATGCCGCAGGAGACTGCGCCGATGCCTACCATGTGGTCACCGGCGGAAAAACCTGGATTCCCCTTGCCCTGCGGGCCAACCGATCGGGCTGGGCCGTTGCCGATACGGTGACGGGAAACCGGGTGGAGCTTGAAGGCGTTGCCGGAACAGCCGTGTTTAAAGTTTTCGATCTCCAGGTGGCGCGGACGGGATTGACTGCGACAGAGGCCGGTCGGTTCGGCTTCATCCCGGCCGAGGTGACCGTAAAGGGCCGCAGCCGGGCGCATGCCCATCCGGGGGCAGAGGACATCTGGGTTCAGATGGTGGGCGATAAAAAGAGCGGAAAGCTCCTCGGCGCTCAGATGGTGGGAAAAGAGGGGGCCGCCCACCGAATCAACGCGGCCGCCGTTGCCCTGCACGCCGGCATGACGGTTCAAGCCTTCGGTCAGACCGATCTTGCCTATGCACCGCCCTTCGGTCCGACGTGGGATCCGCTGCTCACGGCGGCCAATCAGTTGCTCAAAGCAATCTGAGCGGTAACCCCCTGATATGGGTGTCACGTTGTCAAGAGAAAAACCACTTTCTTTTGACCGCAGTCCTTGTGGCAGGGAGGCTCCAGATGGATTTTGCATACAGCCGACAACTGATCGAATTTCAGCAACGCGCTCGCGAGTTCATTCAAAGTCGCATGGCTCCGGAAGTGGAACAATATGATCGAAAATCCCTATTTCCCAAACGGGTTTTTCGCGAATTCGGAAGGCAGGGTTTTCTCGGTGTGATCGTTCCGCCGGATTACGGGGGCCTGGGCTTGGGAACTATGGCCTACTGTCTGTTGAGTGAAGAACTGGGTCGCCTGAGCGCCGGCTGTCACCACAACGGTATCTTCCAAACGCAGCACATGATTCTCCACCACGGCACGGACGAACAGAAACGCAGATTTTTACCTGGCCTGGCGACCGGAAAACTGCATGCCGCCACCGCCATATCCGAACCGGCGATGGGTTCCAGCTTTGCACGCATGCAGACCTTTGCCAAAAAGGAAAAAGACGGCTATATCTTAAACGGCGTCAAAAGCCACATCAACGATGCAGCCGAAGCCGATGTCATGAATCTCATCGTTCGCACCGAGGGCGGACCCACGATCTTTCTGCTGCAGAAAGGAACTCCGGGATTCAGGATTATCCGCAAGATGGATCCAATCGGCTTGAGGACGTCGCCGATCTATGAATTTGAATTGAAGGCCTGTCGCATTTCTCAGGAAAATATGCTCGGCCGGGAGGGGCAGGGACTTTCGATTTTTATTCAAACCTTCAACTTCAGCCGACTGGGAAATGCCAGTATCTTCTTGGGTATGGCCAAAGCCGCCCTGGAAGCGGCGATCGATTACGCTTGCCGGCGCGAGATCGGTCACCAGTACGTGACGGATTTTCAGGGAATTCGATGGATGATTGCCGAACTCTATACCCGACTGGAGGCGGCTGAACTCCTGCGAAACAAAGCGGCAACGATTGCGGAACAGGGAGGGGATTTTTCCAACCTCTCCGCGATGGCCAAACTTTTTTGCGGCGAATCGGCCGTCGATGCGATCAGGACGGCCATTCGAATCACCGGAAGTCATGGGTGTTATCGCGACGTTCCCTTTGAGCGGTGGCTGCGTGATGCAATCGCTGAGGAAATCGCCGGCGGTTCGCCGGAGATTATGAAAAACATCATTGCCGGTCAAATTCTGAAAAGAGAAAGGAAGGTATAGGCGATGCTGGAAGGTTTGTACTTCGACGATTTTTCGCCGGGAAAGCAATTCAAGACCCTGAAACGAACGATTACGGAAACCGATTTGGTCAATTTTATCACGCTTTGTGGCTTTTTCGAGTCTCTTTTCATGGATCAAATATATGTCGAAACCGAAACATCGTTTGGCAGCCGCATTGCCCCCGGCGTCCTGTCGCTGGCCTATGCCGAGGGATTGTCTATCCTTTCCGGCATTATTCATCACACGGGCATGGCTTTTCTGGGTCTGAAGCTGCAAATTCACAAGCCCGTATTTATCGGAGACACCATCTGTGTGGAGATCGAAGTCGTCGACCGAAGAGAAACTCAAAAGCCGGACTGCGGAATTGTTACATTTCATCATCGCGTCATGAATCAGAAGAGCGAAGTAGTCATGGAATATGAGGTCAGGCGGATGATCCGACGCAAAGCCGGAAAGGCGTAGCATACAGGAGATCCTCATGAGCAACCATGGTTCGCCAAAACCCCCGGGTCCGTTTAAGACGGAATCGCGGCAAACACGAGTATCCCTCCGCAACGTGTACAAACAGGTCGATCACGTCGCACTGGTAGTCAACAACATCGAGCGGGCCGCCGAGTTCTATCAGAATATTTTCAAGCTGAATCTCGTCATGGGGCTTTCCTACCCACCGGACGGTGTTCATGTCAACTTGGTCCTGTCATTGGGCCCCGAAAACGAACTCGAATTTCTCGGACCGCTGGGGGAAAGCGGATTTATTGCAGACTTTTTGAGAAAACACGGAGAAGGAGTCCATCACCTGGCCATAGAAGTCACCGACATCGATCCGGCCACCGCAAAACTGGAGCAAAACGGGATTCGCATTTTCGGGCGCATGGATTTCAAGGGCATGCGATTCAGTTTTCTGCATCCGGCATCGACCTTGCGCGTGGGAATGCAGTTGATGCAGCGCAAGCCTCAGAAACCATCCTGCGACCCCCTCATCAAGGGACTCGATCATGTCGCGATCCGGGTATCAAACCCGGCCGGCGGTCGTGATTTTTTTCTCCGCCGGATGGAGGCCGAACAGATTGAAACTCACAAGGACCGGATTCTGAATTGTACCTGTGAGCAATTTGTGCTCGGCCAGGCACGATTTGATCTCCTGTATGACTTTGAAGGCCCGTCACTTGTCGGTCTGAACGACGGTCTCCATCATCTGGCGGTGAAAGTGGATGATTTGTCTGAGGCCGTCCGCCATTTCAAACAAACCGGCGTCGATCCGCCGGCACGGTGGTCGGACGAAAAGAGCGTATTCCTGCCTCCCGAAAAGATGCACGGCTGTCTGTGGCGAGTGGTTCAGAAATGAGCATCTTTAAGGAATCGGCAGAACCGGGGAGTTTTTTTTCGTGAACCAATCCGGGCGGTTAAAGACCTCCTTTAAAAAACGCGTTCAGATAGAAGCGGGCGGTCGGATCGACCTGCGAGAACGCATGATCGTCCTTTTCATTTTTCAGCGCCATCTCTTTTCTGATATCCGATGCAATCGTTTTGCCGAGCTCCACACCGAATTGATCAAACGGGTTGATTCCCCAGATAAAGGCCTCAAAAACCGTTTTTGCCTCATAAAACGCCAGGAGGCGCCCGATATTTTCTGGAGACAGGTCGTTTAACAGAAGGATCGAAGAGGGTCTGTTGCCTTCAAAGCGCCGGGCGGGGTCATCGCTTTCCCTGCCGACGGCAAGAGCGAGAGGCTGAGAGATCAGATTCGCCCAGAGCTCCTGATGATTGGTCACTCCTTTGGATCGGGCGTTAAATTCCGGATAGGGGGCCTGGATCGCGGCGATGAAATCGATTGGAAACGGTCGGCCCTGATGGGCGAGCTGGAAAAAAGAATGCTGCGCGTTTGTCCCGGGCTCTCCAAACACAATGGCGCCGGCCGGCTCGTCCAACTTCTCGCCATGCAGGGTCACTGATTTTCCGTTGCTTTCCATGGAAAGCTGCTGAATGTGGGCGGGCAGTTTTCGCAATGCATCCGCGTAGGGAATGATTCCCTGGGCCTGGTATGTTAGAAAGTTGATGTTCCAGATGGAAAGAAGCGCCGCCGTTAGCGGTACGTTCTTTTCAGGCGCGGCCTGCTGCGCATGAAGATCCATGGCCTCGGCCCCCTTTAAAAACCGCTCGAACAACGCATAGCCGAATTGAAGGCTCAGGGGAACCCCCCCTACGGCAGAGGTCACGCTGTACCGGCCGCCGATATAGTCATACATGTGAAAGCAACCGAGGTACTTATCGTTCGGCCGGTCACCGGGGCTTCCCTTGCTGGTTACCGTGATGAAATGTCCGGCCGGATCGAGACCGCGCTGCGTCATAAATGCCCGGGCCTGGTTTTCATTGGCAAGTGTTTCCGTGGTTGTATAGCTTTTTGAAATGACCACCCACAGGGTCGTCTCGGGATCGATGGAATGGATCATCCGGCCAAAGGCGTGGATATCGACATTGGCAAGGAAATGCACCTGAATGCGTCCGTCTGAATACGCGTGTAGGGCATGGGAAACAAACTCGGGTCCCAAATAGGATCCGCCGATGCCGATAATCACCACGTGTCGAAAGGTCTTGCCCGTTGAGCCGGTCAGCTGCCCGCCGCGCACTTTTTCCGAGAAGATCCGGATTTCTTCCCGCACTTTTCGGATTTCGGGCATTATGTCTTTACCATCCGTAAGAACAGGAGAATCCGAAAAGTTTCGGGTCGCCGTGTGAAGGGCTTCCCGATTTTCCGTGGAATTGACCTTTTCTCCGGATACCATGGCGGAAAATCGCTCTGTGACTTTTCTTGTTTTTGCAAGTTTCCACAAAAGGTCCAATGTCTCCGCATCGACCCGCTGGCGGGAAAAATCATAGAAAATGCCGCCGCCGGCGAGGGAAAACTTTTCGATCCGGTTTTCCTCTTGAAGCAGGTATTTTAAATGATTTTCCGGGCGCCGAATAATTTCAACCCGGCTTTTGAGCTGCTGCCATACCGGCAGATCGGTCAATCCGTGACAGGACATCGTCTTTTTCCTTTTCGGATCGGATCGTTCGAATTCCGTTTATCATCGGCACTCTTTTTACGGCCCTCATCCCTTCGGGATCAATGGTGTTCCCAATCGTGGTAGAAAACGGCATAGGAATCAAGGGCCGAGTAGCTATTTGAGGAGGCAATCCCCTGTGCGAGCAGCCTCTGAATTTTATCCAGCATGTCGCATTGATCGATGCATTTGGGAAAGCAGTGCCGGGTCGGACACGTTTTACACGGGCTTTTGATCAAATACCCTACGTCGAAGTCAAATTTGTCTCTGATAATCGTCATGGCTGTATCTGTCGTTCATTGAGAGGAAACCCCGGCCGGTCCAGTTACTATCTGGTTGACAAACAAAAATCTGCGAATCATAAACAGATCGCATCGAGTCGATAAAAGTTCGGAGAAAAAACAGCCGGTCTTTCAATAGGTTCATATTTATCATATGCCATGGCTGATAACAAGAGAAACCATGGGATATGGCGGAAAGCAGGATACAGCGGGTTGCCCTTTCCGCAGACTTTCGGCAACAGCTCGTGCCGCGTTCCGAGATCACATAAAATGGAGAAAAAAAATGACCGACATTCGGCTTTCTTCCCGTCGTCTTCTGGTTGTGATTCTGCTTTTCATGGCGATCCTTCTGGTTGTCGTGAAATATGCGGGCTATCTGGCCATCGAAAGCGTGGATCAAAAAATTTCCACGCTGATAAAAACCGCTTCGACTTTGCCCGAAGCCAAGTCCCTGGCCTGTCAGATCTCCATGTTTCTTTATGATATGAAGTTTTATGTCATACCGCTGTCCGCAGCCGCCCTGTGCGTTTTCGGATTTCTTTCGTGGCTTTTTTTCCGCACTTTCTTTTCGACACAGCCTCATCCTCCGGTTCGTCCGAATGAAAAAGGAAAAAGCAGGGATGCGAGAAAAGAGCCGGAAAACGGGGATCGAAAAAAATATCAAGACAGACGCCTGTTTCTTTACTGGCTCTCTTTGCTGCAGAGGGAAGGTCGGTTTCTTGATTTTCTTTCGGAAGATCTTGAACCCTATGAAGACGCGCAAATCGGTGCGGCGGTCAGAAGCGTTCATGCAAATTGCCGGAAGGCTCTTCATAAGAAACTGTCCCTGGCTCCGATCATCGATAAAGACGAAGGGCAAGAGATTACCGTCGATTCGGGATTCGATCCCGGCTCTATCGTGCTGACGGGAAACGTTACCGGCACGCCGCCGTTTCGTGGGATCCTTCGGCACAAAGGATGGCAGGCAAAAAGAGTGGAGATTCCCATTTTTTCCGAATCCGCTGAAACAAGCGTCATCGCGCCTGCTGAAGTAGAGATCGCATCATAGTCCGGAGAGTTCGCGTGAGCATCCATGATAAGCCATACATCGTCGGTATCGATCTTGGAACTACCAATTCAGCGGTTTCCTATATAGAATTGGGGAAGGACCGGTTCGAAAAACCACAGATAAAGATATACAGGATCGCCCAGTGCACGGGTACGGGAGAATTTTCCCCCCTGTCGGTCCTTCCCTCGTTTCTTTACATACCCGGAGAGTATGACATTCCGAAAGACGCCGTTTCTATTCCTTGGAGACAGGGTCGCCCCGGCGCAGAGTCCGGTTTTGTGGGTGCCTTTGCCAGGGACTATGGCGTAAAGGTGCCGTCCCGTCTGGTTTCTTCCGCAAAAAGCTGGCTTTGCAACGCGTATGTGGACAGGCAGGCAAAAATACTTCCATGGGGAGCCGGGGGTGATGTCTGTAAGGTGTCACCGGTTCAGGCGACGGCCGCCTATTTGGAACATATCAAAAACGCCTGGAACAGCGCGAAAGGGGATGAAGAAGAACGGCATTTGGAAAACCAGACCGTTATCGTCACCGTGCCCGCTTCCTTTGATGAGGTTGCCCGCGATCTGACGCTGGAGGCGGCTTCGCTGGCCGGTATCGGCCAGATTACGCTCATCGAAGAGCCCCTTGCCGCCTTTTACAGCTGGCTGGCCGATCATGAAGAGACCTGGCATCGGTTCGTGAAAAAAGATGAATTGATTTTTATTTGTGATGTGGGCGGCGGGACGACCGATTTTACGTTGATCACTCTGAAAGAGATCGGGGGGGCGCCCCGGTTTGAGAGGATCGCGGTAGGGGATCATTTGATCCTCGGCGGGGACAACATCGACCTTGCGCTGGCAAAGCATGTTGAATCTCAGGTGGAAAAGCAGCACGTGCGACTTACGACGGATCGATGGAGAACCCTGTGCCATCAGTGCAGGCAGGCAAAAGAAACCCTGCTGGGCAGGGACACGGAATCCTGGAGGGTAACGCTTGCAGGAGAAGGCAGCCGGCTCATCGCAGGAACCCTTTCCGTGGAATTGCGGCGGCAAATCGTCGAAGACATCGTGCTCGATAGATTTTTTCCGCTTGTCTCACCCGAAGCGGGCCTGATGCCGCTTTCCCGGAACATCCATGCCGAGTTCGGGCTTCCCTATGAAAATGAGACCGCCGTAACCCAGCATATCGTCGAATTTTTAAATCGCCACCGGGAAGATGGGGAAAAGCTGATGGGCAGAACGGATTGCAGACCGGATCTCATTCTTTTCAACGGCGGGTCCCTCAAACCCGCGATTATCCAGGAGCGTATCCGCAAAGCTGTCCGCCACTGGTTTAAGATTGAGGACCAAAATCTTCCGACAGTTCTCGAAAACCCGAACCTGGAACTTTCCGTTGCCCTGGGAGCCGCCTATTACGGTCTTGTGAAACTGGGTCAGGGTGTTAAGGTCGGCAGCGGCAGCGCAAGGTCTTATTTTTTGGGCATAGACCGGGTTTCGGACGCCCAGGGACAGCCGGCAAAAAAAGAGGCGGTCTGTCTGGTGGAAAGGGGCTTGGAAGAGGGAACCGGGATCGAGCTGCCCGGCGACAATTTCGAGGTGTTGGCCAATCAACCGGTGGTCTTCGATATGTACAGTTCAAGTTTTCGATCCGGAGACCGCTGCGGCGATCTGGTGGCCGTCGATGATTCTCTGACACCGCTGCCGCCGATTCAGACCGTTATTCAATACGGCAAAAAGGGGGTGAAGACCAAGATACCCGTGAAGGTGGAAGGGGAGTACTCCGAAGTGGGAACCCTGCTGCTCTGGTGCCGTTCCCTGGCGAGCGATCATCGCTGGCAGTTGCGGTTTCAGCTGCGCAAAACGCAGGCGATTCAGGATGTTTCGGAAACGGAGGTGTTTGAATCGACGGTCCTGGATCAGGCCCGGTCCCTCCTTCGGAATCGCTTCGAAAACCAGTCGGAGAGCGATGCGCCTGAGACACTGCTGCGGGATATCACAAAAGCGGTGGAAAGACCGAAAGACCAGTGGCCCCTCGGATTTATCCGGGGCCTTTGCGATGAACTTCTTGCTCTGGCGTCGGCGCGGACACTCAGCCCGGAGCATGAGAGCAGGTGGTTGAACCTGACCGGTTTTTGCATGCGCCCCGGGTTTGGAGACGGTTTTGATCCGCACCGGATAAAGGCATTATGGAAAATTTATCTCAGCGGGCCCGTGCATTCCCGGCAGGCGCAGGTAATATCGGAGTGGTGGATCCTGTGGAGAAGGGTAGCCGGCGGTCTGACCTCCGGCCAGCAGCGGCAGTTTGTTCAGGATATTTCACCGCTTCTGTCGGGCAGAGGGGAAAAAAAGCCGAAGATTCCTCCCCAGGAAAAACTGGAACTCTGGATGGCTCTGGCGAACATGGAACGGTTGTTTGCCAAAGAAAAAGTCCGGTGGGGGGGAGTTCTTCTTTCTGAAATACATCCCAAAAAATACAGGCCCCCGTATTTATGGTCTCTTTCCCGTATCGGTGCCCGGCAGCCTCTTTACGGCCCCCTGGACCGGGTGATTCCGCCGGAGGGCGTCTCCCCGTGGGTCGATACCATTCTTTCCCTGCACTGGAGAAACCCCAAACCGGTCGCAGCAGCGCTCGCTCAGCTTGCACGCCGAACCGGGGACCGCACACGGGACATGGACGATGCACTGATCAAACGGATCATCGACTGGATGCCGAAAGAAGACGTTTACCGTCCGCACCTGAAGTTTTTGACCGATATCGTTTCCATGGAAAAGCAGGAAGAAAGTGCGATTTTCGGAGAATCTCTTCCGGCGGGCCTTTTGCTTCGCGGTTTTTGACGGCGATGCCGGAAAAGACCATTTTGGAGTCAAAGCCGAAAAATCCCGCCAGCCGGTTAAGATCCGCTACGTTTTTGCCGCATGACCTGCGAATAGATTCATCTGACTTTCGTTCAACCGTAAAATAGAAAAGGAACCGTCTGACCGTATCGATGCTTACGCTAGTGTGCACCCCTGCCCATATCATCCCTCTATGCTCAACCCGTTTTCCCGCGATTCCGGCTCGATCTTCACATCGGGGGTGGCCAGAAGAAGGTGCCGGGGCAGAAAAGCGAATCCTGCGATCAGCGTGGGAATGACGGCGCTTGCGATGACGACGGCCACCAGAAAGGAATACTGCCCCTGCGTCACGATGCCGTGGGATAAACCGTAGAGTGCGGATATCGTGCCGAAAGTCAGGCCGGTCGACATGAGCAGCGTATAATACCATCGTTCATTTCGTTCGTGTCGAAACAGCCCGATGATGGGATAGAGACCGAAGATTTTCGATGCTACCTTGCCCCCCAGCAACGCCAAAAAAACAATCGGGGCGGAAGCGAGTGCCGACAAAGAAACGAACGTTCCCGCACGAATAAAATAAAAAGGGGTAAGAAACCCGACGGTCAAAGTCCGAAGACGCCGAACCCAAAACGTATCGCCGCTTGAAAATTCAGCCAGCACCATGCCGACAAGATAGGCCGGAAGGACCGCTTCGCTGCCCGACCAGAGCGCCAGAGCGCCTAGACCGAAAAGGACAAGCATCACCCACTTGGTTCTGATCGCAGCGGTGCGGTAGGCATAGATGCGGGTCAGCAGCCGGCTGGTAAACGGCAGGATTATCAGAATAAAAGCGGTGGCAGTAATGAATATGGCCGTTTTATATGTAAATGGGGCGAACAATAAACCGAGGGCGATGATCGTACCCAGGTCATTGATAAAGCAGGCTCCCAGAATGCCTTTTCCGAAATCGGTCTTGTTAAAGCCTGTTTCGAGCATGACCGCATAGACAACCGCCATCGAAGTGGTTGAAAGCGCAACGCCGCAAAGCAGGCTGGCCTGAGCGTTCCATCCGAGCGCATAATGTGCAATTGCCGCACAGCCCAGAAATGGAGCGAAAAAACCGACCAGCCCGACAATCGTCACCTCGTTTATTTTTTTTCGAATGACACCGGGTTCAAGCTCGGCTCCCGCCAGAAAAGTGAGCAGTACCGCACCGGAGGATGCCAAAAAACGCAGCCACTCCTGATTGGAACCCAAAGACTCCATTTTGCCGAGGGAAGCGGCCACGGCGGCCGTAATCACACCGACGCAGATTTCAACGAGGGCGATGGAAATGCGCAGGTGATAAGCGATGACCGCGGAAACAACGGCCAATCCGAGCCAGAATGAAGCGATGATAAAAATCTGTTCCATGGAATAACAATCTCCTTTTATGACATTTGAAGGGATCTAAAGACTACGGTTCGGGCAGCAGAACCTCATGTGATGATTGCTGTTTTCGAATGTTGAAGGAATTCAGCGTCAACCGTGTGTTATGCCGGTAGTCTGAATAGCGGGTATTCAATCGGTCAATCTATCCTACTTCACGACCATCACCGTACAGGGGGCCAGACGGGTCAGGTTCTGGGAGGTTCCTCCCCAAATCCGGTCGTAAAGCCTTGAATGGCCCATAAAGCCGATAACCAGCAGATCGAATTTCGCTTCTTTGATCAGCTCGATAAATCCCTTTACCTCATGACCATAGGCAAAATGAGGGATGATTTCGATGCCTTCTGCTTTTGCCAGTTCGCTTGCTTTAGCGATTATTTCCTTGTACTCGCCGTTTATAGACTCCTTTTCTTCGTTCACTTCGTCCATTATTTCGGAATAGGTCCGCAATTCCTCAATGGTCAGCGTATGCAACTCGGCATTAAACAGTTTGGCCAGGAATATCGCTTCACGCAGGGCTTTAAATGACCCGTCGGAACCGTCCAGGCCGTGCAGGATCTTCTTGTGCATGGGTTTGTCCTCCTTCTTTGATAAATTTTTTACAATGCCTCATTTACGGCTGTATCGTACTTCTTTAACCGCTTTGGCTCTTTTCCCGCTGCAGAGGTCTGTATCTCCGATCAACCGGTCGATGGGATCGAAGGTGGTCAATAGACGGCGTTTTTTGGTTTCCGTTTAGATCCATGGCACTTGCTCCTTTTTATCGTTTTGCCGAGCGTATGCTGCCCATCCACAAGGCGCCCGCCAGGCCCATCACCGCCGCATACCCGAACCCCCACTGTGCGCCGAACGCGGTCCATAGCAGGCCGACCATAAGACTGGAGATCAGGTCTCCGATGCCGTTGACCACGCCCAGAACGCCGAACGCGGTTCCGGCCGTCGATTCGTCGATATAGTCCCGCACCGCGGCGCCTTCGATGGTGTCCTCCCAGGCGATGAAAACTCCGGCCAGACCGAAAAGCAGCATCAGCCACCCGATGGAGGGGCGGGCAAAGGCAAATCCCAGAAAAGTGACTCCCGCAACCCCGTAGCCGAACGCCAGAAAGCGGCTGCGCGAAAAACGGTCGCTCAAGGCGCCGATGGGAAAAGATGCGATCGTATAGACAACATTGCGAAAGAGATAAAGCAGCGCAGCCGTGCGCGACGCCTCGATGATGCCCATCGACCCCTCCAACACATTGGTTGCACGCAGGATCATCAGCGTCGGTGCAAAATCGGCCAGACCGAAGATGCCCACCGCCACGAGAAAAAAGCGATAATCCCCGGGCATGGATCTCAGCGCGCTCCAGAATTTCAGCGTATGGTTGGCCGGCCGGCGCTTTTCCCTGACCAGAAAAAGAATGGAAGCCACCGAGAGCAATCCGGGAATCAGGGTCAGCAGGAAGATGACGCGATATTCGGGGCCGGGCGCCGTGGCAAATAGCGGAAAGATGCTTTTCAGCGGCTTTAGCACGTCCGGATGATCGGCCACCAGGCCCAGCAACCAGAATGCCAGAAGCGGTCCCACCACGGCGCCGATCGTATCTCCGGCGCGATGAAAACCAAAGGCTTTTCCCCGGTAGCGCTGATCAACCGAGTCGGCCAGCATGGCGTCGCGCAGGGGCCCGCGGATGCCCCGGCCGAACCAGCCCAGCGCCCGGGCGACCAGGATCAGCGGCCATGCCAAAGCGAACGCAAAGATCGCCTTGGAAATGGCGGTCAGGGCATAGCCAACCACGGTCCAGGTTTTGCGGTGGCCGATCTTGTCGCTGTGGAACCCGGCCCCGAGCTTGACGAAACTGGAGAGCGCGTCGGCAATGCCTTCGATCAATCCCAATGATGCGGCGCCGGCCCCGATCGTGCGCATGAACTGCGGCAGAACGGCCGTTGCCATTTCGTGGCAGATGTCGCCCAACATGCTGGTCAATCCGAAGGCCAGCACGTTGCGATTGAGCCAACCATCCGTTTTTTTGTCAGAATTGACTAAGGTCTGCTCCTGGGTGGCGGTCGCAGTATTCCTGGTTATAGAATTCATACTGGATCGTTTCCTGATAATCCGATTGGGCTATATTTGTACCGCGCGATGCGGGCGGATCTCGAAATCCCGTCTGAAATCCTTCCATCAACCCGGGAAGAAAAACCTCATGGGCCGGTTTTCGACCGCAAACTTTCCGGTGCTTTCGCCTCTGCTGCCGGAGTCAAACCGGCCAGAATTACGGCAAGATCTTTTTTAATACCTTGCAAGTTTGAGATGCGATCGCGCATGCGGGATACTTCCTCTTCGATGTTTTCACCATGGGATTGTCGCCGCGCATGGGCTGTCTTCATGGCACCATTGGTGGCACTGACGGTCTCATCCAGACGCTCTTTGATCCGGGTTGAAAAACGGGAAAAAGAAGTGGAACCGATGCCCGGGGTGTCGATTAAAACGACGCCGCCGGCCAGAATGGGGGCCGGCAGGAACACCTCCACCTCAGCAACACCGACTCTGTTTTGCGGGTTGCCTTTCTCTGTAACGAATCTGGCCAAGTAAGCGCTTCTTTCAGTGGTCGAAGCGCCGGTGAATTCATCGGCCTTTCGGCCGTCCTGGTATTTTACGCTGACTTTCGGTGTTTCGCCGTACTGGATGAAGGTTGGAGCGGCGGTCAACGGGACAACGCCGACCGGAAGGATCGGTTCTCCTGCCAGCGCGTTGAGCAGGGTACTTTTCCCTCGCTTGAACTGGCCGAGCACGGCTAAATGAAACCGGCCTTCGGAATAGCGGATGTTCAAGTCGGTCAACTTGCGGCGATAATTATCGAATTCAGCGCCGAGTTCCGAAATCTCGGCAACTGTTTTTTCCATCAAGGCTACTAGAAGTGGGCGATCGTCGCCGCAACCCGTTTGGACCATCCCTTGCTTCATTTTGCTTCCTCCGAAAAACACAGAAAACATTATTTTTCGAAAAATTTGCGGTTAACAGGGAAAAGCAGAGGCGGGATTCAGGCAGAAAAAAAACCGCTCTCGAGCACACTGCTTGAACAACTCCCACCGCATATCCCCTCGGTAGGAGTCATCAGCCAGGCACAGGCGGTTATCCGGGGGACTCCATCCCCGTATTTAAAATTTAATGAAGTTGAATAAAAAAGTCAAACGCAAAATAATCATCGAAAAACCGATAAAACAAGGGATTCCGGAGCGTCTCAACTTAATCGTTGACATGCCGTCGACCTGTTGCCATATTTACTCGAGCTGCAATGAATGGCATAGATAACCTGACATTTTCTTTTCCCGTCTTTATCAGAGCGATTCAATTGTTGAGCCGATTGGACAGCCATGCGATTGCCTATCATGCCGGATGCAAAAGGGGAAAGGATGAGCGTCGGGCCGTTGCCGGCCGCGATTTCATCCGCAACCGATGCCATTTCCGTTGAAAATCTGACCAAGCGTTTCGGACGGATCGAAGCGGTGACCGACATTTCGTTCAACGTCCGGCGGGGCGAACTGTTCGGATTTCTCGGTCCAAACGGCGCGGGCAAAACCACGACCATCAATATGCTGACAGGCCTGGCCCGCCCGGATGCGGGAAGCATCCGGATCGGCGGCATCGAGACGACAGGCAGGCCCAGGGCAGCCCAGCATCTGATTGGCGTGGTCCCGGACGAAAGCAACCTCTACCCTGAACTTTCGGGCTTCGACAACCTGTGCTTCTGCGCCGCCCTCTACGGTCTGGGAAAGGCAGAACGGCAGGCCCGAGCTCGAGAGCTTCTGGACATTTTCGGACTGGCCCATGTGGCTGACCGAAAGTTCGGGGGCTATTCCAGGGGCATGAAGCGAAAGCTCACCATTGCCGCCGGGATCATCCACAATCCCGAAATCCTGTTTCTGGACGAACCCACCACGGGCATCGACGTAGCCAGCGCACGACAACTGCGACAGTTTATCGCCGATCTGCATCGGGTGGGGACCACCATCTTCCTGACCACCCACTACATCGAAGAGGCGGAGAGGCTTTGCGACCGTATCGCTTTCATCGTATCCGGCCGCATTATTCGAGTCGATACGGTCGAGCAGCTGCTCCAGCCGGTTCATGAAAAACACATCGTGCAGATCGCCTGCTCGAATACTCTGAACGACATACACGGAAAACTTTCTGAATTTTTTCCCGATTTAGAATTCAAAAACCCGGGGCAGGGGTTGATTCGCGTGGAGGCAGACAAGCCCGTTCGCGTCGGCCCGTTGGTTCGCTTCCTGGAAGATCGTGGAGTCGAGGTCGTCGAAGCCCGGAGGATGCGGCCGTCTTTAGAAGAGATCTTTGTGCGGATCACAGGTATCGAAGCGGACGTCATGCGCAAAGAAAAGGAAAAGGCAGGAGGCGGCCGATGAAGCGACGGATCGCTTTTTGGAGCATTCTGGTCAAGGACATGCGGACCTATTATCTCAAGCCGCCGAACGTCAGCTGGGGAATCATCTTCCCTCTGGCTTGGACGGGCATGTTTTTCATCAAGTCCGGAAGCGGCAGGGAAAGCATATTGACACTGCTTCCAGGCGTGGTGGCCATTTCCATCTTGTTCGGCACCACCTCCATGCTGGCGGTGACGGTGACCTTCGAAAAGAAGAATCGATCCTTCGAACGGTTACTGCTTGCTCCCATACCCCTTGGCCTTCTGATGTTTGCCAAAACCAGCGGGGCCATCCTTTTTGGTGTGGTCAACGCGTTCGTTCCCGTTGTCATGGCGGCGTTTCTCACCGATTTGTCCTATGTGGTCTGGAGCGCGTTTGTTCTCGCTGTCCTGATGATCGCCGTGGCATCCACCTTCCTGGGACTTTTCATCGCCGTGGCGGTCAGCGAGGTGTTCGAAGCCCAGACTTTTTCGAACTTTTTTCGTTTCCCAATGCTCTTTCTGTGCGGCCTTTTTTTCCCCATCGAGAAACTGCCCGTATTCTTGCGCCCCTTGTCCTACGTCATGCCCCTGACCTACGGGGCCGATGTGCTCCATGGAGCCGTGCATGGAGGGCATACCATGCCCTTTGCCTTTGATCTGTCCGTGCTCGGCGCGTTTTGCTTCGGATTGTTCGCGGCAAGCCTCTGGAACATCAAACGCAAATGGATTATGTAAACCTGAGCTGAACGATTCTTTCGACTGTCGCAGTGCGCCCGGTGGGGGTTTGGGCCCCAAGGCGGCCCGCAACAATTGGTTATCAGGCTCCTGCAACGGCAGCCAAACCGTTTGCAATAGTTCCAGACAGCCCCATACGGCAGACCCCGTTACAAAGAGAACCGCCCGCTGCCTTTTGGAAATTTTTTGAAAGTCCTGGGGCGCTGGCGAAGGCCGGGCTTCATGTGTTGCGGGCCGCCTTGGGGCCCAAACCCCCACCGGGCCGGACCACCAACAACAGAACCAGAATCGCAAAATTTACATTTGCTAATATCCGAAAAACGCCGTCATATACTTTGCCGCGGTGAAAATAATGATGCCGGCCAGCATCCATTTGATCGCCCTGGCCGGGACGAATTTCTGGCATCGCGCGCCCAGGTACATGCCCGCCATCCCGCCCAGTCCGAATAAAATTCCCAGGAACCAGTCGGGAGCCACCGACATGTCCGGGTACAACGGTGCGATGGCCTGGTAAAAGGCCACTCCGGCCACCGAGGTGACGAAGGTTCCCATCAGAGCGGCTCCGGCCACGGTATAGACCGGCAATCCGAAGAAGGTGACGAAAAAGGGGGCGATGATGGCGCCGCCGCCGATGCCGTAAATGCCGCCCACGATGCCGACAAAGAAACTGAGGGCGAAAATTCCCCAGAACGGGATGTCAAAAGATTCCTCATAAAAGGTATAGCCCAGGCGTTTCAGATTGAAGTGGGTGACTTTGACCATCGGCAGGGCCGCGTGGCCGGATATGTCCCGATCTTCTTTCTTCAAGCGATACCGGCGCGCCATTTCCTGAAACCGGTCTTCGCTGCCCGTCTGATTCGCTTTGCCCGCATTTTTCCTGAGCAGGTCCTGGGTCATCTTCATTCCGATGTACAGCAGCACCCCGGCGGCAAAGAGCTTGAAATTCTTCGGATCCGGCAGATAAGTCACACGAATGACGGCGCCGATAAAAACGCCCGGCAGGGTCCCGGCCACCACCACCCAGGTGAGCGGCCACACCATTCGGCCTTCTTTCCAGTAGCGGTACACCCCGCTGGGAATGGCCACGATATTGAAAAGCTGGTTGGTCGCGCTTACGGAGGGGTTCGTGTACCCGAGGAACGACATCTGAAACGGCAAAAGGAGAAAAGCGCCGGATACGCCTCCCATGGAGGTGAAAAAGGAAATCACGAAGGCGACCAGCGGCGGAATCCAGGGGGCGACATCAATCCCCGCAGTTTGAAAGTGCACGGTTTTCCTCCTAATCGGTCGGTTGTTACATCATGCACAGGACGATTCCATTTGCATGTCAATCTACCCATGAACCATCGCCCCTCCTGTCACCCGGTTTCTCCCTTCCTGTTTGGATTGATACAGATAGGTATCCGCCTGATGGATCAGGACATCCTGAGCGACCAGGTTTTCAGGCGTTTTTGAATCAAATCCGGTCACGCCAAAGCTGGCGGAAACATGAAACTCTTTATCACCCGCTGAAAATGGACGCAGGCAGATCTCCGTGCGAAGTCGCTCGGTAAGGAGGCAGGCCTTCGATATGTCCGTGTGAGGAAGCACAATTAAAAATTCTTCTCCTCCGTATCGGACAATCCAATCCACCCCTTCCCGGATGGATCTCTGTATTCGATTCGCAAACCCGATTAGCACCTGATCCCCTGTCAAATGTCCGTGGGCATCATTGATTTTTTTAAAATAATCAATATCGCTCATGATGATGGATAAAGGATGCCCGTATCTTTTCGCCCGTTTTATTTCACCGGGGAAATGCTCATCCAGATATCGCTTATTGTAACAGCCGGTGAGGGAATCGGTTATGGATAAGGCCCGTATCTTTTCATTCGCGTTCTGAAGGGATTTTTCCAGATCGAGGATTCGCCGGCCGGTTTTGAGCCGGGCCACGAGTTCCGCGTGATTGAACGGCTTGCTCAAATAGTCGTCCGCGCCCGCATCAAGCCCGCTGATGATATCGTCTTTGGTGTCTTTGGCGGTTAAAATAATAATAAACACATATCCTGTCGAAGCATTTTCCCGTATCGTCCGGCACAACGTCAGTCCGTCCATTTTCGGCATCATCCAGTCCGTAATGACCATCCGAATGTCGTATTGCTGTATAAGGCGCCATGCCGCTTCCCCGTCTTCAGCCACAAGGACTTCATGACCGGAGGCTTCGAGCATATTTTTCAGCAGGCTGCGGGCGATAAAGTCATCCTCGGCAACAAGAACTTTCATGGCAATACCTCTGTGCACGGCTTATTTGTCAACTGACAGCATTCCAGTCGATATGCCGGACATGTTCCGACAAACGGTCTGTTTCTTTTTGCAGCTCATCCATCACGCGGCCGGCCCGGGCAAAGTTTTTTTCCCGCCCCATCTTTTCGAGGGAAAAGGCCAGCCCGGATATTCCCTTCGCACTTAAACTTGCCGATGCCCCTTTTAAAGTATGGGCATACTGTACCAGGGAATCTGCATCCTCTTTCTGAATAGCGGTTGCGAGCAATTCTATTTTTTCAGGCATGTTTCGGATGAATTCGTTTAACAGCATCTCCAGCAGTTCCCGGTTCCCCATGGCCCTGTCCAGGGCTTCAGCGATATGGATCGGGGATGCAGCTTCTTGACTTGCGATCCCGGCTTTTTTTGATGAGATTTGTTTAACCGTGCATGAGTCGTTTTGCTTTTTCGTAAGCCATTTTTCAATTTTGTCCAGCAACTCCTGGGGGGTTACGGGCTTGGAAAGATAATCATCCATGCCGGCGGCAAGGCAGGCTTCCCGATCTCCTTTCATCGCATGGGCCGTCATGGCGATGATGGGAATCCTATCCATTTTGGATTTTGGATTCTGGATTTTGGATTCTTCCTGAGTCCGAATTTGTCTTGTGGCGGTGAGTCCGTCCATCTCCGGCATTTGAACATCCATCAGGACAAGGTCGTAGTGACTTCGCTCCAGCGCCTTCAGGGCCTCCCTGCCGTTGGCAGCGGCGTCTGCACGATAGCCGAGCTTTTCCAGAATGTTCAATGCAATCTTCCGGTTTGTCGGGTCATCTTCTGCCAGAAGAATTCGTATCCTTTGTTTGAGTGCTTCGGCAATTGCAAAGCGGGTGATGATCGGGACCGGCTTTTCGCTGTCCGGCGTCTCTTTCAATCCTGTAACCGCTGTCAGGCAATTGTAGAGCTGTGACTGCTTGACCGGCTTGGTTAAATAGGCGGCAAACCCGATTTGTTCCAACCGGGCTGCATCTCCCCGTTCACCGATGGAGGTAAGCAGCACCAATAGCGTGCCCCGCAGATCCGGATCTTTCTTGATGAATTTCCCCAGGGTTTCTCCGTCCATGCCGGGCATTTGTTTGTCGAGGATGGTGATGTCGAACGGGTCCCCTTCGGCAATCCCTCGATGAAGTGCCTCGAGTGCCTGGCCGCCGCCTGCTGCCTCCTGATAGCGACACCCCCAGGACCGTAGTTGTTCTCTTAATATGAAGCGGTTCGTTTCGTTATCGTCGACTATCAGGATGCGTTTTCCCCTGATATCTTCAGGCACCTGAACGGTATGACCACAGGTTTCGGACTGCTTTTCAAAACCAACGGCAAACCAGAAGGAGGATCCTCTGCCCACTTCGCTTTCAAATTCGATCCGGCCGCCCATCATCTCGACAAGCTGTTTGGATATTGTCAATCCCAGACCGGTTCCGCCGTATTTTCGCGTTATGGAACCGTCAACTTGAGAAAAGGATTTAAAAAGTCGGTCAACCCGGTCTTTGGGGATGCCGATTCCCGTGTCGGTCACCTCGAACCTTAGGACTGCATGGGCAGCGTCTTCATCTTTAAGGGAAATTCGAATGACGACCTCGCCTGTTTCAGTGAATTTAATGGCGTTTCCCGCAAGATTAATCAGAATCTGCCGGAGCCGCCCGGGATCGCCTCTTAAAAGAGAAGGGACTTCGGGGTGAACGATACATCCGTATTCAAGACCTTTTCCGTAGGCTTTTATAGCGATCAGGTCGCTTATTTCTTCCAGCATGATTCTCAAATCAAAGTTGATCATTTCGAGATCGAGCTTTCCGGCTTCGATCTTGGAAAAGTCAAGGATATCATTGATGACGGTCAACAGCGAATTGGCGCTCTTCTGGATGGTCTCGGAAAAGTCGCGTTGCTCCTTTGTCAACTCCGTATCGAGAAGCAGTCCTGTCATGCCGATCACGCCGTTCATGGGGGTGCGGATTTCGTGGCTCATGTTGGCCAGAAATTCGCTTTTGGCGCGGTTGGCTTCCTCTGCAGCGTCTTTTGCCAGGGCCAGCTCGGTTTCAGCCTTCTTCCGGTCTGTGATGTCCACGCTGATACCGATAAAAGCCTGGATGACCCCGTCGGAGTTCCGTATCGGGCTGACCCAAAGGTCTGTCCATATGATGCGGCCGTCTTTGCAGATGTATCTTTTTTCCACCTGAAAGTGCTGGATTTCACCTTTCAGCAGGCTTTTCAATCCGGTGCGGGAGGCTTCAAAATCATCAGGATGACTGAACCGTTTAGGAGTTTGATTTAATATCTCTTCCGGCTGATATCCCAGCAACCTGGCAAATGCGGAATTTACCTCGATCCATCGCCCCATCGGATTCGTCAGATCGATACCGACCGCCGCATTTTCGAAAATGGCTCTGAGCCTGCTCTCACTCTGGCTCAGCGCGGCTTCTGCCTCCTTTCGCGCCGTGACATCATTGTAAACCGCCACAATTTCACCGGACGGCAACTTATAAACATAATTTTCAGTCCAGTGGGAAATTCGATCGTCCTTGTAAAAGGAAGCGGGGTGTTGAATGGGCTGACCGGTCTGCCACACCTGCAAAAAGACTTCGAAAAGACCGATATCTCTGACGCCGGGGAAAACCTCCAGTACACTTCTTTGTGTGATTTCTTCCTTTTTAACCCGGCTGATCTTTTCCCCTGCTTTGTTTAAATCTTTGATGATAAAATCCCGGCCATCGTCCACTGCCTCATAGACAGCCACTCCGCTGCTCATGTTGTTAAACAGATCTCTAAAGCGCTCTTCACTCTCTCGCAGCGCTTCCTCTGTTTTATTTAGTTCCGTAATGTCCCGGATAATCCCTTCTATAGCCATGGGATTTCCCAGGTCATCGCGAACAACTTTCCATCTGTCGTGAAACCAGTGGTAGGTACCGTCTATAAATTGGAGCTTATAGCTGACTTCGCCTCCATCTTCACCCGGTTGAAGAGACTCTTTAACTTTTCGCTTAACGGCATTTATTTGTTCCCTGGACATAGAACGTGCCAATGTCTGTGCAATACTGTTTTTTGTGACTTTCCCCTCAGTCCCCTGGAACCAAAGGTCATAGAAATCATTATAGAATTCTATCTCATTATTTTGAAGGTTCAGGCGGTACAGGCCGTCTCTCGATTCTTGTAGAAACCGGTCTTTTTTCCCGTTTTGTGCCTCTAATGCCTTAACCCTTTGTTCCAATTCTTCATAAGTTGGTTTCTGAGTCATAATCATCACCAGTGGTCTTTTTCTTCAGAACTTTTTCCAGAACATCTCCCATCCTTTCCTTTACCGTCCGGTCCGGAATCGGAAGCCGGAAGATAAAGGTGGAAGGTCGCACCCTTGCCGACTCTTGAATCCACGGCGATATAGCCGCCGTGTCGTTTCATAATGGAATAGGTGGCTGCAAGTCCCAGCCCCATTCCCTTCCGGGCACCCATTTCTTTTGTAGAAAAATAGGGGTCAAAGATCATGGAAAGGTTTTCTTCCGGGATTCCGGCGCCCTGATCCCTGATGGACAGCTTCACGTACTTACCCTCTTTCAAAGGAAAATCCGCAACTTTTGATCCCGGCGCGACGATGAAATTTTCTATATACACTTGAACAGAACCTTCATCCCCCATGGCTTCTCTGGAATTTACAAAAATATTGTTTAGCGCATGTTTTATCTGAGCGCAGTCGCATTCAACCGGCCAGAGGTTTTCGGAAATGAAAACCTCATATCGGATACAGCAATTCGAAAACGCAAGATCCGCCGATTCTTTTATCAACTGGTCAATGGATGCCATTCGCTTAACCGGCGCCCCGCCCTTTGAAAAGGTGATAATCCGGTGAGTCAATTCTTTGGCCTTTTCAACCGCGCGCTCTGCCTCGTCTAAAAACTCGGACACGTCAATGCCCAGGGCTGCATCCTTCCTTGCCAGGCAAATATTCCCCAGGACAACCGAAAGGAGATTATTGAAGTCATGGGCAATCCCGCCGGCAAGGGTTCCAATCGCTTTTAGTTTTTGCTCCTGCTGAAGCTGGACTTCGAGCCGGATACGTTTTGTTATGTCTTCATAAATGACGAGCTGGTCTCCGGATTCCATGGTAACCGGTCTGAAATATATCACTTTTTCCGAACCGTCTTTGCAGGTAACATGAAATGTTTTTAGGAGCGCATCCTCTGGTTTCGCAATCCATTGGGTCCAGGTTGAAATCGCGTGCTTTCGGTATTCGGGGTCCGGAAAAGCCTTTCTGAACCAGTCCCGTCCGGTCGGGATATCTTTCAGAGTATAGCCGAATATCTCCACGAACCTGGGGTTCACATACTGATACGCGCCGTCCTTCCCCACCAATGATACCCCTAATGGAGACTCTTCGACAAGTATCCGGAATCTTTCTTTTTCTCTTTTTAATGCGTCTTTGGCAAGCTTCCTGGCCGTAATGTCTCTGAAACTCCATACTCTTCCGGCGATTTTTCCATCCCGGATCAAAGGGCATGAATATCTTTCGAAAATACGTCCATCCTTAAAATAAAGCACGTCCAGATCTTCTTCAGCAGATTTGTACAACTTTTGGACCTTTAACAGAAATGCCTCTGGATCGAGCAACTCTGACGATCCCCTCGATGGCAACAGCTTCTCCAGAGCTGTCGCGGATGATAACCCATCGGTCGTGCATCCATCGAAGGGATCCGTCCGGATGCATGAAACGATATTCAGATTCAGCCCCTATGGAACCGGAAACCAGGGACTCTGCCGCAGCCTTTTTCACCCTTTCCCGGTCTTTCGGGTGGATATGAAGGAGTACGGCTTGCGTTGTAATCTTTTTGTCATCGCCATCTCCGATTCCATACAGGTCCAGGGCGGCTATATTGGCGAAAGAGTATGCCCTGGCCTTTACATCATAATGGTAGATTACATCCTGGGAACGATCGGCAAGTTTTTTGAATTTTTCCGGAATACCTTCTTTATAATTTTTCAGTTCCGACTCCAACAAGGCGATCCGTTGCTCAAGTTCTTCGTAGGCGGGTTTTTCTTCCATTCTTCATGCTTCTGGTTTCGCGTTGGCGCTTGATAAGACAAAGAACGCTTTGGTCGAATGAACCTTTAAATTCCTACACAAAAAGATTGCGGCAGCATCGTTTTTCCGGTCTGGCGGGTGCCGGGAAGAACCACCACCGGAGCGATCCGGGCCGTCCGGGGTAACATAAAGTTGGGATCAAGGATTTCCACGAATGAATGTATGGATAATCATACTGTTAAAGAATAAGCAATCGATTCATCCTTCTTTGCTGCATCGTTGTAAACAGCGGGTCAGCGGTCCCGGCCTATTTTAAAAATCTGCGCAGTGGGCGAAAGACGGCGCTAAAGCATTCAGCTCGGCATCCGAACAGCCGACCGATGAAAAGTGGTCTCGCCAACCCGCAACGGTGTTTACAAGCTTTTCTACAACCGCTTCAGCCTCTGCATCGGACAATCCGAATCTGGCCGCCCGGCTCAGAGCGTTTTCGATAGACGCCTCCCTGCCGTGTGAGCCGACGGTCATGGCCAGGGAGAACGATGATCCCGCGCCCGGTCGGGTCAGGGATGGTACGATGTCATAGGCCGGTGACAGGTCGATTCCGGATTCGTCGAAAAGAAACCCGTGGTTCCGGGGGTGGTCATCCGTATTGCGCACCAGGATGTTAAAGACCATGCGGCGGAACCACTCGTTAAGATCCTCGATGCCTGCAAAACGGCGCATGGTGTCCGCAATAGCGCCGTAATCCCAGGCCATGCGGTCGGCCTCATCCCACTGCATTAAGGAAAGGGAGCTTAAGAAACCTTTACGAAGCCAGCCGCTTCGGTTTTTTTCCCGGTCAAAACGACGGACTAACAGAACATCTTTTCCCCCTGCAGACAGCAGCCGCAGGGTCGGCGTCTTGATTCCGCATTTGTCGGCCAGCGTCATTGCGGCGTATTCAATACGGGGGATGCGGATGGTGTCCGTCCGTGACGGAAACTTGGCGATCCACAAGGCGTCTATCCACTGGACCGTGCATTTTGGCCGCGCTCCGCCTACGCTGGTTCCCTGATGCAACAGTTGCAGCAGATGATGAGGAACCTGCTCGCCGGCTTCGATTCCGGCGGCGGCTTCCAGGATTTCTTCCAACCGATTGAAATGCGGTGCTTCCAGGGGCGGTTCCGGATCATCCGGGCTTGACCGAAAATCCAGGTTGCCCACCCGGGTGGCGTTGGTGCTCAGCAGAAAGTCTATTTCGGAAAAGCTTTCCGGCGGAACTTTTCGTTCCGCCGCGATGACTATACGGCCCCAATAATCCGGGGCCGCATCCCGAAACGCGCCATATAACCCTTTGTTGATCATGACTTCCCGTGGGGCCGGGCCAAGGGACAGGGCTGCCGGATCCACCGCCAGGGCATTTTTCCGCTCCATATACCGCCGGCCATAGGCAAAAGTGCCGATCTGAAGATCGCTTTCATGGGTGAAAATTCCTGCAGGAACCGCGGTCGTTTCTCCGGTAAGATAGGTGAAAACCGTGATTTTTCTTTGCGGCATGATTAAAAGTCCAGATCATCTTCCTCTCTGGAAGGTCGAACCCGTTGGGGAAGGCGCTGCCGATCCCGGTATATTCCCACCTTGTCGTTTTCGGGATGGGCGATCTTGAGCATATCTTTCTCAAATCCCAATACCCACAACGCCGCCGCCAGGACTCCCAGAGAAACGCCGGGGTCGCCGTTTTCCAGGCGAGACACCGTCTTTCGGGTTACGAACATTCGTGCGGCCAATGCCTCCAGGGTCATGGCGCGCCGTTTTCTGGCGACCCGGATGTGATTTCCCATCCGGGAAACGGCATCAACCGCTTCCGGCGGAAGACCGGGCAAGGAATGCGTCTTTTTAGTCATATAATACCCTTTATACAATTTAAAGATTACTATATAATCCATATTGATGCTTTGTCAAGTTTTATTGGGCAGCGGCGACGGGACCATTTTTCGCTTTGGCCGATCAAAGCCCGCCTTTGACCGGCGGGATTGACGGACACCCGGCGATGGTGTTACAAGGATAACCCATTCAACCCATATCCATCGACGCGAGGAAAAAATGAATGCCGGACCGATGCGACTGCGGTCGAGTTCGGCGGCTGTAAGATCCAGGTGGCCAGCCTGTCCAAAATCATTCAAAGCAGAAAGGTCCTCGGCCGCCTCAAGGATGTTGCGATTATTGATATTTTAGAGAAGACTCTCGATGAAAAAGAAAAGGCCCGACAATAAGCAGCTGTCCCAGGTAAAAAAGGAAAATGAACGCGCCCTCGTCGAGCAGATCCGTCGGTTGCTGGCGCTGCCGATGAACCGACGTACCCATTTTTTGCGCAAGCGACTGCCATGGGGCGGTTCCTGCCTGTAGGATGTCATTTGCTGACAAAGCCGCCCTAAGAATGCCTAACCCGCCGATCCCATGGCTTTTTACGGCTTGTCATTTTCCGCCTGTCTATGGTAAATGGATTTCCGGCGGTCGGCACCCGGGCGTTTCGGTAAACGCTTAAACCCGCCGCTTTTTTTATACCGCGCGAAGGCGGGACTCATCCCGACGAATCTCGTACGTTGTGGAACATCGATGACTCCGATCAGAAAGATTTCCGGAATAAGTCCACCGGAAGTGGCTACGACCCACAAAAACACGGACTTTGACGGACTCGCCTCTGTTGTGGCGGCGACCCTACTTTACCCCGGGTCCGTAGCGGTTCTTCCGAAAACCCTCAATCCGAATGTCAAGGGTTTTTTGTCGATCCATAAGGATCTGTTTGAAACCTATACATTCGATGATGTTCGGCTCGACAAGGTACGGCGCCTGATCGTCGTCGACATCAACAGATGGAACCGGCTGGGCCGGATCGGCAGGCTCAAATCCAAAAACCCGCTGGAGGTGATCCTGTGGGACCATCACGGCAATGACGGCGATATTTCGGCATCCATTGCCTATCAGGAGGAAATCGGTGCGACGATCACACTCATGATCCGTGAAATAAAAAAGCGCGGGACAACCATCACCCCCATCCAGGCCACCCTTTTTCTGGCGGGGATATATGAAGACACCGGGCATTTGACCTTCCCGGCGACTACGGCCGAAGATGCCTATGCCGCGGCCTTTCTGCTGGAAAAAAAAGCCGATTTGAATATCGTCGGCGCTTTTTTAAGACCGGCTTACGGTGAAAAGCAGAAAAATATTCTTTTCGACATGCTGCGTTGCGCAAAGCGGGTCAATCTCAACGGGTATCGGGTCAGCATCAACAAGCTGAGCATTGAGGGCCACGTCGACAGCCTCGCCGTTGTGATCCGCATGTACAGGGAGATTTTGAACGTGGATGCCGCATTCGGTATTTTTTATAATTCGGAGCGGCAGACCTGCATGGTCATCGGTCGCAGCGGTATCGACGGAATCGACGTCGGATCGATAATGAAAAGCTTGGGCGGCGGCGGGCACCCGAGTGCCGGCTCGGCCATGATCAAATCGGCAAATCCGGATGCGGTCGAAGAAATGATAAGGGAACTGATCCGGGGAAACCAGCAGTCTTCCGTTCAAATCAGCGACCTGATGTCTTTTCCGGTGGCCACGGTTTCCGCGGAGACTTCTATGGAACAAGTTGCCCGGATATTGAGGCAAAAGGGATATACGGGACTTCCGGTGATGGACAGAGGAAAAATCGTCGGCGTCGTTTCGAGAAGGGATTTTCGGAAGATCCGGAAAGAATCTCAGCTCGAAGCGCCGGTCAAGGCCTTTATGAGCACGAATGTGGTGACCATATCGCCCGGAAAAAGCCCGATGCAGGCCGCCCGCATGATGGTCAAACACGACGTCGGCCGGCTCCCTGTTGTCGATCAGGGAAAAATCATCGGGATCATCACCCGTTCGGACACCATGATGTATTTTTATGACCAGTTGCCCGACTGAAAAACCGCAACAGGCGAACCATTTGAAAAATTGATCGAATAAGGTCGTCTGGCAATTTTTTCTCTGAAAGTCTCAAACTCACGCCCAAGCGGGTCCAATGCCATCATTGAACGTCTATTGGCCATGCAAGAGCCGTGTGCGATGTTTTTGTTTCAAACTAAAGATCCAGACAGATGATGGCTTAAGACCCGCTAAGACGCTCAAACAGTGAGCCTTTCGCCGAAAAAAGGGCCGGACGGCCTTTCAGAAATTCCTAGAAAAACTCAAAAGGAGCGAGTCATGCCACCTCATATCGTCGTCATCGGTGCGGTCGCACTTGGCCCGAAAGCGGCCTGTCGACTGAAACGGCTGCAGCCCGAGGCCAAAGTCACCATGATCGATCAAAGCCCTATTATTTCGTACGGCGGATGCGGTATTCCGTATTTTATTTCCGGCGACGTAAGCGATCCGCAGCAGCTTCAATCCACCAGCTTCAACATGATCAGGGACGAAAAGTTTTTTAATGATGCAAAGGATATCCAGGTGCTGACGCAAACGCGTGCCCTGTCGATCGATCGATGCGCCAAAACCGTTCGTGTCGTCCGCTTGACGGACGGCAGCGAGGATGTCCTTTCCTACGACAAACTGGTTCTGGGTACGGGGAGCAGAGCTAGAAGGCTTGAAATTCCAGGCGTCGACCTCGAAGGGGTCTATTCGATTTCCAATATGCAGGATGCCATTAAAATCAAAGAGAGGATCTCCGGCGGAATGGTCGGCAGCGCCGTAATCCTGGGGGGCGGATTTATCAGCCTGGAAATTGCTGAAGCACTGAGCGATCTGTGGGGAATTGAAACCACCGTAGTTGTCCGGTCGAATCAACTCATGCGGGTCGGCATCGGAAAAAATTTGTCCCGAATGGTCCGGCACCATATGGAGGAAAAAGGGGTTGCTTTTCATATGTCGGAAAAGGTCCTTGCGCTGGAAGGAGCGTCCTCGGTGGAACGGGTGGTGACCGATAAGCGAACCATAGAAACGGATATGGTCTTCATGGCGGTGGGCATTGAACCCAACAGCGACCTCGCCAGGGATGCCGGGCTGGCGGTTTCGCCGGCAGGCGGTATTATCGTCAATGACCGTTTGCAAACCTCGGATCCGGATATTTACGCCGGCGGAGACTGCGTGGAAATCCGGAATGTAATCACCGGAAAGCCGGGATATTTTCCTTTTGGATCCCTTGCCAATCGGCAGGGTCGTGTGATCGGAACCAATCTGGCCGGAGGAAATGATGTGTTCGAGGGGGCGGTAGGCAGCTTCGTGGTCAAGCTTTTCGATATTTCGGTGGCCGGCTCTGGATTGACCCTCGAAACCGCGCGCAAAGAAGGTTTTAACGCGGTTTCCGCATTCGTGATTCAGTTCGACCGGGCGCACTTTTACCCGGAAAAAGATCTCATGTATCTGGAACTCGTAGTAGAAAAAGGGACTGCGCGGGTGCTCGGAATCCAGGGGTTGGGAAATAAAGGAGATGCCATGGTCGGCCGGATAAACGCCGTGGCGGAATTGCTCAAACACAAGCCGACCACCAAAGACATCAGTAATCTGGAGCTGGCCTATTCTCCGCCCTTTGCGGCGGCCATGGATATTCTCAACGCCCTCGGCAATACCGCGGAAAATATTCTGTGCCGAAAAAACCGGGTCATCGATGCCGATGAATTCATTGCATGGTGGGAGAATCGGTCTGATGAAGATACCTTTTTTCTGGACTGTAGGGGGTGGGGCAATGCCGAGGAATATGTAACGCGGCATCCAGGGCAATGGCACAGCATTCCCCAGGACGAACTTCGCCGGAGGATGAGCGAAGTTCCCCGCGGCAGGAGGATCGTTCTGATCTGCAATACCGGCGTTCGATCCTATGAAGCCCAGATCACCCTGGACCAGCAGGGAATCACGGAAACATATAACCTTCAGGGAGGGATGGCTGCCGTAAAGAAGCTGGGCATGGATATGTAGGATTCCGGGTTCAGAGAAAATACAAACAAAACAGAAGGTTGGTTCATGAAACGTCAAATCACGCTGATCGGCGAAAAAGGAATCGTCGATGTTGATAAAGAGGATTTTTATGAAACCATGCTGGCGGCGGTTACGGACAGGGTGTTCCGTCTCCTCGGCTCCCGGTTTGACAAGCGGGCTTATTTACAGGAGGTTGAAAAGGGGCGACTTCCGAAAGAAATCGGGCAGGGATGGGCGGTCCCCGTGGCGATGCTTCTTGCCCTTGAGCTCGGTTATTGCCTCGGCCAACTGAAAAGTCTGGGCGAATGTGTGGATTGTGAAAAAGCCCTCCAGGACCTCTACGATATGTGGAAATCCCGCCTCAAAGCCATGCTGGAGGAAGAAGAACTCGCCGGCCGAAAGCTCCACTGAGCCCGTCTTAGTGGTCTGTGCAGGCGAGCCACTCCTGCAGCCTGCGAAGGCCTTCTTCTGTGGAGACGGCAGGCGTATATCCCAGATCCTTTTTTGCCGCGCCGATGTCAAACCAGTGTGCGGTTGCAAGCTCATCGGCAAGAAAGCGGGTCATGGGAGGCTCGCCTCTGATGTGAAAAAGAGCGTATGCAGCTTCCAGCACGGTGCCGATCGCCCGGGCCGCGGGTTGCGAAACGGTTCGTCTGACCGGCCCGAGCCCCGCGGCTTTCAGAATGTCGTTGATCATTTCCCACAGCGGGACGGGCTCCCCCTGGCTGATGAAATATACTTTTCCGGAAAGTTCCGGTTTTTCCATCAACCTGTCGGCCGAAAGAATATGGGCGTCCGCCGCATTGTCGATGTAGGTCGTGTCGACAAGGTTTTTTCCGTTTCCGATCCGTACGAGACGGCCGGCCCTTGCAATAATACGGGGAACGAGGTGGTTGTCCCCGGGTCCCCAGATCAAATGGGGCCGCAAAACGATCGCCGGCAACCCGTCTTCGGCGGCTTTTCGAATCGCACGTTCGGCAAGCGCCTTGGTTTTCGGGTAATGGGCGTGATATTTGACGGGGTATGGGACGGATTCATCCACGCCCTCCATATCCGCGCCGGTAAAAACAACGCTGGGGGAACTCGTATAAACCAGCGCCGAAATCCCGTATTTTCGGCAGGCAACGATGATGTTGCGGGTGCCTGTGACATTCGTGTGGTAAAAATCGGCGCCGGCCCCCCAGATGCCCGGTTTTGCCGCGACATGAAAGACCAGATCCATGTTTCTGGCCGCCTTTTCGACAGCCTCTCTGTCGGCGATATTCCCCTGAATCTGTCGAACGCCCAGAGAATCCAGCTGGGGATAGCTGCATCTCGAGAAGCTGCAGACGGTGTCTCCCCGCGCCGCAAGCCGCCTGACAATGGCCCCGCCCAGAAAACCGCCTCCACCCGTCACCAGGACATTCAACGTAGTTTCCTTTCCGCCCAGTCGGCCAGTTTTTCACGGAAGATCTTTGAATTGTGCCGAATGTCCACCGGAAAGGCCCTGTGAAAGAAAAGGGTATCGATCTGTTTTGTGTGTTCGTGGCGCTTTGCCGCTTCCAGAAGCTCCATTCTGAGCTTCTTTTTGTTTTTGCCCGGATCTCCGGGCTCCAGTTCGATACAGATTACCGGGCGCTGTTTAGGCGGTGCGCCAATACCTACAAGTGCGCTTCGAAACACCCGGGGGTGGCTGTTGAAAACGGCTTCACAGGGAATGGTGAACAAGGTGCCGTGTTCGGTGACCACCCGGTGGCTCTTGCGGCCGCAAAACCAGATCCTTCCTTTTTTGTCCTTCCATCCCAGGTCTCCCATACGATGCCAGACATCCTTTCCCTCCTTTATCTTCATAAGGGCGTCCGCTCTCGGTCTTTCGAAATAGTGGCGGGTGACCAGGTCCCCTTTGACGGAAATTTCACCGATATCCCCGTCGGGGACGATGAGTTGTTCGGACCATTCGGTGATCGGGCTGTCCATTATTTTGATGATTCTGACATCGATTCCTTCCAGGGGCCTGCCCACGCAGGTGCCGAATCCCTGCTCGCTGAGAAGTTTGGTCTCGGACAAAATCTCTTTGCTTGCGATGGATATGATCGGCACCGCCTCGGTTGCACCGTAAGGTGTGTGAACCTCTACATCCTCGGGGAGCAATCGGACAAAGCGTTCTATGATAGAAGGACTCACCGGCGCCCCTGCGGAGACGACTCTTTTCAAAGAGGGCAACTGAATGTTTTTGGCCGCTGCGTACCCTCCGATCCGGTTGAGCAGGGCAGGAGAGGCGAACATATTCGTCACACCCTGGTCGAAGATGGTTTCGATGATTTTTTTCGGATCGGCGAGCGCCGGTTTGGTCGGATCCATGTCGGGTATGACAGCGGTCATGCCCAGGGCCGGATCGAAAAGGGCAAAGAGCGGAAAGGTTGGAAGGTCGATTTCATCGGAGGCGATGCCAAAGTGAGATCGAATATGGCGGATCTGCGCGTCAAATATGCCGTGGGTATAGACCGCACCTTTGGCCGGTCCCGTGCTGCCGGTGGTGAACAAAATGGCGGCGGTCTCGTCCCGCGTTGTCTTGGTAAGGGGATAGGGGTCATTTGCCGGCCGGGCGATCTGATTCAGTACATACCCCCCCCAGAACCATCGGCGCCCCAAGGTGATGCAGATTTTCACGGTGGCAAAATATTTTGGAAAAAGCTTCCGAAACGCATGGGCGGCGGGGATCCCCACAAAGGCTTCGGGTCTGCTTTGATGAAGGCAGTGGAGCATCTGCGTGTATCCCATGCCGGGATCGACAACGACCGGTACGGCGCCGATTTTAAAAAGTGCGAAAGTCAGCGTGAAAAATTCGATGCCGGGCTTTACCATGAGCACGGTTCTCATGCCGCGGGTGATCCCGGTCTGTTCCAGTCCCCAGGCAAGGGCATCGGATTGCCGGTCGAGCTGGTTAAAGGTAAGGTGAACATATCTTGGCTGGCCGTTGCAATCCCGTCCGCAAGGGCATACCACGGCTCTTTTGTAGGGAAAGGTCTCTGCCGAACGCCTCAAATGGGAGGCGATGTTGAAAAATTGCGTCGATTCTGTGTTCTGGACTGTTTCCATGCTGATCGCCGATCGTCGTTTAAAAGAAAAAGGTGAAAAATAAGTTGACCAATCTATTCTATGAAAATGGATACTACGTAGCAGTCCCGAGAAACTGCCGAACCAGTGGAATGATCCTTTCGGGGACGTCTTCGAGAACGTAATGGCCGGCATCTTCGAACGTATGAACAGCCGCTTCCGGAAACCGGCGCCGCCATTCGGCCAAAAATTCGGAATCAAAAACAAAATCCTTCATCCCCCAGCAAACGAGCATCGGAATGCCGGACAATCTATGCAGGTCCCTGTCTGTTTGCTCGAGCAGCGGGTAACTTGGGTCCGTATTTTTCACAGGGATGTCCTGAACAAATTTCAAGGTTGCGATTCTGTTTTTCCAGCAGTTATAGGGAGCCATTAGGCCGCGGGCCGTTTCTCCGGAAAGGCCCCTGGCCGATGCCATAAAGACGGCCGCATGAGCGAAAAGATTCAATCCGAGCACGGCCGCGGCAGAAACGGGTCCCATGTTGCGGATCATCCACAGCCGCAGTGGCATCCTTTTTCTTTTGGGGTGAAAGAATGCTGCGGAATTCATCACGACAATTCTTTTGATCCGTTCGGGTCGTCGCAAAGCAAAGGTCATGCCGATCGCCCCTCCCCAATCGTGCATCACCAGGGTGACGTCCTGTTCCAGGCTCAAAAAATCGACGAAGCTTTCAAGATCGTCGACTCGCTGTTTCAATCGATAATTGTAATGCCTGCCGTCCGGTTTGTCGGACAGTCCGCAGCCGATATGGTCCGGGGCAATGACCCTCACATCCGGGGCCAGGGCCTTGATGAGCTCCCGGAAATAAAAAGACCATGTCGGATTGCCGTGAATCATGACGACAGGCTCTCCGGCGCCCTCGTCGACGAAATGGTATTTGAAGCCGTTGAGATCCATATAATGGGATCGAAACGGGTATAGGTGCCGAAAAGCACAGTTGTCTATTGCTTTTCCCACAGGCATTGTCCGGTCACCACTCGATTCCCAGCATCAGACAGTTCAGTCCGCTGCCTATTCCAAGAAACCCCACCAGATCGCCGGGCTGCAGGAATTCTCTTTCCGCTGCAATCGCCGCCGTTATCGGAAGAGAAACCGTTCCGATATTACCGAGAAATCTGAAAGTAGTAAAGTCCTTCTCTTTAGGAAATGCAATGGCATCCAGTATGGTGTTCTGGTGGGTGGCGCCGACCTGATGACAGATGATTTTATCGGGTTTGTCCGCAGATAAAGACAAGGCATCTCTGAAAGCCTTAAAGGTCTCGATGCCGAGTACAACGCCGTTTTGAAGCACTCCGATGGAATCGGTTTCCATGGTATGAAGACCGCTCGCCGGTATACCCGTATCCGGACCCCAGCGGCAGAGCCGATGATGCTGCGGAGCGCTCCTGACTACCCCTCCCGCCAGGCGGTGCCCCTGCGAAGACATCAGCGTATCGGTCAGCAGGACGGCTACGGCTCCGGATCCTCCGGTCAGCGTTGCAACGGTTCTTTTAAACGTTTCCATATCCTTTGTCTGCAGAAGTCGGTCGATCGTCGTCTCTACAATCTGCCGGGCCGATTCGCAGGAAACCACCATCCCGGCCCGTATATGACCCAGTTCGATGGCATTTGCCACCTGGATGATACCATTGAGTACGCCCAGGCAGGCGTTGGAGACATCGTAGAGATGGGTTTGCGGGTCGAGGCCGAGTCCTTCGGCCACGGCACATGCTGTGGCAGGTTCGAGGTTGTCCCGGCACACACCGCCGTAAACCAGCATGCCGATGGCGTCTGTGGAGACACCGGAGGCATGGAGCGCTTTTTTACCTGCGGCAATAGCGCCCTGATGCATCGGGTAAGCCGGATCCCAAAACCGGCGCTCCCGGATTCCGGTGAGGGCTTCGAGCTGACCGGGCTTCAAATGCAAAGCGTCATAAAGGGGCTCAAGGCGGGATTCCAGGTCACTCGACATAATCACGTGCGGCGCAAGTTCATATCCAATCGCATCAATAAAAACCCTTGAATACTTCATTTTTATAAAATCCAATATTTATAATTAATTATAATATATCAATTAAAGTTTAATATGAACTAATTAGTATCTATCCATAAGCCAACGCATTTTCTCAGAAACCGTAGGGGAGGGGTTTATCCATCCTGCGGCGGGCAAGCCCTTCCCTAAACCAGGGATCATTATAAATTTTGGGCAGGGGTGAACCCTTCCCCTGCGATGGGACCCCAAATATCGGCCTTTATCAGCTGAATGCCGAAATTTTGCATATCGTAAATATAAAGACCGTCCACTTTCAACAGACCGTTTGCATAAATTGCAGGCGTCGGCCTGTCCAGGATGCGGGTCACGATTGCTTCCACTTCGATTTTTTTATTGGCCGGAACAATCTGCCCTCGATAGCGCCATTTGTGGGTTGCGCCCGTGACGGGTTGAAAGACATGGTCGTCGACTTTCTCCGGCCAGCGGTAAATGGCCATGAATTTCAAACACTGCAGCAGGGATTCGATCCCCAGGGATCCCGGACATACAGGGTCCTGATAGAAATGCGCCTTGAAAAACCATTCTTCCGGATCGACGGTCTTGACGCCCCGGATATATCCAAGTCCGTACGGGCCTCCGTTCGGGATGAACGATTCGACGGCGTCGATCATCCGCAGCGCCCTGGCCGGCATGGCCAGCCGTGGTGGAGGATCCATGGGTGGATCGTCCGGATTCAAGGGGGTCTCATCGGCAAAAACAGCGGAAACCGCCTGCTGAAGCCCGGGACCGTCCGGCGGACACCCATCGGTCGGAATATCCCGAAGGCCTACCTGCCGGGCCAGGACCTCTGTGGTAAAAAAACCGAAGGTGGTTTTCCCTTCGTAAATTTTTCGGCTCTCGTGAAAAATCACCAGATCGAATTGTTCAATGATCATATCGGCTGTCGAAGAAACCCGGGACAGGCGGCTTCGAACGGTCAGGGTTTCGGCTCCCTGTCGAACCGTTTCATATTGGATGCCCTTTCCATCGAGATTTCTGAATCGCAGATCCCGATCGCTTTTCAGCGCGGAACCGGCGTATGCGGCCAGCCACCCGCAAGCCTGAAGGCCGATTTCCAGAAGCACGCAAAAAGGCATGGCCGCGGTCCGGTTCGCCCTGAAATACCAGGCATCGGGATGCACGTCGTAAGCCGCTTCGATCCATCCATCCGGTTTCAGGTCCCAGGGTGCGGGTTCGACCCGGATGATTCTGTCGATAAAGGAATAGGGTGGTCCCGGAAGCCGGGCGATAAAACGACTTTCGTCAAAGGGCTTATAGGGCTCCCCGAACGCATCCGAAGGGTTACCGACGGCAAACGCCAGGATCTTTTCCCGGGGAAAGGCGACATCTTTGCTCTCCGCCAGCCGCCCGGTGATTGGGACAGGCCGCCGGTCCTCGACCGCGCTTTTTCTCCCGGCGACGCGCCAGAAGTTTTCGATTTGCTCTTGCGTCGTACCGGTCATTTTCATGGATAGGCCCTGAAATTGAACGATTCTTTTCCCGTCGGCGTACATATGCGCGTCTGCAATAACATAAGGTTCCGGCATATAGCCGATTTCTTTTATTTCCACCTCGTAAACCACCTGCCGGGTTTCCGGGGTGACCGGGCCCCGGCATTTCAACACGGCCGGAACCCCCTTGACCGGCTCATAGACAACCCTGGGTTGATCCGATATCCATCCCAGCCGCTGGATGAAAACCCGCAGGGCATGGGCGCAGCATTCATACATGAGCGTGCCCGGCATGACCATGTCGTCCATGAAGTGGCAGGTCAAAAACCAGTCGTCCGGATGGATATCCGCTTCAGCGCGGACGATACCCAGGCCGTAACGCCCGCCGTTCGGATCTATGAGTGGAATCCGGTCGATCAATCGCAGTCGACCGCCCGGCAGCATCAAACATTCCGGCAAGCATATCCCTGTAAAAAGGGGCCCGAAAGCCCGCTCAAGGTCGCCTGCCCGAAGCGCTTCCACGGCTGCGTCGTCGAGGGCCGTCTCCGATACAGCGACGGGACAAGTCCAGCCGGGGGAGGTCTTACCCTTTTTCGGCTTTTTATCCTCTTCGCTCCAGATAATGCCCCCGGACCGTCGAATCTCCTCCGCCGTGAAAAAACCTGCACAGCCGTTCGTCATGGTGATGAAGTGGCTTTTACCGATAAACCCTTCGAAATGGAAAAAAAACAGGTAGATGTCTCCCTGGCGGACGAATTTTTCGATTTCGATTTCATATCGTATCGTATCGCCCCGTCGGGGCAGTTCCCGGTGAAACAAAACCGTGGCGTCCAAAAGCCGGTAGGTGCGTTCGCCTCTGACGGCAAAATCAATACCCAGGTAGGAGCAAAGAAAAAGATCGGCCTGCCCTGCTTCCACCGAGATACACACAGGGGCCCGGCCTCCATCCAGGTACCAGGCCCCGGGTCGCACGTCGTGTTCCGTAATGATCCGTCCGGAGGATAACGATCCTTTAATTCCCTCGATGGACAGGATCCGATCCACCAGCATGAGGGGCTCGTCCGGAAGTCGCACACGTCTTTTGAACGAGTCGACCGTTTGAAATTCAGGCCCAAATAGGGTTGCCAGCGATCCAACGGCAAACTCCAGACACTGCTCCCTGGAAAAAGCGACTGATTCCCCGCTTCCGGAAGACACGGGTGTCCGGGGCAACCGGGAGGCGACGTCGGAAACCTCGTCTGAATGCAGGGCAGGGTTCCGGCTGCCGGGCTTCAGAGAGCCGAGTTCCAGTATGCGGCCGTGCAGCGTAAAAGCCCGTCCGAATGCTTCTGCCAATTCCTCTGAAAATGAAAGAAATTGTCGATGGGCTTTTGATGTGGCTCCGGTGCACTCGGTCATACCGGCGATGAGATCGCTATAGGACAGGATTGTGTGGGGATGATGCGGCCGATTTTGATCCGGCGGACTTGCATTCTTTTTTTCTTTCGAGATACCGGTGGTCATCCCGGGTAAAGGGCCACGCTTAAAAAAACCGCTTTCCGCTTCGAACATCGCTTTGTATAACCCATCGATATCAAATTTCTTTTCTCCAGGACAAAGGGTCGCCTTTTCCGATAATTCGGATTGCACGCCCACCGCATCTGCAGCGCGGCCGGCGGCGTTATCATACAAAAAATTCAGATTTACAGGCACCCGCTCGGCAATGAGGGCGCCCAGGCATGACAGAATGGAAAAACACTCGCTTTCCCCGCGACTGCATACGGGTACGGCGAGGTGGGGCCGGTTTCCCAGAATATCGGCCACCATACGGGAGCAGGAGGAATGGGGGCCGATCTCCAGGAAAATGCGAATGCCGTCCCGATAGGTCTGTTCGATCAGGGCGGGAAAATTAAAGCCGGATATGGCCTGCCGCAGAATCGAGGCGGCGGCGCCTTTGCTTGTCGGCCGGTAGGAAAAGGCCCGGGCGCAGCTGTAAAAGCGGATTCCGGGAGGAGGAGATGTGGGAAAGAGATGCAGTCGCCTGTATGGCTCTTGAACCGGAAGAACCGCATCGCAATGGACGGTGACGATACCCTCCAGGAATACGGAGTTACAACCGAGCGCCTCGATGAGCGCATCGACATGGGGTTTTCTCCCGCCGACCACACATTCTTCCGGTGTGTTGATGATCAACAGCCGTGTCGTGGGCCAGTTTTTTACGATTCTGCTTACGGTTTCGGGGGACCGGTTGATGACGGCAACCGACCAGTTGACCTCTTCATTGGAAGGGATGTTCCAGGCCCTGCGCGCGGCATGACAGGGCCCGGCAAGCTCGGTTCGAAAAAGGTTGGTTGCCCGCATTCGTTCCAGCATGATGCCGCGGTCCGGCCATGCGCCTGTTCCAAACAATGCGGCCGATTCGCCCAGGCTGTACCCCAGGACGGCATCCGGCAGAAGGCGGAATTCCTTCAGCAAATCATAAACAAGACAACCGTAAGTGACCTGTCCGACAATCAAATGCACGGGATCCGCTGCAATACGGTCATGGGCCTCATGCTCCCATCCGGTCTCCCATGAGTTGCGGTGCGGAACATAATGCCGGGACGAAAGCTGAGATTTCAGGGTATCTGTCTGCCGGTCCATTCTGCGAAGAATCTCGGGCCACAATACACCGGTCTGCCGGCCCATTCCCACATAATGATTTCCCGCTCCGGGAAAAACGAACGCCAGTTTTCCGGAAGGAAACAGGGGCTCTGACGAATAGCTGAGGCTGAAAGGACCGCCTGCCTGTTTCAGCTCGTTGCCGGCTACCGCTGATTTGGCCGATTCGATCCCCTTTGCAAGAGCGCCTGAGCTGTCCGCGACAATGGCAACGGCATGACGCTTGCTGCGGTCCATCTTCCGTGCGTCGAACCACCGACGGGCGGCATCGTCGATATTTCGTGGTGTCCATTCGCCCGGAAGCATCTGTCGACCAAGGGCGTCAAGGCCTGAAATCAATGCTTGCGGTCCGTCGCCTTCCACGACGAACAACCCACAGGGAGGCGGGCCGGCCGGTTGTTTCCGCTCGCGGTTGTACTTTTCCATGGGATAGAGGGAGTGCTCCCCCGGCGCTTCAAATTCCTCAACCACCACGTGCATACAATTTCCATCCGCAGTCATGGCCGCCGTACAGGCCCGCCTCGGCCCGGCGATCCTGTCTCTCGACCAGTACTGGGCAAAAGCGGGAATATGAAATGTGTCTCGATCCCAGATACGATCGGAAGAGCGGATATAGTTGACCACGGGCGGAATGATTTCCTGATACAGGCAAAGGCATGTTTTGACGAAAGACGCCAGACCTGCCGCCGCTCCGCATCGGCCGATGATCGGCTTTACGGTTCCGACGGCACAGGCTTCTTTCCGCATGCCGAAAAAATCATGAATCGCAAGGGTCTCGAGTTCGTCTTCGGACCGGTCACCGCTGCCGTGCATTTCAACGTAGCTTACAGTTTCGGACTCGATGCCGGCCTCTGTAAAAGCGCCGGTCAGCGATCGAATATAGGCCTCTTTGGAGGGGATAGGGCGATCGATACCGCCGCCGCCGGCACTTCCAACCCCTCTGACGACGGCATAGATGCGATCGCAGTCCCGAAGGGCGTCATCGAGACGCTTTAGAATAACAGCTGCGGCTCCCTCACCCGGCAGGCACCCGTCAGCCCGGCTGTCAAACGGCCTTACCCTCCCGGTTTTTGAAAAAGGCGTCACCGTGTCGGCGGTGAGGACGTGCCGAATGTCTCCACACAGGTCGACCGCGCCCACGAGAACCGTGTCTGTTTCAAACTGCTGAAGAGAACGGACGGCGATTTCAAGGGCTTTCAAACCCGAGATTTCCCCTCCGGAAACGCCGAAACTCGGTCCGCCGAACCGAAATTCTCTGGCAATCCGGCTGGCGATGATTCCGCCCAACGCGCCAAGGGTTCTGGGGCGAGTCAGCGGCCCACCGAGAAACTCTCCGGCCGGCGATTTTTCCATACGGCGGCGCCACATGCCCGAAAGATTTTGCAGGCTCCATCTCAGATGAAAATTGGTTGCTTCAAAGTCGAAATCCAATCCGATGAACGCTCCCATGCGGGGACGTTCCTGCCGCTGTGAAATTCCCGCATCCTTCATGGCGCCCAGGGCGACTTTGAGCATGAGCAGATGCTGGGGCAGCATGTCAGGAATTTCCTTTGGTGGAATATGAAAGTCTCCGATGTTTACGGTCACTTGGTCGATGTACCCGCCGTCCACGGCCCGTCCCTCAAGGAGCCTTTCCCCAAGGTCGTCCAGGCCTTTCCATCGGTCATCCGGCCTTTTTCGAATGGCGGATTCGCCTTTGAAGACCGCATGCTGGAAATCGTGCAGCGAGTGCAAGGCCCCGAAAAACGCATCCATACCGATGACGGCGACCGGAACGGCGCTTTCTGACGCCGCCGGATCGAATTCGGGTTTTATTCTTTTTGTCGCAGCCGGCCGGTATTTTTCACCCGATGTTTCCGGATTCCACTCCTCGAAAAGCAGATGGGCGTTTATGCCGCCGAACCCGAAGGCGCTGACCGCGGCACGGCGAGGCACGGCAGGGGCTCTTTTCTCCCATGGCGCAGGGTCGGTTTGCACACGGAAGGGACCGTCGATCAGAGGGCTGTCCGCAGGAGCGCGTGTAAAGTTAAGGGACGGAGGAAGGATCTTGTTATGCAGGGCCAGCAGCGTTTTGATCATACCGGCCGCCCCGGCCGCCGTGAGCAGGTGACCGATCATGGATTTAACGGAGCCGATGCTGCACCGTGCCTTTTTCCAGCCCGTTTCCCCCCAGAGGGTCCGCAGGCTGTTGAGCTCGACGGCGTCTCCCACCGGTGTCCCTGCGCCGTGACATTCTATATAGTCCAGGTTCTGCGGGCGCCAATCGGCCGTCCGGTAGGCCTGGTGCATGGCACGGACCTGCCCTTCGCTGTCCGGGGCCAGCAGGTTTCCCCGCATGTCGTTTGAAAGACCGATCCCCCGGATAACCCCTAGAATTCTGTCACCGGCGTGCTGCGCATCATCAAGTCGTTTCAGTACCAGGATGCCCGCGCCTTCTCCGACCACCAGACCGTCGGCCTTTGCGTCGAAAGGTGCGCAGCGGCCGGACGGGGAAAGAGCCCGCAACTGGCTGAACCCCACCTGGGTATACAAACAGTCCGGTCTGGAAACACCGCCCGCCAGCATGGCATCCGCCCTGTCGGCTTGAAGTTCATCACAGGCCAGTTTTACCGCAAATAGCGAGGAAGCGCAGGCTGCATCCAGGGTGTAGCTTCCAGCGCCGAGTCCGAGCCCTCTGGCCAAAACGGCTGCCGGCAGACCGGTCACTTTTGCGGCCATGGCTTCGGCAAGGGTAATTTTTTGACCGCAATCGACGGCACCGTTACGGAGAATACGTTCTTTCAGAGATGATTCGAGCAGTTTGCGCGCGATATGGGAGGATCCGTCCGTGGGAAGGACAATGGCCGCAAGGATCGTACCGATGCGATCCCTTTTCACATCGGATACATCGCAGCTTTGCAGCGCCGCTTTTCCGGCGTGCAGGAGAATATGGTACATGGGATCCAGGCTGCTTAAGAAGGCCGGATCGAGATCAAAGCCTACGGGGTCGAATGAAAAATCGTGTATCAGGCAGGCTTTTTTGGAAAACGCCTTATCGGGCATGGGAACCGGTGAAACGACAGCGTCTGTCCGACAGGGCCACCGGCTTTCCGGGACTTCGACGGACGACCCGACTTTGTTGACGATATTGTTCCAGAACGTGTCGAGGTCGGGCGCATCGGGAAATATCCCGGCCATACCGACCACTGCTATGGGGGTTTGTTTATTCATAGTCCGCCCAAAAAACGGGAATTGGCTTCGGCGAATCACTGTCGATCCGAGTTTTCTTAATTTATTTAGAATGTCTTTTCAATGCAAGCGGATTCCTCTTTTCATGCAACCTGCGCCTCGTTATCGAACCAGATTCAACGTTTTGAAATGGCGTCTAATAAATTGTTTTTAAAGGCACTACAATGATCGAAAGAATTATTGACATCCCGTTTGTTTTCTTTTATTTATTTTCGGTTAAGGATAACAGCTACAAACGTACTGAAATTGCAGTGATAAAATGATTCCGGAGGAAAAATGGAAGACGACCACAAGATCGACCTGAACGATATCGACACGATTCGGAAAATGCTTTCCTGTTCAGGATACTCAAACAGAGCGATTGATTATTTTATAGACAAGCCCGGCATGGGCACCCTTTCGGACGCGGATCAGGTTACGGAAATCACCGGCCCCTGTGGAGACACGATGAAAATATATCTGAAATTCAACGAAGGGGTGATCACCGAAATCAAATACCAGGTGCTTGGATGTCCCGGTGCCGTTGCGTCGGCAATGGCGGTAACCGACATGATCAAGGGTAAAACGCTCGAAGAGGCGCTTGCCCTGAAAGACCGCGATATTTACCGCATGCTGGAAGAGATTCCGGAACAAAAACAGCACTGCATACGGCTCGCTGTTAAAACGCTTCAAAAGGCGCTGGAAGACTATACCCTTAAAGAGCGGGCGATTGCATAATTTTTCATAAAAAAAGAAAAGAGGATTTATGCCGTTATACGACTATATTTGTTTGGATTGTGGAAAGCAAAGTGAAATACTCGTCACGCGGCACGACGAGGAGCCGCGCTGCGGTACCTGCGGCAGCCGAAATCTCAAAAAACTCCTATCCGCCCACTCTTCGTATTCGGGTGCCTCGGCAACCGGCTTGCCGGGTGCAGGCGACACCGGGTGCTGCGGGGCCCATCCCTCCCATGCCGGTTGCGCCGGCCCTGGAAGCTGCTGTGGAAAAACACCGGCATGAGACCTCATGAAACGTGAACCCCTACCATAAAGAGCAGATCGACACCCTTTCGATGGTGTGCCGCCATCTCCACAAACTTTCCACAATCGAAATCGACGGTCTCAAAGGGCGGGTTTCGTCCTATTTGTCTTTCAGAACCAGCGTCGATACGTTTTTATCGACCTGTTTCAGCGGGATATGCGATAAAACCTGCTTTCAAAGCCGGATGAGCGCCTGCTGTTCGCGGGAGGGGATCCTTACGTTTTTTGCGGATGTGGTGATCAATGCGCTCTTTTCCGATGGGGAGTCGATATGTCGGCTCTTCGAGATTCTGAGCCGGCCCAATTCCGGGTTCAAATGCATCTATCTCGGCCCCCATGGGTGCCTGTGGACGATCAAACCGATTGTATGTGAAATGTTTCTCTGCCAGAAGGCTCAAGAAGCGGTATTTTCAAGACATCCCGAAGCCGAAAGCCGCTGGAAGGAACTGAAACAGCAAGAAAAGCTTTACCGGTGGCCGGACCGTCCGGTGCTTTTCGACCAGCTGGAACAGTATTTCATCGACCAGGGCATTGTCTCTTCTCTCATGTACCTGCACAACAGCCCCGGACTGCTGAAAATAAAAAACAGGCAAATAGCAAGTCAACATCCATCGGTGAAAGCCGATGGCTTGAGGGGTAAAGGATTCAAGGGTTCAAGTGATCGAGTGATCAGGAGAAAACCTTAAAGCGCCGCAGGCTGTCCGAAAGGGGGTCCATTTCGATAATCAGGTTCATGAGTCTATATGTATCACCGTTACCTCCTGAAATCTTCTCACCATATAATAATCTGCGATCCTCACCCGGAGCAGCGCGCAGGTTGGAGAAGAAACAAATTCACTCAGGTGGGGGTGCCTGGCAAGATAGAGGTGGAGGTAAGGTTTTTTTTCGTTTTCCGGGACTTCCTCCGCTTTTCCCAGTGCGGTTGCCGCCATCGCGCTGTGGGTGTCCGCATTCTGATTGGTTCTGCTGTCAACGAGAAGAGCAACCCTGGGTTCGGAGACAATATTGGAAAACTTTCGTGTCGACCGGGTCGTTGCAAAAAGGATTTCCCTGAGATCTCCGGTGGACGCAAAGGCCACCAGGCTGGCGTAAGGCTGCCCGTCCTTTTCCGTGGCCAGCACAGCCAGTTTCTGGCTTTCAAGGAGTTCTTTTAGGGTTTGCGTCGGTTTCTCGTTCATCTCGGCTCCTCATCGCTTCAGGTCCGGCAGACAGGATACACGAATCGTTTTTTTGGCAAAAGTGATTTTGACCATATCTATGACTTCTTTGTTTCGTTTTTCTTGCGCGCATGGAATCGGGACACATGCGCAAGGGAGCGCAGGCAGCTGCGTATGTCGCTGAAAACAGGTATTCCGGCGTCCAGGAAGGCCTTTCTGGCTTCACGGAGAATTTCTTCTATGTCGAGGGATTCCTTTCCCTGCATGATGTTCGGCAGAACGAGCATCAGGGGCTTTCCCGTTACAGACGCCACCTCTGAAGCGATTGCCGCCATTTCGCGATAAGGCACGATATCTTTAAGCGAAACGCCGCCCATGCCTGAAGCAAGGGATTTGTAATGGTACATGAGCTGCACGAGTATCTGTAGATCTATCCTATCGTCTTTAGCGGCGTTGAGCAGTATTTCACGGTAGGCCCGGGGTTCCACAAAGGGATTTGCCGCATCGATGGGATTTTTCGCACTGGACCCAGGCTGCGGCAGATATTCCAGGATGGCCTCGCTGAGTCCGGGGTCCAGCACGGGGATCCTGAATCCGTATTGCGCTGCCGTATCGCAGGCGCACACACCCAGGGCCCCTCCACCGCCGGCAACCGTAATGTTCTCATAAGCTCTTTCCGGCAGCATGGAAAAGGCCAGGCAGGTCTCGGCCATCTCCCACAGGTCGGTCACCTGGATGACGCCGCACTGCCGGAGCGCCGACTCCCAGATTGCGGCACTGCCGCCCATGGAGGCGGTATGGGTTTCAACCGCCCGCCCGCCCGCTTCGGACAGGCCGCCTTTGTATAGGATTACCGGTTTTTCCCGGGCCACTTGCTTGAGAGCCGAAAAGAATGCACCGCCGTCCTGAATCCCTTCGATATACATGGCGATGATCCGGGTTTCGGCGTCTTCTTCGAAATATGCCAGCATCTCGGTCTCCCGGAGATCGGCGCCGTTTCCGAAGCTGACGACCTTTGAAAAACCGACTCCCATCCATTTGCCGATATGCGCAAAATCAACGGACATGCCTCCGCTCTGAGAGAGAAAACCCACCGTGCCGCTTACGCGTGACAGTTCGGGACCGGGCAGCAGGGTGAGGCCGCTTTTGGGGCAATAGATCCCGAAACAGTTGGGACCCACCACACGAATGCCCCTTGAACATATCTCCTTTATCTCCCGTTCGAGCCTTATGCCTTGCGTCGTTCCCAGCTCCGAGAATCCTGAAGACAGGATTTCGACGCCTGCGGCGCCCTTGAGCCTGCATTCCTCGAGTACTGCGGGCACATGGCCGGCAGGCACCGCAATGATGGCAAAATCGATGGGCTCAGGTATTTCATCCGGGTTTTGATAGATCTTGCTGCCGCGAAACTCGCCCCCCTTGGGATTGACGGCATAAATTTTTCCTTCGAATCCTATGGTTTCCAGGGCGGTTACGATACCTGAACCAAAGCCGTCGCCGCTTGTAGACACGCCGACAACGGCGACGCTGCGCGGATGAAACATCCTCTCGAGGCTGGTCTTGCGGACCTGATCGAGCTTCATTGTTCAGGACCCCTCTGTCATGCTCGAAATAATGGTATGTTTGTGTGCCTCGATGACCTTCAGTATGTCCCTTCGTATCCGCACAAGGGCGGTCAGCCGCTCCTCAGGGGTCTGGTTCTGCCAGAAAGCCCGATCCCACTCTTTTGCGTCTTTAAAGCTTGTCGCACGATGGGCAACCGTTCTTTTGCTGCGCTCCAGAGACCTTTCTTGAATCCCAATATAGATTCTCTTCTCTGTGTTGTTGCCATGCAGTTAAAATTCCGGTAACGGTAAGATTAAAAAACTTACGTTCATATTTTAGATCGTGCGCAAAAATGCCGAACTATTTTTGTGCATTTGATAAAATTACCAATCCCTTCGAAATACTTCAAGAAAATTATTTTGGCATTTGACTTAAGTCAATTTTTCCGTCTTCGAAATCGGGTATTTTTTTCCGCAAACCCATCTTCTGCCGTTTTCCGTCATCCGGTTTGTGGACAGCACGATAGGGGCCTTTTGTCTTCACGTCCCGTCGTATGGGCCAGGCCCCTCGATTGTAACCCGTTTGAAGAGGTTGCGAAGCGATGAGTCTCCTGAAGAAACTCAACTGGAAGGTCCTGGTGCTGCTGATCATTCTGGCCGCCGCTGCCGGTGTTTTTGTCTCCTTCGGACCGCCCCAGCTCATGGCCAGGACGGAAACGGCCCTTTTTTGCGCCTCCTGCCACGTCATGGAGTCCCAGTACGAGGCCTGGTTCAACGTCGGTGCCCACCGCACGATCCGCTGTGTCGACTGCCACCTGCCGCACCAAAACCTGCCGGCCTACTATGTCTGGAAATCCATCGACGGCATGAAAGACGTCGTTGTTTTCTACTCCGGCCGGACGCCGGAAACCATCACGCTTTCCGGGCGCGGCCGGCGGTTCGTGCAGTCCAACTGTATCCGCTGCCATAACGAGCGCGTGGCCATGATCGACCAGGAGCGCGACTGCTGGGACTGCCACCGGTTTCTGCAGCACAGCCTGGCCGGCGTGCGTTTGACAAACTGAGTTTCGACCAATCCAACTGCACACATGAGGAGGGGAGGATGGTAGAGCGTTTAAAACACACCCTGGCGTTTTGCCTGTGCATGGGCCTGGCGACAGCCCTTGCCGGGTGCGAACCGACCAAGCCCCAGCCCCGTCAGGTGGTCACGATACCCGACGGGGAAATCGATCCCACGATCTGGGGCCGGGCTTACCCCGAAGAGTATGAGCTTTGGAAAAAGACCGAGGAGCCCGTATCGGTTCGGCGAAGCAAATACAAGACCGGCATGGACAGCGGAGCGGTCACCGTGGACAAGTTGTCGCAGTTCCCCTACATGGCGCTGCTGTTCAACGGGTGGGGCTTCGGTGTGGAATACAACGAACCCCGCGGGCATGCCTACATGGTGCGCGACCAGTTGGAAATCGACGCCTCGCGCCTCGGCGCCGGCGGCGTCTGCCTGAGCTGCAAGAGCCCCTATTCCGTCGGTCTGCAGAAGGAGATGGGGGTCGACTACTACCGCAAGCCGTTCAAGGAAGTGCTCGGCAAGATCCCCGAAAAGACCCGCGACCTGGGGGTCGCCTGCATCGACTGTCACGACAACAGGGACATGAGCCTCAAAATATCTCGCGGATTCACCCTGATCGAGGCCTACAGGTCGATGGGAGTCGACCCTGCCAAGCTGACCCGCCAGGAAATGCGATCGGCCGTCTGCGCCCAGTGCCACGTGACCTACAACATCCCCAAGGACAAGGAGAACAAGTCCGTCGGTTTGTATTTCCCCTGGCAGAACAGCAAGTTCGGCGCCGTCACGATCGAGGATATCATCCAGCAGATCCGCAAGGATGAAACGGTCAAGGAATGGAAGCAAACCGTAACCGGCTTTAAAATGGCCTTCATCCGTCATCCCGAATATGAATTTTGGACCAACAGCAGCACGCATTTCAAGGCCGGCGCCTCCTGTGCCGACTGCCACATGCCCTACACGGTCGCGGGCGTCCACAAGGTTTCGGATCACCGCGTGATGAGCCCGGTGCAGGCCGACATGAAAGCCTGCAAGCAGTGCCACGCTCAAAGCCCCCAATGGTTGCAGGACCGTGTCTTTTCCATCCAGGACCGGACGGTGTCGATCATGATCCGCGCCGGCTTCCAGTGCGCGACGGCGGCGAAGCTCTTTGAACTAACCCACAAGGTCCAGGCGGAAGGCAAAACGATCGACGCAGGGCTTTACGACAAGGCCAAGGAATTTTATGAAGAAGCTTTCTACCGGTCGCTTTTTATGGGAGCCGAAAACTCGGTCGGGTTCCACAATCCGGCGGAGGGGCTGCGTATCCTGGGCGATTCGGTCGCCTTCGGCACCCGGGCGGAGGCCTATCTGCGCCAGGCCCTGGCTAAAGCCGGGGTCGACGTGCCGGTGAAAGTGGATCTGGAAATCATGAAGTATGTGGACCAGCGGGGGGAGAAGAAGCTGCGGTTCGATTCCGAACTCGAGTTCAAGGATCCCTACGGCCTGCAGGAAAAGTTCTTCTAAGGCCGAACTGCCGCCCCGCAGCGGCCATTTTTTCCGGGACAGGTGTTTTGTCGGCTGAATCCGATTTATCGGGAGGGGCACTTGTTCGCCTTGAACGCCGGCAGCAAAGAAGCGTCCATAATCGCTTCGTAGCCGTTCAGCGTGGCCACCACGGCGTCCTGGCCGTCGAAAAAAACAAAATCACATCGGATTTTATGCTCCGTCGTATCGGTGACTTCCATCACGGCCCGGACGCCGTTTTGAGGAAACTCGCGGCGATACTGGCGATAGCCGGCGCAGCAGCTCGGCAAGCAGGCCAGCCCCATATTTTTGAAGGACCACACGATGGCCATCTGGAAAGCGGAATCGATGACCAGAGGATCTGCGATCCATCGGCTTCTCAGCGGGTTCGTCATCCATTTGTCCGGGGAGGGGGCGGCCGAAACTTTGGCGATCACAATCCGGGAGGAGTGCGGATAAATTTTACTGATGCCGCGAAGTTCCCGGCCGTGGAAAAGGATATTTTCGTAGATGTCGTCGATATGCCAGTCACCGGCCTGTGATTCATCAAAATCGGATTTTTCGTATTTCGGCGGCGGCGGCAATTCCTCGGAGAGAATGGCCCTGGCCCTTGAATGAATGATTTCGGCGCCTTCATAAATCCCGTCCCGCATTTCGACCGTCACCTCGAAGACGCTTCCCGATCGTTTTGTTTTTCCTGCAAGCAGGCGGACAAGGCGCTTTTCACGGTCCAGACGGATACCCTTGAACAGCCGGATATCGTCCAGGCCGAACAGTTCAAGCCCGGGATTTGCATGGAGCGCGCCATGGCCGAGCCATTCCGTCATCAGCGCAAAAGGAACCACCGGTTTTCCGCCCAGTACGTGAGAGGATAGAATAGGGTGCCGCTGTACGTCGATTTCGCGCTGAAAAGCCAGCGAAAGGTTTTCTTTCTGGTCTGCCGGCGGCCGCGCTTTCTCAACGGGTGTTTCAAGCGGTTTATCGCTGCCTGCCACGTGCGGCAACAGCGTCGCCCCTACGATCACTTCCGGACCGGACGGCACGGTTTCCGTCATTTCGTAAATCATGCACAGCGGACCCTGATCCATGGGGATCAAGGAAACTCCTTTGCGTTCGAATTCACGCTTCAGTGAAGCGGCGACCATCCCGCCGTCCCAGGGCCCCCAGTTGATGGAGACGACGCGGCAGTTCGGCCGGTTCATGGACTCCTGATGGGCGATTTTGTTCAGCACCTCGTTGGCCATGGCGTAATCGGCCTGCCCCCGGTTCCCGAAACGGGCGCTGACCGATGAAAACATCACGATGTATTTGAGCGGATCCTCACGGGTTGCCGCCAGGAGCGCCTGCATTCCGTTGACTTTCGTGTCGAAAACCTTCTCGAATTGTTCCAGGGTCTTGTCCTGGATCAGCCGGTCTTCCAAAACCCCCGCGCCGTGAATGATGCCGGTGACAGGACCCCATGTGGAGCGGATATCGGCGATCAATTTCTCCAGTGCAGACGCCTGACGGATATCGATGCAATGATACCGTACCCTGGCTCCCAGTCGTTCAAATTCGTTTAGGTTTCTTCGAATCTCCCGATCAGCCGTATACCGTTTAAATGCCGCTTCGATTTTGACCGGAGGAACATCGATGCGGGGAAAGTCATTTTTCAAAATGGCCGCTTTGATCTCGGATGGGTCGGACAGACCGGCCAGCCATTCCGGTTCACCGCCGGGCTCGGCCGAGCTTCCAACGAGTATCAGGCTGGGCGTTGCATGCCGGAGCAGTTCCAAAACAGCGGCAGCGGTGATGCCCCTTGCGCCTCCCGTAACGATGAGCACGTCTTTCGATCCAAGATCGAGTCCTGCCGCGGCAGGACGTTGTCGAAAGGGAGACGGCGAAAGACCGGGAACACATCGGAACCCGGGACCGAGTCCGATTTCAACCGATTCCGGAGAGTCCGGGTGCAGCAATTCGTCGACGACGGCCTGGGCGACCGCGTCCATGTCAGACCATGCCGGGGAAATATCAAAAGCCCGACAAGATACGTTCTCCCATTCGATCGCGGCTGTTTTTGCCAATCCGGCAAGACCGCCCTGCATCGGATTGGAAACGCCCCTGCCGTAAAAACCGAATGCCCCGTCGATGGTTGAAATCGTCGCAAAAAGGGCATCTCCGGTTCTGGCCGCCTCCAGCAGATCCGGAGCCGCCGTCTTGGCGGCCACAAAGGCATCCTTGAGAAACACATCGGAAATTTCTCTTTCATCCGGGCAAAGGAGAACCAGGCCGGCAGGCTTCGGCCGGCGGGTATTTTCTTTCAGCGCATTCCAGGATACCACAAGCCCCTTAATTCCGGCGCGGGAAAAGGCTTCGGCGATCGCTCCGGCCAGTCCCCGCTCGTCGCTTGGGATATAAACGGCCCGATCCGGAGAAATGGAGAGCCTCCGGCTTGCACCGCGGGCTTTTTCAATCACCGTGACCACCTGCCGTTCAACGGAAACTCCGGCTGATTCGATCGTCCCGCATGTATCATCAATCGGCGGTTTTTCCGCGGACCTGTCAATCGGCGGGAGTACAGTCGATGCCGGACGGGAAAAATATTCGGCGATTTGCGCGAGCGTCTTGAGGCTGCCCATGCGGTCGGGCGCGACCGGAGGCAGGTCGGGTATTTTTTCTTCGAGCGCAGAGAGAATCTCCACCCGTTTGATGGAATCGATGCCGAGATCCGCCTCGATGTCCATGTCCATCTGGATCGTTTCGACCGGATAACCGGTCAAATCGGCGACCACCTGCAACAGAACACGGCCGATGTCGCTTCTGCCGGATTCGGGCCGGGCAGGGGGAATAGACCGGCAGGCGGAAATCCGTTTTTCTATATCGGGTTGCTGTTCTTTCCTGGCGACAGAGGACGGTTGGAAGTCGCTTAGAAAATATTCGGCGATTTGCGCGAGCGTCTTGAGGCTGCCCATGCGGTCGGGCGCGACCGGAGGCAGGTCGGGTATTTTTTCTTCGAGCGCAGAGAGAATCTCCACCCGTTTGATGGAATCGATGCCGAGATCCGCCTCGATGTCCATGTCCATCTGGATCGTTTCGACCGGATAACCGGTCAAATCGGCGACCACCTGCAACAGGGTTTGTTCCAGGCGGTGCCGTGCCGCCAGGTCAAGCGGTTCGGGTATCTGTTCCTCACTCCGAATACCGTTCCCCGCGTTTGAGTCATCCGCCGCTTTATGGTCTTTTTCGTCTGAATGCAAAAAGCCGGATCTTTCAAGATCCGAAGGCACATTTTCGTATCCAAGAAATTTTTCGGCCAACCGCCGGGCGTTTTCCATCATATCGCGTAACGTCCGCGTGGACTGGGTCTGGGTATCCAAAAATTTTTGATGCGCTTCGGCCGTCTGCCTTTGAAGCACCTGCATCGATCTCAACCCTTCCTGCACCACCCGAAGCGCTTCGGCGACGGCATCTGCCTGACTCTGTTTTTTCTGTTCCATCGAATAACCGCTGTTGCTCATGCTCCTGTCTCGATCGTCTCTGATTGTCTCGTTTTTCTTTGCCATATGGTTGTTTTGACCAGCCGGGGTCTTTTGGGGAACCGCCGACCGGGTGCCGGTGCTCAAGGAATTTTGAGGCCTGTAATTGGCACCGCAAATCGGTATCTGCATCATCTGCTTGCGAGGCTTTTTTTTCGGCGCCTCCCATTTATTCAGGTCGACCGGATATCCAAGAGCTGCGAGGCGGCATATGACCCTGGCCAGATCCGAAATCCCCGGACGGCTGCCGCCGGAGGGATCCATGGAAAGAATATGGCACCCATTTGGAGCCAAAATGGATTTTACAAGGCCGCTCAACACGGATTTCGGTCCGATTTCGACAAAGCAGGAAGCCCCCTGTCGGTAGATATTTTTGATGCCGCCTGTAAAATCTACCGGATGTACAAGCTGTTTTCCAAGCAGAGCTTTTGCCTGCTTCGGATCCGTTGGATAGGCCCTGGCCGTTGTATTCGAAAAAACCGAAATATCCGACGGCGTGAGGAGGATATCACCGAGCAGCTTTTCGAAAGGCGCTTTCGCACCGGAAATGAAGGCACTGTGAAAGGCCGCGGAAACCGGAAGTTTTTTGGATTGAAAGCCCAGTCGCAGGCACTCTTTTTCAAGCCGATCGATATCCGTGGATGCCCCGGACAGCACCCCCTGATCCGGGCTGTTCCGATTTGCCAATACGACATCGGCTCCGGTTTCTTCGATGATCGCCTCCAATCGATGCAGGGGGGCTTTTACGGCCAGCATGGCGCCTGGATCGCCGGTATTGGCCCGGCCGGCAGCAGCCATCAATTCGCCCCGGGACAGCGCCAGCCTGAAAAATGTTTCCTCGTCGATCCATCCGGCGGCACAAAGCGCGGTGAGCTCGCCGAAACTGTGGCCGCAAGTAATATCCGGTCTGATTCCGAAATGCCGGAGCACTTTCATCATGGCCAGACTCACGGCGCCGATAGCCGGCTGCGCATTTTCGGTCTGCCGAAGGATGTCTTGCTGCCCGGCCTTTTCATCAACCGAGTGTGTCGGCGCCGGATAAATCAGATCGCTCAACCGATGGGTTTGGGTATTCAGCAGGTCTGCTTTTTCGATCACTTCAAAGGCTTGTGGAAATATGCAGGCAAGGTCGCAACCCATATGGAGATACTGACTCCCCTGGCCTGGAAAAAGAAAGCAGATCTTTCCAGGCTTTTCCGGTCCACCCAGGAAAATATCCCCGCCAGTGGATGCCGACGGCTGCCGGGTGCTCGATCGGATGGTCTCGACAGCCGACCGGAGCCGCTTGCGGGTGGCTGTTTTCCGATTTTCGAATGGTTCCGATGCGTGGTCCAACACCAGCAGCACTTTCCAGGGGGCCCCATGGGAGAAGGCTGCGCGCGTTTGTGAAATACCGTAAACAAAATCCTGCTCCGACAAAACAGCTTCCACTGCTTTGTCGAAATCGTCCACCCGCTGCGCAAGCTCCACGGGGGTTGCGCCTGAAAAAGCCGCGATTTCGACCGATCCATCCCAGGCGATCGTTTTTTTACCCGATGCATATTCTTCAAGAACCACATGAAAATTGCTGCCGCCGAAGCCAAACGCGCTCACGCCGGCCCGTCTCGGGCTTTTGTTGTTTCGAAACCAAGGCCTGATCTTCGTATTAAGATAAAAAGGGCTCTGTTGAATCTGCAGGCTCGGATCCGCTTCATCCGCCTTGAGCGTGGGCGGCAGAACTTTATGGTGAAGGGCCAAGGCCGCCTTTAGAATTCCAGCGGCACCGGCCGCGGCTTTGGTGTGGCCGATCATCGATTTGACCGATCCCAGGGCGCATCGGTTTTCTGAACCATTTCCGAACACCCGGGTCAACGCCTGAAATTCGACCCTGTCGCCGACTTTGGTTCCCGTGCCGTGGGCCTCGAGAAGTTCCACCGAAAAGGGATCAACACCGGCGGCGGTGTATGCGGATCGCAGGGCTTTTTCCTGGCCCTCGACCCGCGGCGCGTAAATGCTCTGCGATTTGCCGTCGCTGGAAGATCCGATCCCCCGGATCACGGCATATATCCGGTCCCCATCGCGCTCGGCGTCAGTCAGGCGTTTGAGCACCAGCATGCCCGCACCTTCTCCCAGAACCGTTCCATCCGCATCTTTTGAAAAAGGTCTGGCATCGCCGGTTGTGGACAGGGTATGAGTTTTTGCAAAGCACATGTGCATGAAGATATCGTTGAGCGTATCCACGCCCCCCGTCAACACCATATCGCTGCGGTTAGCCGCGAGTTCAAGAATTGAGAGGGTTAAGGCGCTCAGAGAGCTGGCGCATGCCGCATCAACAACACAGTTGGTTCCCCCCAGGTTGAGCCGGTTGCTGATTCTTCCGGCGACCACATTGCCCAAAAGACCGGGAAAAGAATTTTCTTTCCAGTTCACATAGGAAGATCCGATGCGCTCAATGATTTCTTCCGCCTTTTGGGTCGAAATGCCGGACTGTTCGATGGCGCGTCGCCACAGGGGAAAGCCCAGGCGACTGCTGAGGGGGATAACCAGTTCCTGGGTTCCGGTAACCCCCAGAATGACGCTCGTTCGATCCCGATCGAACGAGCGTTCTTCCCCGTATCCGGCATCTTCAAAAGCCATTTTCGCCGCAATGAGGCCGAACAGCTGGGAGGTGTCGGTCGCTTCGAGAGAGGACGGCGGGATACCGAATTCGGTTGGATCAAACGGAATCGGTGAAAGAAAACCGCCCCTCATGCAATACACATGATCCGGTTTTTTCGGATCGACGTCGTAATAGTCCGCAGTCGACCAATGGGTATCCGGAATGTCGGTGATGCCGTCTGTGCCCTGAAAAAGCAGCCGCCAGTAAGCCTTCAACCCGGCGCTTTTAGGAAACAGGCCCGCCATTCCGATGATCGCGACGGGAACGGCATAGGGATTTTTAAAGGTTTCAGTCACTTTTTCATAAATCCTGCTGTAAAATGTTCGACAGATAGGATACAGGCTGCGGAGACAACGCGGTCATGTCCGGAGGCAGAGCGATTCCATGGCTTTTCAACCAGTTGAGTCGCATGACCACGGCAGCCCCGTACAAGATGTTCATGGCAATGCCGACAACGGTTCTGTTTTCGGTTTTTTCCAGAAATGATCCTTTCACCCACTCGTTGAATGCCCCGATAGCCGGGCCGCACCATATCTGATAGTCGATTTTCCTTGAAGGATCTCCACTGTTGGCCCAGCCCGAAGACTGACCGAGATACCACCGGAAGACCAGAGCCATTTTGTGTTTCGGGTCTTTTTCGGCGCGCTCAATCTGTTCTGGATCGCGCCCGGAAAAATAGCGTCTGGTCATGGCCCACACCTCTGCCAGGCGGATACGGAAAAAATCACGCTCGAGAATCTCCTTCTGCGCCTGCGGAAGAGTATCGAGAGAGTCATGGGCACAGTACAGATCGTAGAGTTTCGCAGCCCGCAGGGCAAACATGGTGCCGCGCTTGAGCACCTGAACCTTCACCCCCATTTCAAACATGTCCGCCGCAGGCGCCATGGTCACATCGGCCTGGCCTGCTTCGGCCAGCATCATGCGCACCGCATCGGATGTGCCCGCTTCCATGCAAGCCTGGTTGACGGAGCCGGTCAACACATAGGCGGCGCCCATCGAAAAGGCGGCCGCGGCGGATTCCGGTGTGGCGATGCCTCCGGCAAGACCGACGCACAGGGGCCTTTGATATGAATATTTTTTTTGGCTGTCGGCTCTTACCGCAAGCATGGTGGGAAGCAGAGATATCGCAGGTCTGTTGTCCGTGTGCCCTCCGGAGTCTGCCTCTGCGGTCAGATCTTCCGCCATTGGAATGAATCGTGCAAGGGATGCTTCTTCCCTTGAAATCATGTGCTTTTCAACAAGTTGGGAAAGCAGCCGTTCAGGAGGTGGTGCGAAAAATTTCCTGGCGACTTCGACCCGGGAAACCTTGGCGATCACCTGGTTCGGGCTGATGATGTCCCCGCCGGCAAGCCGATGAAGTCCCTTGACTCGGTAATAAACCAGGGGAAGGGTCATGTCCATGTACGCGGATGCGCTGATCCGTCGAACGCCGTGTTTCAGGTATAGCCCGACGGTCGCCGCTTCCAGTTCCGGTTCGTTCGGCGAATAGATCAGATTAAAGCCGACCGGAAATTTTTTTTGATGGACATGCAGCCGGCTGATGGCGGATTCGATATCCTCCGGAGCAAGTCCTGCGGCGCCGAAAAACCCGACCATACCGGCTTTTCCCGCCGCCTCGACCATCGCGACGGAGGTGATGCCATTGGCCATCGCTCCTACGATGTAGGGATATTTCAGTCCGTGCGCCGTCTTAAATACCGGATCGCCCAAATCTTTGGGGTGAAGGGGAGGTAAAAAGGCGAAAAGGGGATAGCGGCTTGACGCATGCGGCCGGTTTGGGGCAGCGTCGTTGCCTATGGTGACGGCGCCATCCTGAACAACGCCCGGTTCATCCTGGACACCGACGACAATCACCGGATCGGTTATCTGCCTGACCGCGGCTCCGATAGCCCCGTAACCGGTTTTTGGAACCGCATCGGTTTCAATCCACCATCCGGAAAGGGCGGTATGTCCGCAAACGGGATAGCGCATGGTTATCTTTCTGACCGGCATTCCCGGCGAATCCACTCCTGAAAGAGAAAAAGCGACAGGATAACCCGCAGATTATGGATGGGCCTTTAAAAAACCTTCCGGGTCTTGCGCGTTACTTGGTGTCCATCCATAACCCGGCACATTTTATGAGAAACCCTGCCCCTGCGATAAAATCAAAAATACCGACTTTATGGATAGACACTTAACATATGCCCTGCCGGCAGTTGATACTTTAACTGTTTATATTTAATGCATACTGCCCGCTTGTGTCAATATGTGAGTGCTCTCGTGTCATAAAATGAAAAAAATTTAATGCAATGTGTCATGAATAGAACACGGCCAACCTTATTTTTCTATTTAAAATAGCTGGTTAAATAGAAACCTCCGGAGTCATTTAACACGCTATGCGTTATAAATTTTGGGGCTTTCACAAGATACGCCGGATTTTCTGCATGCCATGATTTTTTCGGCAAGTGGCTTCAAGGCGTGAAAATAAAAGGTAACCCGTTTATTTTCTTGGATGAAATTTGTCATGCAGGTGTTTGAGGCGATCTCTGGTCACATGGGTGTAAATCTGGGTGGTAGAAATATCGGCATGACCGAGCATCAACTGAACGGCCCGTAAATCCGCACCCCCCTCGAGCAGATGAGTTGCAAAAGAGTGCCGCAGCGTGTGAGGGGTAATTTTTTTCCAAATACCTGCCCGGATGGCGTACTTGCGGATCAATTTCCAGAAACCCTGGCGTGTCAGAGGTTTTCCTGCTCTGGCGATGAAGAGGTATCGGCTGCTGCACTGCTTCAGAATAAAGGGTCGGGCGGATGTGAGGTAGTTGTCGATTTTTTCTTTTGCATAAAGGCCTATCGGGACAAGGCGTTCTTTTGATCCTTTTCCCATGACACGGACAAATCCGGCGTCAAAATTGACGTCCTGAAGTTTGAGCTGAATCAATTCGGATACCCGCAGACCTGCGGCGTACAGCAGTTCCAGCATCGCCGAATCCCTTGCCCCGGTGCTTTTGAGGATGTCCGGGGCATCGAGGAGTTTCACCACTTCATCTACAGACAGAATATCCGGGATTTTCAGCCCGCTTTTGGGAAGCTCGATTGATCGAACAGGATCCTGGTTGACGATTTTTTCCCGGACAAGGTATCGGTAAAATCCTCTGATGGAAACCAGGTGTCGTGCCCGCGATTTCGCTTGAAGACCTGTTTTCCGCAACTCGATCAGGTGCCTCAACATAAACGGGGTGTCTGTCTGATCGATCCTTTCGATCCCGTTTTCCTTAAGGTGCGCCAGGAACCGGGAAAGATCGGCGGCATAGGCTTGCACGGTGTTGACTGAAAGGCCTTTTTCAATCAGCAGATGGTTTAGATATCGGTCAACCAGGGCATCTAATGATTCCATGAAGGCTTACCTGTCATGCCCGATTTAGGGCTCGATATAAAAAAGGTCGGTTTCGAGACGGTTCAGTATCTCGGGACCGTCGTTTCGGACCACCACCATGTTTTCAATCCGGATCCCGCCCCATCCGGGCAGATAAATACCGGGCTCCACCGTAACCACCATCCCGGGTTCCAGGATGTCGTCTCTGGTCGGACTGAGACGGGGCGATTCATGAACGGCCATTCCCACGCCATGGCCCAGTCCATGCCCGAACTTTCCTTTGTACCCGTTGCTATCGATATGTGTCCGGGCAATTCCGTCGATTTCTTTCCCGCTGACACCCGGCCGAATGGAATCAATGGCCTTGCGCTGGGCGTCAAGGACCACACCATAGACGGTCTCGAAGGTTTTGTCCGGTTTTCCGACGATGAGGGTTCTGGAGATGTCGCTGCAATATCCATTGAGCCTGGCGCCCCAGTCGAAGAGGATCGGCTCTCCTTTTTGGAGGCGTCGGTTTCCCGGAATCGCATGGGGCAGGGCGCTGTTGGGTCCGAACGCCGTGATGATCGGAAAAGACAGCGCATCGGCGCCTGTCTCCCGCATCTCTTTTTCCAACATCCAGGCAGCCTCTTTTTCCGTGATCCCGGGAGTCAGGGCGGCCGTAACCCCATCGAAAACATTTTCCGCAATTTCAAGAGATGCCTTGATCGTCGCGATCTCTTTCTCGTCCTTTAAAACCCGCAGGGTTTCCACCATATTGTGCGTTCCGACAAGTTGGATATGAAGGCCGGCGCCGGCCAACCTGTCGTTAAATTTATCAAACTCTAAGCAGGACAGCCGGGCGCTTTCAAATCCGAGCACCCTCGTATGCAGCATGCCGAGAATTTCCGGAAGTGCAGCCGCCAGCCCCTCGCGACAGCAGTAAACATCGACCATCGGGGCTTCCTGTCCGGCCTGAAGTTCGAACCGCGGATCCGTGGCAAGAAGTATCCTGTCGTCGGTAATGAAAAGGGCGCCCGCGGATTCCTCGAACAGGGTGTCTTCTCCGGAAAACCCGCTTAAATAGCGACGGTTTTCTTCAATCAATACCAGAAAGGTGTCTATTTTTTTTTCAGCCAGATGATGCCGCAAGCGGGTGATCCGATTCTCGAACCGATTTGTATCTGCCAAAATCCCTCCTTACAGCGTAAGCCGCCTGTTCTTTTTGCCATACGCTATCGGCTGTGCATCGATTAACAGCCTCCCGGATGTTAAATCCCTTGAAAACGGCAGAAAATCATGATGAAATAAAAACAGCGAACACGCATGTCCCTTTCTCTTTTACACCCTTTTCGTCCCAATATGAATACAAACCTTACCGTAACCATGAGCAATCGCCTCGAAGAGCTGGTCGACCGGTTGGCCGGGTCTCTTGCCCGTCCGATCAAAAATCCCCTTTCCCCTGAGATCGTCGTGGTGCAGAGCAGGGGGATGGAGCGGTGGGTATCCATGGCGCTTGCCGGCCGGTCGGGAATCTGTTCGAATGTGAAATTCCCTTTTCCCAATGCGTTGATAGAAGATCTGCTCAAGGCGCTTATGCCGGATCTGCCGGAAGGCCCTGCGGTTATAGACCGACCGACCCTTACATTCAAGATCATGAAAATCCTGCCTGCGTTGATCGACGAACCGGATTTTCATCCGCTCAGATCCTATGTTCAGGCAACCGGTCGTCCCCTGAATCTCTATCAACTCTGTGAACGGATTGCCGATACCTTCGACCAGTATGCCGTGTTTCGACCGGAAATGATTTTTTCCTGGGAAGCCGGCGGCGGCGCTCACTGGCAGGCGCGACTCTGGCGAAAACTGCTGGATGACAATGGGCTGGTTCATCATGCCCGCTTGCAGCGGACAATGATTGAAAAAATTCTTCACCTTTCAGCTCATATCAGCAGAGCCGGATCGAACCGCTTTGAAGACAGGCAAACCCGATTGAAGATCGACCGGCTTCCCGAGCGAATCTCGCTTTTCGGCATATCCTACCTGCCGCCTTTTCATTTGCAGGTGTTTGCCGCAATTTCCCGTCTGATACCGGTGCACTTTTTTATTTTAAATCCATGCAGAGAATTCTGGGGGGATATCCTTTCCGAAAGAGAAATGCAACGGATACGAGCGGGCTCCCTTGCCGCAGGCGGATCCGATGCATCTTTTCATCTGGACGGCGGAAACCGGCTTTTGGCTTCCATGGGGTATCTGGGCAAAGATTTTCTTCAGCGCATCGGCGATTTTGAGAGTGATAGCCGGGAAATCTTTATCGATCCGGGTGAGCACACGATGCTTTCCTGCATCCAGTCGGACATTCTCAACCTGAGGGGTTTGGGCGCTGCCGGTTCGGATTCCGCAGGTAAAGAAGAATTCCCCCTGTGGGACGGCTCCGTGCAGATTCACTCCTGCCATAGCCCCATGAGGGAGATCGAGGTGCTCCGCGACAATCTTCTCGCGCTGTTTGAGGCAGACGGCAGCCTTTTACCGATGGATATTGTTGTGATGACGCCCGATATCGACGCGTATGCCCCCTATATCCAGGCGGTATTTGATGTCCAGACCGATGACGCTTCGGTCCGCATTCCTTTCAGTATTGCGGACCGAAGCGGGCGCAGGAACAGCCGGATATTCCATGGATTCCTCTTTCTTCTGGAACTTAGAAACAGCCGCTTTACGGTGTCCGATGTATTGTCCCTGCTTGAGTTCGAGCAGATTCGAGAAAAATTCGATCTGTCCGAACAAGACCGGCAGATCGTGGAAGGATGGATCAGAGAAACGCGGGTGTGCTGGGGGATCGACGCCCGGGCAAAGATGCGGCATGGATTGCCGGGTTCTACGGAAAACACATGGGAGTCCGCTGTCGACCGGCTCCTTCTCGGATATGCCATGGCTGGTGGCAATGACAAATTGTTCTCAGGTATTCTTCCATACGACGATATCGAAGGGTCGGATGCCCGGGTTTTTGGAAAATTTCTCGATTTTTTGGATGCTCTCATCGACACAGCCGACTTGCTGAACGCACCCAAAAACCTGACTGAATGGTGTCTGACGTTGAATCGGACTGTTGACCGGTTTTTCGCCTCGGTCGAAGAAACAGCAGGAGAGATCCACGCCTTGCGGTGTATTCTGGCCGATCTGCAGCGTGTTGGGGAACTGTCCGGATTCGATAGGCCGTTGGAAGCGGACATCGTTTGCTCCTATATTTCCCGCCGCCTGGACCAACCGGCGGCAGGCTCGGGTTTCATGACCGGCGGAGTGACTTTTTGCGCCCTTCTTCCCATGAGAAGCATTCCTTTCAAAGTCGTTTGCCTTGTCGGGATGAACAACGATGCCTTCCCGCGGGAATCGCGGCAGCCGGCATTCAACCTGATCGAAAGATATCCCAAGCCCGGAGACCGATCCAGGCGAAACGACGATAAATATTTGTTTCTCGAAGCGATTCTATCGGCGAGAAACTCGCTCGCCATCAGCTATATCGGACAGGACACCTATGACAACACTTCGATTCCGCCTTCGGTTCTTGTGAGCGAACTTGCCGATTACATACAGGAAAGATTCGGCATCGGGCCGGACCAGCTTATCACCCAACACCGGCTGCAGGCATTTTCCCCGGAATATTTCCAAAAAGACGGCGCCCTTTTCAGCTATGATAAGGAAAACTTTGAGGCGGCAACCCGGCTGTTTGAAGAAAGACAGCCCCCTCCATTTATAAAGGAAAGGCTTTCTCCACCCATAGAAACGGCCGCTGAATGGAGCACCCTGGATCTGGACATGTTCTGTGCGTTTTTTTCCAATCCAGCCAGGTTTCTGCTGCAGCGGCGCCTCGGGATATATCTTGAGCAAAAAGACCGCGTTTTGCCGGAAAGAGAACCATTTAACCTTGATCCTCTGGAACGCTTCATGATCGGTCAGAATCTGCTTAAAAAACGCCTGCAAGAAAGGAACTTGCCGGATTTTTTTCCCGTTCAGCGGGCAGCCGGACGGCTTCCCCACGGAAATGTCGGCGGGGTGCTTTATCAGAAAATGTGTCTGGAAATAGAGACCCTTGTCGATAGAACCGTTGATCTGTCTGTCGGCGATATCCTCCCGGACATAGACGTGGATATTTCGGATCGGAACATCCCTCTGACGGGTCGAATAACCGACATTTTCAAACAGGGCCGGCTTGCCGTCCGATATGGCAGAAAAAGACCGCAGGATCTCCTGAAAGCGTGGCTGGTTCATCTGGCCATGTGCGGAAGCGGACTTTTTCTGCCGACGTTTTTTGTCTGCAACGAAGGGGGATGGCGGTTCGGCGTTGTCCAGGGTGCGACAGCCGTGCTGAAGGATCTTTTTTCCCTCTACCGGACTGGAATTTGCGAACCACTGCACTTTTTTCCGGTTTCTTCATACGAATTCGCGCGGTCCGTTACAGGCAGGTCGAAAACGGCGGTCGAAGCGCTGCCGTCGGCAAAAGCAAAATGGAAAAATGAATTCAGCCGGGGGGAATCGGAGGACCCTTACTATCGCCTTTGTTTCCGGCAAAAAGATCCCCTGGACGATTCTTTCCAGGATCTGGCCTTAAAGGTCTTTTCGCCGCTGTTTGCGGCCTGTGAGAAAATAAAATGAAAGAGTTCAAAGAATACGATCAGTTCGACGGCCTGGGTCTGGCCCGTCTCGTGAAAAACAGGGAGATCAGCCCCGAAGAGCTCTGTGAGGAAGCGATTCGCCGGATCGAGCGGATGAATCCGAAAATCAATGCGGTCGTTACTCCGATGTTCGATTACGCCCGAAATGCGGTTGCCGGTTCGCTTCCTGACGGCCCTTTTACCGGCGTTCCTTTTTTATTGAAAGACCTGCTTACGGAGTTTGCCGGCGTTCCCACGAGCAGAGGAAGCAAGGCGTGCCGGCATGACGCCCCGGGTGTTGACTGCGAAATGGTGCGCCGGTTTAAAAAAGCCGGACTCCTGATTCTCGGCAAGACCAACACCCCGGAATTCGGATTGATGGGAGTTACGGAGCCGGAACTTTTTGGTCCAGCCCGAAATCCATGGAATCTGGATCATACCCCGGGCGGTTCGAGCGGCGGATCAGCGGCGGCCGCGGCGGCCGGGATGGTGCCGATGGCCTCGGGCGGAGACGGAGGCGGTTCGATTCGAATTCCGTCTGCCTGCTGCGGCTTGTTCGGCCTCAAGCCGACCCGCGGGCGAACCCCTACCGGACCCCGGGATGGAGAACGCTGGCAGGGAGCGACGGTGGAGCATGTGATCACAAGGTCTGTCAGGGACAGCGCCGCCGTGCTGGATGCCGTGCAGGGCGCAGACTCCGGAGCGCCTTACGTAATCCAGGCTCCGGAGAAGCCCTACCTGGAGGAGATCGGCCAGGCCCCCCGTGCCCTTCGGATCGCGTTCAATGTCCGTTCCCCTCTCGAAACTCCGGTTCACCCGGAATGTGTCCAGGCTGTTGAAGCAGCCGCCCGGCTGCTTGAAGAGCTGGGGCATCGGGTGGAGGAGGCGGCTCCGAAGCTGGACGGCATTCGGCTGGCACAAAGCTATCTCACCATGTACTTCGGAGAGGTGGCCGCGGATATCGAAGAGCTGGAAGGGGTTCTAAAGCGGAAACTGAAACCCGGCGACCTGGAAACCGTGACCTGGACATTGGGTCTTATGGGACGCACCGTTTCCGCCGGCGCCTTTGTCCGCGCGATAAGGCAGTGGCATAGCGCGGCGCGCGAAATGGGGCGTTTTCATGAACGGTTCGATCTGTATCTTACCCCCACGCTGGCCCATCCTCCGGTTAAAATCGGGGAACTTCAACCAATGCCCCTCGAACGGGCGGCCTTGACCCTGATCAATGCCGCAGGGCTGGGACGGCTTTTGAAAGCGACGGGCATAATGGATAAAATGGCCGTAAAAAGTCTTGAAAAGACCCCGTTTACCCAGCTGGCCAATTTTACGGGTCAGCCCGCCATGTCCGTCCCGCTTCACTGGACACGCGAGGGTCTGCCCTGCGGCGTTCAGTTCATCGCGCCTTTCGGGGATGAAGCCACGCTGCTTCGGCTTGCGGCCCAGCTCGAAGAGGCGCGGCCCTGGTTTCACCGACGCCCGCCCCCAATCGGGTAAAGACACACCGGGACACTTGCCGGGGTTTATGAATGCAGCTTTTTTGCAAGTGCGGCGACCCTTTCACCGAGTTTCACGGCGTTTTTCTCCGCCCCCTTGTCCGGTGATCCCACGCAGGCCACGCCGTAATGCCCGGTGGCGCTCATCGGATCTCCAACGATGACCATGCCGTATATCAGAAGCGCCTGGATGATGGACATCATGGTGGTTTCTTTGCCGCCGGATGGATCCGCCGAGGTGGCGAAGGCCGCGCCGATTTTGTTTTCCATCTTGCTTCGAATCCCCACGAATCCGTCGAAGACCTGCTTGAGTTCCGCGGCCATCAAACCGAAATAAACCGGAGATCCCGCAATGACGCCGCTCGCATTCAAAAAGTCGTCTTTGGTCACCTCTGACGCGCTTTTAAGCACCGCGCCGACGCTCTCGACGGACTCGACGCCGCGGGCGATGGCTTCCGCCAGTTTTCTGGTATTTCCGGTTCTGGAGTGATAAAGGATCAGAATCTGCATGGTCAATCTCCTTTCAACATGATGTTTCAGAATTATCAGTCAATATATCGAAATCAAAAGAAATATTAATCTTTCCTTTTGATGCGCATCCCCCATTTGTATTGATATAGTCTGACCAGACCGGACCATTTTGTCAATTGTTCTTTGCAGAACACTATCGGACCCTGTACGCATCTAATTGGAATACCTCCTTGACATTTGATGGTATTTTCTATAAATTTCAGTCAGATGTCGAGTCTGCTGGATTAAAGGCATGAAAAAATGATAGAAAATTTTAAAAAGGATCTTAAATTGTACTCGAAAAGATGATGGGAGCCGTTCACTACTTGATGGAGGAACTTATCGCCGGTGAAAAAAGCATTCAAATCCCCGAATTTTACAGGGACCATGATGGGGTTCGTGCCGTATCGCGATACGGAAAGAGCACTTCAGGTCATTTTAGACAATTTTCCCGAAGCACCCTGTCTGCCGATCATGACCCGCAGCATCAAGTGGATGCTCGAAGGAATTCCTTGTGTGGTGATCGATCGAGAAAAACGGCAAATTTTTCTGGACCCCTCTCCAGAGCGTGAACATGAATTGCTCGAATTTTATGACCGGTATGAACAGCAGGATCTCGATTACTTCGCCACCACCGAAAATGCGGCGCCGTTTTTTTATGCCATGATGGAAAAGCTCAAAAAAGAAAGGCCTTCGCAGCTCGAATGGGTTGTTTTTCATTCCGCCGGGCCGGTGCTTTTGGGGGATATACTAAAACAGCTCGACGGCAAACCGTCCTATTATCATGACATGCTGAAAGATGTCTTGATTAAAGGCGTGAACATGAAGACCAGATGGCTTGAGCAGAAAATAAAAGCCGAGATATCGGATGTGGAAGTCGTTGCGGATCTACCGGAAACGACGCTGGTAAGCTTTACGTCGGCCGGCGGCACCGGAACCCGGGAAGACATTATCCGCGCAATCAACCAGGGCTTCTCGGGGTTAACGTGTCTCACCTGGATCCACTGCTGTGCAAACATAGACTGGTCGCTTTTAACCGGCACAACCACGGACGTCATCAACTTCGATGCCTATCAGCACGCAGACAAGGTGGTGCTGTATGCCGGAGAATTCAAGCGTTTTTTGGAAAGAGGCGGGATGATCGGCTGGGGCATCGTGCCGGTGACGGAAGAATTTCTTCTAAAGGAAAGCGTATCGAGTCTTGTAGAAAAGCTGCAGGAGTGCATCGATCTTTTCGTGCAGGCCGGCATTGACGAAAATTTGCTGGTCTCCGCTTCATGGGTGCTGCCATGCTGTGACGCGATTCTGCTGACCCCGGATCAGACGGACCAGGCCTTTCAAATGACCCGCGAAATCTCTCGAACGATGAAGATGAAATACGGAATGGGTTCGTAGAAATGTGCGGCGCAAAGGCGCAGCGCTCCGGCGGACTTAAACCTTGCCGCAATTGCCGGTTCATCTGGCTACAAGGGACGCTGCGGGCCATATGGGGAGATATCTGGGGCGATAACTTTCTATGGCGATCAGATGCACCATAGATTATAAAAAAGGGGGGACTGTTTTAATGAGATCACATGTTAGGATCAAAAGCTTATGCATCATGTTGAAGATTATTTTTTTGTCTTTGACGGTTGTTATGGTTGCCGCTCCGTCTCAGGTCTTTGCGGCCACGGCCGAAGAGATTGATATCCGGGTCGGCGCAACTCTCCAGAAATTTTATAATGACGTCAGCGGAGCAAAAACGTTGGCCAATAGTGCAAAGGGGATACTGGTATTTCCATCCGTCATCAAGGCGGGGTTTGGAATAGGAGGTGAATACGGCGAAGGGGCTTTGCGCATGGGAGGTAAAACAGTCGATTATTATTCTACGGCTGCGGCTTCCATCGGGTTCCAGCTGGGGGCTCAATCCAAGGCGGTCATTTTGATGTTTATGACGAAAGAAGCGCTGACTAATTTCAGAAACAGCGATGGATGGGAGGTCGGTGTCGATGGGTCCGTTGTCCTGATCGAGCTGGGCGCCGGTGGCTCGATAGATACCACCAATATCAAGGACCCGATTATCGGTTTTGTTTTCGGCCAAAAAGGTCTCATGTACAACCTGACGCTTGAAGGATCGAAAATGACCAGGATAAAAAAGTAAATCCGCGCATTTCATATGCACCAGAGGCGGGCAGGGGGTTAACCGAAATAATGATTCATCTATGGCTGCCGAATATTCCTGGATGGCGTCTAATGTTTTCGAGAGCTTCAACTTCTGAATCTCCCTGTGACCCGCATCCCGGAAGACCGGGGCACAAAACACGGTAGCCCGCATCGGTCTTTTTCAAAACAGCTTTGTATTTCATTGCGATCCCCGAGAAATCAACAGGATAATCTGAATTTATATCCTAAAAGTATTGCTGAGCGAGTGGGTGAAAAATTCGATGTTTAAAACGCTCTCATCCAGGAGGCGGCGATTATGCAAAAAATCAAGAAAATGAAACCGGCTTGATATCCTGCGGAAACCGTCCGATTTATAAAAACATGATACATTGAACTTGCGATAATTCCAGAAAGAAAGCCAAATAGATGCGCCATCAAATCAGAATGTTCCCCTGAACCGAGGACTCCCAGAAGCGCCAAGCCCCCGCATAAAGGTAAAAAGGCCTTTAGTCGTTGTCCCGGCGCGCAGAACTTTTTAACAAACTGATAGGCGCTCAGAATGCCGATTGCACCAAATATTGAGGTGGAAGCTCCGACCGAAATATGACCTTCCATGCGCAGCAAGGCATTTATCAGATTTCCTGCGATTCCGGTGACAAGAATCATAAACCAGCCGACTCCCAGCCCCATAATCGAGCAAACGGATGTACCAAATATGGATATCCCGACCATATTGCCCAGGATGTGCGGAGCATCCGCATGGAGCATGAGAGACGTGATGCTTCTGTATAATTCTCCGTTCATGATGTGAAATGCGGATGATCCATATACCTTGATAAAAAACTCGCTTTTATTCTCGATTGCTACAATTGTATGAAATAAAAGCAATATCATCGATACCCATATTCCCGTTAACGTCCTTTTGTATTCGCCGGAATAACGGGGCTCAATTCTGTTTGTCCGGCTCTGGTTCTCATCAATATATTTTCCGATTGCATTCAAGGCTGTTTCATCATCTGCATCTTTGACCAATATATCCCATCCATCCTTATCCCTTCTCAGTTTATGAGAAATGCCGGCAGTTGACAGGACCAGGCTATAGGTGTCCGCCTCGTCTTCTGAGAGTTTTTTTGATATGATGGACATATTCGGCAGTATGGACACGGAAAGACTTTAGGATCAGAAAGTTCAGAAAGTTATTGGATTATTTACGGATGTCCCCATTAATCCCCGCGGTCTCCCATTCGGGTTTTGCCGCAAACCGGGTCGCCGCTTGAAAGCAATCATCCGGATGTGACGCCACCCGGGAAACCACATCCGGGTCCAGGCGCCCCCGGCCTGCGGATTCCTGGAGAAATGCAATAATCTGTTCCGGCAGCAGGGCCTTCCGGTACGGCCGGTTCTGGGCAAGCGCCTGAAACACGTCGGCCACCGCGATCATGCGGGACTGAAGGCAAAGATCCGCCGCCGTCCGGTGAAAGGGATATCCCTGTCCGTTTAATGTTTCATGATGATTGCCCGCCCACAGGGCGATATTCTCCATGCCGTTGATCCGCTTTAAAATCATATAACTTTCAAAACTGTGATGACGCATAAGGGATAGGTCCGCCGCATTCAGAGAAGCCTTTTTTTCAAGAATTTCATCCGGAACTTTGAGCTTGCCCAGATCATGCAGCAACCCGGCGATTTCAATCCGCACGCAGATATCCGCCGGCAATCCCATTTCTTCAGCCAGATATCTCAAAAGCAGGGCCACACCCGTCGAATGCCGGAAAGTAAAGGGACTCTTTGCGTCCACGACCCGGGCGAATATATCCGCCAGCTGTCTTAACTCCGCCGGGGAAGGACGAACCATATTCCGCTCTTTCTCCCGGTCCTCGAGAAAATTAAGCAGGTGGAGAGGTTCCAGGGTGATCCAGAATGCTTCGCAATCCGACACCGTCATAAAGGCATCCACGAGTTCCGGATCAAAAAACGTGTCCCTGAAATGATTTATCCGGTCGCGAATCCCATCTTTTGCCTGAAGCAGATCCCCGGTCAATCGGGGAGCCGCGAGAGAATCCACCCGATCCGCAAGAAACACGAGATTGGCAAACCGCCGGGGCTCTTCCGGCAGATCCAGATGCTTCAACTCCTGCCAGTGAGTATGGTGATAATAGACGGGCACCGCCATGTCCGATGTGAGCGGGCATCTTCCCAGAAGTTCGGCGCCGATGTTGCAATGGGTCTGGGCCCCGGCCCAGTCCATTTCATCGATCAGATTTTTATGCACCCGGGTGGACGAAACGCCACAGTCATGCACCAGTCCGATATGAAACAGTTTTTTCATGTTTTCGGAATCAAGGCCCATTGCCCTGGCGCACTCCCATGCCATATAGCCCACACGTTTTCCATGCTGGACGTCATCGATACCCACCAGATCCAGCGTGTCTGAAAGCGCAAATACCATCTGACCCAAATCGATCTGCATAGTCCCTCACCTGTCGGAATTCCATCGTATAATACACGATGGACATCACAAAAAAAAGTCAAACCGTTGTTCCACGCATCCATTGTAAGCCGGAAATATGGGACATGGCGGTCCCCATGAATAGGAGGCATGCCTGACGACGCCGGATAGCCCGGCCGGGAAGTGTGGAAGGGGCGGAATCAGAAAGGGTGGGGATATTGGGTCCGTTGGGTGGTTTCCTTAACGCGCATGAGGAAAAGCAAATAATTTGCAACGGCTCGGGCGGCCGTATAATTCTGGCCTCCGATATTACATCGGTCCCCAATGGCAGCCCTTTCTGAATACCGAACAAGTCTTGAAAAGCTTTCATTAACGGCCAACCGCATATTTTGTGTTTGCGATTATTACAAAAATTGAATAATATCATATCCATCAAAAATACACTTGCCCAATAAGCTGGAATATCGATTTCAATCTGCACTGATTTTTTACATGACCCGGGTTCAGATAATGGCAAGCAGTCCTCGGTTGTGATATTCTTAATAATAGCGATAAGGGCTTCAGGCAAGGGGCGGAAATCCTGGCTCAAGTTTCATCAGATAACAAACCAGCTAAAATTACCTTGTGAGAAACCGATGCGAATATACATAGGATTAATTGTTGTTACACTGTTTGGCTTTCTATGGGGATGCCAGAACATCCAGGTCAGCCAGGATTATGACCTCTCGAAGGATTTTTCATCGTTAAAGACCTATGAATGGCAGACGAAAACCCAACCAGAAACAGGGGATATAAGAGTGGATAATCCGCTTCTCGATGCTCGGATTCGTTTGGCGATAAATGATTCCCTCTCTAAAAAGGGTTATCAAAGAATTACCCGGGGAAAGCCCGATTTTTATGTCTCATATACCTATCAAATTCACAGCAAAATCGGATCAGACGATGTAGGAGTTGGAGTGGGTTTCGGATGGGGTAGTCGCGGCCGCATAGGGGGGATCGGTGTAGACACCGGCAGGTATATCGGGGAATATGATGAAGGGATGTTGGTGATTGACCTGAATGATGCATCTAAAGGCGGTTTGCTGTGGCGTGGGACTGGCACCGCACGTGTAGATCAACACTCCGAACCCGAGGAGATTACAAAGAGGGTTAATGAAGGGGTCGAAAAAATACTCTCTCAGTTTCCGCCTCTGCCCAAGGGATCATCATCTCTATAAATGTTTGTGCCAACTGTTCGCAAAATTGAAATGTCTTTCCAACATATCGGATCTATTCCCAATAAATTTCATTTAAACGCACTATTGATTGAAATGTCTCGTGTTCGAAACAAAGAAGATTTTTAAAAGTATTCCCTAAATTTAAAGCCGGAAAGGGCTCAAAAGAATAAAATTTAGAGATGGTTTTAACAAGGAGGAAATCATGGCATCAGTCACAGATCGGATGATACGAGCAGCAAAACTGGATGTAAACCTCTATGAAGAGGTCGAAGCGGATAAAGACGCCATGGGGCAAGCCATGGCGGTTGTTGTTCTTTCCAGTGTTGCTGCAGGAATCGGGACTATCGGCACGACAGGGATAAAGGGACTTGTTCTCGGAACCATAGTTGCCCTGGCGGGATGGTTTATCTGGACGTCTCTGACATACTATATTGGAACCAAGCTGCTACCTGAACCACAAACAGAAGCAAACTATGGGGAGCTGCTTCGCACCATCGGATTCTCCAGTTCTCCTGGAGTGTTACGTTTTTTGGGAATCATCCCCATGCTGGGGAATATCCTTAATTTCATTTGCGGCGTCTGGATGTTGGTAGCGATGGTCATTGCCGTCAGGCAAGCGCTTGACTATAAAAGTACCTGGCGCGCTGTTGGAGTCTGCCTTATCGGCTGGATTGTTCAGATCGTTATTTTCGCTGTATTTTTATGGTTAGCAGGTGGATTCAGAGCTTCACAGGGATAATTCATACCTATCACAGGTTTTTCAACCAGCCGGTATCCTGAAGGGTTGAATCGATATCTCAACATTTCAAGTAACCGGTAGAGATATTTGCCCTAACATCATTTGAATCCGGCAAAATTCCGATAAAGCATTCCTTTCATCCAGCCATCACCCTTTTCACAAGGGATCTTTGTTGCACTGGGACCGGCCCGGCTCTACCGGACAATCCATCTCCTTATCAGGAATCAATATTAATTATCAACAGGTTATAACCAAATCCCCGCTGGAAAATTCTTGACAATTCAATCCGTACAATCCGCGTGCTATATACAACAATATTGGTGTTGACTTCCTATGGAATTTACCATAGAATTTTATGTAACGAAAACCGGAAGATGCCCGGTCCAGGAGTTTCTTGACGATCTAAAGGGTTCTAATCCCAATGATTTTGTTTTCGTTATGGCCGGGCTTTCAAAGCTCCGAAGCAGAAAATATCACAGACCACCCCTTTCGAAACCGTTAGGAGATGACCTTTTCGAGTTGCGGCATGTGGGGAAGCTGAACACTCGTGTGATCTATTTCTTTATGAAGAAAAGGCAAATCATTCTCGTCCACGGTATCCGTAAAAAAACAAAAGCGCTTCCTGCACGTGAAAGGCAGGTCGCCCTGGAAAGAAAACGAGACTGGCTTGAGAGAGTTTCCCATGAAAAGACGGACAAATTTTGATCGATATTTAGAAGATCATTTAAAAGATGCCGACTTTACGGCACGCTTCAACAAGGCCGGTGAAGCCTGGGATGTGGCCATGCAGATTGTGGCTCTTCGAAAAGCGTCGGGACTGTCTCAGAAAGAACTGGCTATGCGGATCGGGACCTCCCAGCAACAAATCAGCCGCCTTGAATCGCCTGGATATGAAGGCCATTCTCTCAGCATGCTGCGCCGGGTTGCTGAAGCCCTTGGTGCGACGGTTTGGGTGAAGATCGAGAAAAAAAAGCGGCCTGATATCCACGCTGTTGCTGAGAAAGCGGCAAGGTACAAGACTGACACAGAGAACGCAGAGTAAAGCCCGGCCTTTATTTGCCGGGAGATGCCGGCAAATAAAAAGACACTGTCCCAAAACGTAACCCTTTCCAGCGGCATCGACATTAAATCTGAAAAAATTACTTTTTTTCTTGCTTTTGTCCCCATATGACAAAAGCACATGGTATCCTTTCCACACAATATTCCCGTCAAGCGATGAAAACCGCTTAAGAAATAGAAAAAACCCAAAGGGCGCAATCGGATTCACCGCCGGGGAGCGCCGGGACAAATATGGAAAAGGGGAGGGTAGTCGGGTTCCATAGCGGGCTGGTTTGAAGTTCTGTATTCAACTTAGGAAACTACGTTTCCGAAATCACAGAAGCTTTTTAAACTCCTCTGCACTGAGACCGGCATCTTTTACAATTCCGCCCATTGTGTATGCGTTTATGGGATTTTTTCGCGGGATGGTGAGAAACCGGGTTCCGTCAGACATAACGATATGCTTTTTGCCTTGTCTTATGACAAGAAAATCGACTTTTTGGAGGGCACGAACCGCCTGAAGGTGATTTATTCCAGGAATCTTCGGCATGGTTACACGGCGACTTCAACTTCTCTTACATCGGCCTGCCTCAATGATTCATCTATGGCTGCTAAATATTCCTGGATGGCGTCTTTTATGTTTTCGAGGGCTTCAGATTCTGAATCGCCCTGCGACCAGCACCCCGGAAGACCGGGGCATGAAACGCTGTAACCTTCGTCGGTCTTTTTCAAAACAATTTTGTATTTCATCGGGCATCACCAAAAATTTAAAAGGATAATCTACGTGAAATCATAATGCTCTTCTAAATTATTTTCAAGTAAAATGGCGCGATAGTCGCACATCGCCATATCAAGAAAAGAGGCGAACCATTATGGATACCCGTTCCCAGATTTTTTGAGCAACTTGACGGGATTATCCGGTCTGTTGAAAAGAAGATTGTCGCCATGCAGGGCGGGACTAACACGGTTCGAACCGAAAAGTCTTGACAATTCAATCCGTTCCGGATTAATGCCTTTTTGGCATAGTCTTGAAATAAGCAGGATGTTAGTCGCAGGGGTTCGGAGGGCGAGGAGAAGCGCTTTAAAATCCTGTCCAAAACCCCGCCTCATCTTTTTGAGTTGCGGGCTCATTTTCGTCCGGCGCCATCCTCCTTGAATCCAAAACCGATCCTTCCCTTCCGTGCCCTCTACAAAAATCTAACCCTTTCCAGCGGCATCGAAATTAACCTTAAAAAATATCGATTTTTCCCGGTGCTTTTGTCCCCATATGACAAAAGCACATGGTATCCTTTCCATGCAGGCCGTTGAAAACTGCTTAAAAAATAGAAAAAACCCGAAAGGCGGATCGGATTTGCCGCCGGTTAGCGCCGGTTCGAATACGGGAGAGGGGCATTGGGGATTTCATAACAGGATGGTTAAAATTCTTTATTCAATGTAGGAAACCACGCCTCTAAAATTCCGGTTATTTACTCGATAAGGATTTTATCCCATGGATGCGACCGTACCGGAGGAACGAATTGCCGGCAAAATATATCTCATTCGCGGTATTAAGGTCATGCTGGATAGAGACTTGGCCGAGCTCTATAGAGTTGAGACAAAGGCATTAAAACAGGCGGTAAGGAGAAATATCGATCGATTTCCAGATGATTTTATGTTTGAGTTCACCCGAGAGGAGTTTTGCAATTGGAGGTCACAATTTGTTACCTCCAAAAGCGATCGAATGGGCTTACGACATAAACCAATGGCCTTTACCGAGCAGGGTGTCGCTATGCTTTCGAGTGTTCTCAACAGCAAACGGGCCATTCAGGTCAATATCCAGATCATGCGGGCATTTACAAGGCTCCGGCAAATGCTCTCCACACATGAGGAGCTTAAGAAAAAAATCGAAAACATGGAGAAAAAATACGACGAGAATTTCAGAGTTGTTTTTGAGGCCATCAAGCAGCTTCTTGAGACGGAAGCAAGACCCAAAAGACGTATCGGATTTACTGTCGGAGAGCGACGGGCCAGATACGGAAAAGTGGCGAAAAAGGATTAAAGCCGGTCAACGGTCATTTATCAATATATCAATACCCGTCCCAAATTTTTCCCATTCATTTAAACCCGGTAAGAGCCGGGATGGTTTCCGATCTTCTTTCACTGAATGCATATGCCTATTCCGGTCACAGCGCTCTTATGGGAAAAGCAAAGCGCAAATGGCACAAATGGCTAGATGCCGGCTATGTTTTAGCCTTTCTTGGGAAAAACATCCGGGAAGCAAAAAGACGCTATTTTTCTTTTGTTTCGGTTTACGAGTTAAAGATCTCGATAACGGAGCTGGCAAAGATATTTGACCAGAGCCCCTCAACAATCAGCTACGCAGTTGAAAGAGGGAAAATAATAGCACAAAAGAACAATTACCGCTTAATACTTCAATAACTGAATAATTGAAAGACGTCCCCAAACATGTGCGGAGGCAATATGGAAGAGCTGAAGGCAATTCTTTGAGATAAGTCTGCATGCCGATCCCGAACACGAGGCGCTTTGACTGGGATAGGGCCAATGCCGGATTGGATCTCTCGTTCGGGCAGATACCCGTTGCGGACCATCCGCTTGCGGCCGGCTTCATCCTTTAGGTCAGCGCACTGGCTGAGAAAAAACTCTATCTCGGCTTCCAATGCCTGACTTAACAATTTACGTGCTCCTTGGCGTAAAATATCGGTGATCGGATCATCGACAAAGGACTCTGGTTTTTTCTGATCGGTTACGCTAATGTTGTTCATGGGTGGTGTATCCTTTCCTTTCTAAGGTGTCCGATTGACGGCCTGGAAACTATCAATCGGTGGATACACCGCCTCTTCCTCTAAACACAACTTTTAATCATAACTCAGATCCTAATGATATGAAACAAGATACACACAAACCCAGCGGGATTGCAACCTGGTCTGAAGATGATAGACCGAGGGAAAAGCTGTTTCGTTTAGGTGCTAAACACCTCTCAGATTCTGAGCTGCTTGCAGTGATTCTCAGAATCGGCGTTGAAGGAAAAAGCGCCGTGGACTTGGGGCAGGAGATTAAAGGTCGTTTTAAGACATGGCGAAATATGGCCGACGTGGACATCGCTGAATGGAAGCAAATCAAAGGATTAGGAATCACAAAAATCTCGCAGATACTGGCGGCAATAGAAATCGGACACCGGATTCAATCCGAGAAATCAAGAGAAGATGTATTGGTCAAGGATGCCAAACAATTGGCAGAAATCTTCTTCCCGCGACTACGGGATGCAAAAAAAGAATCCTTTTGGGTTGTTCTGCTCGACGGAAAGAATAATATCAAGGATGAAATTGAATTAGCCAAGGGAACCGTCAACGAAGTGAGTACCTACGTTCGTGAGGTTTTGATGACGGTCTTGCGGGGTTCGGCGGCAAGTTTCGCCATTATCCATAACCATCCTTCCGGGAATCCTGAACCGAGCGCTCCTGACATTCAATTGACACGCGAACTGGTATGCGCTGGGAAAGCCCTGAAGGTCAAAGTGCAGGACCATTTGATTATTGGCAATGACCGTTATTATAGCTTTGCAGAACACGGCCAAATCAGGGACCTTGAAAAGCAATGGGAGAATTATGTCCACACGAAATCTGATGGAGGCTGACATGGCGGGAAATCAGAACCCATATGTAACAAAATTCCTGACGATTTACAGCCAAAGCGAATTAAGCACTGCTGGTACGCGTGGCTACGACCCTCAAACCTATGTCGATACCAAGCTGGACCTAAAACTGACCCCTCGCATCTACTCCACAGAGACACGATTGGTCGTACTGACAGGCAATGCCGGTGATGGGAAAACAGCCTATATTCAGCGCCTGGAGTCCTTGGCCAAGGATCAAGGAGCGGCATTTTCCGCCCACACTGATAACGGCTGCACCTATACGCTGAACGGGATCGAATATCAGACGCTATATGACGGAAGCCAGGATTTCGAGGGAGCCAAGAACGACCAGATACTAAAAGAATTCTTCTCTGACTTGGAGGGAACTGCTGAACCACAGGGCGCTTTTACAAAAATTATCGCCATCAATGAGGGGAAGCTACGAGATTTTATTCTTTATAAGAAGGAATATACCTGGCTGGGGAAGCAAGTGCACCATTACTTCAATTGGGATAGTTTTACCCCTCATAACTCCTTGGTTTTCGTCAACTTAAACCTCAGATCTGTGGTAAGTGACAATGAAAATGAGCCTTCCATCTTTGATCTAATTCTCGATAGATTTTTAGATAAAGATGGTTCCGTAGGATTTTGGAACGCCTGTTCTCCTGAAAACTGCCATTACGCCGGTCACTGTTATATTCGATACAATCTTGAGACGCTTCGTCATACGGATTTGGGACCAATTGTCAGACATCGATTGAAACAACTTTTCTATTCCGTCCTATTCAAGAAAATAAGGCACATCACTGTTCGCGATATTCGTTCCTTTCTGTCGTATATTCTCATCAACAAATACTCATGCTCTCAAATACAGTCTGCCCTTGATAGCGGCTTATCCGTTATGGATCGTTTCTATTACAACGCCGTATTTCCAGATGACGAAAAAGACCGCCTTGCACAAACGATGTGTGATCTGGATGTCTCTCTTACGTCAAACCCCAAATTAGATAACTTCATTCATTTTCACGGCCCGGATGATGAGTTATGCATCAGACTTCTGGTACCTGGGCAGGAGGAAAAACAGGATCAGCCTTATCTTAAGCAGCTCTTTGCAAACCTGCCCCAAGGAACGGATGATAATGACCCTATCCGCCGTGACAACGCCCACCGCTACCATCGGTCGCTAAGGCGAAAGCTTTTTTTTGAGAGTGCAGAAGAGCAGATGAAAGCGGCAGGATTCCCTATATGGAAAGATTTTCTTCCCTATAAAAAATATGATCGTTTTTATCAGGTGGTTCATGCAAGAGAAGATCAACATTTTGAATTAAGAAACAACTTGACTCTTGCAATCAGCAAGTCAGAACGTATTTACAATGAAATTATCGGCAGCGAAAATCTGTGCCTCCGCTCTACATCAACAACGAAAGCCAATACCAAAGGCTTTTATAGCTTTGCCGCTTCGGACTTCAAGGTGATCGTGAAAGACATCGGTTTTCAAGAAGAGTTTTTGGAATATACGCCGAACGCTTTGTATTATCGGTACGTCGGTGCCGGCGCTAATCCAAAGAACCCTCTTGAACTCGAAATACCGATTGACCTTTTTGAAGTCCTTTGCCGAATCAGGGAAGGTTACATTCCCGCAGCCAGCGAGGTGCGGACCTTCTTCCTAAATCTCGAAATGTTCAAACGAAGGATTGCTTCAAAACGGCCCGATAAAATTTTTCTTACCGATGATGATTCAACCTTGTTTGAAATTCGGAAAGATCCTGTAAATAATCTGATCATGACCAAGGTAGGTGGATGATGGGAATTAACAAACAACATAAGGCCTTTCGTCTTGATAAAATCATGCCTATTGATGCAAACAACATCATTTTGGAGCAGGCGTTTGCCCGTTTTCTGGTGTTGATGCGTACCAAAGGTGTCCCTATTACCTCCACAACGAAGGTGACACTTTACCCTACAAGCCTCGTAAAACTGATCGCAGATGATCCGACCCACTTTCAGGGTATGACAACAGACACCCACAGGAAGCAACTGCTTGAAGACTGGTTGGCCAACGAGTTTGCCACCACCATCAAGGTCGGACGCAGCGGCGACGGCGAGGGGCGTATTGCCAACATGAAGCCGATTCACATGTCAACCATTAAACTGCTCGATCCCCGCATCCGAAGTCAGGACAGGGATCTTAGTAAATTTCTCTATAATGTCTTTCAAGAAAGTGACCTGATCATGGGGAATGAAAGTCTTCTCCTACCCTATTTGACGATCGGCACCGCGGACTTTGGTGATCATGACAGTAAGATCGATGAGAGTAAAGCAGCGGAACTCGACATCGAAACGTTGTTTTTGCTACGCCTTCTAAACGATTTCAAAGTCGATAAGGTTGATAAAAAGAAGAAAATTGCGCCTCATGGTTTTATCTGTCCAGGCCAACGGCAACTGATGATCAATGATACAGCCCGCCTTCTCGTTTATAAAGATTCCATGCCAAGGCGGGAACTTATCGACTATCTGATTATGCTTTTTGCCTTCCATGCTGCCCTTTATTGCCTGAAAAGTTTTCGCTTGATCAATCATTTGGCGGATACAGGTCAATACCGGTGCCGCCATTGCCGGGGCATCAATATGGCCAACCTTGATCGTCTCTCTGAATGCGAGTTTCAGCCCAATATTTTCGTCGATCTGACAAACGGCCAAGACAAAGAATGCGATCGCATGGCCAAGGACAAAGTGGCTAACCATCATGCGGTAATGTATCGCTATTTTTCTTCTCATTACAAATTGAAGAAGGTCGATGAATTCGCATCCACATTCCCTGGTTACACAGGTTCATTGGAAGATTTGGTTAAATTCTTTTCGCATAAGGATTTAGACGCCTTTTTCAGAATGAGATTATCGGAAATCATCTCTGTGGAAGAAAATGAGGAATTAGATCCAGAAATTAAGGCGATACGTGATTTGAACATGTCGCCTCTTGAGACCTTTGTCGAGATTGTGACGCAAAAGACCTTTGACACGCGATCGAGAAATCACAAATCGCTCCTTGCTTCTCTTTGCGGGATGGGAAAGGAGAGCGGTTTTTTGATGGGCGGCCGGGGGAGAAAAAGAAAGTATGTCTTGGGCAATCAGCTCCTGGAACTTTTAGTCCAGCTATCCGTCGTCGGCCATAACCAAAAACGGGGCTTTTTTACCCAGCCGATTGTCATCACCGATTTCGTGGAATGGTTAAGAAAACGATATGGGTTGTTGATTGATTGCAACAGAGGCGCGGAAGACACCCCCGAAGGGGCAAAGGCATTGGAGAACAATTTCAACGCCCTAAAAATCCGTTTGCGCCAATTGGGATTCTATACCGATCTATCGGACGCGTCCAATTCGCAGGTAATCCGTCCACGATTTACGATTTAACCTCAAGGAGGAGATGCGTGACCAAGAGCCCAAAAGAACAGCCGGAAATCAGCGACGGAAAAATCGTTGATTTCATAGACGGCAAAATAAGGAAAGACAACGAAATAGAGCAGATCCGGCAAAACTTTGAACGGACGCTGATCGAGGAATACAATTACCTTCCCGAGGATATTTCAGTCGATTTTAAGATCAAGGTCATGGATGGGTCAAAAAGAGTTACGAAGACCATCCCTCTGATCATCCTTTACGAAAAGAAATCTTCTTCCAAGCCAACTCAGGATGATGTGTATATCCTGATTATGGTCGCAAAACCGAAAATCCAGCCCACTGACCTTTCCGGTGGTACAGAGGATCTGGAAAAGCTCCTTGCCGCTTGCGTCAACGCCGCCTTTGCGTGCTGGACCAACGGGATTGAGACCCTCTATTTTCAGAAGAAAAAAACAAAGTTTGACGTTGATATTTACCCCGTTAATGATTTTCCACGAAAAGGAGAGGATGATGCCTCGATTTTCACAACGGACCGATCCCGACTGAGAAGTGCGACCGGCAACAACTTGCTATATGCATTTAAACGCTGCCATGACTTCATACACGCCAACCAAGGGGGATCCAAGGAACAGATCTTCTGGGAATTTCTCAAGGTTTTATTTGCGAAGATTCAAGATGAGGAACAGAGCGGACGGCCACAATTTGCCATCCGCACCCTTGATGAACGAAATACGCCGACCGGTCACCAACTTGTTAAAGAGCGGATTGACACCCTTTTCAAATCCGTCAAAAAGAAATCGGGATTCCAAGGATTGTTCGACGACCAGGCCGCAGACATCCGTTTTCAACCCGATGTCCTGACCTTTATTGTGGCGCAATTGGAAAAATATGATTTTCTCCATTCCTCAGTGGACGTCAAAGGTATGGCCTATGAAACCATTGTCGGACCGACCCTGGAAGGAACGCGCGGCGAGTTCTTCACACCCCGCAACCTCGTAAAAATGGCCGTCAAAATGCTCGACCCAAAACCGGGCGATCGCATCCTTGACCCTGCTTGCGGTACAGGGGGCTTCATTGTCGTTTCCTTTAACTACATCGCCGAAAAACTCCGCCTGGCGGCAAAAAAACAATGGCGAAACCCCGATAAGCCGACAGAAGATGAAGAACGGGCGCTAAATGGACAAATTCATCAGGCGGGCAAGAAGGTCTTTGGCATTGATTTCAACGCCAACCTTGCCAAGACAGCCCAGATGAACATGGTCATGAACAACGATGGACGCGGCGGCATCTATTCAGTCAATTCTCTCTGGAAACCTTCCGCCTGGCCGAAAGAAGTAGCTGTAGAAATCACGCTATCAAGTTTCGACATTGTCCTTACCAATCCGCCGTTCGGCACAAAGATCAAGGTCGAAGGCAGCGAAATTTTGGGGCAATATGATTTGGCCCATGCCTGGAGCAAGGAAGGAGACCGCTGGGTCATGCAGGGGACCCTCAAGACAGGCGTGCCCCCGGAAATCTTGTTCATCGAACGATGTTTCCAATTCTTGAAGCCTGGAACCGGAAAAATGGCTATCGTACTTCCCGATGGCATTCTAGGAAATCCGGAACTGGAGTATGTCCGCTATTGGATCATGGCAAATTGTCAGGTTCTGGCCAGCGTAGATCTCCCCGTGGAAATGTTCTTGCCCCGGACGGGAACCCAGACCAGTGTCCTTTTCCTTCGCCGGAAATCTGATCAGGAAAAATTAGCGGAAAGCCTCTCCGGTAAACCACCTGAATATTCAATTTTTATGGCCATCGCAAAATCCGTCGGGAAAGACCGCAGAGGAAATACGATTTACAAAAGACATAAGGAAGGAAGAGAAATCATTCGACGAGACTTATATAAGAAATATGCCCATTCGACCGTCCTGGATTTTGCCCCAATCGTAGAACCGACTGGGCGCATTGTGAATGATGACCTGCCTGAGATTGCCAGGTTGTATTTGGAAAGGTTTAGGGACAAAGGATGACTGATTACGTAACGACTCAGGAAATGTTGAGTAGCTTATTTGTGCCACAGGTAGCGGAGACGCCTTCCTCCTATGTAGAAAGCAATTCATACAGGCTTGATGCGGGGGTTTATTCATCTGAAATTCTGAGCGCGGTTAATGATATGAAGGCAAAGAATCTCCACATGATTAAACTCTCCACGCTTGCAGAAGTGTTTATGCCTCCCATTTTAACGAGAACATATATTAATGATTTGGATTTAGGCGTACCTTTTTTGTCAAGCTCTGAAATGATGGAGGGAGACCCTCAACCAAGTATTATATCAAAGACTGATTGTAAGAATTGGCAGCTATATGAGGTAAGAAAAGGCATAATAGTAATATCCAGGTCGGGCACAATTGGAAACACAGCTATTATTCCTTCAAAGTGGGATGGGTGGTGTCTTACGGAACATGCAATTAGAATTATACCACAGGCTGGCTATTCGGGTTTCCTGTATACCATTCTGAAGACCTCTTTATTCAAGAAGCAAATTATCGGGATGAAAAGTGGTTCAGTAATTGATGAAATCTATCCCGAAGATATTAAACAATTGCTGTTGCCTTTATTGAATGATACTTGCATCCGTGAATTAGAATCGAAAATCGATGAAGTCCTTAGTCTGCGTGAAGAAAGCGATGATCTTCTTGTCCAGGCCAATTCGCTTGTGCACACATTTAATGGCTTGCCCAAATTGGAGAGAATAAAAATAGAAAAATCCTACGCGGAAATGGGCAGTGAATCTATCGTCATTTCTTCTTCAGATGTACTTCATAACAACCATTCCGGATCTGAGTATCGTCTCGATGCCCACTATTACAATCCCCTGGCCCAACTGGCGATCAGGAATATCATGCGGTCTAAATCCGAGGTCAAAACAATTGAAGATGTGACGGAAAGGGTCTTCATGTGCAATCGTTTCAAGAGGAACTATGTGGATGAGAAATACGGCGTACCTTTCCTTTCGGGGAAAAACATCATCCAGATTAGGCCGACGGATCTGAAATATATTTCCCTCTCCGAAACATCAGACCTCGATGACCTAAAACTGGAAGCGAGATGGACCCTGATCACCCGCTCGGGCACGATAGGGAGAACGTGCTTCGTATGGAAAAATTACGAAAATTACGCGGCGACAGAACATATTGTGCGCCTTGTTCCCAACAAAGGGATAATTGATCCCGGCTATCTCTATGCCTTTCTGTCTTCCCCATACGGAAAGCAACAGGTTTTAAAATACAGGCATGGCTCTGTCATCGACGAAGTTACCGATAGTCAGATAAGAAAAGTCCTTATTCCTTTGCCTTCGGAAACGGAGCAAAAAACGATCGGCGATCTGGTACGCACGGCCTATGAAAAACGCGCCGAGGCGATTCTCCTGGAAGACGAGGCGCAAAAGATATTGATGGATGCCCTAACCCAATGAATCATCCGACAACAAGTTGATCTTTCGAGAGGTTTGACATGATCGAACTCAATCAGGAAATGTATCACCAGGAAATGGCCCAGGCCGTTTATGAACACTTGCGGGGTTTTCTGCTGACTAAAGAGAGGAACCACTGTCAGCGCGTTGAATATCTTCCCCGAGAGGTCATGGTGATGACCTGCGAAAAACTCCTGGAAGACAAAGCCTTGCAAGCCCATGACGTCGAAGCCTTTGTCCTGACGGATCAAGTCAGAGAAGTGTACGAGATCGAAAGCGGCGCCCTGATCGAAAAAAGAAACCGCGAATCATTTGGGGTCCTGGTTGCCTTCATTCCTCAGGGATTGCGACTGCCAGCGGAAGATTCCTATGACATCCACACATTCAAAACCTATGATCTGACCGGCATGCTGCGGGCTCACTGTAGGACAATCCTTGACAGCTTGAGTGAGCCGATTCAATCCATTGCCAGAACGATAATGGATCAATCCGCTGTCAAGCGGGAATCCGTGGATCGGCAGCTGAAATATCTCCTAGCGCTTAGACGAGATGGCAGCGGGTGGGAAGATGCCGGAGCCTATCTCCACCTGGTCGATCTGATCCCGGACCTGAAACTGGACGAGGGGGGCGTCGAGACGAGAATCGACCGAAACTATTATTGCGTGGAGGAAATAAGCAACCCGGATCGCACAATACTTCAGAGCATCGAAAAATTGGTCGCGAAATACGGACTCAAACCGGAAGAGAACAATCTGTCTCAAAACCTCATTCGCTTTTTCCGAGAGCGCAATGCCACGGAGACGGACAAATGGCTGAAAGAAATCTTGATCGATTCTGCTTGGCGGAGCCAATTGTCCTTTGACAAATGGTCCTTCAAGGACATCGCCAAAGACAAGGTTGAGATTCATCTTCAGCCCCTGGAAGACCCGAAAACAGGGGCTTTAGCCAGAGGATTAACTAAGGAAGGCAGCAATCTCGTTGCCAGCACCAGCCCGGCCAACCCCGTCCATATCAAATGGGAAACGAATCCGAAAAATCCTGATGAATTGGGCCATTATCTCGTCACTGTTGTCAGGGATACGGACGATGAGAATGCAGAGGAGGAGCTGCTCCGGCGCATTGTTAAAAAAGGGCGGAGTACCCTCAGGTTGGGCTTGAAGGATGTCGAATTGGAAGAAGGGGAATCGTGCGCCGGAAAAATCGTGATATACGCCAAGGACAGCGCCGGCCTCACGTTAGATAAGGACGAAAGCGAATCTTTCTGGATCGAAAGCGGTGTCAGTATCGATCCCGTCGTAAAGAAGATCAAAAAGATCCGCAATCGTGCCGAGGCGTTTCTTTACGCGGCCCATAAGCATCGAAAACCAATAGAAATAGACAGCGAAAACTGGGAGGAAGGAAATCCCAAACTTTACCGCCTGAAACTGAAAAACCGGGATATCTACCGGATTGTGATCAACAGCATTCTGTATGACATCGAGCGGCGAAACATAACCGATCCCATGAATGGCGGCGCCTGGTGGATCGATGCCCGTAACATGCCGCTTCTGAAGGCGGCAGACCTTCAACCTGTTCCAATTTTCGGCCACGCCATCCCTTGCTTGACACGTTTTTTTGAAGTAAGAAAGAGCCTCTTCCAATCCTTTCAGGAATGCGACGCCTTTGCCGTTGTGGAAACCTTGGATCTTCGCAGTTTCAGCGGTCTCATCCAGGATTATGCTGCCGCTTATCGAGACATCCTCGATGATGTTTGCCGAAGGCTTCAGGAGTCCGCTTCGGATGGCGACATCAATAATGTCCTGTCCCTGTTTCAAATGATCAATCACCTCGATACGGTTCACATTCGCCTGGGATCCCCGGATGATGAAGGGGAAGCAGTTCTTTTGTGCCCGACCCACCCTCTGCGACTCTTGTGGATGCTACAATATCAGAATCTCCTCTTTTACTGGGTGGGTTCTCTAAATGGCCTCGCCGAAGAAGAGGCCAACAAATTGTTGAACCCAGAGAAAATCACGAAAATAACATCTCTTAATATCCCGGCTGCCATTTCCCTGGGGCATGGAGAAATCTTTGTCAACAGTGACAATATCGACCTCTACTGGAGTATTTTTCCGAAGAGCAATACAAAAGACATCCGCAAGTTGAACAGCTATTTTTTCAGACTTCTGAATATCAAGGACAACAACGGCCATATTACGACCATCACGCCGGAGCAGATTGCCGATAAACTGTGGCGCTATCTCAAGCACCATCCGTATGTGACTACCTTGAAACTGAACGTCATCAATCCCGGCGACGGTCTTGTTATGCTCAATGCGATTCGCCTCTTGCAGGCCGATGACGATTTTAAGGATATGAATTACGATGTCGCCTTCTACGGAGACATGCGTTACGAAATGATGGGCAATGCCTTTGATCGGCTGACCGAGGAGAATCTGTCTGCAGAGGGCATGGAAAAGGATGCGGATGAAGAATTGCTCCGCCCCAATCCCAATCCGCTTTTCCCCAAGCTCCTTTTCTCCAAGAAAAAAGTGAAAGAAGGCGATTGGCCGAACAGTAGCGTTAATGAAAGCCATTTGTCGATGGTGATTGACAGATTCGCCACCAAGGTCCTGACGCGACCCATCGGTCAAGGGGTGGGCAGCTTCAGCCTGCATAATCTACTGGCCGAATACCGTACAACCTTTGATCTGAAGGGCGATATGGCCACATGGTCAAGAAAGATCATACCAAATCAGAATAACGAGATCCGAGACACTGGAAACTGGGCAGGCCTGATATTCGCAATTTCTGATCGGATGTTACGGCTTTCTTCCTGCTTTTTCAATTGGGGAAAAACCTTGGACGAGGTTCCCGCCGTCCAATTGGAACTGTCGGTCGTGGATAAATATATCATCAACCATGTCCACGAGAACTCTGATTGGGTCTTAACGATTGATCGTAATTTCGGGATCGAATATTTTGATAATCCTCGCAAATCCAGCGGTAACAGCTATCTCATCGACTATACGCCTGAATTTTTAGACAGTGTGGGTCATCGGTTGATTGTTTCCACCTACTGGCTAAGTGAAATCGAAGGCCTGATCAGGGACGGCCTGAAGAAAATGGGCATCCCGGGAACAGGTTTTCACGCCGTTCATATTTTAGATATCTTGAAATCCATATCCGGCAAACTGGCTTTGAAATTGATCAATAATCCCAAGGATGCCAGGGAGATCATCGGACTTGCCCTGACAAGGCTTCTCCTCGAAGAACAGGGCGACTTGGCGCATTCCGTACTCATTCCAATTGACTCGCATATTTCTCTATTCACCGAGCATAAACGGCAAGTGCATGATGAGACCTTGAGATTGCAGCGATCTGATCTGCTGATGGTGGGATTTGATCAGAATGCTATGAAACTCCGCTTAATTGAAGTGAAATTCAGAAGCGGCACCGGCGCTGGAGAAGAATACGGCCTAAAGGAACAGATCGTATCTAAGAACGGAGACACGCAAAGGGTGATTGAGGCCCTGTTCCAGCCTAAGATGAATAAAGATCGTTTTGATCGTAATATCCAAAATCATGAACTTGCCCGCTTGCTGGAATTCTACCTTGAGCGTTGCATTCGGCATGGGCTTATTCAGGAGAATTCCACTCATGAACAGACGATTCTAACCGGTATCAGCAAGATTATTCGGAACGACTTCCATATGGATTTCGAAAAATCGGGTTATATCTTTAATTTGCAGGGCGTCAGCAAAGAGCCGGAAAACTACAAAGATAACACCATCTATGTCATCGGTAAGGATAAGATTTCACAGCTATTTGACATTGACGAAGATGCGATAGAACCTCAGCAGGAAGAGGCGGGCGAAGCTGTTTCGTCAGAGCAGGACACAGAATCAGATGGAAGGGAAAAGAAGCGTGATGGCGCTTCACTACCTGGCAGTTTCTCTGAGACGGAGGAAACGGAAACCATTCGGGTCATGGCTGCGGGTGGTGATGAAGAAAAAGAAGACGTTAAAATAATTGAAACAAAAGGGGAAGAAGATAAGAAGGCGGTATCCCCAGCAGTGCAAAAGACGGACTTGCAAATCTATTTAGGGAAGAACAGTGATTCAGGAAAGGCGGTCCATTGGAATCCTTTCTCCCAAACTCCGAAAAAATTGTCCAACCAGCACATCCTGATTGTAGGAACTACAGGGGCGGGGAAAACACAGACCGCCAGCGCTTTCATTGACAACCTATGTGAACAAAAAGTCCCATCAATTATTTTTGATTTTCAGGGTGAATACATGGACCCGGAATTGAAAGATTCCCGTGGTCAAACCTTTCTAAACAGGACAAAAGCTCGCGTCATGGATGCCTCTGACGGTATTCCGATCAATCCTTTTGAAATTCCTACAGACAGATTGACAACTAAGAAACAAAATTATCAAAAAGTCGTTTACCAGGTAGCCGCAAGTCTGAAAAGGATCTTTGGATTGGGTGATATTCAACATGCAGAACTGAGGGATGCCATCAGCCAATCTTATGCTGTTAAAGGTTTTATTCCTGGGAACAAAGATTCATGGGGAAATGACCCGCCTACAATAACGGATGTATGGTCCATTCTAAAAGAAAAGGAAAAGATTGGGAGCGCTACAGTTCGAAACCTCAATCTCCGAATCGAACCGCTTTTCGCGACAGGCATCTTTCAGGATAAAGGTGGCGATTTGACTTTTGATGACATCCTCAATCATACAACCATTGTTCGCCTCTCCAATCTTGCAACCCCCGAATTAATGGTTGCCGTCAGCCGCTTTATGCTCCAGAAAATATACTCCGATATGTTGGCAAAAGGGCCAACCAATCAAATAAGGATATTTGCCGTTATTGACGAGGCACATAAACTGTCTTACGAAGAAACCCTGACAGAGTTGGTAAGGGAAGCCCGAAAATACGGGGTTGGTTTATTGCTGGCTTCTCAAAGCCCAAAGGATTTTGACCGGGTTGCGTTTGATCTAATGGGAACCAAAATCGCATTGCATCTGGAAGGCGAGGATGCCAGAATCATGGCGGATAACTTAGGCGTCATTGATAAAAACGACCGCGATATCGCCCGTAAAATGATCCTGAAGCAACCAAATCTCCAGGCCCTTTTACGCAATAACCACCACGAACCCTATATCCAGGTGGACATCGTGCCGTTTTTTAAAAAAGCTTGACGGGCTAAAAGGCACAGAAATTCTCGCACATTGCCTATGTATTGCTTGATGTGGTTTAAAAGAAACGGACACCGTGCTAAGAGCGATTAGAAAGGAAGAGAGGTGTCCGATGGAAGAGAAGCAGAACCGGGTAAAATTTACCAAAGAGTTCAAGCAAGATGCGATCAAGCTGGTTATGGAGCAGGGGTACAGTGCCAGTGAAGTAGGCCGGCGTCTTGGTGTAAACCATTCCAACGTTTCCCGCTGGGTTCGTGAATATCGGAGGGATGAGCAGGACATGGGGAATTCGTGAGTGGGAATTCGGGACGCTGGTAAGAAAGTAAATTATTGGGCAAAGCGGTCGCCCACATGGGGCGCTATCATTTATGTTTTCTGGGTTTCCATCTTCCGTCTAAAATAACGGGCCAGAGTGAATTGGACCCCGGTCATGCACCAGATCTTTAAAGGCGGCTCCTGATAGAAAGGAAGAACCTGTTTTCCGATGCCTGCGTTGGACATGGGACAGGGCATAAAAATGATTGATGAATTTATTCATAAGTTTTCTCGTCTGCGGACAGATAAGAACCGGAAGCGATGGTCTGCGCTCACCGCCCACCAGGCGCCTCATAAGCCATTTTTGCTGATGTCTATTATGGATCTCTTTGCTCAGGGTGAGATTACCGGTAAGTTTATTAAGCCTTCCCCGGAACTGCTTGAAACGTTCAATAGTTACTTTTCCAATATTATGCCTGTCGGCCAAAAAAGCAGCATGTCCTATCCCTTTTACCACATGCGAAGCGAGTCGTTCTGGAAGTTGATTCCAAATGAGGGATATAAAGATCTGCCCGGGTTGACGATCAGTTCAATGGCGAAACTACGCGAAATATACTGCGGCGCGCAAATAGATGAATCGCTTTTCATTCTGATGTGTAACCCGGAAACGAGAGAGCAGTTGAGATCAGTGCTGATAAACACCTATTTCGCACCGGAGATCAGACCTAAGATCGTTGAACAGGGTCAGGTCAATTTTGAGGCATATGAATACAGCCAGAACCTTTTGAAAGTCGCTGAAATGCAAACAGCATTCAGTAATGGGGGAGAAGATTCCGAAAAAAAGATAAAGGTAAGGGATCAGGGATTTCGCAAGGCCGTCGTATCTCTTTATATGCATCGATGCGCTCTGTGCGGCATCAGAATGCTTACTCCCGATGGGCACACGATTGTCGATGCCGCTCACGTCAAGCCGTGGAAAGAAAGTTTTGACGACCGGCCGAATAACGGAATGGCGCTATGCAAGCTATGCCACTGGTCCTTTGATCAAGGATTGATGAGTGTAGGTAAGCATTATGAAGTGCTGGTGTCAAAGCGCGTGAGTGTGGAGCAGAATTTTCCCGGGCATATCCTCACCCTGACCGCGAGGCACATATTTACACCGCAAGAACAAATTTTCTGGCCGGACCAGGCGAATCTGGACTGGCACCGGAGGGAAAGATTTATAAAGTAAGCCGGAAAATTTATTTATCCTGTCACGAACAAGGTTTCTGTAAATGTTTCCGTCCCCACTCATGGGGGATCCGCCTCAAAAGGGCAGGGGGCAGCCCTGCTTTCTCTTTTTATCTTCTTTTTCAAGAATGTACGTCAACCATACGTCATCTTCCCGAATGGCCGATACGGCACGGTGAAAATAGATAACCTGAAATCCAAGCTGCTTCAAAAGCTTCTGCAGGGTCTGATCCTGCCACAGGTAAAAAACCCTGCCGTCCGGCAGCCTGTTTTGTCCGTTTCCTTCCTTGAGGGTCAGCAAAATCTTTCCACCGGAAACCACCCCACGGGCGACACGGCATAACATCCGCCCAAACGCTTCGGGCGCAATATGCACCAGCGCCCCGACCAGAAGGAGACCTTCCACCGGATTTTCCGCAAAATTCCAGGTTTCAAAATCCGCTTCCACCACTTCACAGCCGGCGTGTCTGCGGGCCAGATCGGCCATCTCGCGGGAACGTTCCATGCCCCGGACCCGATATCCTTTCTTTCGCAGCCACAAAAGATCCCGTCCGCTGCCGCAGCCCACGTCCAGCACCCTGGCGCCGGCAGGAATATGCCTTATAAAAGGAGATAAAAATCCGCCTGGATCGATCGCAGCCGTTTGTTTGAAGTAGGAAAGCGCGTTTTCGTCGTAAAAATCGACCATGGATGCACCCTGACGAGATGTGTCGACCGGTCGCAATAGTCCTCTCCCAGCGGTCCGGATGAAAGGGTTATAGCAGGCTGCTTTTAAAATGTTAAGTATTTAGATAGTTATCCTTCATGCCTCAGCGTCAATCAGATCGCCGGATAAAATTGCCTGACTCTCCTGTTTAAGGGCTCTGGTTATTAAAGGAGCCCGGCAGACTTGGTTTTCCAGATATATACCCATAAAATACCCCTTTTTTACCCCTATTATATTGTTATAAATTATATATTATAATAGTATAGTTTATTTCTTTAAATCAATCAAGCCGGCAACCATGATCGATCGTAGAAGGGGGGTGTTAATATGCTGTAACCACAGCGGCCGCAGAGGATGCTGAATCAAAAAAAATTTCAACGGAGAGACGAAGAAAGGAGGATTGACGAATGACTTCCTTAGAGCGCGTGGTCACGGCTTTGCAGCATAAAGAGCCGGATAGAGTCCCCTGTGCGTCCTTTTTTCTCGGGGCGGCAAGAAGGGTTTATGGCGTCACTCACGCAGAATGGTCGCAGGACGGTGAAATTGCCGCCAAATCCATGCTTCAGGCCCAGGAGATGATCGGCTTTGATTGCATGGCGGCGGCCATGGACCTTTCTGTCGAAGCGGCCGGGTACGGGCAGGAGATGGTATACCCGATTGAGAATACGCCGCATCCAAACTATTCGAATCCGCTTATTAAATCACCCGACGACTATGCCAGACTCGAACCCTATGATCCCACCATGGAAGGGACAAGGACATGGGAAATGATTAAATTTGCAGACATTCTCGTTAATGAGCGGGGATCCTCCGTGCCTGTCATGGCGCTGGACTATGGCCCTCTGGGCATTCTCTCCATGCTGAGATCCGCCGAAAAACTGCTTCTGGAGTGTCTAAAATATAAACAGGAGGTCATGAAGGGGCTGGCGATCGTGACGGAAGTTCAGAAGGAATACACAAAGGCACTGGCCAAAACCGGAGCCGTTATTCTTTTTGATACGCTCTTTGCATCGCAAAGTATGATGAGCCGGAGTCTCTGGATGGAAACCGAAGGCCAGTTCATGCCGGAAATCGCGGAAACGGCAAGGCAGAATGGGGCCATGGTGGTGCTTCACAACTGTGGAAACGGACCCTATTTCGATATCCAGATTCAGACCATGCAGCCGCTTCTGATATCTGTCGCATACCCGCCGGATGACTGCAAGGACTGGATCGAAACAAAACAGAAATGGGGAGACAAGGTGACGCTGTGCGGAGCAGTCCACCCCGGTCAGACGATTTTTCTGGGAACCGCCGAAGACGTTAAAGCGGAATCCAGGGAGTTCATAAAGGCCATGGCGGCCGGAGGAGGGTATGTTTTGGCTCCCGGATGCGAGTTTCCGCCCAATGGATCTCTGCTTAACGCAATGGCTATGATGGAAGCGGCTGAACTTTACGGTAAATATCCGATTCAGCATTAGTGAAGATTTGGGGGGCAGGCAGTGATTTCTGGGTAAATTATCGGGCATAGAAGTTGGCGCTGCTGCGCATGTTTCTTCGAAAAGGCCATTTATTTCGGATCGGATAGGGCATGCGCGGAACCCGTCTATCCCGAAACCATCGTCCAGGGTATGGCGGCGATATTTTTTCCGAGGCGAAGGATCTGCTCGCCGCAATGCAGCAGCAGGCCGCCGGATGCATCGGGATGCATTTGCAGGAAATGATGCAAGGCGGCTGCATCGGCAAATTTGGGATGTCGGGTCATTTTTGCTTCCACGGCCAGAACTCGCCTTCCATGTTCGATGACAAAATCGCATTCCACGCCGGATCGGGTGCGCCAGTAATACAGTCGGGCCGGCGGCGCCATCAGGCGAGTGAGAACCCGGAGATGATGAAAGATCAGGGTTTCGAAAAATGCGCCGTATTCGCGGCATTTGCGTAAATCCTGCTCGGAATAATACCCGGAGAGAAACACCGCGAGCCCGGTGTCGTTCCAGAACGCTTTAGGGCTTTTGACGAGTCGAGCCGTGCGGCTGGCGGTATAGGCGGACAGGCGTTCAAACATATGGCTGGCTTCCAGGACATTGAGATAACGGTGCGCCGTTGCCTGTGAAAGACCGGCGTCGCGGGCGATTTCGGACTGATTGAGCAGTTGTCCGCAGCGCAGCGCCGCAAGTCCCATCATGCGGCGAAAATCCACCAAAGCGTCAATCTGGGAAAGCTGCCGCAGATCGCGCTCCAGGTAGGTCGCCACATAACCGTCCCACCAGCGAAGCCGCGACTCAGGAGTTTGCAGGGTCAGCAGACCAGGCATCAACCCCCGGAAAACGAGGGATGCCGGGTCGGGCAAGGTATCGGAAATCCGTCCCTCGGCCGGCATCTTTCCGTCCATAGCGTCCTTTAGAAGGGAAGGGGGACTTTTTCGACCGGTTTCGCCGCGCGTCATGGGGTCAAGAACAAAATACACGGCCCGGCCAGCCAAGCTTTCGGTGATCTGCTTCATGAGCATCAAATTGGCGGAACCGGAAAGTGAAAATCTGTATTTTCCCGGATGGCGGTCCACCGCCTGTTTGACGGCGGTGAGCAATCCGGGCGCTTTCTGGACTTCGTCGATGACAACTCGGCGCGTTCCGGCCCACAACGCTTCGGGCTCCTTCTGCGACTGGCGCAGCGCATCAAAATCATCCAGACTGTGAAACCGCCACCGGCAAAACGGCTCGGCGTTCAGCAGAAGCGTGCTCTTTCCGACCTGGCGGGCACCGGTCAGAATGGTGACGGCATGGTCCCTGGCAGCCTCCTGCAATAGAGGCGTGATCCACCTTGGATAATATGTTTCATGGTGTGAATAAATATTATTCATAGCGTGAATAATATATCACTTATTTTCGATTTGCAAGCACAAGCTGACGGCTGAAGAGAAATTTTTCGATGCCCTCCCTCATGGCCCGGTTCTTCGGGGAGACCACCGGGCAGGAAGATGGGCATGCTGGACCGTTTGATTGTCTTGACAAATTAATCAGGAGTTCGGACGGCCTTTGCCCTTTTCTCAATGACCGCCAGGATTTTTCCGATGACAGGGAATGTTCCATAGGTCTTCTGAAACTCGGCCGCCAGCTTTTGCGCCGGCAACATGACCGACGCTGCCATGCCCCGCAAACTCTTTAAGACAAGTCTGGGCTTGATTGCAATAGCTTCGCCGAACCGCTCCCAGTGCCTCCGCTGTATCCAGGACGGTCGGTTTTCGCCACCGACCCTCATAGCCTGTCTTTCCATCGAATCCGGATAGACCTGCGTGCAGATCAGATCGTAGAAGGGGGCAAGACGAGGCCCTCGGTCCGTGAAAAGTATGGCCAAATTTTTGGCATGGGCGTCAGCGTTGCCGATCAGAAAATTGAAGATCGTCCAGCGCAAAAGGTCCATGCGATCGGCTGCCGGCCTGATGCTCTTCTCCTGTAAGAGGGTAAAGCACTGCGGTAAAGCAGGACCGCCTTCACTTTCGTATTTCTGCTCAGGGAGGAACCCGAGGGCTTGGCAGAAGTCTTCCTGATGGATGCGCACTAGGCGTCCGTCCCTGTCCCGGCTCCGGTCATAACGGGTGATGATGAAGAGCCGATCAATGCCCTGGTGGATTGCCACCGTGGGCGCCGGCAGCCCCATCCTTTGCGCAAGCATCATGCAGAAGGCCTCATTTCCGACCGTATCCTCCAGATCCTTGATCGAGGGTTTCAGGATGTGGCTGCTCGGCGCATTCCCCGAAGCGATGAAGATCCGGTTGTCTTCCATGTACACCGGCAGTTTGTTTTGCGCTCCGGCCAGGGAGAGGCGCATGCCTTCCACGCCGGCCATCAGCGGTCTTCGGGGCAGGTCGATGATGACCTTATGTAATTCCTCTTCGTTCAGTTCTCGATAACCGGGTTTCACAGTGGGCTTTTTGCCCGAGGGCAGCACGGATACTGCACCGGCGCATTCCCCACCGATGCTGTTTAACATGGCAAAGTCATTGTTTACAGAAATCCGCAGGCGTTGCGCAATGACCCGCTTGATGTCTGCCTCCGGCAGTAAATTGGAAAAAAAAGGCCGGGCAAGATCGTCAGGATATGGTTCTGTTCGCAGGGGGAGGCGCAGTGACAACGGTACAGCCCCTTGCTGACCGATCCATTCCGTATCGTATTGAAAGACAAAGCGTCTTTTTTCATCCAGCCAGAGCCGTCCGATCTTCCGTTCCTGAAGATAGACGTCAAGCCCAGGGATGTCTTTGGCAAGATGGTTATTATTGATGGCTTCGTAAAAAGCCCAATTTCTGCGTTGCGCTTCATCCCGCTGCGATTGCGGCGTACTATACGTACGCCTCATCACACGGGATTCGCGACGCCTTGAACTTGAACTTTTTTCCTTGCCATCACATTTTTGATTTTTTACGATTTCATCATTATTCATTCGGCCACTTTCTTGCTTCGATGGTCATGTCAAGCCCCAGCGCCGTCAGCACCTTCAGGACCTTTCCGACCTGCACGGTCTCTTTGCCGTTTTCCAGATCGGACATAAATCGGTATCCGACGCCGCATAATGCCGCTGCATCTGCCAGGGTCAGTCCGTCTTCCTTGCGTTTCTTCCTGATAGCACTGCCGATATCCGCTACTGTTACTGCTCTATTTTTCAATGCGTCCTCCTTGATTCCCTTTCGGGAATAATAGTCGCTTATACAGGCATCGTCAAGAACTTTATTCCCGATAGGGAATAATTAGAGGGACCAATCCTTTTTTTGACTCCAATATTCCCGATAGGGAATAAAAGTGATCTTTGGTCAAAAAAGAGGCCATTCGTTTTGAAAGTTCCGGAAAGCCGGCACGCTGGTAAGAAAGTAAGTTATCGGGAATAGAAGTTGGCACTACTGTAATTTTTTCATCGAGAAGCAGCCTGAGAGGGAGCAGGCGCAGTCAAGCATCAGGTACGCAAAAACCGAATGAGCCATAAAATCCGTCCGGATCGACGGCAGCCGTTTGTTTAAAAGTTGTGGCGACTGGCCAAAGGGAAGGGGGACTGTTAGGTTGTTAAGCGGAGGAGGCTTGGGCCGAGGGGAAGCACCGGCGCATCGTGGAGGCCCGGAGTCTGCTGTGTTATTGGAATGTAAAATAAATTTTTCATTGACATGTAAATTATCCCGTATAATATACATATTATGATCAGTTATCCAAGATTGCTTGAAGACATATTGCAGGCCAAGGCCTCGCAGAACAAGGTCCGTCTGCTCTTTGGAGCGAGACAGACCGGAAAATCCACGTTGCTCCAAAGAGTTGCGGACGCGAATGCCAGGGTCTTCAACCTCCAGGAACGACGGACACGGCTGGAGCTGGAGCGCGATCCTCATATCTTTACACAGATTCTGGAGGCCGACAACAGAAATCCAGCGGTCGTATGCGTGGATGAGATCCAGAAGGCGCCGGCCCTCCTGGATGAGGTCCAATATCTGTACGACGCCTATCCCGGTCGGTTCCGCTTCCTGCTGACCGGAAGCTCGGCCAGGAAACTCAAGATTTCATCGGCCAACCTCCTGCCGGGCCGAGCCCACCTTTTCCATTTGTGCCCGCTGATCCTCCGGGAACGGCAGGGTATAATGGAATCCAGAGTTTTTCCGGTACAGACGGAGGCGCTCGAAACCGGTTTTCCCGAGCCCATTCTGGAGCACCTGCTGCTTTTCGGCGGTCTGCCGGGGGTGACCCTCGAAGACGAGGAAACCAAGGTAAGGACTCTGGAGAGCTATGTGGATCTTTACCTGGAGGAAGAGATCCGGAGGGAGTCCCTGGTGCGCAATGTGGGGGCCTTTCAGCAATTTCTGGAACTGGCTGCAACAGAGTCGGGCCGCATGATCAACCTGACCAATATCTCCAGGGAAAGCGGCGTGCCGGTTACAACCCTGCGCACCTATTACCAGGTGCTGGAAGACACCTTTGTGGGATATCGCATTCCGGCTTTTGGCGCTGCCGGCCGCAAGCGGGTGCTGACGACGCCCCGTTTTCTTTTCTATGACAATGGGGTGCGAAATGCCGCAGCGCGTTACCGGTTCTCAACTGATCTGTTAAGAACCCAGATGGGGCTGCTGTTTGAAAACTGGGTGGGACAGGAGCTGATGCACCGCTGTCTCTATGCCGGTCGGGCCTATCGCCTGAGTTTCTGGCGCACGGTGCATGGCGCCGAAGTGGATTATGTGCTGGAAACCCCTGATGAAGCCATCCCTATCGAGGTCAAGACCACTGAATCGCCCAACCTGGGGGATGCCTCGCACCTGAAGCTGTTCCTTGAGACCTATCCGCAAAAGGCCCGGCGCGGTTTTATCGTCTGCCGTTGCAGGGAGCAGAGACGTCTCGCGGAAAATATCGAGGCCATTCCCTGGAGGAGCTTGTAAGATTATCCGTCCAGGGGATATTGGGGACGGGTATTGATATGATATATTGCTATCGGCTATGGGATCAATTCTTCTCTAGTTCGACGTCCCCGGTGATTTCGAAGTGATTTACTATCAATCAATATATCAATACCCGTCCCCAATATATGGAAAGGAGGCGCAATGGAAACCGTTGAAAAACCCCTTGTGATTTCCTGCGGCATTTTACGAAAAGAAATAGAACAGCTTTTGGAAAACGGTGAAATCGATGCAACGGTTCATTTCTTAAGTGAAACCCTGCATAATGATTACAATCGACTCGATCGTGCGCTGGACGGAACAATAAAAAAGCACCTGAAAAAAAGTCCAAAGGGCATCGTTGTGGTATACGGCGATGTGTGCCTGGGATTTAATGGGGAAATGAAACAGCTTATCGATAAACATGATGTAGTCAAGGTCGATGCATTGAACTGTATCGACTGCTTGCTCGGGGGAAAAGGAAAACTCTTGGAAATGGATCCGGATCATAAATATTTGTTCCTGAATCCGGCCTTTATCCAGTTTGCAGAGAAAATAAAGGGAAACACCAAAGAGATGACCCGGGAGATGTTCAGCATGCTGGACGGCATCGTTCTTTTAGATGCCATGGGGAATCTGGACGATTACCAATCAAAGATTGATGAGATTGCAGACCATACCGGCCTGCCGATTCTGAAACGTAAAAACATCGGTCTTGAAGGCCTTAAAAATGGCCTGTTGGAAGCGTTGGGTCGGAATCAGAAGAAATGCTCCGCGAATAGATAGTCAATCTGAGAATCAAGAAGATATAAATGGGCAACCCGCTTGGAGCATATTGGGGACGGGTATTGATATAAGGATTGATCCCATAGCCGATATTAATATATCAATACTCCAAACCCCCATGATGATTACCCGTGCCATTTTTAATGTTGAGAATCCAAGCATATGAATATCAAAGATAAAATCATCGAAATCGCTCGGCGGATGGGCATCGACAAGATCGGATTCACGACGAGGGAGCGTCTATCCGATGCGCCGCCGTCCGCGGATTTGGGATACATACTGCCCGAAGCGCGGTCCGCTGTTTCACTGATGGTGGCACTAAAAAAACCGCCCATACGCGCCTTCCTGGCAAAAAAGGACCAGATGGCGCACGTGGAAGACCACAAGCGATCGTACATCAAACTTGGCGAAGCGGGCATGGCAATCGCGGATATGCTGAAAAAAAAAGGCTTTGCTGCCGTCTCTCCCATACCCAACATCGAATACAGGCAAAATGAGCCGTATATGGCCATGGTCCCGCCGATATCACACAGGTATGTAGCCGTAGCATCGGGTATCGGGTGGCTCGGGTGGAGTGGAAACCTCATCGCTCCTGAGTATGGAGCGCCCGTATCCCTGACCTCGGTGATTACAACCGCGGCGCTCGAACCGGATCCGATGGTTGAAGGGGACACCTGCAGGGATTGCCGCCTGTGCGCCGCATCGTGTCCGAGCCAATTCATCTCTGCGAAAAAAGCGGACCAGGTTACCCTAGGGGGACGCATCCACGTCCACAACAAAAAAGGCAGCAACTTGCGCTGCGTTGTGACATGCGGCGGCGCAAACGGGGTCCGCCGTCCGGACTCGAAATGGTCGACGTGGTCTTACGGGGTGCTGGACCTGCCGGGCCCGGGAGATGAAGCGGCGTTCGAGCGAAAAGTCAGGGAATACGCGGAAGATCCCCAAAAGCGCCTGCTTCGTGCCATTGTGTATGATCTTGAAAGCCGCAGTTTCAATACATGGGAAGCCTTCAGCCGGTTCTGGGAAAAGACGGTGCTCGTAACTTGCGCCAATTGCATGCTGATTTGCTGGCCGCATTCGGAGGATCGAAAGGAAAACCTTCGCCTTCTTACGCATTCGGGACGCGTGGTGCGGGGTGAGGACGGCAGGCCGGTTGTTTATGGCCGGTAATCCCCGCTTTACATATTATATTTCCACCCCGGATAGATCATTTTTTTAATTCCTGCGGTCTTTCATGCCTCAATGGGATTCAAGTCGCCGGATAAAATGACCTGGGTCTCCAGCTCACAAACTGATCCATAGGCAATGCAGCGTGACTCACTGTGATTCTACAGCATTCTCCTTGAACCCTTGGGGGATGTTGGGGACGGGTATTGATATATTGATATCGGCCATGGGATCAATACCCTCTCGCTCGACGTTCCCAGCGATGTCGGATTGGTTTCCTATCAATCAATATATCAATACCCGTCCCCAAACCGCCACGGCTCACTATTTAACCGTGAAGGATGACTGAAGCGCGTCTGCCGTTTCGTCGCCCGATTTTACGGTGTAGGTCACGATGTAAAGGCCTTTTTTCGCATCGGCGGGCAGTGTCATAGAGACGCTCGCCGTGTATGTACCGGCACTGCGGGTCACGCGGACTTCCGGATTGCCCACAAGCTCTCCATTGTATCTGATTTCCCGTTTCTCCGTTATCTCTATCGAACCGTCGGCCGAAGGCATCAGCACGGCGTAAGTCATGAGAATATCGACCTTGCCCCCCGGGCCGATGAACTGCGGCACGATGGAGGCATCCTCGATTTTAAGCACAAGCCCCTCCGAGGAATCGTAATTATACTTATCGGCCGTCTCTGCTCCGGTTCGCTTCCGATCGTAGAAATAATGCCCGATGGCGCCGCCGACCAGCGCGCCGATAAGGCCGCCGATGATGGTGCTTTTGGTGTTTTTTCCGAAAACCTGGCCCAGCACGGCGCCTGCTGCCGCACCAACCCCCGCGCCTGTTGCCGCACCCTTGTGCTCTTCAGGGATCGTCTGGCAGCTCGACACAAATACAAGGGCAAAGATCAACAGGAAAACAACGGCTCTTTTTTTCATTGCGCTTCCTCCTTTTACGCTGTGTCCGATTCGGCCCTCAAATCAAAGAAACGGTCGCATTAAAATATTATATTATACCCTTGCATGGGCCTATTGCAAGCAGGACATTGAAGCGAAACAATTATCCCCAATGTTGCATAAACAACATGGCGAAAGACATCTAATGGCCTGTTATTTTGTCAATTCCGGAATCATATTGACTGATGTATTGTCATGATGTATCGCTTCATACATTGGGCTTGCTCGTGATCTCTGGGTTGGCATCGGGCGCAGGAATCTGAGTTTTGTCGATTGCGTCAGTTTCATACTCATGCGGCGCTGCGAGATGGAGGCATTATTCTTGATTCGATATTCGGTTAAGGACTACAGACGATGAATATGAATTCTGATTGGAAATCCCGGGCGCTGCCGCCGGAAGAGGCCGTAAACCAGATCAAAAGCGGCATGAAGGTTTTTGTCCATGGCGCGGCAGCGACGCCCACGCCTTTGATTGTTGCCTTGTGCAGGCAGCGGGAATTGGAAAACGTAACTCTTTATCACCTGCATGTCTCAGGCGACATCCCCTTTGCCGAACCCATCCATCAGGGCCGCTTTTTCTCCATTTCCTTTTTTACCGGACAAGCCTTGCGAAAACCCATTGAGGAGGGGCGGGCGGATTTTATGCCGATATTTTTGGCCGACATTCCGGGGCTGTTCACTTCCGGCATAATCCGGCTGGATGCGGCGATTCTGCAACTATCGCCTCCGGATCGTCACGGCTTCTGCACCCTGGGCACTTCCGTGGATGCGGCAAAGGCCGCCGCCGACTCCGCAAAAACAATCATTGCGGAGATAAACGACCAGATGCCGCGGACGCACGGCAATACGGTCGTTCGCATGGATAGAATCGCCGCGTTTATTCATACGGATCGTCCGCTGGCCGAGCACCTTGGATCTGCTGAAACCGCCGTGGAAGCCAGAATCGGCGAGATCATCGCCGACCTTATTGAAGATGGGGCCACGTTGCAAATGGGGATCGGCAACATTCCGGATGCCGTGCTCACCCGCCTTTACGACAAACGGGATCTGGGCGTCCACACCGAAATGTTTTCCGATCGCGTCGTGGATCTGGTAGAAGCAGGCGTCATCACAAACCGGCTTAAAAAGGTCCATCCCAACCGGATAACCACGAGCTTTGTCAGCGGCTCGAAACGTCTGTTCGATTTTGTCCATGACAACCCCATGGTGGAATTCCATCCATGCGACCGTACAAATGATACGGCTTTGATCCGCCAGAATGACAAGGTGGCGGCCATCAATTCCGCCCTTGAGATCGATCTGACCGGACAAGTCTGCGCGGATTCATTCGGGCACAAGATATACTCGGGCATCGGCGGTCAGATGGATTTTATACACGGCGCTGCTTTGTCCCGGGAGGGAAAGCCGATTATCGCCATCCCATCCACTGCAGCCGGGGGAAAGGCGTCGCGTATTGTGCCGGAGCTCAAATGCGGAGCAGGGGTTGTCACGACGCGCGGTCACGTCCATTGGATCGTCACCGAGTTTGGCGCGGTGAACCTTCACGGAAAAACCCTGAGGGAGCGCGGTGAGGCGCTCATCTCCATTGCTCACCCGGATTTTCGTTCGGATCTGAAAAAAAAATTGAGCGAAACACGACATTTTGTCGTTCCCTGAAAATGACCTTTGACGCAATATGAAATACGTGCATGGTTATGATCCAAGGGAAAACCTGCGGTTGCAGGATCAGGCGTCGACTCTATCCGAGCTATTGCATTCGGATACCTGTTATCCGGCAGGGAGCAGAGTCCTTGAGGCGGGGTGCGGCGTCGGCGCCCAAACCATCACCCTGGCCCGGAACAGCCCGGATGCCCATTTCACCTCGGTCGATATATCCAGGGATTCGCTGGCAGAGGCCAAAAAACGGATCGAGGGGGCAGGGTGCACCCACGTCAGCTTCCTGCAGGGCGACATCTTTGCCCTGCCATTTCAGCCGGAATCATTCGACCACATCTTCGTCTGTTTTGTGCTGGAACATGTGGCACGTCCGCTGAAGTCAATCAAGTTCCTCAAACAGCTTCTAAAAGCCGGGGGGACCCTCACGGTGATCGAAGGAGATCATGGATCGGCCTATTTCTATCCCGAAAGTGAAGCGGCGCATAAAGCGATTCAGTGCCAGGTCGAACTTCAGAAAAGAGCCGGGGGCAATGCGAATATCGGCAGAGAGCTCTATCCGCTTTTACGTGCCGGAGGTTTCCACACGATTCACGTCTCTCCACGGATGGTGTATGTGGATTCGAGTAAACCCTGGCTTGTCGAGGGATACACAAAGAACACGTTCACGGCCATGATTGAAGGCGTTCGTGAAGCCTCTCTGAAAGCGGGTTTAATCGATGAAAAAACCTTCGATGAGGGAATCAGGGGACTGTACAGAACCGCGGAACCGGATGGGGTGTTTTGCTATACCTTTTTCAAAGCGGTCGCAGAAAGACAGTAAACCGAAACCCGGGGAGAAAACCGAGCCGCTTCTTGACGCCGCAGATCGTCATGTGTAAAAATATAGTCGGAAACTCAAAGGAGGTGATATTTATGGCCACCAACCTGCAAATTGATGATACCCCCATTCAAAAAGCAGCAACAGCGTCCATGAAAGAATTCCGTCAAGGCGATGGAACCCCTTGACCTGACCGATTCCCCTCTGGAAGGGATCAATCTCATCGAGGCCAGCGCCGGGACCGGGAAAACCTACACGATCGCCGGCCTGTTTATCCGGCTGCTTCTCGAAAAACAGCTCGGGCCGGAGCAGATTCTCGTTGTTACCTATACCAATTCGGCGACAGCGGAACTCAAAGACCGAATTCGGGCGAAAATTCAGCATACATTGAAGGCTTTTCAGACCGGCTGCGGAGAGCAGGACCTTCTGACCACCAGGCTTTTGAAAAAATTTCCCGATCCCCTGCCGGTTGTGCGGTCTCTCAGAAATGCGCTGGCCGACTTTGATCGCGCCCCCATATTCACCATTCATGGTTTTTGTCAGCGAACACTCATCGAAAGCGCATTTGAGACCGGCAGCCTGTTCGATACGGAGCTGCTTGTCGATCAGGCGGCGCTGTGCCGGGAGGTCGCCGATGATTACTGGCGAATCCACATCTGCGAGGCGTCTCCGGAATTCATCGCACATGTTTGTGAAACCATAAAGGGCCCGGATTATTTTTTACGATTGATGAAGACGGCGCTTGTTCCGGGCGTCCGGGTGATTCCGGACGTACAGATGCCTGACCTGGCCGCCCTTTCCCCGTTTCGCAACGCCCTGACAACACTCAGAGAGCAGTGGGGGAGCTGTCGGGAAGAGGTGGCGTCGATACTCAACCAGGCGCCCTTGAACGGAAAAATTTACGGTACGGTCAAAAAAGATCCGGATGGCTGCGACCGGACAGACCGGGAAATAAAAATCCGGTCCATGATCCGCGCCATGGACCGGTTTCTCGATGAAAACCATCCCGGATTTCCTCTTTTTTCAGACTTTGAACGATTTACGGCTGATAAACTGTCGAAGTCGACGCGGAAGGGGCAGGTTCCGCCTCGCCACACATTCTTTGATCTCTGTGAGACCCTCAATGGCCTCGGGCACGCCCTCGAAAGGGAATTTCGTTCCTATCTTCTGTTTCTGAAAAGCGATTTTTGTAAGTTCGCCCGCGAGGAGCTTGAAAAAAGAAAGCAGAAAAAAAATGTTCAGTATTTCGACGATCTGCTGACAAAGGTAAGGCGGGCGCTGGCCCTGGAAAACGATCTTGCCGCCTCCATTCGAAGAAAATACAAGGCAGCCCTGATCGACGAGTTTCAGGATACCGATCCCGTACAGTACGAAATATTTTCCAGACTTTTTTCCGCAGCCGGCATCCTGTATCTGATCGGAGATCCCAAACAGGCGATCTACGGGTTTCGGGGAGCGGACATCTTCTCCTATATCAAAGGAGCCCGAGCCGCAGACAGGAAATATACCCTCATCGAAAATTATCGATCCAGCCCGGATTTGGTTTCGGGGGTCAACGCGCTTTTTTCATCCGTTGATCGCCCGTTTTTGTTTGAAGAGATTTCTTTTCAAAAGGTGACGTCCGCATTCGCCGACCCGTTTTCGGCCGCCCATCCTTCCCCTCTGAAACTCTGGGTTCTTTTGCCGCAGCAGTCGCCGAAGCCCCGGGGACCGGTGAGCAAAACCGAAGCCGTCGAAACCGTTTCCCGGGCTGTGGCTGCGGAGATTTCCCGCCTTGTTTCACCGGGTCCGGGTTCTGATCCTCCAACGGCCAGGGCAAGCGATATCGCCGTGCTCGTCCGGACCAACCGGCAGGCGGGAATCGTAAAGTCCAGGCTCTCGGAGCTCAAAATACCCGCTGTGTTATACAGTGTCGATACTATTTTCGATACGCACGAAGCAGCGGAAATGGACACCCTTCTGACAGGCATTCTGAATCCGGCCGATTTCAAAGGGCTCAGGGCCGCGCTTGCGACGGATTTGATGGGGATCGACGGGGAAGCCTTCGATGGTGAGACAGAGGCCTGGTGGGACGATCACCTGTCCGGATTCACGGAATACCATCGGCTGTGGAATACCGGGGGGTTTATCCGGATGTTCCGCAGCTTTTTGAAAAAAGAACGGGTCAAAGAACGGATAGTGGCGATGCCTGACGGTGAAAGACGCTTGACCAACATCCTGCATCTTTCTGAAATCCTGCATCAGGTTGCCGTTGAAAAGAATCTGGGCATGACAGCCCTGGTGAAATGGCTTTCTGAACAAAGAGATTCCGATTTTCTGCGCCTCGAGGCCCATCCGCTTCGGCTGGAAAGCGATGCGCTTGCGGTGAAGATCGTGACTATTCACAAAAGCAAAGGACTCGAGTACGATATCGTCTTTTGTCCGTTTGCCTGGGAGGGATTGACAGAAGAAAAAGAAGAAGTCGTATTCCATGATCCGGTGCATGACAGCCAGTTGACCATCGATCTTGCGGCTGAAAAAGGCGGCTCCTCCGCGGCATCGTCCCAGTGGGAGCAGTTCGCGGAAAACCTGCGGCTGCTATATGTAGCGTTAACCCGGGCAAGATCGCGCTGTTACCTGGTCTGGGGGCGAATCAACGGTGCCGATACCTCTCCGCCGGCCTATTTATTTCACGGCGGCTTCCTGCCGGACGCAAGTTCTTTTATGGATTCCATCGACAGGATGCGGCAGCGGTTCGAGTCCATGGACAACCGACAGTTTTTGGAAGATCTGAAACAGATCGCCGACAGGGCCGAAGGGGCGATCGAACTCCTGCCGCTGCCGGCCGCACAGGGGGCCGCAGCCGGTTTTCGCCCTGAAAAACCCGCTGTATCGCACATGCGGAAATTTTCGGGCGTCATCGACAGCTCCTGGAAAATCTCAAGCTATTCCTCGCTGACGTCCCGGGCCGAAGGGGAGGCCGGCGCTTTCGAACCGGATCTGGCCGATTATGATGCGGTCTTTCCGGAAAAATTTCAACAGCAGGCCGGTTCGGATGAGCCTGCCGGTGTGTGGAGCGTTTTTTCTTTTCCAAAAGGCGCCCGCGCAGGGCTTTTTTTCCATGATGTTATCGAGAATTTTGATTTTTCGGCAGATTTACCGGAAGACCTGGTCACAGGGAAACTCATGGAGTATGGATTTGAAGCCGGATGGAAGGAGACGGTGTGCAGGGTTCTGGAAAATATCCGGTCCACCTGTCTGATGGGTTCGGAAAATCCGTTTACCCTGTCCCAGGTCGGCAGGGAGCGGCGCATCGATGAAATGGAATTTTATTTTCCCTTGCATTCGATCACCCCGCATACGCTCGAGACCATCTTTTCCGAAAACGTCGGCCGGAACTTTCTCACGAAGTTTCCGGAAAAGCTCGGAACCCTCACTTTCCGTCCCGCCAGAGGATTCATGAAAGGGTTCATCGACATGGTCTTTCACCACGAAGGCCGATTCCACCTGGTGGACTGGAAATCAAACTATCTGGGGCCGCGCATCGAAAACTATACCGGATCGTTCTTGTCTGAAATCATGGCCGCCGATTTTTATGTTCTGCAATACCATCTATACACCCTGGCGCTGCACCAGTACTTGAAGACCCGGATGCCGAATTATCGGTATCTGTCTCACTTCGGCGGAGTATACTACGTCTTCATTCGGGGAATCGATCCTCCAGCGGGGCCCCTTTACGGGATATACAGAGACCTGCCCTCATGGGAGCTTGTTCAGGCCCTCGGCAAAGCACTCATCCCCGGGTTCACACCAGAGCAATAAAGAAAGGGTTTTTCCATGATCACCCGGTCCTGAATCCTTAAACCCTCAAGCCATCGGCTTGAGCCAGTGGAAGTAATTTTAATATAATACATGAGTAATGACCAAATAACATATTTAATTAATTTAAATATATTTACATCGATCGATTACCATTTTGCCCGTTTTATCACCCGGCTTTGCGGCACGGAGGATCTGGATGTTTTTCTGGCCGCCGCACTGGTCAGCAACGCCACGGGAGCCGGCCATGTCTGCCTGGACCTCGAAGCCGCTGCGGACACGGTGATCGTCGAAAACGCAGACGGGCGACAGGGGATCAAATGCCCGCCGCTTGCCGCATGGGAAGCCAAGCTGCTGAAAACGCCTGTGGTCGGCAAAACCGGCGACTTTTGCCCGCTGGTGCTGGACTCCCGGCACCGGTTGTATTTGAACCGGTACCGGCAATACGAAAATCGGCTCGCCTCCGCAATCATGGAGCGTGTCGTACAGCCGGCCGATGTGGACCTTGATTTGTTGAAAATCGGCCTGTCGCGGCTTTTCCGAAGTCGTCCTGCAGAGGGAGTCGACTGGCAAAAGATCGCCTCGGCGGTGGCTGTCGTGAAAAGATTCTGTGTTGTTTCAGGAGGACCCGGAACGGGCAAGACATATACGGTAGCCAGAATTCTGGCACTGCTGCTCGAACAGGCGCGGGATAAAAACTTTCGGATTTTTTTATGTTCGCCTACGGGAAAGGCCGCGGCCAAACTCAAAGAAGCGGTAATGCGTGCAAAAGAAGATCTGGACTGCCCCTGGCAGATTAAGACCGCCATTCCGGAAGAAACCTATACCATTCATCGCATGCTCAAACCCGTTTCCGGCTCTTCGCGGTTTCGTCATTCAGCGGAAAATCCAATTCCGGCCGACCTCGTATTAGTCGATGAAGCATCCATGGTGGATCTTGCCCTGATGGCGAAGCTGGCGGCGGCTCTTCCTCCGGAGGCCCGTCTGATTCTCATGGGCGATATGGATCAACTGGCCTCCGTCGAGGCGGGATCGGTGCTCGGAGATATTTGCGGCCGGGGTGTGCCCCGTCGTTTTTCCTCCCCGTTTTTAAAAAGCCTCCACGCGCTGACAGGTGAACCGATCGCCGGCGAAACCGCGGGTTTCGATGCGGCGAACGGGTTGCAGGACTGTATCGTTACGCTGAAAAACAGCCACCGTTTCAGCGGCGATACCGGCATTGCCGCACTGAGCCGGATCATCAATCAGGGAGATGTCGACGCAATGGAGACACTTTTGCGGCAGGGCCCGTCGACCTCCCGGATCGAATGGAAAAATGTCGACACGGCGGCCCGGTGTTACGGCATTTTGGAAAAACACGTTATTCAGGGATATTCAGCTTACCTCAAGGCCGACCGTCCCGCAAATACACTTGATTTATTCAGCCGTTTCAGGATATTGTGCGCGGTCAACAAAGGGCCTTTCGGAGTCGATGCCGTCAACGCCTTTGTCGAAAAGATCCTCGCAAGGCGGCAGCTCATCGTTCCGAATACGCCGTGGTACAGGGGCAAACCCATTCTCATCACGCGCAACGATTACCGGCTCGGACTGTTCAACGGCGATGTCGGGATCGTGCTTGCGGACCCGGATTCGGCGAGAAATGACATGGCCGCATTTTTTGAAGGCTTCGGCGAAGATATCAAACGCGTTGCACCGGGGCGCATCGCCGGGTATGAAACGGCCTATGCGCTGACGGTGCATAAAAGTCAGGGATCGGAATTCGATCATGTTCTGCTTGTTATTCCAGACCGGTGGAACCCGGTCTTAACCCGTGAACTTCTGTATACCGGCATTACACGGGCCAGAGAATCGCTTTGTATCGTGGGCCCTCTATCTGTGTTGCAGGCCGCCGTCAAACGCCGTATTGAACGGACATCCGGACTCAAAGACGTTCTTTGGAACAGCGACCAAAGGGCGTAGGCCCGATTGAACCGGGGGGAATATGCAGGATCCGTACAATTCAAAAGTGATTGCCCTGCTGGAAAGGGGGGTGAAAATTCCCGCACCGGAAAGCGTCGATATCGATGATCGGGTCGATATCGAAAAAATTTCCGGAAACGGCGTGGTTCTTCACGCAGGCTGTAAGCTGTTCGGAGCCTCAACGGTGATATGTGACGGAGCAAAGCTCGGATATGAGGCCCCGGTAACCGTGGACGGGTGTTTTATCGGCCCTTATGTGGAGTTGAACGGCGGGTTTTTCAAGGATGCCGTATTCTTGAAACGTTCGTCCATGGGGCTCGGCGCCCACGTCAGGGCCGGAACCATCCTGGAAGAAGAGGCCGGCGGCGCGCATACGGTCGCCCTGAAACACACCATTCTTTTCCCCTTTGTGACGCTCGGAAGCCTGATCAATTTTTGCGACTGCCTCATGGCCGGCGGAACAAGCCGCAAAGACCACAGTGAAGTGGGCAGTTCGTATATCCATTTTAATTATACGCCGAACCAGGACAAAGCCACACCGTCTTTAATCGGGGATGTCCCAGGCGGTGTCATGCTGAACCGGCCGCCCATCTTTCTGGGCGGACAGGGCGGGCTGGTCGGCCCCTGTCGCATCGCTTACGGGACCGTGATTGCGGCCGGATCCATCTGTCGAAAAGACCAGACGGAACCAGGGCGTTTGGTATCCTTCGGGACTCCCAGAGCTTCGGCCGTACCCTTTCAGAGCGGAATTTACCGAAACGTCGGTCGCATCGTGAGAAGCAACCTGAATTACATCGCCAATCTCAAGGCCCTGGAGCGCTGGTATTTCCACGTGCGCGCCCGGTTTGTTTCGCCCGAATTTCCGGCCCCGCTATATGCGGGATTGCGTAAAACCCTCGAATCGGCAATAGAAGAGAGAGTGGCGCGCCTGGGCCAGTTGAGGGAAAAGATGCCCGAATCCATTGCAGCATACAAGAGCCTGGAAAAAGCCAATGCATCCCCGCTGCTCTTGCGTCAAAAAAAGGAATTTTATCATAATTTTTCGGAACTTCATGGTTTTTTAAAGGATCCCGCGCCGGTCGATCTGAATCCACCTGTAAGAGATGCTTTTCTGAAAAAACTGCTGGCCGGAATTCAACGTTTCGGAAAAGACTACGTTTTCGTTATTCAGTCCATCGACCATGCGGATTCCTCCATGGGCACCGCCTGGCTTCAAGGCATTGTCGATACGACGGTGGCAAGGGCGCTGAACATGCTGCCGTCTTTCAATCGATCTCAGTGACGCCGTATGCTCATGGGGACCGGTTTTTCCAGCCGCAACCCAATGTCTGCCTCGCTGCCAACGGCAGCAGGCATCTGCGACAATTGCAAAACAGCCCCGTAGACGGGTTGGGTTTGGATGGGTAAACGGGGATGGGTTTAGCGTCAGGATGAAAGGACCGGTAGGTGGAAAAACTGTTCGGTACCGACGGCATTCGCGGGCTCGCCAACACCTATCCGATGACGGCCGATATGGCCGTTAAAATCGGAAGGTCGGCAGCTCTTTTTTTCATGGACGAAAGAAAATCTCCGAAAGTCGTCGTGGGAAAAGATACGCGTATGTCCGGCGATATGCTCGAATCGGCCATTGCCGCCGGCATCTGCTCTGCGGGCATGGACGCCGGGCTCACAGGCGTGCTCCCCACACCCGCCATAGCCTATATAACGTCGTCTATCGGAGCTGTTGCCGGGATCGTGATATCGGCATCCCACAATCCGTTTTATGACAACGGCATAAAAATATTCAATCAAAAGGGAACCAAACTTGCGGACCAGGATGAGGCGGCAATCGAAGCGTCCATATTGAAAGAGAATTCCCCGATCCCCCCTCAACAACAGACTCCCGGAACAGGAAGAATCCGCCTTCTTGCAGATGCAGAGCCTCTTTATCTCGAGTTTCTGAAGCGCTCGGTACCCGGCCGAAATCCTTTCAAAGGACTCAAAGTCGTTCTCGATTGTTCAAACGGCGCGACCTACCGCATCGCGCCGAAGCTTTTTCAGGATCTCGGCGCAGACGTGATTCCCTTGTTCATCGAACCGAACGGAAAAAACATCAATGCAAATTGTGGATCCGAGAATCCTGCGACGCTTTGTAAAACCGTGGTCGATACACGGGCTCAGATCGGTCTTGCCTTTGACGGCGACGGGGATCGGTTGATCGCCGTGGATGAAGCGGGCCGGATCGTGCGAGGGGATCAAATTCTGGCGATTTGCGCAAAAGCCATGAAGCAGGCCGGATCGCTTCGGAACAATGTCATCGTCACGACGGTGATGAGCAACATCGGGCTCGGCATCGCACTGAAAGAGATGGGCATCGAGCATATCAAAACGGATGTCGGAGATCGATATGTGCTGCAGTCCATGATTGCAGCCGGGGCGGTTCTCGGGGGGGAAGACTCCGGGCATATGATCTTTCTCGACCAGCACACGACCGGAGACGGCATTCTTGCGTCCGTCCGGTTGATAAAAACCATTCTTTCCGAGTCGAAACCTCTTTCTGAACTATCCAAAATCATGGCGGTTTTTCCCCAGGTGCTGATGAATGTCAAAGTCCGCAGCAAGCCGGAGATAGACGCCGTACCGGAAATTGCCGATGCGATAAAATCGGTCGAGACCGCCCTGAACGGGAAGGGGAGGGTGCTTATCCGTTATTCGGGAACCCAACCCCTGTGCAGGGTCATGGTCGAAGGGCCGACACTTGAAGAGACCAACTTTTACTGTCGGCAGCTGTGTGCCGTCATAGAAAAAAAAATAGGGGCGCGCGTTTAATTTTTTTGTAACCGTTATTCCCTGCTGCTCCCGAAAATGCGAAGAAGAAACAGAAACATGTTGATAAAATCCAGGTACAGGGAGAGGGCGCCGAGAATGGCGCCTTTCCGGATGACCCCGGCTTCGAGCCCTGCAGGCTGGGTAAGGGCCAGGGTTTTTATCTTCTGGGTGTCATAGGCGGTCAGTCCGATGAAGATAAAAACCCCCAGATAGCTGATGATCATATTCATGCCGTGGCTGCGAAGGAAAAGATTGACCAGCGAGGCGATGATGATGCCGATCAGCCCCATGGTCATAAAACCGCCCATGGATGTCAGATCCCGTTTGGTCGCCCAGCCGTACATGCTGCAGGCAATGAATGTAGCGGCGCAAATAAAAAATGTCGACGCAATCGTGGAACGGGTGTATGCCAGAAATACGAAAGACAGAGTCGCGCCGTTTAACCCGGAATACAAAAGGAACAAGGAGGTGGCGGTGGATGCCTGCATTCGATGGACCCTGGCACTGATGGAAAAGACAAGCGCCAGTTCAGCGATGAGCAACCCGAAAAAGATAACGGGGTTTCCGAAAATCAGACTTTTCATGGTCGGATTGTTGGCGACAAAAAAAGCCACCATTCCGGTTACAGCCAATCCGATTCCCATCCAGTTGTAAACGCTCCTGACAAATTCATTGACCAGGACCTCTGTTTGTGTTTTTTTAAGCGATATCGAATCCATGCATTCCTCCTGCTTTCTCAGTCTAGAATTATCGATCGGATTTTGAATAGTATAACACAACCGTTTGGTTTTTCAACCGCATAATCGTGCAGACAACTCAATATCGACGTGAAGCGGTCTAAAAGCGAATGAAACCCGAGCAGATGCTCCATAGTCTCAAAGAGCTTGCAGAAAAGCTTGACATACCCGTGTACGAGCAAAATCTGCGGAAAACCGTAGACGGCGTCAAGGTAAAAAGCGGATTGTGCACGGTTCGGGGAAAGCACCGTTTCATCATGGACAAGAGCATCGGCCCCCGTGAAAAAAATGTGCTGCTCGCATCCTGTCTTGTTCAGTTTTCCCTTGAACATATTTATGTCGTTCCTGCGGTCCGAGATTTTCTGAAACAGTTTTCCCCGTCCGGTCAGAAGTTCGGGCAGGGGGAAGGGGATGCCGCCGGTTCGGGTCTCGAACATACAGAAATGACGGAAACAGAATAAAGTTTACATAATATCTCTTATCAGACCTTTTATGGGGATCTCCCGCATGCATTCCAAGCCCGACTGCGAACATCAGGAGACTGGTGAAGGATTTCAGCATCGAATCTACTCCGTGTCCGAACTGACCAGGGAAATCAAAGCCCTTCTTGAAGAACGGTATCCATTTGTCTGGGTTGCCGGGGAAATTTCCAATTTCAGAATGCCGGGATCCGGCCATTTTTATTTCACTCTGAAAGACGAAGCCGCACAGATAAATGCCGTAATGTTCAGGGGCCAGAATCGGAATCTGGCCTTTTCCATAGAAGACGGAATGCAGGTGCTCGGTCTGGGAAGAATCAGCGTATATGAACCCCGTGGCACCTATCAGATTTTGCTGGAGTATCTGGAACCCAAAGGGGTCGGCGCTTTGCAGGTGGCTTTTGAACAGCTGAAGGAACGGCTTGCAAAAGAAGGCCTTTTTGATGAAAAGCACAAGGCTCCCCTGCCGTTTCTTCCCCAAAAAATAGCCCTTATTACATCGCCCACGGGTGCGGTGGTCCATGACATGCTCACAATCATCCTGCGACGGTTTCCGAATGTTCAGATCGATATCTTTCCTGTCAAGGTCCAGGGTGACGGGGCTGTTTCCGAAATCGTGTCCGCAATCCTGCTGCTGAACCGCCTCGCCGGTGCCGATGTTGCCATACTCGCCCGTGGCGGCGGATCGCTTGAAGATCTGCAGGCATTTAATTCCGAGGAAGTGGCAAGGGCCATTTACCGCTCAAGTATACCGATTGTATCGGCTGTCGGGCATGAAACCGACTTTACCATCGCCGATTTTGTAGCCGATTTGCGCGCTCCCACCCCATCCGCCGCTGCAGAACTGGTTGTTCCATTAAAAAAGGATTTGACCATTCGCTGCAGGGAACTCGAATCAGCCTTGACAGGCAGGTTCTTCGCGATGATGGACCGGCTGCGGCGGTCGCTGGACGACCTTTCCAGGCGGCTTGTGCACCCGGGAAGAAAAATCCAGGATCAGCGGCTGAGAATTGACGATTTGACCGCTCGAATCACGCGATGGATCTCTCAGGAAGTTTCACGAAAGCGAGATGAAATTTACCGAGATAATAATAGACTATATTATTTAAACCCGATAAGTTATATAAATAAACATAAAAATATAGTTGAAGATTATGGAAATAAATTATTATTAATGATAGATATAAATATAAAAAGTCATAGACATTGGGCAAGGGAAGCCGCTGCAAAGCTCCAGGCATTGAATCCCTATGCCGTGTTACATCGGGGCTACAGCATTACGAGGACCATTCCGGAAGGTACGGTTGTCCGGGATGCAGACAGCGTACATGTCGGTCAAAAACTTCATGTTTTACTTTCAAAAGGAAGTTTATCCATTCAAATTGAAAAGAAAAATATGAAAAATATCACTGAAAAACCGATCGGTGGAAACACCATGGAATGACCGGAAGGAGTTCCTTTGAATGGCAAAACAGACATTTGAAAAGGCATTGAAACAACTCGAAGAAATCGTCCGTGAACTTGAAATCGGAGACCTGCCCCTGGAAAAAGCGATTGCCAAATTCGAAGAAGGCATTCGGCTGTCAAGGTTTTGTTCCGAAACCCTGGACGAGACGGAAAAACGCATCCAGCTTTTGATTCAGGATCCGCAAGGAAATGTGGTCGGTGAATCCTTTCCGAAATCCGGGAAATCCGATGAACCGGAAGACCGGACATGAAAGCGTTCGGCATGTTTGATATAGAAGTGTACCTGCAGCAAAGAAAGGACCGGATCAACCGGGAACTGGGGGCTATCGTAGGCAATGATTCGGAGAAGAGTAGAGTCCGGTCGGCCATGGAATATGCCTTGATGGGAGGCGGTAAACGATTGCGGCCGATTCTATGCCTTGCCGGCGCAGATGCAGTGGGCGGCTGCAGTGAACATAGTTTGATCGCCGCCTGCGCCATCGAAATGATACACACCTATTCTCTTGTTCATGACGATCTCCCGGCAATGGACGACGACAGCCTAAGAAGGGGAAGACCGACATGCCATATGGCTTTTGATGAAGCGACAGCGATACTGGCCGGAGATGCCCTGCTCACCCTGGCGTTCGAAGTCCTTTCCTCGGATAAGTTGGGTCCTCCGGTATCTGCGGAAAAGCGTCTCGATATCATCCACCGGGTCGCCCGAGCAGCCGGATGCCGGGGTATGATCGAAGGACAAATGCGGGATATCGCCGCAGAGGGACATGTGCTGACAATCGATGAACTGGAAACCGTCCATATCCTCAAGACCGGGGAACTTCTTAAGGCCTCGGTTTATACCGGTGCTGTTCTGGGTAACGGGTCGCCGGATCAACTCCGGCAACTGGATATATATGGCCATTGTATCGGACTCGCCTTTCAGGTAAAAGACGATATTTTGAATGTTGTTGGAAATCCGGCCGTTATGGGAAAGTCGGCCGGTACGGACCGACTAAGAGGAAAAACCACTTATCCCTCAATTTTGGGTTTGGAAAAAGCAGAAGCTTTCGCAGAAAAACTCATCACGGATGCCTTGCAAGCACTGGAATTTTTTGATAGCAGGTCAGATCCGCTTCGTGCACTTGCACGGTATATTCTGGAAAGAACCAGGTAGAATTTGACTTTGCAACAATCGTATCCGGTTAGAGTTCTGAAAGATCGACCGGCGGTTTTTTCTCCGAACGTCTCAAACTCGCACCCGGAACCAAACATTCGCAGATCAGCCAAAGGAGCCGCAACATAAATTGGGGTTGCTTGATAAAATCGACTCTCCCCGCGATTTAAAACAGCTTGACCGCAGGGATCTGCCCGTTCTTGCCCGTGAGATCCGACAAACGATCATCGGTGTGGTTTCCCGACGGGGCGGCCATCTGGCATCGAGCCTCGGAGCGGTGGAACTGGCGATCGCCCTTCATTATGTGTTCGACGCACCGAACGACAAAATCGTATGGGATGTGGGGCATCAGGCCTATGCCCATAAATTGCTGACCGGACGAAGAGATCGATTTCACACCCTTCGCGGATTCGGGGGACTTTGCGGGTTCACGCGAATGGGAGAAAGCGTCTATGATGCCTTTTCGACCGGTCATAGCGGCACGTCCATTTCTGCGGGACTCGGAATTGCGTGTGCAAAAAGTTTAAAAAAAGACCCGGCAAAAGTCATAGCGGTCATTGGAGATGGATCGATGACATCCGGGCTGGCATATGAAGGGTTGAATCAAGCCGGCGATCTTCGTAAGGACATCATCGTGATCCTCAACGACAACGACATGTCCATCGCCCGGAATGTCGGCGCCCTATCCTCTTTTCTCAGCCGGACTTTTTCATCTAAACATATTCAGAATCTGAGAAAGGATTTTGGAGAGTTTCTTAAATCACTGCCCAAAATCGGGGACGACATTTATCAGATCGCCAAACGTTCGGAAGAATCCTTCATGACCTTCGTCACTCCGGGAGTCCTGTTCGAAGCCTTTAATTTTGAATACTTCGGTCCCATCAACGGCCACAATCTGAATCATCTCATCAATATTTTAGACAACATCCGTCATTTGAACGAACCGGTTCTGCTGCACGTAACAACCAGGAAAGGAAAGGGATACAAACCCGCGGAAGAAAATCCTGTTTATTTTCATGGCATCGGGTGTTTTGACGTAAAAAACGGCAACTCCATATCCAAGTCCTGCTCTCCGCCGACATATACCGAGGTATTCGGTGAGACCCTGGTCGAGCTGGCCGAATCCAATGAAAAGATTATTGCGGTCACCGCCGCTATGCCTGAGGGGACGGGGCTTGCCAGGTTTGCAAAAATTTACCCGGATCGCTTTTTCGATGTCGGCATTGCCGAACAGCACGGCGTGACATTTGCGGCCGGAATGGCTACCGAAGGATTCAAACCGGTGGTAGCCATTTATTCAACCTTTCTTCAAAGGGCATTCGACCAGATACTGCATGATGTTTGTATCGAGTCGCTGCCGGTTGTTTTCGCTCTGGATAGAGGCGGTATCGTAGGTGAAGACGGCGCAACGCACCATGGCCTGTTCGACTTCTCCTATCTTCGAAGTCTTCCCAATATGGTCGTCATGGCACCGAAGGATGAAAATGAATTCAGGCGGATGCTGGCGACCGCCGTGAATCATGACGGCCCGATCGCCGTACGATATCCACGAGGCAGCAGTCTGGGCGTCGAACTGGATAAAGATCTCCTGCCGCTGCCCATCGGAAAAGGCGAGGTGCTCACCCACGGAAGCGACGTCCTTATCCTTGCCATCGGCAGCACGGTCTCGGAGGCGGTCCAATCGCATGGAATCCTTGCAGAACAGGGCGTACGGTCCACGGTCGTTAACTGCCGTTTCGTAAAACCGCTGGATCGAGAGCTGATTTGCTCACTTTCGAAACAGATCCCCCGCATCGTTACGGTGGAAGAAAATGTACGCCAGGCAGGATTCGGCAGCGCCGTTCTGGAATGCCTCGGCGACGAGAAGATCGCCGTTATCGCAGAACGTATCGGGATCCCGGATGTTTTCGTCCAGCACGGTCCGCAGAAACAACTCCGATCCACTTTTGGCATCGATGCGGAAGGCATCGCGAAAGCATCCATGAATCTGATGGAAGTCACCCGGCGATAGTTTTTGAGGTTTTGAAATGGCTTCTAAATAAAAACATCCGGACTGGTATATGGCGGAGAGGAAAAAGAGGCTCGATCTGATATTAGTCGAAAGAGGGATGGCACAGAGTCGCCAGCGCGCCAGGGCACTGATCATGGCCGGCAAGGTGCTGGTCGATGGCTCTCCTTTTGAAAAACCGGGTGTTCTTGTTGCCGAATCCCGGTCGATCGTCCTCAGGGGAACCGACCATCCCTATGTCAGCAGAGGCGGCCTTAAACTGGAGGCGGCGATTCGGGCGATCGGCCTCGATCTGAGAGGCATGGTCTGCCTGGATGTGGGCAGCGCCACCGGCGGTTTTACGGATTGCCTCCTTCAGCATGGTGCGGGGCGTGTTTTCGCAGTGGATGTCGGTTATGGACAGCTGGCATGGAAACTGAGGCAGAACCCCCGGGTCGTGACCATTGAACGGACAAACATCCGGTATATGCCGTTTGATGCGCTGCCATGTGACGTCGACCTGGTGACCATTGATACTTCCTTTATCTCATTGAAACTCGTTGTTCCTGCCGTGCGTAAATTCATGAAAAAAAGCGCGGGCATTCTTGCACTTGTCAAGCCGCAGTTTGAGATCGGCAGAGGCCGGGTGGGAAAAGGAGGGGTTATCAGGGATCCGGTGCTGCATCATGCGGTGATTGAGGAACTTTCCGAATTTTTTAAAAAAGACGGCTTGCTTGTCAACACCCCTGTCCCCTCTCCGATTTTGGGCCCCAAGGGAAACCGGGAGTTTCTTCTCTATTTAACTGCGGACTCCCCTGTCTTTTAGAAAGCAAACTTGCGCTTGATTTTTTTATGTTCTACGGATAGATGTTTTTATTTAAAATCTTATGGCCTGATGGTGAATGGGTAAAATTCTTGCGGAAGAAGGAGCTTAAATGTCTGAAAAATTAGATAATTTAAGAAATATTATTCTTGTCGGCCACGTGGGTGCGGGGAAAACATCCCTGGCTGAAGTGATGCTCTACAAATCGGGAACCATCAACCGGCTGGGAAGGGTGGATGACGGAACTGCCGCCATGGATTTCGAACCTGAAGAAATCAAGCGTCGTACGAGCATCAGTACCGGATTTCATCAGGTGAACTGGAAAAAGCATACGATCAGTCTCATGGATACGCCAGGCGACCAGAATTTTTTCTCAGATACCAAACTCTGTATGCAGGCCGCAGACGGTGCCGTCGTCGTAGTAGATGCCGTAGACGGTGTAAAAGTTCAGACGGAGCAGGCGTGGGATTTTGCCCGTGAGTTTCACCTGCCGTGCATCATTTTTATCAACAAGCTGGACAGAGAGCGGGCCGATTTTTTCAGGACATTTAAAGAACTTTCCGACATCTTTGAACCGAAACCGATTTTGCTTCAACTTCCGGTCGGCTCTGAAGCGGATTTCAAAGGAATTGTCGATCTGATTCGTATGAAAGCCTATCTCTATGAAGCGGACGGAAAAGCAGCTGAAAGCGATATTCCGGATGGCATGATGGAAATGGCCCAAAGTCAGCGAGAAGCGATGGTTGAAAATGTTGCAGAAGCAGATGATCAGCTCATCGAAAAATATCTGGAAGGCGAATCATTGACGGAAGAGGATATCCGGGCCGCCCTTAAAAAGGGAATCCTCAACAGAACCTTTGCACCTGTGTTTTGCGGTTCCGCGACCAAAGAGATCGGGGCGGACACCTTTATGGACGCGATCGCCGCCTGTATGCCGTCACCGACAGACCGCGGACCTAAAATCGGTATTGATCCGACCACCGGCGCTGAAATCGAACGCAAGCCGGATCCGGATGCTCCTTTTTCCGCTTTTGTATTCAAAACGGTTGCCGATCCGTATGCCGGACGTCTTTCCATTTTCCGGGTGGTTTCCGGAACACTGGGCGCAGACGGAACCTTTTACAATGTCAAAAAGGAATTTAAAGAAAGGTATACCCAGCTTTTAAAACTTGCCGGAAAAGAACAGAAGCCGGCTTCGGAGGCCGGACCCGGATCCATCATCGCCGTCGCCAAATTAAAGGAAACCGCCACCGGCGATACCCTCTGCGACGAGGCAAACAAAATCCAGTTTCCCTTCGCCGATCCCTTGCAACACCTTATTTCGTATGCGGTTGCAGCCAAAACAAAGGGGGATGAAGATAAAATTTTTTCATCTTTATCCAAGTTGCTGGAAGAGGATATGGCGCTGAAAATGACAAGAAGCCCTGAAACAAACGAGATCCTTCTTTCCGGGATGGGACAGATTCATATTGAAGCCGCCACCGAAAAGCTGAAACGCAAGTTTAATGTGGAGGCCCGCCTCAGTACGCCGAAGGTTCCGTACAGAGAAACGATCAAAAAGAAGGTTCGAGTGCAGGGCAAACACAAAAAGCAGACCGGCGGCCACGGTCAGTACGGGGACTGCTGGCTTCAGCTCGAACCATTGCCGAGGGGAAAAGGATTTGAGTTCGTCGACGCCATTGTCGGCGGCGCGATTCCCAGACAATACATTCCGGCAGTAGAAAAAGGGGTTATTGAAGCGGCCCGAAAAGGGATCCTGGCCGGCTTCCCCTGTATTGATTTCAGGGCTACGGTGGATTATGGCAGTTACCACACGGTCGACTCCTCGGAAATGGCGTTTAAAATCGCGGGCGCTCTGGCATTTAAAAAGGCCTCGGCGGAAGCCGAACCCGTACTGCTGGAGCCCGTTATGGAAATCACCATCATTACGCCGGACGAATATATGGGGGATATCATGGGAGATCTGATCGGAAAACGGGGCCGGGTTATCGGGATGGACAGCAAAGGAAAAAACCAGGTGATCAAGGCCCATGTCCCCATGGCAGAATTTTTGACTTACGCGCCGGATCTTCGGTCCATGACCGGCGGCCGGGGAATGTTCACAATGGGATTTTCCCACTATGATGAAGTGCCGGCACAAATATCCCAGAAAATCATTGAAGAGGTCAACAAACAGAAAGAATAATCAACAGCTATCCGCTGTCTTTCAAGATGCATCGGGTGCACGGCGCGAATCCTTCCCAGAAAGCCGCCGGCTTTCCCTTAAAAAGCATTTTATTTCTCGTTTCGATCCGCTTGCCGAGAGGACAGGTTTCAAGATGAAAACGCTTTGACCTTTTGTTTCCGACATAACGGGTTTCCTCTTGTTTTTCCATCGCCTTCCAGATGCCCAGATTTTTTGTCATTGCCATGCGCTGTGCCTCAAGAAGGCGCCTGTCGTACCGAATATTCGGAGACTTGTGCAGGCAGTAGGCGAAACCGTTTTTCAACAGCATTTCATTGACAAAAGTGCCGTCGGGCAAAAAAATATAGGCAAGCACGCGACCATAGTGATCCATCTTTTGTGCATCGAATTCCAGGCGCACTTTTTTATTCCATACAAGGGACGTATTGAATTGCCTGGCCTCGTCTGCGTATGGTTCCCCTGACTTTTCCTCGCGCGCGATTTCGGGCGTGTTGATGCCGATATATCGGATGCGGCTTCTGTCGGTCAGCACGATGGTGTCCCCATCGTCCACCCACACTACAGTAAAAAAAGACGCCGGCGTCGATTCTCGGGCGATACAGAAGATGGCGACACCGGCGGCCAGGCCGAAAAGCCATTTTCTCCATCGATGATCCTTACGGACGAAGTTCACAAATTTCTACGGCTCTTTCATCCAGCAGGTGCGGCAGCCCGCCGTGTTGAAGTGGAACAAATCCCAGGGATTTTTCCCAGACCTCGTCGTCTTCCATGCAGAAATAGATGAGAACCCGCGGAGCGAGTTCCCGGATGGTTGCGACGATTCTTTGATACAGCGCCAACCGAAGCGGCTTGAAATATCTCATTTTCCCATCGCGACCGGGCACGAACTCCCCATAAACGACTTTTGATTCAGGAAAACGTTTCTGAATGATCGATTTTAATTCCGGCATGAATCGAAAAGATCCCAGGCTGATCCACACAATGTTTTCGGGAGAAACAGCCGAAATCATGCGAACCACCACATCGCAATAATCCGATTCACATCCTTCATAGATGATCATCGGATCAAAATGAAAGGCGATGGGATATCCCCGGAAAGCGCAGAGAGCCGCGGCTGTTAGACGGTCGTCCAGAGATGCGGTGCCGCGCTCCTGGCTTTCGATGACATAGGGAGTGTTCAAAGACCAGGCCACGATGGTCTTTCGGTTGTGTCGGAGTTCACAAAGACCTGAAACCGCAGTAGTTTTTGTTTTCAGCTCCAAAACGGCGCTCGCCTGCCGGGCAAATGTCGATACCAGCCGGGCCGACAGGTCAGTCCACTGCTCCCAGATCAGGCTGTCCGTAAATTCACCTGTTCCCACCCGCCGGATTCTCTTATCCTGGAAAAGAGACTGGAGCTCCATCCACATATCCCGGCGGTTGATGAAATACTGGAGAATCGGCGGGTGAAAATAGGCCTGCAGGATACAATAAGCGCAATCCATGGTGCAGAAAGTGCCGATATGGAGAATGTGGTACCCGCAGCAGTTATACCGCCGGGTACCCGGACATCTTTTGATAAAGGCGCCCTGGTTGCGGGTTAGAAAAAGTACGGTTTTTCCGGTTCGAACCGGGTCGTCCGACGCGGAGACGAATCTGTAAACCTCTCGCGCATCATCGACAATGGCAGCGGGAATATCGAGTCGCGCCTGAATGGAGACGGCCTCTTGTGTTTCGGCCACTCGGCGATCGACGAAGAGCTTTTTGAGTGACGCTTCCTGCATACCATTAACTATTCGTCGGCATGTTTTGTTTATGCAACACTGGAGCCAAGGATTTTGGCAAGATCCGGATGCGTCAGGACGCCTGCAAGCGATGAAGTGCGTTCTTTAAGTTCCTGCAGGTTTCTAAACGAGAGCGTAAAAGCATAAACAGTATCTTCGAAATTTTTCGGCGGCACCAGATGGATTCCCCTGGCAAGCTTCAGGGCTTTCTTATGCGCTTCGAAGGTTTGCTCGGCCAGGGTGATCGAAGGAAACCGGCGGGTTTTCAGGTAGCTTAACGCCTGTTGAGCCTTTTGAGAGCGATCCAGGTCCGAATTGTGACATATCGATTCCAGTTGCCGGCATCCCAGTATATCCAGAACTGAAAAACCCTCTCTGGCAGCAATTTCCTTGGTCAGCGTGAGAATTTCCCTCTGCCGGTTGAGGCTTACGTGTAAGCTTTCAAAAATTGCAGCAAACCGAACGCCCTCTTCTTCAGGCATCTCACGCAGCTCCAGAGCGACCGGCAGGGAAATGGCGGAGGAAATGACGGCGCTCTGAACAGGCTGTGCAACGGTGCACAACCCTTTTATTTTTTCAACAAAAGCGGGACTTGCGGGCAGTCCGGTTTCCGTCGAAGTTTGTGCCGTTTTTTCCGGATCTTGCAGGATATTGAAAAGCAGATGCAGGGCACGGGACATTTCGATCAAATTCAAGGGTCTTTGAAGGGCGTTGTCGGCAATGGCGAGTTTTGCACACAGAAGCCTGTCTGTCTGCGCATCGAGGAGTCTGGCAGGAATCGCCGGCCATCCGATTCGGCGCACAGCCTCAATCCTTCTGAAACCACTGATAATTTTATGGCTGAAAGATTTTTTTCGCTTTAAATACGGAGGATTGATGATTCCAATTTTTTCAATCGAGGGACAAAGATCATCGCTGTCTGTCCGCGTCGTGATCCGGTACGTGTTATCCGTGCAGTCAATGTCGGACAGTGAGACCAACTCTTCATTACAATATATCATGACGCTTGCCTGTGAGTCGGCTCAAAGCTTCCAGGTATTTTTCCCTCGTGTTGCGGATAACTTCTTGGGGTAGAGAGGGTGCAGGCGGTTTCTTATTCCAGTCCAGGGAAGTGAGATAATCCCTGACATATTGCTTATCATAGCTTTTCTGGGAACGTCCAGGCTGATACGCGTCTTTCGGCCAGAACCTGGAGGAATCCGGAGTAAGAATTTCATCAATCAGGATGACCTCTTCGCCCAGAAGTCCGAACTCAAACTTCGTATCCGCGATGATGATCCCTTTTTTCTCGGCAAGCTCCGCGCCTTTTTGATAGATGGCGAGACTCAAATCACGAACATGTTCCGCAAGTGCTCCACCGATTCGTTTAACGGTTTCTTCAAAATCGATGTTGATATCGTGTTCTCCGAGATCGGCCTTGGTGGAAGGCGTAAACAAGGGTTGGGGAAGTCTGTCGGATTCGGACATGCCTTCGGGAAGCAGGATTCCGCAAATTTTTCCGGTTTCCCTGTAAGATGCCCAGCCGGAGCCGGATAAATACCCTCGAACCACGCATTCGATTGGAATCGGGGTGGCTTTTTGGACAAGCATGCTCCTACCGTTGAGGATTTCCCGGTATGGTTTGCATCCCTCCGGAAACTCATCGACACTACTTGAAATCACGTGGTTTTTCACGATCGGTTTCATGACGTCGAACCAGAAAAGAGAAATTTGTGTCAGCACTTTTCCCTTATCCGGTATCGGGTCGGGCATCACAACGTCAAAAGCCGACAAACGGTCCGTTGCGACCATCAGCAAGCGGTCCTCCAGGTCGTAAATGTCCCTGACTTTGCCCCGCCTGAAAAATTTGAATTCGGGAAAATAAGTTTGAAATACGGTCCGGCTCATTTGAGTTCCTTGAACAATTTGATAAATTTGGATAAAATGGAATTGCTGGTTTCGTCTATTTCCGTAAATTCTATGCCGGATTCATATTGTTCCGTTTCATTTTTTTTTGAAAACACCACCCTCCCCTTGATGTCGACAAGATCGTCTTCGATTCCGACACTCAGTGTAATGGAACAGCCTGTGTCTAAAGGGGCGTGTGTTTCGAGTAAAATTCCGGATTCAGAAACATTGAGAGTCCTCCCCATCCCCTGACCGACAGACTGGTCCTGTTCGTCGAAGCAGGCGTAACTGAGAAGGTTGAGCGAATTCACTCTGGCATGTCGTCTTTTATCTCTGGTCATCTGTTTCGTCCTCTGCTCCACACGGGAGACACTATTTTCCCTGTATGGCATTTTTGAAGAATTCACACGCCACACTGGTGGTTGCTGAAACGCAGGTGGAAAGATTGACGAGGAAATTTCTGAATGTCGTCGAAAGTCGGTCATACTGTTTTTGCAGACTTTCCGGGTCGATAGGGATTGTCTCGACGATTTTTGTCACCGGGAGGATGGAAGCGTAATGGGGTTCGTGCCCAAGATTTATAAATGGAATACTGCCGAAAATATCTCCTTTTTTAAGCCGCGCCAGGAGGATGTCGCCAAAATCCGTCTTTCGTACGACAAAAGCTTCCCCTTCCGCAATGGCATACAATCCGGCGTCTGTTTCGCCCTGCATTATCACGGGTTTTTCATCTGAGCCGAATGATTTCCGGATATTTTTTTTAAGATAGTAATCAAGGGCTCTGCCCGATATTTCTCTTAACCTTCTGTCCATGCTGAAAAAAAAATTTTTAAACTCTTGTGGAAAGGAGGAAAACTCGGCCGCCAGGCGCCGGCTATCCAATACTCCCAGGTGGACCTTGCCTACCGCTATAGCCGTGGAACCTCGAATGTTGCCATCGAGTGAAAACGATTGAATACTGCCCAGAAACGAACCGTCGGCCAGAGTGATTATTTTTACTTTTCCTTCCTGTGTTTCCTTGAAGATATCGACCATCCCTTCCATGATGACCCAGATCCAGCTGCCGTGGGCCTTTTCGATCATAATCTCTTTGCCGTTTTCGAATTCTTCTTCATCAACGACATCCATATAATCGATAAGCGGTCCCCTGATCACCACACGTTCGGCCTTGCCGTTCGGGCCGGCTGCCTGACGGGAAACCGGGCCCAGCTTGGGGATCTTCCCGTCGTCCAGCATCCGGAATCCGTCAAGGACGATCTCCATACGGTTTTTGGTGATCACCTTGCTGGCTGTGACCGCTTCGTCCACAAATTCGAATTCGCCGTCAACCCATCCGAAAAGAGAAAGCAAAGCGTCCAGCCCGGATCTTGAATCACATAGCGCATTGATCGGATTGCCCTTGACGATATAAACCAGCCCCGGCTCTTTGGCATAGACGCTTCTGATGTACAAAACACCGGTTGCGCCGTTTGCCCCGATAAGCTGAAGCAAATCGCCGAGGTTGAAAAAATGAAGACTGCCCGCAAAAACAGGATTTGAAGCCATCGGTCGTCTTACTAACCTCCTTTAAACTGTTTTTTTAGGGATTGCAGCGTCAGTACAAGACACTCCTTGAGCGTATCGCCCACCCCCTCCCCCGTAACCGCGCTTGCCGGGAAGTAAGGCGCCTTGAGTTGCCGGTTGAGCTCATTGTCCATCTGCTCAAGCGACATGATGGGAATTCCCTGTTTGGCAAGATCCCGTTTGTTGTATTGCAAGACGATCGGAATCTTAAAAACGCTGATTCCGTATTCTTTGAGATTGGATGCCATGTCTTTCAGCGAGAGCATGTTTTTTTCCCGCCGGATCTCGAGTGAATCGGCGACAAAAACGAGTCCGTCAACTTCCTTTAAAACCAGCTTCCGCGTGGAGCTGTACTGCACCTGCCCCGGAACCGTGTAGAGCTGAATCCGGATGTCGAATTCCTGGATTTTTCCAAGTCCCATGGGGAGAAAATCAAAAAAGAGGGTCCGGTCCCCCTCTGTATTGACCGACACCATATCACCGGATACCTGCTTCCTGAATTTCCTGTGAATGTATTCCAGGTTGGTGGTTTTTCCGCTTCGGCCCGGTCCGTAGTAAACGATTTTAGCCTCTATTTCACGACTCTTGAAGTTAATGACCGCCATTGGCTTCGGCTCCGTATGAATTTCGGATCGGTTCAACTGTTTTAAAAAATCGATCTCACGGCAACTGCACGTCTGTTTTTAACCGCCTGCGGATTCCAAGGTCCAGGATCCGGCGTGTCAGCCTGTGAGTACCCGCAGATCCAGGCTGTAATCCCCCCTTTTGGGTCCGGTCCCGATCCTTATATTTGATTCCACCATGCATTTACCGTTCAGCATGGCAAAGGGTGTGTAAAACTGAACATTTTCCAATTTGTATCCGGGTTGCAGCAGTGTTGCGAGTTCCTTTTGTCTCTCCGGCATGATGATGGTGATTTCAGTGCCTAAATGAAAGCTGATTTCAAATTCGATCAATTTTCCGGATTGGGTCCCTTCACAAAGCGTGATCCCGATGGAACTGACGTCGTCAAGATCTTCGGCGGTGAGGCCGGATTCTTCAGGGTCTGGAATTTTCAGGCCGGGTATTTCGATCGAAAGAGGTTCGCTTTCAGTGGATATTTCCGGAATTTCCAGCTCGGGAACCGTAATTTCAGCGGAATCCAATGCGGCAGGAATCGCTTTGCCGATTCCTTTTTTTTCAAAGATGCTGTTGATGAATATAAGCAGGTTGTCGAGCTGGTCCCTGGTAAAAAAACCGCTTTCCGACCATTCTCTGTACTGATTGACTGCTTCTTCATAGGCCTGCAGGGACACATGGCATCGAATAATGTTTTTCGCCGCAACGATCCTGTCGGCCTCGGTTTTTATCAGATCGTTGAATTCCTTCAGGGCCGCTCTGTACTGACCGAACTTGGCCAGAGCAATCGCCCCTTCCAGGGTACTCTGTTCTTTTTCGGCGGCGAATGAAAACTTTTTCTTGATGAGGTCCTGGATTTCTGCAGAAAGCTCGGGCATCTGATTTGCTTCCTCGATTTTCTTCACCTCGGTTTTCAGGATGTCGAGCTTTTTTACAATGCCGGCCAGGATTTTTTCCCGCCCTTTGATTCGATCGTTTTTCTCGATCAGGTCTATGGCGTTTTCGTATTTCCTGCCGGCTTCATTGAGCAAGCCCTGCGACCGGTAGAGTTCAGCTTCCCGAAGCAGCCCCTTTATTTTTTGCACGAAATCCATGGAATCCCCGCCCTCATGTTCTCGCTTTCCGCCCTCCCCGGCTGTTTCTTCCGGGTAACACGGCGTCATATTAATATAATTTTAAACTTTTATCTCAATTTTTCATGAAATGTCAAGATTTGAAAGCATATGAAAGATCTTGGCTGAATATATTCATATTGACACGGACTGCAGGAATGTTTAAAAAATTTTCCTTTATAAAAAACTTCCATTTGGACAAACATCAACAGGAGAAGACCATGGACAGAAAAGTGACCGTCATCGGAGCGGGCAATGTCGGGGCTACCGCAGCCCAGAGGCTCGGCGAAAAAGAGCTTTGTGATGTGGTATTAATAGACGTTATAGAAGGCGTTCCCCAGGGAAAAGCCCTGGATCTTTCTGAAGCCGCTCCCATCGAAAAACATGATGCGCATCTCACCGGATCCAACGGTTATGAAGATTCGGCAGGTTCGGATATCGTTATCATAACGGCAGGAGTTCCCCGAAAACCCGGAATGAGCCGGGACGACCTCATCAGCATCAATGCCGGTATCGTGAAAAGCGTTACAGAGAATGTGGTTCGCTATTCACCGGACTGCATCCTGATCATCGTCAGCAATCCCCTTGACGCCATGTGTCACGTAGCCTTTGAAACGAGTGGGTTTTCCAAGCGAAGGGTCATGGGAATGGCCGGCGTTCTCGATTCCGCGCGATTCAGGACATTCATTGCCCGTGAGCTGGATGTTTCGGTGGAAAGCACAAACGCCTTTGTCCTCGGCGGACATGGCGACACGATGGTTCCCCTGCCACGATACTCGACCGTCGGCGGCATTCCAATCACAGAGCTTCTTTCCCGGGAGCGGATAGATGCGATAGTAGATCGTACCCGCACCGGCGGTGCGGAAATCGTCAGCCTCCTGAAGACGGGAAGTGCTTACTATGCTCCTGCGTCTGCCGCCGTGGAAATGGCGGAATCCATTCTCAAAGACAAGAAAAAGATTCTTCCCTGCGCCGCGTATCTCGAGGGCGAATACGGAATCAACGGCCTCTTCGTCGGCGTCCCGGTGAAACTCGGTCGAAACGGGATTGAAAAGGTTATTCAAATCGCGCTGACCGATGAAGAACAGGCTGCATTGAATGCATCGGCTGACGCGGTTCGGGGGCTGGTGGATCTTTTGAAAAAATTGAATTAATCCGAAGGCGGCGATTCTTTCGGTTCAGCAAGACCCTGCCTGACCGCTTCGGCTGCTTTCCGGTTCATTCCGGGGAGTTTGCCCAGCTCCTCGATTGTCGCCGCCCGGATATTCCGGATGTTTCCGAAGTGCTTTAAAAGAACATTTTTCCGTTTTTCTCCGATTCCTGGCAGGGTGTCCAGTACGGATCCCATCGTCTTTTTGGCTCTGCGGCGCCGGTGGAATGCAACGGCTACCCGGTGGGCTTCATCCCGGATTCTCTGAAGAAAAAGGAGAAGGTCCGTCTCCCGGCCGAAGCTCACGGGGTTCGATCGGCCCGGTTTGTAGACCTTGTCTTCAGACTCCCCTTTGAATCCATCTTTTTTCGCAATGCCGATCACATCCAATTTATTGAGCATATGGAGCTGCTCTAAGATGGAAAGCGCGATGTTGAGCTGGCCTTTTCCTCCGTCCACGATCAACAGGTCGGGATAAGGTTTTAAGGCATCTTTCCTGCCGTATCGCCTTTTAAGGATCTCGGCCATGGCGGCGTAATCATCGGGACCCGATACGGTCCGGACAATATACCGGCGGTAACCGGAACGATGGGGTCTTGCATTTTTAAATACCACCATGCTGGAAACCTGTGAAGTGCCTGAAATATTTGAGTTGTCGAAGCATTCGATGTGAAGCGGCATTCTGCTGAGCTGCAATCGGCTCTGAAGGCGCGAAAGAAGCTTCGCCTCTGCCTTTTTCGATGCGAAGAAATCTTTCCGTTCATTGGCCGCGTTTTGAACCGCCAGATCCGCCAGTTTTCGTTTTTCACCTCGAAGCGGGCAGACAACGGTCACTTTTTCGCCCTTGAGATTTCCCAGCCACACTTCCAGAAGCCGTGCATCTTCCGGACAGCAAGAAACGATCACCTCTTTCGGGATAAACGCGATGTTTTCATAGTATTGACGAATAAATGCGCCGATCGCCTCCTGCACCGTGGCCATAGTTTCCTGAATATGAAAATGGCGGGTTCCGAGAAGCGATCCCCCACGCACCGACATCAGGGTGATCACTGAAAAATCGGCGGTTCCGGCCATCCCGATGACGTCTCTGTCCATGAAGTCCGTGGTGACGGCCACCTGGTGCTGAAGGGTTTTTTCAAGGGCGAACATCTTGTCGCGAAGAACGCCGGCCCACTCGTAGTCCTGCGCATCGGCCGCCGACATCATCTCTTTTTTTATCTTGCGAACCAGTTCGGGGGTTCTTCCTTTAAGAAAGAGTATCGTCTCTTTGACAATATGGTCGTATTGCCGGCGATCGACCTTCCGGCAGCACGGAGCCAGGCACCATCCCATCTGGAAATTGATACAGGGCCGGATTCGGCTTTTATAGTTTTTGTTGGCGCATTGTCGAAGCTTGAAGGTGCGATGGATGAATTTCAGCGTCTGTCTGACCGCCTGGGCCGAAGCGAACGGTCCGAAATACAGGGCGCCGTCTTTCTCGATTTTGCGGACCAGAATCAGATTTGGATAGGATTCCTGCAGATCCAGACGTAGAGACAAATAGCGCTTGTCGTCCTTTAAATCAACATTGTATCGCGGGCGGTGGCGCTTGATGAGATTGGATTCCAGGATGAGCGCCTCTTTTTCCGATGCCGTAATGACGGTGTCGAAAGAATGAATTTTTCGAAGAAGCGCTCCCGTTTTTGGATCCGAATGACCGGAGCCCGAGAAATAAGAGGCCAGCCGTTTCTTAAGATTTTTGGCTTTTCCCACATAAAGAATGTTCCCCCGGTCATCTTTCATGATGTAAACGCCGGGCTCGGAAGATACTCCCGCCAGCCTTTCCGCTGAATCTTCGGTCCGCACGACCTGCATGTCTTCGGCTTCCATTGTTCCCTTCGGTTATTGGTAACCGATCGGTTGTTCGAAAAAACCGATGCCGTTTTTTAAATTTCAAATACCATGCGCTTTTTCAATGTCCTGATTCGATCCCGAAGCACCGCCGCACGCTCAAACTCCAGGGATTTTGCAGCCAGACGCATTTCTTCTTCCAGAGCTTGAATCGTGTCGTCCAGCTTGTCCCAGGATGGGTAGACGGCGGCAGATTCCGCCGTCCTGTCTACCGACACATAGTCCGCTTCATAAACGGATTCGAAAATGGCTGTAATTTCTTTTTCGATACTGGCCGGAGTGATGTTGTGCTTTTTGTTGTAGGATTTTTGAATTTTTCGACGCCGGTTGGTTTCATCCATAGACCGACGTATGGAAGCGGTCAGTGTATCGGCATACAGAATCACCCGTCCGGAAACATTTCGTGCGGCACGACCGCAGGTTTGAATCAATGATCTTGCGGATCGCAAAAAGCCTTCCTTGTCTGCGTCTAGAATCGCCACCAAAGAAACCTCGGGGATGTCCAGCCCTTCTCGAAGAAGGTTGATGCCGATCAGTACATCGAATTTGCCCAATCGAAGATCTCTGATGATTTCCATTCGTTCAAGGGTGGTTATGTCCGAATGGAGGTAGCGCACACGAATTCCGAGATCCGTGAAATACTCGGTCAGATCCTCAGACATGCGCTTGGTCAGGGTGGTCACCAGCACACGCTCTTGCCGCCCGACCTGATCGAGAATTTCCGAATACAGGTCATCCACCTGGTTGGTTGCGCTGCGGATAATTATTTCAGGGTCGATAAGTCCTGTCGGCCTGACAATCTGTTCGACAAGGCCGTCTTTCCCCATTTCGAGCTCATATTCCGCCGGGGTTGCCGATACGAAGACAACCTGGCAGATTTTCGAGCTCAACTCGTCGAATCGCAGCGGGCGGTTGTCCAGGGCGGAGGGCAGACGAAAGCCGTAATGCACCAATGTTTCCTTTCGGGAGCGGTCTCCTTTATACATGGCGTGAAGCTGGGGCACGGTGATATGGCTCTCATCGATCAGCAGGAGAAAATCTTTTGGGAAATAGTCCAGAAGTGTCGGAGGAGGCTCTCCGGATGCCCTGCCGGTCAGATGCCGGGAATAATTTTCGATCCCGTTACAGTAGCCGAGTTCTTCGATCATCTCAAGGTCAAAGTCGGTACGTTCTTCGATCCTCTGCGCTTCGATCCACTTGTTTTCCTTCCTGAAGAATTCGATTCGTTCCTTGAGTTCTTTTTTGACCGTTTCCACTGCTCTTTTCAGGGTTGCCTTCTCCGTGACATAGTGACTTGCCGGAAACAAATTGATTTGATTGAGGCGTCTGATAACCGTCGCCTTGATGGGGTCGATCTCCGTGATCCCTTCGATCTCATCTCCGAAAAATTCGATGCGTATGGCCCGGTTTTCCTCATACGCCGGAAAGATTTCGACCCGGTCTCCCCTCACCCGGAATACCCCGCGATGAAAATCGATATCATTGCGTTCATAGTGGATCTCGACGAGTTTTCTGAGCAGCTGATCCCGGTCTATTTCCTTGTTTTTTTCAAGATCGATTCGCATGCCGAGGTATTCTTCGGGCGCGCCGAGACCGAAAATACAGGAAACGCTGGCTACAACCAGAACATCCCGGCGTGACAGAACGGATCGTGTGGCCGAATGTCGAAGTTTATCGATCATGTCGTTTATTGAAGAATCCTTCTGAATATAAGTGTCTGTGGAGGGGATGTACGCTTCAGGCTGATAGTAATCGTAGTAGCTCACAAAATATTCCACCGCGTTTTCCGGAAAGAGCATCCGGAACTCATTGTAGAGTTGTGCTGCCAGGGTCTTGTTCGGTGCGATGAGCAGGGTGGGTCTGTTCATCCGGGCGACGACATGGGCCATGGTGAACGTCTTGCCGGATCCTGTAACGCCGAGAAGAGTCTGGTATTTTTTTCCTTCCAGAATTCCCCGGCTCAGTTGTTCGATTGCGGCAGGCTGATCCCCTTTGGGCTCGTAATCGGAAACTAACTTGAATTTTTCTATCAATTTGAAAAAGCTGGTTGCGATGCCGAATTGTTACAAATTTTCCCGTTCCGACGAGGATAGCGGGATCCCTGAATTATTCTTTTATCTTCCACAGCGTCCCATCCGACCGGTCTTCGAGAACCACGTTCATATCAGCGAGCTGTTTCCTGATGGTATCTGCTTGTTTAAAATCCTTTGCCTTCCGTGCCTGGGTGCGTTCCGCCACCAGTTGTTCGATCAAGTCCCTGTCGATCGATTCCTTCTCAATCCCTTGCGACCGTTTGCGCTCGAAATAGGCCTGCGGGGTCTCCGTCAGAATGCCGAGCACCCCGGCAATTTTGAGGATATCCGCCCTTTCTCTTTGAACGGCTTGCATCGCTTTTTCGGACAGGGGGTCGTCCAACAACCGGTTCAACGACCGTACCGCTTCATATAGGACGGCCAGCCCCTTGGCCGTGTTAAAATCGTCGTCCATGGCGTCACGGAACTGTCGCCATGTTTCTCCGGTCTCGGGGACTCCGGGCGATGCTGCGAGGTTTTTCTCGAGACGGGCCAAAAGGGCATAGAGCTTGTCCAGATTGGCACAGGCTTCGGCGATATTCGTATCGTTAAAATCAATAGGACTTCGATAATGCTTGGAAAGCAGAAACAGGCGAACGGCCTCTGGATGACGGTTCCGGATTACATCTTTGATCGTCATAAAATTCCCAAGGGATTTGGACATCTTCTCCTGGTTGATGTTTACGAACCCGTGATGCACCCAGTATCTGGCCAGCGTTTTTCCGAATGCCCCTTCGGACTGAGCGATTTCGTTTTCATGATGAGGGAAAATGAGGTCCTTGCCCCCGCCGTGAATATCAAACGTCTCACCCAGCAATTCGAAGCTCATGGCCGAGCATTCGATATGCCATCCGGGCCGTCCCTTTCCCCAGGGGCTGTCCCATGAAGGTTCACCTGGTTTTGAGGCTTTCCAAAGAGCAAAATCAAAAGGGTTGCGTTTGCGTTCGTCCACGTTTACCCGGGAACCGGCCATCATATCGTCCAGTTTTCGTCCGGAAAGTTTCCCGTAGTATTTGAACTTTTCCACCGAGTAGTACACATCTCCATCGATCTCATACGCCAGACCTCGGTCCATCAGAAGGGTGATGATGTGGAGGATATCCTTTATATGATCGGTGACCCTTGGCTCCCGGTCAGCCCTTGCGACGTTCAGCGCGTCCATGTCCTCATAAAATTCCCGGATATATCTTTCGGCGATTTGTTCCGGAGAAACACCCAGTTCATTGGCACGGCGGATAATCTTGTCGTCCACATCCGTAAAATTCCGGACATAGATCACATCCAGGTCAAGGGCCCTCAGATATCGTACGACGACATCAAAGACAACTGCCGATCTGGCATGACCGATGTGACAGGCATCGTATACCGTCGGTCCGCACACGTATATACGCACCTTGCCGGGTTCCAGCGGTTTAAAAAGCTCTTTTTTTCGATTCAATGTATTGTATATGCGCAATGCCATAAATGTTTTCCTGATTTCTTTTTGACCGCGGACAGCACGAAAACATCACGTCAGGATAAAAACCCGCTGGCTGAAGCCGACGGGTTTGAAAGGGCAATGATTTTTCCTGTAAAGCGTGTTTACCCATCACCAATCACTAACAATGCAATGCTCATGGCCGCTATCCCCTCGGCTCTTCCGATCGCTCCCAGCCCTTCTGCGGTTGTGGCTTTGATGTTAACCCGGGCCTCGTCGCATTCGAGCGCTCTGGAAATATTTTTCCGCATCCGGTCTTTGTATGGCGAAAGCCTCGGTGCCTCTGCAAAAACAGTCGCGTCGATATTGGATATAGTATATCCTTTATTTTTAATAAGTTTTTTTGTTTGTGCCAGAAGTTTCAAGCTGGATATATCCTTGTAACGGGGATCCGTGTCAGGGAAATGCTCGCCGATATCGCCCATGCCGGCAGCCCCCAGAATGGAATCGATAACGGCGTGGACCAGTACATCTGCATCCGAATGGCCGAGCAGCCCTCTGTCGCTGGGTATTGTCACCCCTCCCAGGACCAGCTCCCGTACCGGCACCAGCCGGTGAATATCGTATCCGATTCCGATGAACATGTCCCTGACCGAAAAAAGGTTGTTTTTAAATTGCCGGGCGGTCTTTTAAACCGCCATCTCTATCTTGATGTTACCATTTATAGCATAAAACACCCGAAAGGTAAATAAGCATATGAGCAGGCGTTCAAGGCTTCGGAAGCTCCAGAATTCAAATCCGGCACAATACATAGTGCTCGATAAAAAGGCCATCTACAAGGGTTTTCGTTTTATGGTGCCAACAAAATCATGCAGGATACGGGTTTACACGAGCATAACCTTAAAATGTCGCTTTCCGTAAAAAAAACTTGACACCGTCATCCCTATCAGGCTAAAAACGATGGTTCAGATGGCAATACGATCGGGATACCATGATATGGCTTGGTTTTTTTTAAGTGGTTGACCTGTGGTGTCGAGATTTTTTTCGGCAGGACTGCGTTGCCGATTCCGGTTTGGAGGATAGCTACAAGGGACCGGAAGGCCATCGGCGCTGGTTCGAGACGATACGTCGACAAAGCTGAGGTAGGAAACGTTGATAGAGCCGCATTACGCATCGCCTTGCGAACTTTTTTGGTTGAAACTCCACCGGTTTTTCAGAAGCAGGGGTACCATTGTTGCCGCCTGCCTTTTCTTTTGCCTTTGTTTTGCATCGGAAACAACCGCTTCCCAAACCAGCCCGCCTGAAACAACGCCGGCTCAATCCACCGGCACCAAGGAAAATAGTAATACGCCCGCTAAAAAGAAGAAGAGCAAAAAAAAGACGAAAGCCAAAGCGAAAAAGAGTACCAAAGCCAAATCCACATCTTCATCCAGGAGGTCTTCCAAAATAAAGACCAAGCCGAAGATTTCCGCTCAAACAAAGGCCAAGGCCGAGGCCATCGTTTCGGAGATTTCCTGTGATCTACCGAAAAATTTCGAACAGGAAATCAGCAAACTGTTCGGGCTGCGTTATCGTCGGGGCGGTGAAGGCGTAAACGGCATCGATTGTTCGGGCCTTGTCAATAAAGTGTACTCCAAAGTATTCGGCATCAACCTTCCACGGAACTCCTCGGAAATAAGCACGCTTTCCATCATGGAAGACATCTCAGGTGACGAACTCAAAATCGGCGACCTGGTTTTCTTTGGACCCAGGAGAAAGCGGGTCAATCATGTCGGCATATACCTTTCCAGCGGGCATTTCCTGCATGCCTCCAGCTCCCAAGGGGTCACGATTTCGCGCATGGACGACAGCTACTGGCAGTCGCGATATATGTTTTCAAAACGTGTTCCGGGGTTGGATATCGGCGAAGAAACGGGTGAAAAACTGGATCTTCAGAGAGAGGTGGCGCAGGATTCGGCACGATTTGCATACGCAGGCAGAGACTCCACCCTGGTCAATGTGATGGGAGGCGGCATCGCACTCAACGATTCTCTCGAACTGACGGCAAACGGATTTTTTCTGAACAGGCTTCTGGAAACAGGCCCGACCGCGGAGGATCCTTTTTCAAACGCCGTTGACGGGTTCGAATCCGACCGTATAGAGAGCGGCGTTCGACTGGCTGCCAGCCTTTCCCCGCTGCAATGGCTTACACTCGTTCCTTCGGTGACGCGATTTGACGCGGGCAAAGACGAAAAAGGCCGCGACATCGAGTACCAAAAGATCGGCATGGAAACCTGGAACGTCATCCCTTACACCAACCTGTCCGTTTTCATGGCCGCCCATGCCAACAACCAGCAGGATTTGTTCCACCGGCCTACGGCCGTATCACCGGACTGGGAGACCCTGGACATCGCCATCGGTTTACATTATAAGATATCGGAGTCTCTTAATTTCGCTTTCTGGGGAACCCGTGCCTATTCTTCCAATCAAGATGTCGTCGAAAAATCCACGCAGGATGATTTGTCGGTCGACGACGTTTTCTTTCAGTTCAATCTCCGATTTTAATCCTGATCAGCCCTAACATGTCGTTTCAGTTTTATTTTAAGTTGCAACGACGCTTGCCTTTACAGACTATATTTGTTATTCTATCATAATCAGACTCCCCTTCAATTCCATCGAACGGCAACGGCAATGTATTTGAAACACATTATATTTCATCCGGAAAAATATCCGACCAGAGACCGCTTCCCATTCGACATCCCCGCATTTCACTATCAAAGCCGAGTGTGTTTCAACAGCCCGGTGACGCTCTTTGTCGGAGAAAACGGAACCGGCAAGTCAACCCTGATCGAAGCAATTGCGCATAAATGCGGCATCCATCTCTGGAAACACTGCGCAGGAACCCGCCTCGAAGTCAACCCTTATGAAAACAGGTTCCATGATTACCTTTCGATTGAATGGATGGACGGATGTGTGCCGGGCGCATTTTTCGGGGCTTCGATTTTCCAGGACTTCGCCCGAATGCTTGAGGAATGGGCGGCTGCAGACCCCGGACAACTCAGATACTTCGGAGGCAAATCCCTTCTGACCCAGTCTCATGGTCAATCGATTATGACGTTTTTCAAGGCACGTTATTCGGTCAAGGGGCTTTACCTGCTGGATGAACCGGAAACAGCGCTTTCTCCAAAATCTCAGATCGAACTGATCGAGGTTATCCTAAAAACGAGCGCTGCAGCAGGCCGAGCGCAATTTATCATCGCAACCCATTCCCCTATTCTCCTCGCATGCCCGGGAGCCGAAATCTACAGTTTTGACCATTCCCCAATAAAACCGATTCGTTATGAGGAAACAGGGCATTATAAGATTTACAGAAACCTGCTGGAGGGTGGATACCGGCTCCTGGAGAAAGCCGAAAGAGGGTAAGAGTCGAAATTTCAGGACGAAAGGCAAGGATGATCTGCATCGGCCACCGAGGCGCCATGGGGCATGAACCTGAAAACACCGTACTTTCAGTCGAAAAGGCCATCGGTTTGGGGGCGGACTGGGTAGAGGTGGATGTGTACGTTGTGGATGGTCGACTGATCGTATTTCATGATGACCGTCTTGAGCGCACGACCGACGGCAAGGGATATGTATTTGAAAAGACGTTTGATTATCTTCGGACATTAAACGCCGGCAAGGGTCAAAAAATCCCGACCCTCGAAGAGGTGTTCGCCGCCGTGGATAGGCGGTCGGGATTGAATATAGAACTCAAAGGGCCTCACACGGCAGAACCCGTCGTTTGCCTGATCAGGGATCAGATCGAAAAGGGTTGGAGGTATGAGAAGATTCTGGTTTCCTCCTTCAATCACCATCAGCTGCTGCATGTCAAGAACCTGGATTCAAAAATCCGGACCGGCGCGCTCATCGCCGGACAGCCGTTTGAGAGGGTTTCATTCGCCCAAAAACTGGGGTGTTTCTCTGTACATATTTCCATTGACTGTGTTGACCGCGCGTTTGTTGATGATGCCCATGCCCGGGGTCTTCGGGTATTCGTTTTTACCGTTAATGAAACTCAAGATGCGGCACACATGGCATATCTCGGGGTTGACGGCGTGTTCACGGACTATCCGGAGCGTGTAGCCGGCCCAAAATTGAATGCGAAACAGCCGGGGAGATTTTGACGGAATCGAAAGACAAGGTGGGGATACGGCTGCCGCCGCCCTGGAATTTGAAAGGCCGCGGATACCTCTTTGTTTACCGGTTTGCCGGAAAATTATCGGAAACCGACGTGTTCTGCCCCGAATATTTCAAGGCAATTCCCTTTTCCGGTCTCGGTGCAGTGATGGTAGTGGATTATCACGAGTCCCCGGTAGGTTCTTACCGGGAATTGCTGTTTATTCCCGGTAAGTTCTCTTTAAACGGACAGTCGATCCGGTCGATTACAAAGATCTATGTTTCCAGCATGGCCAGCGTTGAAAACGGCAGGGAAAACTGGGGAATTCCGAAAACATATGCCGATTTTTTCATCGAAAACCTGGATCGGCGGACGGAGAGAATACGCGTCTGCGTGGCAGGTCTTTCCGTGGTTGACATGACCCTGAAATCAACAAGCCTGGTGTTTCCATTGACGACCGCAATATATCCCCTTTCGATGGTGCATATCTATAAGGAAAAAAAATTGTTCATTAAACCGAAAGGGAGGGGATGGGGTCGGAGGGCTCAGATACTCCGAAGCCATGTGAACAGGGATTTTTTCCCGGATTTTTCAACCCTGAAACCCCTGTTTGGCATGAAGGCCGATCGCTTTTCTCTATGCTTTCCGGATCCTCAAATCGAATCGTGTTAAATGAAAAAAGAAAGTCTGCAAAAAGAACCGGGGATTCTAAATATTCCGTGTCTTGATGAAAGAGACGGAATATATGCGCAGCGGTGTCGGATCACGCGGGCGGTTTATCATAGAATCGTTCAAAAGGATGATTTTTTGCCATATACCTGCGCCGGGTCTTCGGCTGTTTTGCAGGGAATCATGAGGCACTTCGGCCATTATGTGGGCCGGACCGGTGTAACTCCGGTCGAACAGGGACCGGACGGAGAACAGGTTCATGTGGTTGTATTTGACGACCGGTATGTTTATGATTCGACCTACACGCAATTCCGGCGTTTGCGTGTTTTTGGATCTCCCGTGATTCTTCGAAGAGATTTTGAAACACGCTTCCTGCTTCTCCCTGTTCTGTATGACCCGCTCATGTGCGAACCCGATTTTTTTACCTATTACCTACACAAGCTGGGATATTTTGACCCGAAAACGTAATGCACGGCAAAACGTTCGCTTTCGATCGGCGACAGGGAGATAATTTCAATCCGTCAGAAAAGGAGTTCTGCATGGGAAACCTGGAAGAAATACTGATCAGGAGGAAAAGAAACAGGGACCGTTTGAGACAGGAGGCCGCAGCGCTGTTCAATGGATTCGACGAGTTGAGGAAGTGCTACTATCAGGAAAGCGCCCTTGAGCGAAAATACAAAGAACTCATCGCCCTCGCCCTTGCCATTGCGACGCGATGCATACCCTGTCTGGCCAACCATGCGAATAATGCCGTTCTCTATGGCGCGACGCGGGAGGAAGTGCTGGATGCGGCGGCCATCGGAATAGAATTCGGGGGCAGCGCTTCCTTCAGCATGGTTCGAGACCACCTTCTGGATTTTCTCGACGATATCGAGGGAAGAAAGAAATAAGGGGAATTATAGAAAACGCTTCAACAAGAGCCGGATCGTTTTTTCGGTATGCGGATGGCGCAACGGCATGACATGATTGAAAGAGGAGAAAAACATCAAATGGAAATCAAAGACCTTGCCGAAAAAATCGGTTTTGAAGAGGATGAATACAGGGAGCTTTTGGGTCTCTTTTTGGAAACGAGCCGCTCCGATTTAAACGCCATGCAAAAAGCCTTCGATAAGCAGAAGTTCAAAAAAGTGGCCGAGGCGGCCCACTCGATCAAGGGCGCATCCGGAAACATGGGCCTTCAGGAAATCTATGAGCTGTCTCGATCCATAGAGATGGATGCGAGAAAAAAAGTTCTCGATACGACCTCCGGTTGTATCGCCGCAATCGATGCGCAATTAGAGAAGCTTTCCTTTCTGCTGAACCGGTAGATAAGGTTCAGGGCCCAGAGGTTCAGGGTTCAGTGTAAGGAAAGGTAACTCTGAGGGCTGAACGCAGAACCTCTGAAGTCCTATCAAATATCTGCTTGTGGATTTTAATAAATCTTGTTATTTTGAATGATTATTATTAAAGGCCTCCAGGTGGAATCGACGCAATCCCACTGGATTTCCCCGGATTCAGTCCGGGGCAGGCATCTGGGTCCAGATTCATTTTAACTCGAAGCGGATCGTTTGCCTTCGGGACCGAGGGTGAGGAGCGAATAAATGGATAAAATTCTTATTGCAGAAGACAACCCGGTGCTTCTCAAGATTTTGACGGCCGGACTAAAAAAGTATGAGAAGAAATTCGAAACCATCACCGCCATGAACGGGCAGGAAGCCATAGAAATACTCGAACAGACTCCGGTCGACCTGCTTATAACCGATATTCAAATGCCGAAAGTCGATGGTCTGGCCCTTCTGGCCTACATGAATGAAAATCATCCGGAAGTTCCCTGTATTGTAATGACCGCCCATGGCACACCACAACTCAAGGAGAAACTCCGAAAGGATGTGCTGCGCTTTATAGAAAAACCTTTTGAAATTGAAGACCTGGTCAAAACGATCCTTCCGGCTTTGAAGCGGGATGTGCCTGAAGGGACCTTGCTTGGCATCTCCGTTACCAGCTTTCTCCAGATGATAGAAATGGAACAAAAAACCTGCCTGCTCGAAGTGGAATCGGAGAAAGGGAAAGGTTTTTTCTATTTCGAAGACGGCGTTCTCTACGACGCCGTATATGGTGAGGCCAAGGGGCTGGAAGCGGCTCTTCGACTTATTCCGATGGATAATGCAAAAATACGGTTTAAAAACGTGGGAAAAGTAAAAAAGAGGATCGCCAGAAGGATTAATCAGGAACTTATTTCCCTGATTATGGAGGCAATGCGGTTAAAGGATGAGGGGGCCGACGAGACGAAAGAATTCGACCTGCAGAGCTACACCAGCGGTCTGACGAATACGGCCCAAGAGGCGGTTGGAATCGTCGAGGCAGACCTTAGAGAAACGGAAAAAGCCGTTTCAGAGGCGTATGGTGAAAAAACGACCGTGGACGTCGCTGAAATGGAAACCCGCCGGAAAGAAACGGTATTTACGCCGGTAAGAGAAGAGGCTGTCATCAATCTAAAAACTCATGTCGGCAGACTAAAGACCATCAGCGGATACAGAGCCGCGGCGATTATGAACCATACGGGAGAGATTCTGGAAAGCGATGCAGCGGACGATGCTGTGGATATTAATTATATCAGCGCGGTTTTTAACGATATATTTCTCTCGGCCGACAGAGCGTGCGATAGGATCGGGTTTGATTCAGCCGCGGAAACCACCGTCGTTACGCCCAAAGGAAATATTATCATTCGAAGCTCGGATCCAGGCGCCGGCACCCATATTCACGTCATCACCATCCTCCACCCAAAGGGAAATGTCGCCCTGATGAAAATGGAAATGGAAAGGATACTCCCCGCAGTTGTGGCCGCACTCGATTAAACCCGATGCCGTTAACCCAGGGGAAAGGGGGTTTTCCACTCGAAAAAATTACAAGCTGTTTCAAACCCGCGCTAGTCGACGACGATGCGCCGTATTTCATCGAGATTCGTCAAACCGTCAAATACTTTTAGAATACCGTCTTGTTTCAGAGTCGTCATCCCCTCTTTTATGGCCTGTTCAAAAAGTAATTCCGCTGAAGCCTGCTTTTTGATCATCCGTTTAATTTCGGGCGTTCCCTCCATAAGCTCATGGATGCCAAGGCGACCTTTATAACCGATTCCGGAGCATTCTTCGCAACCCCTGGGTCGGTAGAGGACCGTATCGGCCGTGTGTCGAATGCCGGTCTTTTCAAAATATTGCCTGCCATATGCCGTGATGATGTCCTCAATTTCTTCTTCGGAAGGATGGTAAGCCTCTTTGCATTTGGCACAGAGGCGACGGGCCAATCGCTGGGCCATTACGCCGAGAAAGGCATCTGAAAAATTCAAAGGGTTAAGTCCCATGTCCAACAACCGGGTAACGGTCTCGGGTGCGCTGTTGGTATGAAGCGTAGAAAATACCAGGTGCCCGGTCAGAGATGCTTCAATGCCGATAGAGGCGGTTTCATGATCGCGCATCTCACCGATCATAATAACATCCGGATCCGCCCGCAAAAAGGCCCGCATGATTCTGGAAAAATCAAGTCCGATCTTGGATTTTGTTTCCACCTGTCTTAACCCGGGCTGGGTGATTTCAATAGGGTCTTCGGCGGTCCATATCTTGACGTTCGGTTTATTGATATATCCTAAAGCCGCATGAAGTGAAGTTGTTTTACCGGAGCCGGTAGGCCCGACGACCAAAACCAGGCCATAGGGTTGTGAAATGATTTTTTTCAGGATCCTCAGGTTCCGATCGATCAATCCCATTTTTTCGATTTGCATGGCGCCGGCTTTAGCCAGGATTCGGAGAACCGCGTCCTCGAATCCGCCGGCAGTCGGAAGCGTGGCGACACGCAGCTCAAAAGTCGGAATACCTTTTCGCCTGAACTTGATTTTTCCATCCTGAGGAAGGCGCCTTTCCGCAATATCGAGGCCGGCCATTATCTTGATTCGTGAAAGGATTCCTCTGGCCAGCGTATTGGGAACCCGGATGTATTCCTGACAAACTCCGTCCATACGGAATCGAATCGTCGTGGCCTTTGTTATGGGTGAAGGTTCGATATGAATATCGGAAGCATTTTTTCGATAGGCGCTGACAAGCACCTGATCCACGAGCTTCACCACATGGCCGGAAGCTTCATCGAGTTCCTCATAATCTTCTTCGCGGTCCAAATCTTCTTCGAAGGCGATGTCGGGAATCATTTCGAAAGTTTCGGTCCGTTCTCCTTCGTCGGTCCGGTCATGCTTCCTGGAGTCGAAACAGTCCTGAATGTACCTCACGATGTCTTCTTTAATGCCGACCGAAAAATGGACGCGCTTTCCCATCAGCACCCGGATGCTGTCCGTTTTTTCGAGGTTTCTCGGATCATCGATGAGGATTTCGATGCCGTCCTTGTCCCATAGGATGGGAAACCAGACATCCTGAAGTAAAAAAGACTTTTTCAGATGGGTCAGCAGTTCAGGCTGTACCTGGCAGGTTTCGCTATAGCTCTTGAAGGGGCATTGGTAGTAAAGTGAAAGGGATTGGCCCACGTCTTCTTTTTTGATACCGAATTTTTCGATGAGGATCGATTCGACACTCTTTTTGCTTTTTCTGGATAACTCGAGGGCGGATTTCAGCTGGTCTGTCGTCACGATTTTTTCATTCATAAGATAGTCATACTTCGAACCGGAAGACATCTCAACGCTGAGTGAATTTATCCTTCCGCCGAGCTCCTCGTATTGCGGGTCAACCTCCCGAGCTTTTCGATACAGGTCCAGGGCCAGATTTTTATAGCCCCTTTTTTCCAGTTCAATACCGAACAAATAAAGGATGTGGGCTTTCTCGCGGGTTTCACCCTCTTTCTCTTCAATTAAACCCACCGCTTTCTCTGTCACATCCGGCGGAGCGTATCGTTTAAGGTAGCATTCGGTGAGTTCCGGGACGATTTCTTCGGGAGGCAGTTCCAGCTGGAAACATTTTTCGTAATCGGAAATGGCTTCATCATAAAGGCCGAGTTCTTGGAAGGCCGAAGCGCTGTCACGTATGGCATAAGGATCTTCTTCGGCCATCAGTTTTTCCTTAACCATGGATATCTCATCCGCCGCCATCTTTACCGGGTCTTGTTTTTCGATCTCCTCGATTTCCATTTTCAGGCGGGAAATCGTGTTTCTGAGGCGTTGGAGTTTTTCTTCATCCATTCCCGTCATGTCCTCAAGCAACTGCTCGTAAATGAAGAGAGATTCGACGAGCAATCCCATGGAACGATAAATTTCGGCTTCTTTGATTCTTGCGTCGACATCGACGCCTGGATTTGTCAGGACATTGTCCATACTTGCCGCTCTCCTCTTTGAGGTTCTCCTCCCGATAAGGCGCAATGACATCGTTTATTCCGCACCACCCGTACCACGTCCTTCGGACTCAATCCCCTTCGGTTTCTCCATGACCGCTGCCGGCAGGCGACTTTTCGCAGGCTGGTGTCCCGGATTTCCAATCACGCTTTTCGACAACGATCATGTTCCCGCAGGATATACACCTGAATTTCGCCGCCTGAGTTTTTATTCGTTCGGAATCGATGGCGTGTTTCTTTCCACATTCCTCACAGAATACGATTATCATGGCCATTTCTCGAGCTATGATCTCAACTCCGACCTCAATGCTTCGAATTCCGCCCTGATAATTTTCCTGATTTCCTCCAGCATACAGGCAAACGCCTGCTGCCCGGTCATTTGTCCCATATCTGCCGTAACGTTTTGCATCTCTTCTTTTTTTCCATGATTAAAGGAAGTCCGGCGGGCTATCTGCTCTTTCAACCGTTTAAATTCATCGACTTGCGAAAGGAGCATTTTCTTTTTTTCTTCCTCCGGTATACCTGATGAAAAAAATAGATATTCCAATGCGTTAAAGACGGAATGGAGGAGATGGACCGCATCGGGATGGGCGGTTGCTTTTTTCGATTGAATATACTTTGCCACCGAAACGAGAAGCTTCAGAAATAACCGGGCAATCCTGTCATCACGGCATGTTACGCAAAGTGTTTCGGCGTGATCGATCAGCGCTTCCATGCTTTTTTCATCGATTTCCCATTCTATCTCAAGCATCAGGGCCTTGAGATCCTTCAGCGGCGATTTTTCGATGGAGATAGTATTTCCCGTCATTCCGCGACTCCTAAAGGTCGTATCAATTTAGCCGGGTGAAAGAGTTGTGATGATACCGCGATTTTACTATAAGAGATTTTTTGATAGATTTGAAACGGTCTGAGAAATAATCTTTTTCAATGTTTCCATGACATTGGTTCCTGCCAGCGCGCTTGCCTCAAAATGGGGAACTTTGAGTTGTGCGTTGAGGTCTTTCTCCAGTTGCCCGATGGATAGAATCGCAATCCCCTGCCCTTCGAGATCCCTTTTGTTGTATTGCATGACAAAGGGAATTTTGAATATGTTTTTTTTGTAGTATGCAAGATTTTCCTGCGCGTTTTTTAGAGACAGGATATTGCTCTCCCTTCTGAGTGCCATCGAGTCGGCAACAAATACGATGCCGTCTACCCCCCGGAGTACCAGTCGCCTGGTTGCATTGTATTTTACCTGCCCCGGCACGGTATAGAGCTGGATCTTCACGTCATATCCCTTGATCTTTCCGATATCAAAGGGAAGAAAATCAAAAAAAAGTGTTCGGTCTCCATGAGTTTTGATGGCTACAAGTTCTGTTTGAACTCGACTCTTCAGACTTTTGTAAATATATTCCAGGTTGGTCGTTTTTCCACCTCTGCCCGGACCGTAGTAAACGATCTTGGCCTGAACCTCTTTTTTTTTAACATTTATAAAAGCCACGAGTCATTTCCTCGCAAAAAAGATTTTGAATGAATCAACCGAAACTAAAATTTCAGAATTCTTTCTATTTTTTTTGCCGCCTGAACCGCCCGCAATCTCAGAAACCCGAGAGAAGTCTCTTTTCCGAAGATAGCCACCAGTATGAAATCCGCCGCTATCTTGCTGAAATGGATACTTTCGTTTTTCCCCTTGTGAAACAGCAGTGAAAATTCTTCTTCTCCGATGATTTTCGCAATGGCGTTTACCGCACCATAATTTCCTGCCGCCAGCGCTGCCAGCGTGTAAACATCATAGGTGATGCGGCCGTTATCTATATTTGTAATCAGATTTCCCGCCAGATCGATCAGACACACGCAATGAACTCCGAGTTCCATGAATTCTTTTTTGAGTACCTTATCAATTTCTTCTATCTGTTTCTCAACCAGGGTGTATTCCAAGGGTTTTCTCCTCCTGCATGACACTCGGGTCTGAATCGACGGATGCACGATACTTCCGGTTCAAGGCCGATCGAACTGTTTTTCAACGGAGTATTTTTTGTAAATATCAAAGAAGACGATAGGCTATCAAGAAGAATTATAACTTCTCAATAGTTTTATCAGGGACAACGCGGACCGGGACTCCTTTGCCGAACCGGCTCACGCTGGTTCGGCAAAATGGGGCGAAAAGTTTGTAAAAGATGCAAAAGAGATCACACTTCAGACGATGGGATAATCCATATCAATGTCCGTCCCCTATGATTCCAATATTTCCCGCCAGTTTCACCTTCTTCTTCCCCTTGCCAAATAGTTTGTCTCCATGCTAAAGGGACGCTCAAAATAAAATATACTGCATATGCCGGCTTTATTTTTAATGCCGCTGAAAATTCTTTAATTTCAAAACGGCTTATCCGGACGATATCCGGGACGGATTCGATCCGTTGTCAGGAGAGAGAGCATGGGCGGTTTTTTTGCCGTATCTTCGAAGGGCGATTGTGTCACCGATCTTTTCTACGGAACGGACTACCATTCGCATCTCGGTACAAAAAAGGGGGGGATCGCCGTATACGGGCAGAAAGGATTTTCCCGGGCGATCCACAACCTCGAAAACAACTATTTTCGAACGAAATTCGAAGCCGACCTCCCCAAAATGCGCGGCAATTCCGGCATCGGCGTGATCAGCGACACGGATTCGCAGCCGCTGGTCATCAATTCCCATCTCGGCCAGTTCGGCATCGTGACCGTCGGCAGAATCAATAACATGGATGCGCTGTCCGCGCGGGCCCTTCAGAAACGGATGTATTTTTTTGAAACCAATACCGGAGACCCGAACCCGACGGAAATGATCGCGATGCTGATCTGTGAGCAAGGATCCTATGCAGACGGAATCGCAAACGCCCGGCAGCTCATCAAAGGTTCCTGTTCCATACTTCTTCTGACGGAAAACGGTATTTACGCTGCACGCGACAAGCTGGGCCGCACGCCGATCGCGATCGGCAGGAAGGAAGATGCGTATGCGGCATCCTCTGAAACATGCGCCTTTCCGAACCTCGGATATGAAATCGACAGATATCTCGGCCCGGGGGAAACGGTGCTGCTGACACCCGAAGGGCATCAGCAGGTTCATCCGCCCGGTGCGAAGATGCAGATTTGCGCCTTTTTGTGGGTTTATTACGGCTATCCCGCGTCCGGCTATGAAGGCATCAACGTAGAATCCGTCCGGTATCGATGCGGATCCGCTCTCTCCAAAGACGACACCACCGAGATCGATTGCGTCGCGGGCATTCCGGATTCCGGAACCGGACACGCCATCGGATATGCCAATACCAGAAATATTCCCTACGTCCGGCCGTTCATCAAGTACACTCCTACGTGGCCCAGAAGTTTCATACCCCAGGATCAAACCACCAGAGATCTCGTGGCCAAAATGAAGCTGATCCCCATTCGAGAGTTGATCGAGGGCAAGCGCATCCTTTTTTGTGAAGACTCCATTGTCCGGGGGACCCAGCTGCAGGACAACATCCAAATTTTGTTCGACTACGGCGCCCTGGAGGTTCACATGAGGCCGGCGTGTCCGACTTTGATTTTTCCTTGTGAATTTCTCAATTTTTCCACCTCCCGATCGACGCTCGATCTGGCGGGGAGAAAAGCGATTAAGGAACTGGAAGGCGCGGACAATAATTTCCTTGACGAGTATGCCACGTGCGATTCGGAAAAAAACCTGGCCATGATTGATAGAATTCGCCGAACACTGCGGCTCACCACCCTGCGGTATCAAAAACTGGACAGCATGGTCCGCGCCATCGGGTTGCCGAAAGATCGCCTGTGCACCCATTGCTGGGACGGCAGCAGCTATTCTTGATATTGGAATTCCGGATTTTCAAGCTCCTACAGATACAGATAAGGAAAAAATATGCCGAAACGAAACGATATAAAAAAGGTAATGATAATCGGTTCAGGTCCGATCATCATCGGCCAGGCGTGTGAATTCGACTATTCGGGCACCCAGGCGTGCAAGGCACTGCGGAGCTTAGGATATGAGATCATACTGGTCAACTCAAACCCGGCTACCATCATGACCGATCCCGGAATGGCGGACGCAACCTATGTCGAGCCGCTGAATCTCAGGGTGATGACGGAAATTATAGAACTCGAACGCCCGGATGCCCTGTTGCCGAACCTGGGCGGACAGTCCGGGCTGAATCTGTCGAGCGAGCTTGCGAACGCCGGTGTATTAAAAGAGTTCGACGTAAAGGTCATCGGGGTGAACATCGACGCGATACAGCGCGGAGAAGACCGGACGGCCTTCAAAGAGACCATGGAAAATCTTGGAATAGAAATGCCCCGAAGCCATGCGGTCAACAGCGTGGAAGACGCCGAAACCGCTGCGGAAAAACTGGGCTATCCGGTCGTGATTCGGCCCGCCTACACCCTTGGCGGAACCGGGGGCGGCCTGGTTTATAATGTCGAGGAACTTCAAACCGTTGCCGCACGCGGCCTTTCCGCCAGCCTGGTCAACCAGGTCCTGGTGGAAGAGTCCGTCCTTGGATGGGAGGAGCTCGAACTGGAAGTCGTAAGGGACGCCAAAAACCAGATTATTACGGTTTGTTTTATTGAGAACGTCGATGCGATGGGCATTCATACCGGTGACTCTTTCTGCACGGCCCCCATGCTTACGATCGATCCGCAGCTCCAAAAACGCCTGCAAAAATATTCCTATGACATCGTTGAGGCAATCGAGGTCATCGGAGGAACCAACATCCAGTTTGCCCATGACCCTAAAACCGGACGCGTCGTCGTCATCGAAATCAATCCCCGCACGTCTCGATCATCGGCACTGGCATCAAAAGCCACGGGATTTCCCATCGCTTTTGTTTCCTCCCTGCTGGCCGGGGGGATGACGCTCGACGAGATACCCTACTGGCGCGATGGAACCCTGGATAAATACACCCCCTCGGGCGACTACGTGGTGGTGAAATTTGCGCGATGGGCCTTTGAAAAATTCGCCGGTGTCGAAGATAAGCTCGGAACCCAGATGCGGGCCGTAGGCGAAGTCATGAGTATAGGGAAAACGTATAAGGAAGCCCTTCAGAAATCGATCCGATCTCTCGAAATCAACCGGCATGGGCTGGGCTTTGCGAAAGATTTCCACAAAAAACCTCTCGATACGCTCCTGAGCATGCTGAGCATCCCTTCCAGCGAACGACAGTTCATCCTTTATGAAGCCCTTCGAAAAGGCGCGGATTCGAAGACCCTGTATGAAATCACACACATCAAGCCGTGGTTCATCGAACAGATGAAGCAGATGGTGGCGCTTGAGGAGGAAATTTTATCCGGGAAAGGGAAAACCCTTCCCGACGACCTGCTGATACGGGCCAAAAAAGACGGTTTTTCAGATAAATACCTTGCCGGGATTCTCGGGACCACGGAAAGGGAGATCCGGGACAGACGAAAAGCCCTCGGGGTGGTGCAGGCCTGGGAGGCCGTTCCCGTGAGCGGCGTAACCAAAGCCGCCTATTATTATTCCACCTACAACGGGTCGGATAAAGTCACCGTAAGCGATCGAAAAAAAATCATGGTTCTCGGCGGAGGTCCCAACAGAATCGGGCAGGGAATCGAGTTTGATTATTGCTGTGTGCACGCGGCCTTTGCCATTCGTGACGCCGGATACGAATCGATCATGGTAAACTGCAATCCGGAGACGGTTTCCACGGATTATGACACCGCAGACAGGCTTTATTTCGAGCCCCTTACCGTCGAAGACATTTTGAGTATTTACGAAAAAGAGAAGCCCGAAGGGGTCATCGTTCAATTCGGCGGTCAAACGCCCCTGAATATCGCGCAGGAATTGGCCTCCGCCGGAGTTCAAATTTTGGGGACATCCCCTGAAACCATCGATCTGGCCGAGGATCGGGATCGATTTCGAAAAATCATGCGGGATCTGGGAATTCCGCAGCCTGAATCCGGAATGGCCGGGACGATCGAAGAGGCGCTGGAAATCGCCGAGCGGATCGGCTATCCCCTGATGGTCCGGCCCAGCTATGTCCTGGGCGGCCGCGCCATGGAGGTGGTGCTGGACAAAGAAATGCTGCTTCACTATATGGCGGCGGCGGTGGATGTCTCTCCTGAACGGCCGATCCTCATCGACAAGTTCTTGCAAAATGCCGTCGAAGCGGAAGCCGATGCCATCGCAGACGGCACGGACGCTTTTGTGCCGGCCGTGATGGAACATATCGAACTGGCGGGGGTTCACTCCGGGGACTCGGCATGCGTGATCCCTCCCATCAGCATCCCGACGAAACATATCGAAACCATTCACGAGTACACGAAAAAAATCGCCATAACATTTCAGGTCGTCGGCTTGATGAACATCCAGTACGCCATTGCGGAAGACACGGTGTATATCCTCGAGGCCAACCCCCGGGCATCCCGCACGGTTCCGATCGTTTCAAAAGTCTGCAACATTCCCATGGCCCGGCTTGCCACTAAGATTTTGCTGGGTAGCAAACTTTCGGATCTGAAACTTAGCCCCGGGATAGTGCCCCATTTCGGCGTCAAGGAGGCTGTATTTCCCTTCAACATGTTTCCCGAGGTCGATCCCGTGCTGGGACCGGAGATGCGTTCCACAGGAGAGGTGCTGGGGCTTGCGGAATCTTTTGGACTTGCATTCTACAAGTCCCAGGAGGCAACACAAACTCCGTTGCCCCTTGAAGGGACGGTGCTGATCACGGTTGCCGACAGAGACAAGCCCAGCGTCCTGGAACCTGCCCGGCTTTTCAGGGAACTTGGGTTCAAGATCCGTGCGACCAAAGGAACCCATCAATTTTTAAAGGAAAACGGAATTGAATCGGAGCCGATCACAAAACTCGGATACGGCAGACCGGACATCGTCGATGCAATCAAAAACGGTGAAATCCAGCTGATCATCAACACACCCGGCGGAAAAGAGAGTCTGGAAGACGATTCCTATATCCGTAAATCAGCTATTACGTACAAGATATCCAACATCACGACAACGGCCGCCGCCACCGCTGCGGCAAGAGGCATCATGGCCAGAAGAGGGGGGCGGGCCAAGGTAAAATCGCTTCAGGCCTACCATGCGGATATCCGGTAACATCAAGCCGCCATCCAAACCGGACGGGTTGGCGGATTCCGAAGAATCACCGCTGAATGCAAACAAGAAAACGTTCAAAACCCAGATACGGAAGCCGGTAGCGATTCAAAAGGATGGACGGATTCCCTTCCATTGCCTCTCGGGCGACTATCTCCGCTTCACGGCGCTCCGTATCACTTATCCTGCCCTTGAATGCGATGATCGTTCCGGTCGGCCTTGTCAGGGGCAAAGCCGTCCGGACGATATCGGCCAGTCGTCCAAAGGCCCGGCATACCACCACGTCGTATTGTCCGTCGGGAGGCCGTTCGCCGGCGCCCATCTCGCGTGCGAGTTCCTCTGCCCTGATGTGAAGCGCTTCGATCGCGTCGAGCCGAAGCATGCGGATGATGTGCTTGAGAAAATGGATTTTCTTGCGGCAGGCGTCGATCAGCGTCATCTGAAGCGACGGAATCACGATCTTGATCGGAAGACCTGGAAAGCCTCCTCCGGAACCGATATCGAGCACCCTGGATTCCGATGGGATGAACGGCACGGGCGCCAGTGAATCCAGGAAGTGTTTCACGGCAATCGCAGCGGGGTCCCGTATCGCCGTCAGGTTCATTTTTCGATTCCATTTCAGAAGTTCAATGCCGTGAATCGCAATTTGATCGACCTGGGTGCGATCGATATGGATTCCCATCTCCGCCGCCCCATGAAGGATATGCCCTTTCCACGGCTCAGACCCCAGATCCATGGCCTGAAGGCGTTTTTCCGGTATCTGCGTTCCCATCGTCGAAATCCATGGTGATATAAATATCGCTGCCGCTCAACATTTCCAACCTGGCGTTGGGATATCTTTTTTTAAATACGCGGATCATCGCGTGGTTATCGGAGAGAACCGTTGCGGTAAATCCGGTATAGTTGTTTTCCCGGGCGATTCCTTCCAGAACATCCAGCAAATAGGAGGCCACGCCCATCCCTTGAAAATCCTCGCGGACCACAAAAGCGACCTCTGCCATGTGTTCATTTTCCTGGGCGTAAGAGCCGATCGCCACAATTTCCTTGTGTCCACCCCTCTCCACCAAGCCGATGACGGACATATTCCGCTGGTAATCGACATTCGCCCACTGTTTCTGAACGAATTCATGGGAAAAGGTCTTCATTTTAGAAAAAAAACGATAGTAAATGGTATGCGCCTGGAGAGAATAATAAAAATTTCGAAATGCGAACTCGTCGGAAGGAAGCAAGGGGCGGAACCAAATGGTTTTTCCGTTTTTCAATTCCAGCGCGCTTTTATACTGTTCCAGAAAAGAAAGGTCTTTTTGGGCCGGGGGAAGCTGGTCCCCGAAAATGTAATGGTGTTTTTTCGCCGTTTCAATCAGACCGCTGCGGAATTTCGGATGCGCGATCTGGGCCAGTTCCATGACCCGCTGATAAATGCCCTTGCCCTGAAGTTCGGCGATGCCGTATTCGGTGACCACGAAGTTGACATCCCCCCGGGTTGTGGCCACTCCCGCTCCCTCGCTGAGATGGGAGACGATTCGAGACACGTTGCCGTTTTGCGCCGTAGAAGGCAGCGCGATAATGGAAAAACCGCCCCTGGACATCGCGCTTCCCCTTAAAAAATCAACCTGATCCCCGATTCCGCTGTAAAACAGATATCCCATGGAATCGGTGCACACCTGACCTGTCAAATCAACTTCCAGCGCCGAACTGATTGAAATTAAATTGTCATTTCTTGCAATGACCGTCGGATCGTTGACGAACTCGGAAGATCGAAAATAAAAGATCGGATTGTGATGCACATAATCATAGAGCGCTTTGGAGCCCATGCACATGGAGGTCACCACCCTTCCGGGGACAAGGGTTTTTTTCTTGTTCGTAATGACCCCCTTTTCAAACAGGGGAAGCAGTCCGTCCGTAATCACCTGAGTGTGCAGCCCGAGGCTTTTTTTGTTTATCAAATACGGCAGGATGGCATTGGGCAGGTATCCGAAGCCGATCTGGAGCGTAGCACCGTTTTCGACAAGCTGTGCCACGTACCGGCCGATTCTTTCTACGACCGACTGATCTTTGGGTGCGGAAACGGCTTCCACAATCGGTTCCTCGTACAAAACCGCGTAATCGATCTCATCGAGATGGATGAAGCTGTCACCCCAGGTAATCGGCATCTGCGGATTGACCTGGGCGATGACCGTACGGGCGTTTGCCATGCCCGCCCGCGTAATGTCCACTGAAACACCGAGGCTGCAGTAACCGAACCTGTCCGGTGGGCTGACCTGAATCAGCGCGACGTCTAACCCGATCTGTTTGCTGTAAAAAAGCCTCGGGATCTGGGAAAGATACGCGGGAATATAATCGATTTTTCCATCAAAAGCGGCTTTTCTCATGGGGCGACTGATAAAAAAAAGCTTCAGGGAAAAGCGCCTGAGAAAAGACGGATCATCCACATAACCGGCAAGTGTCGAGGAAAGCATCTGATAAATCAAGATGTCCTGCAGGGTCATATTTTCGACCATGGCCTTGATGAGATGCTGGGGCTCGCCGCAGCCCGTTCCGATAAATACCCGGCTGCCGCTTTTAATTTTGGATAAAGCCGTCTTGGCATCGACCACCTTGCCGGGGCAACAATGCTGCAAATCCATCCGCTTGCTCCTGTTTTTTTGATCCTCTGCTCAATGTTTTCATCGAAACGGCTTATTATCAGTTATCGGAACCATTTCGTCAAGACGGCATATTTCTCCGGGGATTATTTTCAAAAAGGCCGTGATCCCCCTCTGAAATGGATTCCACACCCGGAACCCGCCTGAGGGGGCAGTTGACCGGGTGTGCAAATTTTGTTAATTTTAATCATCCGGTTTTTGGAAAAGAGTGAATTGGTATGACTGAAACACCCCGAAACCCCCTGCTGACCGTCGACATCATCATCGAAGTCGAGGACAGCATCGTTTTGATCGAACGGTTGAACCCGCCGTATGGGTGGGCCCTGCCCGGCGGATTCGTAAACTACGGCGAGTCGCTTGAAACTTCTGCCAGGCGTGAGGCAAGAGAAGAGACCTCACTGAAAGTCCGGCTTATCGAACAATTCTACACCTATTCGCAGCCTGATCGAGATCCGCGGCACCATACCGTGACAACGGTTTTCATCGCAAAGGGATTCGGAATCCCAAAAGCGGGTGACGATGCCGCAAATCTCGGGCTGTTCACAGGGCAGGAACTTCCAGAACGAATGGCCTTCGATCACGACAAGATTTTAGATGATTATTTTCGGTACAAAAACGGTGGCTCCAGAAGAGAGATTTTTCGTCTCGACGAAGTTTAAAGAACCCTTCCCGCCAGCCAGAACAGGGCCATACCGAATATGACGGTAATACCCAACGATCTTGATATGAGAGCGATCAGACATGTCGGAACCGCCACCCACAACTCCGGCTTCATCAGTGACAGCATTTTCGGCTCCCCCGCGGTCAAAAGCACAGGAGCCAGAATCGCCGAAAGGATCGATGCCGGAATGAATTCCAGCCATTCTACGAGCAAGCCCGAAGGCTGATGCCTGGAGAGCACCTGCAGGGGCAGCCATCGAGGCACGTATGTAACGAGCCCCATACCAAGGACGAGCCATACATACCGGCTTTCGATCATCGCTGATTTTCCTCCTTCATCGTTGTTTTTCTATGTTCTATTTCCGCGGCGCAACCGGTTGAACACAAGGCCGCAGGTCGCCGCAAAAGCCGATGCCAGAACAATATGGGAATTACCGGGTATGACCAGAGACAAAGCGACGGCCGATGTACCCGACAGCACCGCTATCCATACCAAACGGGGACCTTTGACCTGGAAAACGAGCAGGCAGATAAACATTGCGATCAATGCGTAGTCGATCCCGAATGCGTGTGCGGGTACGATCCGCCCGGCATATCCTCCGAATACCGTTCCGGCTATCCACGTGATGTTCGCGACGTGATTGACCACCAAAGCCTGTTGCAGGCCCCATCCTCCCTGGGTGAATTTTGAGAGATTCACGGCAAAGCTTTCATCCGTAACGCCGTAAGCGAAAAGAAGCAACAGTCGGCGTCTGGAACGTTTCAGATAGATTGCAAGCACGGAACTCATGAGCAGATGCCTCAGGTTGATCATAAAAATGGTGATAATGATTGAAACGGCGGTCGCGCCGGAGGATATCATCGATACGGCAACGAACTGGGAACTGCCGGCAAACACGAAAAGGGACATCATGCCGATTTCAACGGGATGCAAACCTGCCTTCTGCGCCAGGATCCCGAAGGCGATCCCGATGGGTAGATAGCCGAGGCAAATCGGCCATCCGGCGGCAAGCCCCTGGGAAAGAGTGGTCTGAATAGAACTTTTCAACGGCGCCCCCTCCGCTTCTGCCTGAGTTTGCTAAAGAATAGCTTCGAGTGCATACATCAAGCGAAATGCTGATTCAAGCGCTCATTTGACTATCTTACCATCCTGTTTTTATAGCTTACCCATTTCGTATCATGGCAGGGAATCGGATTTTCCGGAAACCCTGCATCAATTAAATAAAATTATTGACAACTTTATTAAAAATGTTATTCTAAAAAATTATCTTTATCGTTTTGAGACCTGCGGAAGGACAATCTCCTGGACGTTGTACGCAACGGATTGGAAAATTCCTTGTTGGGGAGGCAACCGCCAATGAGGGATTTTTCTATTTAGTGCCCATCCATACAGCCGGTATTTTGGGTTTTATCGTAGGGCAGGGTTTATCCCGCCGGAGACGGACAGGCTCCTCTCAAAATTCAATGGGATTAGGAAAGGGACCAGCCCCTACCCTACGGTTTTTCATAAAATGTGCTGGTTTGCAGACTTTGTTGTTGGCATGTCAGGCGGTTTTTTTAAGCAATCAAAGAGGAAAGAGATTCATGAAAGATTCGGTTGAAAAGCTCAGAAATATCGGCATCAGCGCACACATCGACGCGGGCAAGACCACGCTGACCGAGCGGATACTCTATTACACCAGAAGAATCCATGCCATTCACGACGTAAAAGGCAAAGACGGCGTGGGTGCGACGATGGATTTTATGGAACTCGAAAAAGAGCGGGGAATCACCATCACGTCAGCAGCCACCTACTGCGAGTGGAACGATCATGAGATCAACATCATCGACACTCCCGGCCACGTCGATTTTACGATCGAGGTGGAAAGGTCCCTGAGAGTTCTTGACGGCGCCATTCTGGTTCTGTGTGCCGTAGGCGGTGTTCAGTCCCAATCGATAACAGTCGACCGCCAAATGGCCCGCTATCACGTGCCCTGCATCGCTTTCATCAACAAATGCGATCGAAACGGCGCCAACCCCTTCAGGGTCATCGAGCAACTCAAAAACCGCCTGGATCACAATGCAGTGGCCATGCAGATCCCTATCGGTCTCGAAGCGAATTTCGAGGGCGTCATAGACCTGGTTTCCATGAAAGCGATTTACTTCGACGGCTTTGCCGGTGAGAATGTCATCGTGCGGGAAATTCCGGAAAATATGATGCCGATGGCTCTCCAATATCGAGAAGAGCTTATCGATGCCGCCTCGATGTTTTCGGATGAACTTCTGGAGGCAGCCATAGAAGGCGATATTCCTTCCAGTCTCCTGATTTCGAGCATTCGAAAAGCGGTGCTTTCCAGGCGACTGACACCGGTTTTGATGGGGTCGGCTTATAAGAATAAAGGAGTCCAGCCCCTCTTGGATGCCGTAACATGGTTCCTTCCATCTCCCGCGGATGTATCGAGTCAGGCACTCGATTTAGATGAAGAAGGAAAACAGGTCGCTCTCTCCCCCGCCGCTCAAGCCAGGCTGGTTTCCTTTGCGTTTAAACTGGAAGACGGTCCTTTCGGCCAGCTGACCTATCTACGCGTCTATCAGGGAAAAATCTCCAAAGGGGATATGATTTCCAATATACGCACCGGGAAAAAAGTAAAAATCGGTAGACTGGTGCGCATGCACGCCGACCAGATGGAAGATATCGACGCCATCTTCCCCGGTTACATCGGCGCCCTGTTCGGTATTGATTGCGCCTCCGGCGACACGTTTGTCTCCCCCGGTTGCAACCTCACCATGACGTCGATGTATGTTCCGAATCCGGTGATCTCTCTGGCTATCATACCCAGGGACAACAACGCGCAGATCCACCTCACCAAGGCCCTGAACAGATTCACGAAGGAAGATCCGACTTTTAAAGCGCATGTCAACGAAAATACCGGTGAAACCATCATCTCGGGGATGGGGGAACTTCATCTGGAAGTCTACGTCGAACGCATGCGTCGTGAATACGGAGCGCAGGTTTCAACCGGAATGCCGAAAGTGGCTTACCGCGAGACGGCCAGCAAGCGGGTGGAATTCAATTATACGCACAAAAAGCAGACCGGCGGGGCCGGTCAGTTCGCACGGATCGCAGGATTCATGGAACCTGTTGCCGGAGAGGATTTTGTCTTCGAAAATCAAATCACGGGCGGGGCAATCCCGACTCAATACATTCCTTCGTGTGAAAAAGGCTTTAAGAAATGTCTGACAAAAAGCCCGAGGACCAAGTATCCTATAACCGGTATTAAAATTACCATCAACGACGGCCAGTCCCATGCGGTCGATTCTTCGGATATGGCATTCCAGGCAGCGGCAAGGGGTGCCTTTGTCGAGGCCTATGCCAAGGCAAAACCGATTCTGATGGAGCCCATCATGAAAGTGGTTGTCGAAACTCCAAACCAGTTTCAAGGGGCGGTCATGGGATCCCTGAATCAGCGGCGGGGAATTATTTTCGGCACACAGGAGGAAGGACCGACATGCGTTGTGGAGGCCCAGGTTCCACTGGCCGAGATGTTTGGATATTCAACCGTTCTCAGGTCGTCAACCCAGGGGCAGGCTCAGTTCACCATGGAATTTTTGGCCTATCGGCAGGTTCCTGAAAGGATCGAAGAGGAATTGGTCAAACGCTCATCAGGAGAAAAAAGGGATGTGGCATAGACGGGCGGTTGAACAAAGAAGCGGCTTCACCGAAACAGCCGGCGGCGAACAGAGCGGCCGGACGCCCCGTCTCACTGGCGGCGGTCGGGATGTGCAACGGGGTTCGGCTGAGGTCATCTGTTTAAAGGAAAGGAATTTTGCCATGTTGAAGACGGATCTTATTTTTCGTAACCCGCTGCGCTTGTTGGGACATGAATCCGAAGACATTGTAGCTGAGGGCGAATTCGGTGCCGTACTCGCCGGAGCCGGTGTCGGCAAAACGGCCTTTGTCGTTCAGCTTGCCCTGGATTCGGCCTTGAGGAACCGGCATGTTCTTCATGTAAGCATGAACGAGCCGATAACGAAAGTATCCGTGTGGTACAAGGAAGTCTTCTCGCTTCTCGCACAACAGTACAAAATTGATCAGATGAATGCGCTCTGGGACAGCATGCTTCCCTATCGGTTTATCATGACTTTTAAGGTCGAAGGGTTCAGTGTCCCCAAACTGCAGGAACGACTGACCGATCTGATGGCCCAGCAGATCTTTGATCCGCAGATGATCATCATCGACGGGATGCCTTTCAGCGAATCGGTCCGGGCATCCCTGTCTGATTTAAAGGCTTTTATTCGCAATAATTCCATGAGTGCATGGTTTTCAGTCCGCACCCATCGTCATGAACCCGCCGGACCGGAAGGTTTGCCGTTCTGTCTTTCTCCTGTAGCCGATATGTTTGACGTCATCATACGGCTCCAGCCGGAAGGCGAGGACGTTCACATCGATGTGTTGAAAGGAAAAAGGCCGTCCGGACAGGCAGGACTGTTGAGACTGGATCCATCAACGATGCTGATCAAGACGTCCTACTAAACGACCCTATTGTATATATAGACGAGGGGTTCTATAAAGATTGATTAAAATCAATTGGTTTGTCATGCCGGACTTGATCCGGCATCAATGTTGTAAAGGCGGCACGCAAAAAAGGGCATCCGGTTACGATAATAGATGCCCTTTTCTGAATTCGAACGTTACAAACCTGTTTATAATTTCACTACATTCTTGGCCACAGGTCCCCGATCACTCTCTTCGATGTCAAAAGAAACTCGATCTCCTTCCGCAAGCGACTTGAATCCCGACATACTGATTGAAGAGTAGTGGACAAATACGTCTCTGTCGTTTTCCTGTGAAATAAAGCCATACCCCTTTTTGTCACTGAACCATTTCACAATGCCGTCTGCCAATACCCAATCTCCTTTCATCCTTACTGTTACATGACTTGCTGGAAGATCGACATTTCGGCACATAACCATTAATAATCATCCGCACGAAAAACCGATCCGCCGTCCCCTTACACCCTGATCACTGAATAAAAGCCTCTCGGGCAAAGGTCAAGAAAAAAATACATCCATGCCGTTTTTAAGCAGAACCAGAACTGCATCATGGGGAGCACTCTTTTTCCAGTTTTTCGTTGATATTTTCCATCGCCGCCATGAAGGCCAGCCGATTTTCACGGGCGTAGGGGTTGTAACGGTGCATATCACAAAAAAGCTGCCAGGTATCGTGTTCTACCACCTCGAGAATATGCAGCAGCCGTTTATACCCTTCGGTATCAATGGCCAACGCAGTTGCTCCGAACCTGGAAAGAGATCTGCCGATAAAGTGTGTCAGAGAGAGAGAAACGGCAATTTGCCTGTCATGTTCATCTACCGTCGTTTCGATAATGACCAGACCTTTGGAGATCAGGTAGGATTTGATCTTGAGATAAAGCGCCTCGTCGATCCGTTCTTTACATAAAAATATTTTCCGGCCTTCCAGAGAATCCGCGGCGCTGTCGGGGCCGAACATGGGATGGGTCGGAAGCAGATAAACGTCCTTCGGCAACAGGCGCTTCATCCACAGAGTGGGATGGATTTTTACCGAACATACGTCGGCGACCACTGCGTGATCCTTTACCAGCGGCCGGATATTAGTTAAAACGTCCCGGAATTCGGAAATTGGAACACACAGGATAATGAAATCCTGTCCGCAGACCTTTTCAAAGGATGCCGGCCTGGCCCCCTCGGCCTGAATTTCAAGCGCCCTGTCGGAACGGTTGTAGACGAACACCTCGAAATCTTCTGAAAGATAGCGCGACAGAAGCCTGCCGAAGCGTCCGAAACCGATGATACCGATCATAAAGCCTCCGCCATTCTTTTAAATCCTTCTTCAAGCGTATTTTCGGAAACCGCATAGGAAATTCGAATGTGGTCCACCGATCCGAATGCCTCCCCCGGCACAACGGCAACCCCTGATCGTTCCAAAATCCTTGAGGCAAACCCCTCTGCGTCCTCGCCGGGGTTCAGATGCCTGCGGATCGAAGGAAAGAGGTAAAACGCGCCGCGGGGTTTCACACAGTCAAAAAGTTCCGCTGCATAACCGAAAGCGATATCCCTTTTACGCTGAAGTTCGAGGCGTCGATGGGCAAGGAAATACTCGCCGAGATGAAGTGCTTGAAGGGCGCCGTACTGCGCGAATGTGCAGACATTTCCGGTGGTATGGCTCTGGAGCTTTTCCAGTGCGGCGATGATGGCTTTTGGGGCCGAAACATATCCGACTCGAAATCCGGTCATGCTGTAACTTTTCGAAAAACTCCGAACAACGATGACTCGATCCCCGATCTCCGGAAATTCCCGGATACTGTGGAAGCGGATACCGTCATAAACAAATTGATCGTATGCTTCATCCGATACGACATAAAGGCCACAGGTTTCTGCAATTTCGGCAATTTTTTTTAAGTCAGTCTCCGGATAAACCGCACCGGTCGGATTGTTCGGGGAATTGACAAGGATCGCCCTGGTGCGGCTCGTGACAGCCTGTCTGATCCCTTCACAATCCAGCTGGTGCTCGATGGTGTCCACAAAAACCGGTTTTGCCCCGGCCAATCTGACCTGCTGAGAAAAACTCACCCAGTAAGGCCGGGGAATAATGACTTCGTCCAGTGGATTGCAAATTATCTGAAATACGGAAAACAGGACCTGTTTGGAACCATTTGAAACAAGAATGTGGTCCTGATCGCAGCCGCCGAACTGCATGGCCAAATTCCGGCGAAGCTCGGTCTCGCCCGCAACCGGACCATAGCGCGTCCGCTTTGCCTCCAAAGCGACTTGGGTGGCTTCAATGATCGGTTGCGGTGTATCGTAATGTGGTTCGCCGACGGCGAAATCGATGACATCTTTTCCATTTTCTCGCATCCGTTTTATCAGGGTGGTAAAGCGGACGGTCCGCGATGCCTCTATGGACTCGATACGATCCGACAGTTTCATTGTTGCACCCGGTGCGTTTCCCGCAATGCCCGTGTCTTTTGAAGCAGCGCCATATCGGCGAGAACGAGGGCGGCCATGGCCTCGACAATCGGTACGGCTCTGGGGACGACACACGGGTCATGTCTTCCCCTTGTTTCGAGAACCGTTTCGCTGCCGCTGAAATCGGCGGTTCTCTGGGGGATTCCGATGGTTGCCGGCGGTTTGAAGGCCACCCGGAAAAAAATCGGCTCACCGTTTGTGATGCCGCCCTGAACTCCCCCGCTGTAATTGGTCTTGGTGCCCAGACGGCCGTCTTTCCATATAAATGGATCATTGTGCCTGGAACCGGTCATACGCGTCCCCTCAAAACCGGAGCCGATGTCAAACCCTTTTGCGGCAGGAATCGACAGCATGGCCTGTGCAAGCCGGGCTTCCATCTTATCGAAAACCGGTTCTCCCAGCCCTGCGGGAAGACCACGGCATACACACGAGACGACGCCGCCGGTGGAATCCCCTGCCGCGCGAATCGCCTCAATACGCGCAATCATGTCGACTGCGATCTCTTTTTGAGGGCATCGGACAGGGTTCCGGTCCACAACCTCCCGTGAGAGGTGCATCATATCGACATCGGACGCTTCAATGTCGCAGACCGAACTGACCCAGGCAACGATCTCTATGCCCATGATTTCTTTTAGATATTTTTCCGCTACGGCTCCTGCTGCTACGCGTGCGACGGTTTCCCTGGCACTGGCCCTTCCTCCGCCACTTCGCGACCGGATGCCGTATTTCATTTCATAGGTGTAATCCGCGTGGGAAGGTCTGGGAATCCGCATCATTTCTACGTAATCAGCAGGTCTTTGATCCTGATTCATCACCATAAGCGCGATAGGGGTTCCGAGGGTTATGCCCTCTTCCACACCGGCCAGGATGGAAACCCTGTCCGGTTCGTCGCGCGACGAGGTGATCTTGCTCTGACCCGGCCTGCGTCGGTCGAGCTGCGGCTGGATATCGGCTTCGTTCAGCGGAAACCCCGCCGGAAAACCGTCCATCACCACCCCGACCCCTTTGCCGTGGGATTCTCCAAAAGTCGTTACCGCCAGAATCTTTCCGATCGTGCTCGACATGCCCTGTTTCTCCCAGCAAAAATTACAAAGGGCACAAGGAAACGTACCCGTTTGGCCTATTGGTCCATTTCATACCTAAAACGTGAGCCCGTACTCCACAAGACGATCCAATATGAAGCGACAGACGTCGTCCGTACCGCGTCCATCCGTATCGATTGTAAAATCTTTCGCGGCTTCGTAGTAACGGGTACGGGAGAAAAGAATTTCTTCGACCTCCTCTATGGTGCCCTTGGGTGTCAGCGCAGGACGCAAATCGTTGGAACCCGTATCGGCCAGCAGTCGTTTTTTGATCGTTTCCGGCCGCGCCTTAAGCCAGATGGTAACACCGGTTCGTTTCATTTCTTCGATGTTTTTAGGGTCGAGCACCGCTCCGCCTCCGGTGGCCACGATCTGCCGGTCATCGGCGCACGTTCTTTGAATCACCCGGTGTTCAACGTCCCGAAAACTATCCCAACCATGCGTTCGGATAATTTCCGAAATCGGCATGTGATAGAGAGAGGCCACTTCGGAATCCGTATCCACAAACGGCCAGCCGGTTTTTTTCGCCAGAAGAAGGCCCACGGAGGTCTTGCCGGTGCAGCGATATCCGACTAAAAAGATATTCAATTCTGACGAAGTCCCTCCAAAACGGTCCAGAATTGCGGGAAAGATTTTTCGACACACCGCATATCACCGATCATGACTCCGGGAACCCGAAGCCCCGCCAGGGCGAAACTCATGGCAATGCGATGATCCCCGTAAGTTTCTATGGCCGCGCCGTGCGGGCAGCCGCCATGAATGATCAACCGGTCTTGAGCGTAAGATGCTTCTATTCCCATGCGGCTCAGCTCATTAATGATAGCGGCCACCCGGTCGCTTTCTTTTTCCTTAAGATGGGCCACGTTCCGGATCACCGTTGTTCCCCGGGCAAAAGCCGCTGTAACAGCCAGCGTCGGAACAAGGTCCGGCATATCTCCCATGTCGACATCCACGGCCGTAAGGGCTCCGCCTGTGACTGCGATTCCGTCCGAATCAAGGGAAATGGTACACCCCATGGTTTCAAGAATTTGTATAAACCGCAGATCTCCCTGCCGGCACCGTTCCGTAACGCCCCTGACCCTTATCGAAGCGCCGGTGATCGCTGCAGCAGCCCAAAAATAACCGGCTTGGGAACAATCCGGTTCCACCGTATAGACACCGCAGCGGTAGACCTGGCCGCCGCGAACAAAGAATCGCTCGTACCCTTCCCGCTGGACCTCTATCCCGAAAGCCTCCATGACGTCCGTGGTCATATCCACATAGGGTTTGGATACCGGCCCGCGGATGACCCGGATATCCAGGCCCTGCTCGGTGCACGGGCCTATCAGAAGCATCGCGGAGAGAAACTGGCTGCTTTTGCTGCAATCCAGCCGGACTTCGCCTCCTCTGATTCTACCGCCTGTAACCGTTAGCGGAGGGCATCCGCTGTTCAGCAGGGCTCTCGCGGGCACATCCAGCTGCCTTAATCCATCCAGAAGATCCTGGATCGGGCGTTCCTGCATGCGCCGGGTTCCGGTAAGGGTGTAGGCACCTTTTCCGAGAGCCGCCAGTGCCGTGAGCAGACGCATCGATGTCCCCGAATTGCCCAGATAAATGGGGATATCGCAGGGCTTCAGATCTCCGCTGGTGCCACGAATCACCACTACGGTCCAATCGGTTTGAATCGATACGCCGAACCGCCTCAACCCATCCATCGTAAACCGCGTGTCTTCGCTGTCCAGGGGGTTGTGAACCATGCAAAGCCCGTCGGAAAGCGCAGAGGCGATCAGCATTCGGTGCGTAGCGCTTTTGGAGCCCGGCACGGATACCTCACTGCAGCCGGCAATCCCGGTCTTTATCTCGATCATGGGAAAACATCCGAATCACATCTTTTAGGTTTTTTCAGTAGGAGCCGTTTGTCAGGGCGTCGAACACGGCCTGTTTCATGAGATCGACGGGGGCCTCCCTGCCGGTCCACAATTCGAATTGATGCGCCCCCTGATAAACGAACATCGAAAGGCCGTCCACTGTTTTGCAGTTTTTCCTTTCCGCCTCTTTGAGGAGTCTGGTCTTCAGGGGGTTGTAAACGATATCCATGATAACAGTTCCCGGAATAATTTCTCGAACCGGCACCGGCATTTCCCAAACATTCGGAACCATTCCCACCGGCGTCGTATTGATCAGAATATCATAACGCCGGTTGTGGAATTCCGCCAGCGGATAGCAGGTCGCCCCGATGGCATCGGCCAGTTTTTTCCCTTTCAGAGCCGAGCTGTTGAAAATCGATATTTTCCCCTTTTCCATTGCAATACCGAACCCGATGGCACGGGCGGCTCCTCCTGCACCAATGATGGCGACCTGTTTGTCTTTGATGTCGGTCTTTAGAGAGAGGGCCTTGACGGCTCCCAGATAATCCGAATTGAATCCGACAAACCGCCCCTCCCGGTTTACGATTGTGTTCACGGCACCGATCTTTTCCGCCATTTCATCCAGGCCGTCCAGATATTTCAGGACCTCCACCTTGTGCGGTATGGTGACGCTGGCGCCTTGAAATCCCAGCGACCGCATGCCGGAGATCGCCGAAGCAAGATCTTCCACTTTCAGGGCAAGATAGACGGCGTTGATTCCGGCGTGTCTGAACGCCCGGTTGTGCATGACAGGACTTAAACTGTGGGATACCGGGTTTCCGATGACGGCATAGACGGAGGTTCTCGTATCTATGTGACCCTGTTCGTCCATGTCACATATCCCTTATTCCATGTCGCAGGCACATGAAAAAAAATTCACCTGATTCGGTTCAACTCTGAAAGCTTTTGTATTTTTCTGGATTCGGCGATGATCATCCTGAAAATTTCCTGAAGCGTATTCGTGTCGATCGGTCCTCTGTTTTTCCAGACGAGCCGATCAATTATCTTGTTCTCCCGAACCGTGTCAATGATCGGTTCGCCGTTTTTTTCCTTTATTTGGCCGATTGCAAGTGCGATCTCAAACCGTCTGTTCATCAACTCCAGAATCTTCTCGTCAATGGCATCGATGATCTTCCGCAGCTCTTCAATGTTGGACCTGTTGCGGTGGACCGTTTGTTTTTCAAAGGATTGCATTTCGTTATCACTTCTCCGTGAGGGTTTCCTCTATTTTCATGCCAAAGTGCCGCGCACCTTCTTCACAGGCCGCCAGCACTTTGTCGCCGGGGCTCAAATGAACGACAGAAACGGCTTTTCCATCCGGCGCCGTCAGGCGAATGGTTTCGGCATTCTGTAGAATAACAGTCACCGTACGGTTTCTGATTCCGGCCGATATCAGCATCAGGGGGCGTCTTTCTATTTTCAAGCGCCCGACCGTACCGACACTCGCCTCGCCTGTAAAGTCGATGATCATCACGGGATCACCGGCTGAAAGCTCACAAAGATATTTCGTTTTTCCATCCGGTACGCGCGTATAGGCATGTACCGGTCCTGCATTGACCCTGAACGGTCTGGGCGACACGTAGGGGTTTTCGATGCTTTCCGAATGGACGAGAAACAAGGCGGTGCTGCTGTTTCCGACAAGCATGCCCTGCCCGGGTTTCATGGCCGTACACGTGTCCACACAAACACGATCCCCCATTCCCGCCGGCCTGATTTCGATAATTTCGGCCTCTTCGAGCGCTATCCGCTTTTCTGCGGATCGAAGCGCCGCCAGTGTCGTTCTCAAGGTGGCGGCATCAATCGGTATCAGCAGAATATGATCAACGCCTTTTTCTAAAATTCCAAAAGCGGTTCTTGCCTCATCGAGATTGTTTACCTGGGCGACGACTTTGGCACCTTTGGCGATCAGGTTCTCCAGGGGGATGATGGTCCAGTCGTTGCAGGAAAGAACGACGATCTTCTCACGGCTCAGCTTGACGATTTCCGTTTCATCCGAACCGCTCTTGATTTCGTAAAAAATCACATCGGTTCCGATCTTCAGGTCGCCGTCCGTCGATATCGTTACTATTTTTCCTAAAGACTTCACCGCTTCAGAGTAGCCCGGCGGGACCATGACGCCGTCGGCTCCTCCTTCAAGAGCCGTCGTCACCAGCTTTTTGTCCCACGGCTCGACCTTTACCCAAATCTTTTGCATTTTCATTCTCCTGTTAGAATCTTCAACCCGTCTTCGATGGTCCCGTTCTCGTGGACGATACATGAAATGGCGCGGACCATACGGGTGGGATTTTTATGCTGGAATACGTTTCTTCCGATCGACGCCCCCGAACCGCCTGCATCGATGGACCCCTTCACCATTTCCAGAATCTCCCGGTCCGAATCCATCTTCGGGCCGCCCGCGATGACGACGGGTATCATGCACCCCTGTACGACTTCCCTGAAGGATTCTTCACTGCCGGTATAGGAAACCTTCACGATATCCGCACCCATTTCGGCGCCGACCCGGGCGGCGTGCCGGATCACTCTGACATCGTATTCATCCTTTATCTTTTCTCCCCGGGGATAGATCATCGCAAGCAGCGGTATCCCCCAGTTTCGCGTTTCATAGCTCACGCGGCCGAAATCCCTGAGCATCTCCTTTTCGTTGCTGTCCCCGAGATTGACATGGATGGATACCGCATCGGCGCCAAGTTTTATCGCTTCTTCCACCGAACAGACAAGAGTTTTTGTATTGGGATACGGCGACAGGCTCGTGGAAGCAGACAGATGAACGATCAGCCCGATATCTTTCCCCTTTCCCCGATGACCCTCCCCGACGAGCCCCTTGTGCTCGACGATGGCATTGGCCCCTCCCTCGGCCACAAGCTGTATGGCTTTTTTCATGTCCTTGAGTCCTTCGATAGGGCCGACCGAAATCCCGTGGTCCATCGGCACGATTACGGTTTTACCGGTATTTCGGTTGATGATGCGTTCCATTCGAATTTTTTTTCCTAAAATAGTCATTTTCTTCCTCCAGATAGGGTTTCAATGACGAACTGCAAGACCAGTCAGGTAAATTGAGTGATTATCTATCGAACAAGCATCTTTCAATTGTAAAAAATAAAAAAAGCCGTGGGCTTTTCGGTCTGCCCACGGCTTTTTCGGTTTTTTTATCTAAAGACGGCTCAGCGCAACCCAGGCAGACCGGTATCATAAAAATAATAATACCGATAATAATACCGATAGTAGGGATAAAAGCTGCCTGAAAAATACCGAACCATTACTCTCTCCTGAAGTAGACTGTGCGTGCTTATAGATGCCTTTCATTTCGATGTCAAGGTTTTTTTCGGATCTCCGGCTTCATCGATGAGAGCCAGACCTTCGCCGGCGTATATGCGGCGTTCTGAATACGGTGTGGGATTGCTGACCGCCGGCCAGTTTTCCGGCCGTGGATCCGGGCCTTCCATCGCGATCAAAGAGGGTTTTGAGTCACGCATTTTCGGTTTTTTTCGAATGTCCACGTCCGGTACCGGCGCGCTGAATTCGATGGGAATATTATTCGGATCAAACGCATAAATCGAGTGGATGAACCCGTGGTTGATGATCTCTGAAACCCAGATGCCGGATGCCTCGAGCCGATCCTTAAGCACCCAGAGGTCCTCATCGGTTTCGACTTCGAAGGACACGTGGTCGAATGCAAACGGTCCTTTCACAGGAACCCCGTGGTCTTTTTCGGGAATGGCCGCCACTTCCGTCCATTCAAAAAAAGCGATCATATCGTGGTCCGTGATCTCGAAAAAATAGTGGCGGTACCCTGGCCTGCCCAGGCCGGCAATCAGGCGCATGCCGAGCAAGTCCCGCCAGAACCGGATGGTTGCATCCATGTCCCGCGTGGCCATCGCCAGATGATTGATTCCGGTGTAGCGGATCGAATTTTTCATTGATGCATCTTTTCCACTTTCGGCAGCCCGGCTTCGGGCGCCCCGGGTAAATACGGACATGGCGGCGGGGGATCGGGGCTCAGACCGGCACCGAAGCCTTGTAGAACACGGCTTTCCCCTCTATCCCATACACATCCATGGCGGCCGGAACCACCACGGATATCCCCTTTCGCACCCGGAGATTCGTCCTGTGGGCGGTGTCTGTCAGAACCGCCTCGCCGTCCGTGCAAAGGAGAATCTCGATGCTTCTGTTGCGTCCGCTGACATGGGGGAGGGTTTCCCCCACGGAAATAATGGACAGGACGAATTCATCGACAGGGGCGGCATAAACCTGTTCGGTCTTGCTTCGCTTTTTCGGTCTCAGGATAGCGACGCTCCTTTGCGTAAAGTCGACCACGTTCAACAGTTCTTCGACCTCGATATGTTTCCGGGTAAGTCCTCCCCTGAGCACGTTGTCCGAATTCGCCATCAGTTCGATGCCCATGCCTTTCAAGTAGCCGTGCAGTTGCGCGGAATCAAGAAACATGGCTTCTCCCGGCTCGAGACGGACCAGGTTTAAAAGCACCGGAGAAAACACTCCGATATCCCCGGGATAATGATGGTGAAGCACCCGCATCCATTGAAACGCCGGATCGTATTCAGAAAGCTCCTCGGCTTTTTGCATGGATTTGTCTATTATCCGAAGCCTGCGGTCGATTTCCATGGTCATCAGGGCGGTAAAAAACCGTTTCAACCTGCCAGGGTCTCGTTCTTCCCGAAGAATCCCGAGCTCTCTTTGCATTTCTTCGGGGCAAACACATTTCATTCTTTTCAGGATTTCGGATATGCTGCGAAAACCGTTCATGGCCCAAAACGGGGTGAGTGCGCAGATGCACTCGGGTTTGTGGTTGTCGTCTCTGTAGTTGCGCTCAGGAGCGCTCAGCGGGATGTTTCTGCTGTTTTCCCTTTCAAATCCTTTCTTTGCCTGCTTCAACCCGGGATGGACCTGAACCGACAGAGGCTGTTCGGCGGCCAGGACTTTAAGCAAAAATGGAAGGCGGTGGTCGTATTTGCCGGCTACATGCCTGCCGAGCACATCCACCGGGTTCTGATTGATAAGATCCTGCAGGGAAACCCACCTGTCTTCGACATAAACCAGGGAGCAGGCTTTTGGGTGGGCGCCCATCCAAAGTTCGGCGCAAGGGGTTTCGGACGCACTCGCTTCTCCGAGAAGCCGGGGGATCGCCGTGTAAGATCCCCATGCGTAAGGTTGAATTACGTTTTTCAGAATTCCGAAGGATTTCATTATAAAGAATAGTATCGAAATCCCGCGCTCCTGTCAAACCATGGCCTTAGTGATACGGAAATTTCCGGTTAACAGGAAAATCGTGGAACTTCGCGGTTCCTTCTCGATGCGCTCTTGACATCATATTTTATTTGTTAAATAATTTTGCTGAGTTAGTGTCCATCCATAAAGTCGGTATCTTTGGTTTTATCGCAGGGGCAGGGTTTATCCCGCCAGAGGCGGACAGGCCCCTCCCAAAATTAACAACGATTTCAATTGGATTAGGGAGGGGATCCACCTCTTCCCTGAAAAACCAACCTGTTGCCAGGAAACAGGATATATGAGAAGTTTGGTCGTCAGTGAAATTTTTTACAGCATTCAGGGAGAGTCGACCCACAGCGGCCGCCCATGCGTCTTTGTCAGGTTGTGCGGCTGCAACCTGCGCTGCACCTATTGCGATACCCGCTACGCATATGACGGGGGCATGGAGATACGCGTAGAAGAGATCATCGAAAAGGTGAAATCGTATCGGTGCTCCCTGGTTGAAGTCACCGGCGGCGAACCGCTGATTCAAGAACAAACGCCTTATTTAATCAGGCGGCTTCTGGAAAAAGGCATGGAAGTTTTGATGGAAACAAACGGAAGCATGGATATCGACCGGGTCGATGCGCGATGCGCACGGATCATGGACATCAAATGTCCATCGAGCAGGGAAAGCGGCAAAAACGATTTCAATAACCTGACGCGGCTCACCCCCCTTGATCAGGTCAAATTCGTCATCGGCGACCGGGCCGATTACGGGTATACAAAAAGTATAATGAACCAGCTGCCCTCGTGGATCCGGCAAAGCCATGTGCTGCTTTCCCCTGTTTTCGGCAAGCTGGATGTCGCGACACTGGCCCGATGGATCCTCGACGATCGTCTATCGGCCCGACTCCAGATTCAGCTTCACAAAGTCATATGGTCCGAATCCACGCGAGGTGTTTGAGAAATCAGCCGACAGCAGGCAGGGCGAAAGCGATGGGTGAGAAAAAAAAAGCGGTGGTACTTTCCAGCGGCGGAATCGATTCCACAACGACCATGGCGATCGCAAAAGATCTGGGGTTTGAGCTATATAGCCTGACCTTCGACTACGGGCAGCGGCACGCATGCGAGCTTGAAGCCGCAAAACGGGTAGCGAAAGCCCTGCGCGTCAGCAGGCACCTGGTTCTAAAGCTGGATCTGGAAAAAATCGGCGGTTCGGTCCTTACCTCCGACAGACAAGTCCCGAAGGACCGGAATGTAAACCAACTCCCGGAAGAAATACCCGCAACCTATGTTCCGGCACGCAACACCATCTTCCTTGCCTATGCCCTGGCATGGGCGGAAGTGATCGGTGCCTCCGATATTTTTATCGGCGTCACCGCCGTTGACTACAGCGGGTATCCGGATTGCCGGCCTGAATTCATCGAGGCCTTCGAACACATGGCCGTCCTGGCAACCAAAGCGGGAGTAACGGGTGAAATATCGTTTAAAATCAGGACCCCTCTCATCCATATGACAAAGGCCCGGATCATTCAGAAAGGGGCGTCTCTCGGCATCGATTATGCCATGACGCACAGCTGTTATGATCCCTCCCCCGACGGCATGGCATGCGGTCGGTGCGACAGCTGCCTGCTGCGCAAGAAGGGTTTCCAGGAAGCCGGAATACCGGATCCTACGGCCTATCACCGGTGATGGAGTGTATTGTTATAGAACAGCCGCCATGGAAATGCATCCTTTCGATCAGTTTGAATCCATATGCCGCGCAATGACCGATCCCGGTTTTTACCCCCACGACGTCGTTCGAATCGAGCGCGTGGACACGCATATTTCCGCGGTATTTTTAACCGGAAAATGGGCCTACAAGCTGAAAAAGCCGGTTGATTTCGGATTTCTCGATTTTACAAGGCTCGATGACCGCAGACGGTTTTGCGAATGCGAAGTCAGTCTGAACCGCCGGCTCAGCCATGATATCTACCGCGATGTTGTCGATATTTTTGAGACCCCGCAGAAGTCCTTTTCAATGACCACCGGCGGCAGGATCGCTGAATATGCAGTCAAAATGCGGCAACTGGACCCGGACGACTGTCTCAAAAACCGACTGGAACAGGGTCGGGTTCATCCGGATGACATGAAAGCCCTGGGAGAGATGCTCGCGGCCTTTTATGAAAGCAGCAACAGGGGGCCGCATGTAGACCGTTTCGGCATGCCGGAAACGATTGCCTATAACATGGAAGAAAATTTCGAACAGATAGGACCTTTTGTCGGCTCTGTCATAGACCGTGAAAAGTGGGAGTGCATTTGCCAGGTCAGCCGTTCATTTTTCAAAAACCATCTCGATCTGTTTGCCGGACGCATGGAAGCAGGGCGCATCCGCGACGGACACGGAGACATGCGAACGGACCATGTCTACTTCGATGGCGGAATTCAAATTATCGATTGTATTGAGTTCAACGAACGCTTCCGATACCAGGATGCGGCCCTGGACCTGGCCTTTCTCCATATGGACATGGAACACCTGGGCCATGCCGAACTGAGCAGAGTTTTTCTGAGTGCCTACGCCGAAGCAGCCGGTGATCCGGAGATCTACACCCTTTTGGACTTTTATGCATCCTATCGGGCCGTCATCAGGCTGAAGGTGAGCTGTCTTCGACTCCCTTCCGCGAACGATCGGGAAAAAGCCGGCATAGAAGCCGATATTCGGAACTATACGGAGCAGGCCTACCAGTATGCGTTGAGATTCAGCCGGCCGACCCTGTGGATCGTCTGCGGACTGCCGGCTACCGGAAAGTCCACACTGGCCGATCTGTTGCAAAAGGCACTGTCTGCAACGGAAATCCAGTCGGATCGTCTGCGAAAAGAAATCCAGCCGGCTGACAGGGATACGGTGCTGCCGTTCGGCCGGGGTCTTTATCGAAGGGAAATGCGCCAGTATGTATACGGCCGCATGTTCGCCCTTGCCCAGGATTTTTTAAAACACGGCCGTTCGGTCATTCTCGACGCCACTTTCAGCCGCCGGAAATGGCGTGACGCTGCGCGACAGATGGCGCAGGACCTGGACACGAATGTTGTTTTCGTCGAATGCGTCTGCGATCCCCGAATCATCCGATCGCGACTGAAAATGAGGGAACAAACATCGGGAATTTCAGACGCCCGGATAGAGCACCTGCCGGATATGCTGGCTGATTTCGAGGACCTCAAAGAACTCGACCCCGAAATCCATCTTCGCGTATCGATGGACCGGACCGCATCAAAGGCCCTCGTCCGGACCCTTTCCGGGGGGTATGCGCGCAGGTGTGCCCAGGTAAGAAAGATTGCATAGAGGCCATTTCAAAACCTCGGATCAGGTTTGATGGCAAGGCGCAGGTTAACGAAAAAGCGGAGCACACACGGTAGGATGTGAGCATTTTGAGGAAACCTGCAACGCAGCCATCGAGACTCAGGCGGGGTTTTGAAATGACTTCCAGGAAGAATCGCTCAAGATATATGCGAATAGCTGGAACTACCCGGGTGCAGGGCAAAAATTTGACCACGATGAGCGGAAGTGTTTTACACAAAGGAGAATCCATGACATCAGCGCTGAAAGACTCCCGAAAACCACGGCCGAATAAATTTTACCAACCCGGCAAAAATCCTGAAATGGACGCGTGGCTGACCGCATTTTTTATCGAAAACCACCTCGATCACCATTCCTATCCGGACCTTGTCGCCACACCCGAACAGGTACGTTTCATGGTCTATACCGAAGAGGATGAACGATACTACCCCTGCTCCGACCGTATGTTCCAGGCCATCATGAATAAAAACGAGTCCGAATTTTTACAGGTCAAATACCGGCAGGCTCTTCAGCGCGTGCTCAACCTTGTTGATGAGCAAATCGAAGGAAAAAAGGAAAAAAGCTATCTGAGATCTTTGCTGGAAATAAAGTTCAGGCATGAAACAAGAGATGAAATCATGATTCCATCACGCCTGGAAAAGCGTCTGCTCCGCATTTTTCTCAATCGAACCCAGATCGAAGACCCGTATATGATGGAAAAAGCCAGCAGAAACCGGCGTGCCGGCACCGCCATGGCATCCCATGCATTTCACAAGGCCATCAGCCGGCTTGATCCAGAGGACTTCAAACATCCGGTCGCTACACTGAAGGAAATTCGGGAGCTTGCGAATTATATAGAGCTCAAGAGATTATTCGCCGTTTCCGTAGAATCTTCTCTCTGGGAATCGGATGACGCTGAGAATTATACCGAAAAAGATTACTTTGACATATTTCGCAGGGAACTGACCGGAAACGGTGCACGACCCCTGTTCGATTTTCTGGGAATCCAGGAAAAATGCAAATTCAACGGTACCCGGGAGACGGCACATCCAAGAAAGATTCTCTGGATTGCGGACGAGGCGGGCGAAATCATAACGGACTTTGCGATCATTCGGTACCTGACAAAGCTCGGGCATAAAATCATTGTCAGCTTCAAGGAAGGATCGCTTTATACCAAAGTCGACTTTTTGGATGTTCAGGAAGACCACATGCTGAAGCGAGAAATCGAAGGCGCCCTGCTGATCCGAGAAAAAAACCTGAGCAAAAACGAACTGAGCAGGATCCTTCGCAGCGAATATTCGATCATCGTGATGTCCGACGGCACACGCGAAAACGTTAATCTGCTGCTTGCATCCACGACTTTCGCCCGGGTTTTCAAGGAGGTCGATGCGGTGATCAGCAGGGGGCACGACCAGAGACGCCGGTTTTTCGATACCCACTTTCAGTTCACCCGGGATATTTTCAACATTTGCGACGACCCGGACGGCAAAGTGTTGATCAGCTTTAAACCCAGGCATTCCTGCGCCGTCAAATTTTCCCTGTACGATCTGGAAAAAAAGGCCAGAGGGATCATCGAGCAGATGCAACGAGCAAAAAGAAGGGGGGCGACGGTGATCTTTTACAGCGGCATCATCGGGTCGATTCCGGGCAAAATAAAAATGGCCAAAAAGATCATGTCCATATTCGTGATGCATCTGAAACGTCAGTCCGCCAGGACTTTTATCATCAACCCGTCGAAGTATTTCGAAGCCGGCATGGATGCAGACGATCTGATGTATATGTGGGAAATCGTGCAGAGAAGCGGTCTGATCGACATCTGGCGGTTTCAAACCAGCGAAGACATTGCTGCGGCGTTTCAGCTCATGAAGTTGAAGGTGCCTCCGGAGTGGGTCGGCAAGGACGCCACGTTCAGCACCGGTTGCACCAAGGAGATGAAGATCGCTCTGGAAGTCCAGCAGTGCCATCCGGAGATGCAGATCATCGGACCCTCTAAGGAAAAATTCATGAGGCGCAGCGAATACGGCGTCGGAAAGCTCTATGACCAGCGCATCGGCGAAATATCGCGCCTGCCATAAGGGTTCAGGGTTCAGCACCTGCATGCGTGACGGAAACGGCCAGGCTGAGGTGATTCCCGCTTTCTTCATACATCAGTTTTTTATCCACCATCATGCGCAAAAAATGTTTCAGTTTTTCCTCTCTTTGTCCTGAAAACCGTTCCGAAATCTGTTTCATGGACCGGGGGCTTCGGCAGAAAAGGTAGATCTGTCTTGAAATCCCGGCCAACCGATGGGTAAGCGGGACTCCATCCGGCCGACGCTGACGGATGATCATAAAGGTGCCTCCGTCTCTGAAACTCAGGATGGGTTCCCACGTGGATCCACCGTGAAGCGCCTCGTACCTCTTTTTCCACCTGATGACCTTTTCTTTTACAGGCTTCCACAGTTTTTTCTGCCTCGTGCGGTTCCCCCGATAGGCTTGAATCATGAATGATACGGCATTGCCGATTTGTTCCGGAAAAAGGGCCCTGTAATGGGGATGGTTGGATACGGAACGAATGCCGTATTTCCGGTGGTTTTGCCATATGGGGCTTTCGAGACCCAGCCAGAATTGCACACACCGCAGCGGCCGAAACGGTTCGGCAAACGCAAGAGTGCGCAGGGTTTCGCTTACATCCTGTTCGTCGCTTTCCGGAAACTGCAGGATGAGATTCGAGTTGTGGGTGATCCCGAGAGCCTCGCAATCTCTCATGATCCGAAGGTTTTGAATCGCGGTGGATCCCTTGTTGAGCTTTTTGAGAAGCCTTGTGCTCAGCGCTTCTATACCGATCTGGATTTCATCGATCCCGGCCGATTTCATCGCCTCTAAGAGGCGGCGCGGCGTCGTGGCGCGGATTTCGCCGAACAGTTTCAGGTCTTTTTTCAGTTTCGATATCTGTCTGAAAATGCCTTCGGCATTTTTCGTCGGCATCACGTTGTCCATAAATGCAACAGAAAGAATCCTATACCGGCAAGTCAGGGTATCGATTTCGGCGGCGATACGCGAAGCCGGCTTTGACCGGTACCCTTCCCACTGCAGATTCAGATTGCAAAAGGTGCATCCGCCGCCCGGCCCCTGGTGATGCCTCCACCAGCACCCTCTGGACATTTCCATCGGCAGGGTCGGGAAAAAACGCTTGTCCGGAGGAAAGGAAAAAAGCATCTTGAAATAATCATCATAATCCGGAATGGGAAGAAGGTCCAGGTTCGAAACCTGGGAAAAGCGGAGACGGCTATCGCATTCGGCCGCCCCTTTTGATCGAAGACCCGGAATCGATCGAACAGGCAGTCCCCGGGGATCGCCTTGGAGATTTCGTATCAGTTCGGCCAGCGGTCTTTCTCCTTCACCGTCGACAATCCAATCGATTTCCGGAAACGCATCGAGAAAGCCTTGAATCGGAATTCCGGAAAGAGTGGAGCCGCCCGCTACGACGGGCAGATCAGGCACCGTTTGTTTTATCCTGCGAATAAAGTAGAGTGAGGAGGCAAGTTGACAGAAACAGATCGAAAACCCGGCGACGACGAATCTGTTCCAGGGTGTTTTTTCGATAAGCGTATCGGATATCGATTTAACCAGATCAATCAGGCGGTCGAACCGGACGTCCGCCAGGGCGGGAGCGGCGGCCGCTTGTTTGTAAAAAATCTTTTCGGCGTATTTTTTGCGCTCTGGAAAAAGCAGCGCTGCGTATACGGCTTCCGCCGTCCAGGTTCTTTCCGATATCGCACGGTACAAGTCATAGCCGATTTGTTCGGCCACATGGAGGTAAAAAGGACGGGTTTCAACCTCACGGTCTGCAAACTCGACCTTTAGATAGGCCTTCAAGGCGCCGAGTTGAATGGATGGGCGACCGTACATGGCCCACGGAGTTGAAACCAGGACCGCACTTTTCATGGATTTGTTTGCCGCTGGCACCATATACCTATCATAATCCAAAATCGCCCGGGAAGCAACGCGGCCGGATAAGGTATTCTGTTCCGCGTCGGAATGGGACATGGATTTTCCCAACAATGCAAAGGTTGTGGTTGACAGGTTTATCTGTTTTAATTAATAAAAAATATTTCGATTTTTTATTACCGGAGGACGCCCGTGTATACACAAATGCTGATTCTTCGCTTTTCGAAAACCGTCGTGCACAAACCCATCGTATGCGGTCTCGTCAAGCAATTCGATCTGACCTTCAACATCCTCAACGCCACCGTGCTGCCCAGGAAAGAGGGCGTCATGGTGCTTGAGCTTTCCGGAACAAAGAAAAATTTTCGGGAAGGCATCAAGTATCTCGAACAGCAGGGCGTTCTGGTTCAAAGAGCGGAGCAGGAAGTCAAGCGGGACAAAAAAAAGTGTGTTCATTGCGGGGCCTGCACCGCGGTCTGTCCCACGGGCGCGCTTTCGGTCCAGCGTCCGGAGATGTTTATCCGTTTTGATCAGAAGATATGCAGTGTCTGCGAGCTCTGCGTGGCGGCCTGCCCCACCCGCGCCATGGAAGTCCGTCCCAAGACCAACGCCGTTCTCGAATGAAAGAAAAAATCGCCGTTGCCCTGAGCGGCGGCATCGATTCTCTTGTGGCCGCCTATTTGCTGAAGCAGCAGGGGCATGAACTCATCGGCATTCATTTTTTGACGGGCTATGAAATCGATCCGTCCGGCGATGGCGGCGGATCGGCACAGTCTGTCGCCTCCCATCTTTCCGCACAGATTGGTATTCCCGTCGAGGTTCTGGATATCCGGCACGAATTTACACATACGGTCGTCGACTATTTCATCCGTACATACCGGAACGGAAAAACACCCAATCCGTGCCTCGTTTGCAATCCGTGCATCAAATTCGGGGTGCTGCTTGAACATGCCCGAAAACGCGGTGCGGCGGGTCTCGCAACCGGCCACTATGCGGTTGTCCAGAGGGATACCGCGGGCCGCTGCCGCCTTTACAAAAGTGCCGATCCGGAAAAAGACCAGAGCTACTTTCTCGCCTTCATGCGTCAGGACCAACTCGCTGCGGCTTGTTTCCCGCTGGGAAAACGGACAAAAGCCGAAGTCCTTGCGGTTGCGGCAAAACTTGGACTGCGCCCCGCCGTCCGGGGAGAAAGCCAGGACCTCTGCTTCATACGCAACCGTTCCTACGGAGATTTTCTGGCAGATCAGCACGGATTCGAGGCGGTACCCGGCCCCATCGAAGACACGGGCGGTACACGGATCGGAGAACACCGGGGGTTGCACCTTTTTACGGTCGGCCAGCGGCGCGGCATCAACTGCCCGGACGCAGAGCCGTATTATGTGGTCCGGATCGACCGGGCGCGAAATACGCTCGTGGTCGGCCGAAGGGAGGACCTTATTTCTTCAGGATGCACGGCTTCGGGCATCAGCTGGATAAACGATCCGCCGGTCGGGCCTGTTCGGGTCCATACGCGCCTCAGGTACCGCCACAGGGCGGTAGCATCCACGCTGTTGCCCACGGCGGCGGAAGCTACCGCTTCCATTCGATTTGATGCACCGCAGGATGCCGTAACGCCCGGCCAGGGGGCGGTATTTTATCTGAAGGACGAAGTGATCGGCGGGGGTTGGATCGACTCTGGCACGTCACCCGGTGAATAAACCCTAATGTTGCGCGGAACCATGTCGGGATTTTCCATACTCACTCTGGGTTGCAAGGTGAATCAATACGAGTCCGCGGCGATATCGCTGGCCCTGAAGTCTGCGGGATGGACGCAGATTTCTCCGGCCAAAGACCCGGCTGTTTGCATTGTCAACACCTGCACCGTCACGAGGAAAGCCGCCCAGCAGTCGCGGCAGACGATCCGCCGAATATCGCGGATGAACCCGGCCGCGAACATAATCGTCACCGGTTGCCTGGCCCAGACCGAAGTCGACAGAATCCGAAACATTTCCGGCATCCATGCCATCGTGGGGCACGGGGATAAATACAGGATTCCGGAAATCATTCGATCGGCTGATTCCGGCGGTTTCGAACAGCCGCCCCTTGTCGTATGGCGCGATGCGGCCTCAGAGAACCGATTCCAGGACATGGGGCAAGCGGTCATCGAAGGCAGAACGCGCCCCTTTTTAAAGATCCAGGACGGATGCAACGCCTTCTGCACTTACTGCATCGTTCCCTATGCGCGGGGGCCGAGCCGCAGCCTGCCGGTTGAAAAGGTCATCGGTCACACTGCCTCCCTGGATCGTGCAGGATACCGGGAAATCGTTCTGACCGGCATCCACCTGGGCGCCTATGGGCTTGATCTTGACCCCAAAAAAAGCCTTTTTGACCTGCTTGGCGCGCTTGACACCCAGCGACCCGCAGGGCGAATCCGGTTGAGCTCTCTGGAGCCCGGCGAACTGACGCATGAAATCATCGAAATGACCGCTGCTTCCGACCTGTTATGCCGTCATTTTCACATCCCTTTGCAAAGCGGAGACGATCGGATTTTACAACGCATGCACCGACCCTATACGCAGGCTTTTTTCGAGGATCTTGTTTTGCATATCCACGACCGCATGCCGGATGCCGCCGTGGGCGTAGACGTTCTGACAGGATTCCCGGGGGAAACCGAAGCCGCATTCGAACACACCTGCCGGCTGATCGAAAAACTGCCACTGGCCTACCTGCATGTGTTTCAGTTTTCCGGACGTGAGGGCACGCCGGCGGAAAAATATGCAGACCAGGTGCCCGCCGCGGTGAAAAAAAGAAGAAGCGAAACAATAAGAAATATTGGTTATAAAAAAAAATTAGAGTTTTATAATACATTCATTAATAAAATAGTTGAAGTTTTGGTGGAGGGTTCTTCAAGCGATCGCCGGGGACTTTATAAGGGTCTGTCCGATAATTACATTCCGGTCTATTTCAACGGCCGAAGAGATATGCTGAACAAGATGGTCCGGTGCAGGATTGAACGCCTTGATCCATGCGGTTTTCTGATAGGCGATGCCATTTGACATGGGATACGTCAAAACAAACAGGAAGGAGAAATACCATGGCCGATATTTATGCGCAACTTGCGAGACACCTGGACAATCTGCCGACCGGGTTTCCCGCGACGGAGACCGGGATCGAACTGAGAATCCTGAAACGGCTTTTTACAGCCGAGGAGGCCGAAATCGCACTGGGCCTGACGATGATGCTGGAGCCGCCGGCTGCCATTGCAAAACGCCTGGGAAAAGATGAGACGGCGCTTGCCCCGATGCTGGAAACCATGTCGAAGAAAGGTCTGATCATCCGTTCGAAAAAGGGCGAAGAAACCCTGTACATGGCAGCCCAGTTCGTCATCGGCATATGGGAATACCACGTCAACGATCTGGATGAAGACCTCATAAGGGATTTCAACGCATACGCGCCCTATTTGATGAAGGATCAAATCGCACGTCGGACCCAGCAGTTGCGGGTGATTCCGGTTTCAAAGAGCGTGACCGCCGACATGCAGGTGATGGCATACGACGAAGCGGAAAAGATCATCAAGAGCCAATCGAAAATTCTCGTTGCCCCGTGCATCTGCCGGAAAGAGCACAGCCTTGTGGGGGACGGTTGCGGCAGGCCCATCGAATCCTGTCTGGTTTTCGGAGGTGCGGCCTATTTTTACGAAGGCAACGCCATCGGGCGTACCATTACCCGGGAAGAGGCACTGGAGATCCTCCACAAGGGGATCGAAGCCGGTCTGGTGCTGCAACCCGGCAACTCCCAGAAACCGACGAACATCTGCCTGTGCTGCGGCTGCTGCTGCCAGATCTTAAAGAATCTCAAGTGCATGGACAAGCCTGCGCGGCATGTCAACAGCAGCTATTACGCCGAAGTGGACGAAGCGGCCTGCACGGGCTGCGGCGTCTGTGAGGACAGGTGCCAGATGGATGCCATTGCCGTGGATGGTATCGCCCGGATCGACCTGGACCGGTGCATCGGATGCGGCCTGTGCGTGCCCGCCTGTGATTTCAACGCCGTTCGACTTGTGGAAAAAGAAGCTTCCGAGCGCTGGGTGCCGCCCAAAAATATCGTGGAGACATACATCAACATCGCCATGGAAAGAGGAAAAATCTGACATCCTTTTCCTTGCAATCAACGGTCTGGTCCGGAAAAGAGCTTTCGAAACGGTTGAATCATGGCGGGAATCATGTCTCGGGTATAGATCCTTTTGCGAAGAAAGGGAATTTTTGTCAGCAGCGTCATGAAAATGCTTCGAGCCAGCGGCGTGATCTGTTTATAGGGAAAATCGTACGACCCGTGCTTTTTATAGAACCTGTGATCGGCCTGGAAGGGAAACCGAAGGTTGCCGTAGATTTCATCCCGGAAAATCTTGCGGCCGGCGACACCAAAGAATGTCGCGGGCTGTTGATATCCGGCCTCGTGATCCCTTACCATCTTTTCCGCCAGAGCGTTTAACAGGGCATCGATATGAGCGGAATCGCGGGATTCGTCGGTGACCACGTCCGTCAGGCTGGCGTTCTGCATTTCTACATAAGCCTGCACGATCTGCCGAAGGTTCGGAACCTGGGAAAGGGGTCCGGAAACTACAAGGGCAACCTGTTTCCCATTCAAAGTGGGCGCATGGTTGTTGTAAAAGCTGCGGTCAAAGTAAGTCTTCCAAACGGACGATAAGTACCGGTCGGTGATGGTCCCGGCAAAGACCAGCAGATCAGCCGTCTTGACGGTCTGATCGTAAAATTCGATGTATTCGTCTTTTTCCGTCCACAGGCACGTTCCGTCGTAGCTGCAGCGCAGACAGCCCGTGCAGCCGGTTTTGACATCCAGATCCCTCAGATTCACGACCTTGACATCGCCCTGAAAGCAGCCTGCCAGCCGCTGAACCATGGCGAACAGGCTGGAGCTGTTTCCTCCGGCATCGTGAAGGATCAGAACCTTTTTTTCCCCGGCGTCGATGCGGGTTTCAGGCGGGCCGGCATGGTAGGAGAACGGCTCAAAAAGTACCGGCGCGAAAGATCTTGCCGTGGGCGTCCTCTGCGCTATCGCGTGGAAAAAGTTATCGGCAAAGTGCGCCAGTTTTCTCTGGTGCTCCGCCCTCAGCAGATCGTACATGGCGGCGGAAAATCCTCCCGCCACGCGCATGTTCAGATCCTCGGATATCCCGATCATGTAATTGTGGGCCACGTAATCGAAAAAGTGAATGGATGTGGTGATCACGGCGGCGTATTTTTCGGCAAAAGCCGCGGCTGCATTTCGTTCGAATAATAGCTCGATGAACCGTTTATACTGGGCGGGCACCAGAAAATAGTAAAGAGGAAATGCCCAGATCACGCCATCGGAGGACCGGACATCGTCGATGATCTTTTCGAAGGTTTCGGCCTCTTTTTCGATTTTTCCGATCTGCCGGGATACGTGATGGACGATGTACGCATGATCTGGGAAAAGCTTTTGGATATACAGGACGTATTGCAGCGTAACGCTCTGGTCGCCCTTGGGGCTTCCTGCCAAAACGGTGATCTTCATCTTTTCCCCAGTCTCCGCCTGTGGTTTTGGGTTCACCTTCCGTCATCCGGTTACACGGTTACGACATCCTCTACTCTTGTGAAAAAGACGATACCGAAAACCAAGCCATACAATCAAACGGCAGTCTGTCCGCCGCCTGGACGCCGTGCTGTTTAAGCCGGTCATAAAAGGGCAGGTCTCCGGCCCGCTGAACCCGGACCTTTTCTACGACAGCGAGCGTAACGCTTTTTTGAAAATGGGCAAACAATTCTTTGAGCTCCGGATAGATCCGCTCCCTGTTGGCAAGGTCCCTGACAAACCTGTTGATGTCTCCATTTTTCGGCTTCCCTTTTATAGCATCCCAACCAGGGGATTGACGGGCTGCAAGCGCAAGCCGAAACGGCATTTCCAGGGAAGAAGGTTTTCTTTCCGGTTCAAGGGTGCCCCAAAAAAGGATTCGAAATGCCTGTGCGTTTTCTTTCCTGCTGAAAAATTCGGCGCAAATCTTTTTCAGAAGCGGAAGCTGCTCGGCCAAAGGCACCGCGCACCGAGACGCGTGTTTAATAACCCCCTTTTCGAAATCGCGGAGAATCCATTCGACGACGCAGTCTCCGCTAAAGATGCGGTAGATCGTTTCCCTATCCTGATCACTTCGCTCCACAGTCACCTCGGCCGTGTCAACTTCTGAAAGGCCAGGCCCTGAAGCCGCGCTCATAGCCGCTGACCGGGCCAGAAAGACAAAATATGCTGACAAAAACAGTGAAAAGTGATACCGGATTGTTATCGATCGGATAACGGTAAAGAAACGGTCAAAGGAGATGCTCTTTTTGTAAGAAGGTGTTTTTCTTCGCATACTTTCCCTTCTACGCCAGCGTGAATATTTTATGAAGAAAATCATTGTTTCTATCGTAAGATTTTTTTGCCTTTATTCAATCCCGGTCGATCAAAAAACTTTATAACCTACGGTTCAATAAAGGAGTGGAAAGGAGATGGTATGAAAAAACAATTCCATACGACAATCCTTGTGTTATCTTTTGTTCTTATGGGGTTGGTCATTTCATTGTTTCACGGAGAGGTTTGTTTGGCAAAAGAATTCGATGCAGCTTTGAGTGTCATGGGGTATGACCGGGAAGTGACGATCCGGATAAACGGCGTCCATATCAGAAAGATAACCGGGGGGCTTTCCCAGTCGGTCCGGCTTTTTCTTGTGAACGACCCGATGATAAAAACGCTGCCCCCGGAGACGCAGGAGAACATGAAAGACCTCTTTTGTCTCAAGGAGGGCGAAAACACGATCGAGATTGACTTTAAGGAAAAGGGGGAGCCCGAAGCGTCGATTCCGATCACCGTCACCATTGATTCGGGCAACTACCAAATGCCCGTGCTCAAGTACTTCAAGACCCCGGATGTCAAAGAGGGGAGCGCAAAGGGAACATTCGAAATATACGCGGATGAACCCGCAGGCTTTACTACCGTTATCTTGGAGTGAACGGATTATCCCGGATCAGAGCTGCACTCTTTCGACCCTGCCATGTTCTCCGAAGAACATGGCACTGAACTGTTCAAACATCGCCCGGTTATCGGTGGCATAAAACAACCGCCCCGATCCCTTCGTACAGCGGGCATCCATCTCCGAATGCCTCCCTTTAGCTACTGCCGCACAGGCTTCTGCCACTCTTTGGCGAAGATCTCCGCGATTCGGTCTATCTGACCGGGGTCTATCTTCAGGGCTTTTGCCACTTCCGTATACAGCGTTCTGCGATCGCTGTTTTCGGCATCCACGAGGCCGTTGAGATCTCTTTTCTCCTTGAGGTTCAGCCCGCCGGCATTTACTGCGGAGAGATACCCGTCGTCCCCTTCTTTCAGGGCGCCTTTCTGATAGTAGGGCGCCAGTGCCTGAAAACGGGCCTTCATTTTTTCCTTCAGGGAGCGAATGGTTGGATTGGAAACGGTTGTCTCGTCATCGGCCCAAGCACTGGCAGGAGAAAAGGCAAACCAGATCTTGTGAACGATCTTTTGATAGTTTATGGAACGGCTATCCTCTTGAGGCGGTTTGTTGCCCCGAATATCATCCACAATATCCTCGGCAACGGATTCAACCTTTTCGGCCGGGAAGTAGATGTTGATGGTTACGCAGGCAAACAGGGTTAGCGATACAACCACCGCTGCCGTCCACAAAAACTTTTGTTTGTTTTCCATCTGCGCCTCCCTTGGTCATCTGACAACCGCCCCACCCTTTTGGGTGATTCGCTTGATCCTTTTAACCATGTCGTTGAAGCTAATACGGTTATCCGGATTTTGATTTACAATGTTTACCCCTGAAAATCCACCCCTTTTTACGAGGTACTCCGTGCCGTTTTCTCTGATTGTGCCATTGATAGTGAACATATCGTTTTCAAGTCGGGCCTGGATGCCGATTTTTTCATAGGGAAATTTTTCAAAAACGGATGCAAATGCGCCTGCCAATCCCATAAACGGGCTCTGCCCCCCGCCAATCTGTGCAATGTTGTCTACAGCCTTAATGCTGATTGTTTGGGGAACTCCTTTTTTTTCAACTGTTTCCAGTAAAAGATCAAATTTTTGGGGTTGACCGCAGGCAATTTCAAAATCGCGGATGTGGCCTTTCAAGACACCTTCGATCTTTCCAAATGTGGTATTCGTCGTCATTTCGGTCAGCAGAAGATCACCCCAGTGGGCATTGAGTGTAAAAACCGGCGCGGATGTAAAGATCCCCGAAGCGCCCAAATCGGATAAAAAAAGTTTGCCGCCGAAAACCTCGACCTCAATTTTCCCCTGACTGGTAACCATATGTTTTTCGTATCGAACGGGATCCAGTATTCCGGTTAAGGCGCCCTCCAGGGGAAGCATTCCGATCCCGGACAAGAGGGACTGCAGTTTGATCCCGTCAAATGCCAGACGGGTATGGGCGGAAATATCCGTACAAAAAAGGTTTTTGACATGCACGGATCCCAGGCGAAGATCCCCGCCGGGCACTTGGATCACGGTCGGGGAATCAACGGATATCCGGTTTGGACCTGCAGCCAGAAGGATGCTCAGCGGTTGCTCCGGCAGCAGGGGTACGGTCACGGATTGAACCTCAACCTTGCCTTTGAGACTCTCCACAGGGGCTTCGGCCAATCCGGTTCGGTACCAGACGGGGAGATCGAGGTGAATGCCCTTCAGAGAGATATCCCTGCCCTGAAAGGTAAGGTTTCCTTCGCGCCACCCGAATCGCCCCGTAACTTGCCAGGCATTTTCAAATTCTTTTATCTTGAATTCAGCTGAAACGGTCCCTCCGGTTTCAAGGGTTGCCAGGAAGGGTTTTTCGGTCTTATAGGGCTCCTGCAGCAGGTGATGAAAAATCGGTTTTACGGACACCTGCGGGATGTTCACCGTGAAATCGGCGCTGCGCATCGATGGATCCTGCTTAAGGAATCCCTGGATTTCAAGCGGCAGGATATCCGTCAGGTCGAATCTGAGCCTGGAAAGCTGCAGAAATCTTTGTTGAAACTGGTAGGTCCCGTTGCATGACGTGACAATGGGATTTTTTGCAAGGTTTAGATAATAACGATCATAAAGGGCTTCGCCTGCTTTGGCTTCCAAAGCGACAGCAAAGATCATACTGGAATGCGTTAAGTCGACAACACCTTCGGTCTCGGTTGTGAGGGAGATATTTTCCCCCATCAGGCTCCCGTCCTTGTTTTTACATGCCAATTCATCGAGAGACAGTTTTGCCCGCACCTGCCAGGGCCCGGTCATCGTTCCTGCGGCTTCGATCCGAATGGAATCCCTGGTTGAAAGATCCCAATCGGACGGAAGCAGTTGGTAAGCGGCGGCTGATTGGAGAAGTGCGGTATTTTCCCCTTGAAGCATCATGTTTATCCTGCCGTTTTTCAGGCCAATGGCAAGCAACATGTTTTTCAAGCCAAAAGTGTCGAATCGGACTTTCGGGAGCGCGATGGATCTTTTTTCCGTGTCGATGCGGCCGTCCGGGATATAAATTCGGACATCTCCGATCAGGATGTCCCGGGTCCCCGTGTGAATCTTTGCCTGAGGGACTTGCAGGGTCACATTCGTGATCTCAATAACGGGATACCGGCTTGAGATGCCTTCCGCCTTGAGCATGACGTCCATAAGCGGCAGACGACCAGCTGATTTTCCCATCAGGGCCAGGCCGTTGATATCGAGTTTCAGGGGGGCAAAGGCGATTTCCCCCCGGCCCATGTCATAGGTAAGTGCGGTTTGCATCGATATGGATTCTGCGGTGGAACCAGAGACGGTCGATGATCCCGTCTTTTCGGAATCAGGCGTTAAAGCAATCCCCTCGGAACGGACTTGAAGATTTTCGACATGGAGATTTTTATGGACATGGCTATAGGTGAATTTTGCCTGTACGTCCATCCTTTGGATTCCCAGTTCGGCGTCCTGGAGTTTGACGTCTTCGGCTTGGAGCGTGCCGCTGAACGCAAGATCATAGATGCCAAACGCACTGCCGCTGACAAGATTCACGTTCGGCGCTGTCACATGCATATTACGGGAAGAATTTTTGACTTCCATGGCAAATGAAAAGAAAAACGGTTTATCGGTACCGGCTTCGGCATGGATTTTATGGATCTGAATGGTTTGATCACCGCCGGAGACCAGGATATGTCCATCAAGAATTTCCCCTGACTGAAATCTGATGTCTCTGAAAAAAAAGAGACTGACAAAACCCTGAACCATCCTGGCCGGAAAAGAGGAAACTTTTTCCCCGGGAGTGATAAAGGGCAATGTGAAGTTCATAAAAATGCCGTTCATCTGTATGTTTTCTATAACGAGGGATCTGTGACCCCATGGCCCTTCAACAGCCATATCCGCCCTGATGAAAGGGATTTTCATTGAGAAGGCCTGCTGCGGCCTCAGGGTTTTTAAAAAAATACCCCTGGCCTCCAAGACCATAGGTTGCAAAGAGTAGGAGATGCTTTCGATGGTGCAGGAAGATCCGGTGGTCGCAGAGATCGATCTTTCTATGATCGGTTTTATTCGTTCAGGATGATAATAGAGATAAAGGCCCATGCCGGAGAGGATAATCACGATAAAACACAGGGAGATGCCTGAAACCAGAACAAATTTTTTAATAAGCCGCATAGATGTCAAGCTCAAACTCTCTGGACGTTTAGAGTTCCGCTCTCTCGGCCCTGACATGCTCTCCGAAGAACATGGAACTGAACTGTTCAAACATGGCCCGGTCGTCGGTGGTATAAAACAGCCGCCTCAATCCTTTCGTGCAGCGGGCATCCATCTCCGGATGCCGTTTCAAATAATCCGCCAGGCTAAGGGCCACGATGGCATCCTGGGAGATGATACGGATGCGGTCAGGCGTGTGTTTTCTGATCGGTTCCATCAGCAGGGGGTAGTGCGTACAGGCCAGAATGACAGCGTCGATTTGGTCGTCTTTTTCAAGAAGCAGCCGGATGTATTTCTTCACGAAATAGTCTGCGCCCGGGTTGTTGATTTCACCACTCTCGACGAGTGAAACCCAGAGCGGACAGGTCTGCTGCACCGCCACCATATCGGGATAAAGTTTATGGATTTCGATCGGATAGGACTGTGAAGAAACCGTTCCCACCGTGCCGAGAATCCCCACATGCCCCGTTCGCGTGTAATCCGCCAGCGCTTCGACGCTGGGCCGAATCACTCCAAGCACCCTGCGCAGCGGATCAATACCGGGCAGATCATGCTGCTGAATAGACCGCAAGGCCTTCGCCGACGCCGTGTTGCAGGCCAGAATGACCAGGTGACAGCCGCGTGCAAAGAGCCACTTGACGGCTTCGAGGGTATAGCGGTAAACGACGTGAAAGGACCGGCTTCCATAAGGCGCCCTGGCATTGTCGCCCAGGTAAATAAAATCATAGCCGGGCGTCTTTTTGACAAACTCCCGCAGGATGGTCAATCCACCGTATCCGGAGTCGAACACCCCGATGGGGCCGGGTTTATTGGTAAGCATAACAGAAGCGCGAATAAAAGAGTCCTTCTTCCAATGGCCTCATCCTTAATTATTTGATTTCGTGAACCTCCTCATAGCAGATCGGAGGAATGAACTTCAATAAAACTTTTAACGAAAACAGCATTTTTTAGGATACATGTCATTTCAATTTCCTCTTTCTTTATCCCCTTTATTTTACATCTTTTTTCCGAGCTATAGGCCGGTCTTTTAAAAATCCCCTGCCCTTGCCTTTTCGCGTACCTATTGAAGGGAGTTCATATCGGCAACCCATCCGTTGCAATGCACACGAACGTATAGTCGGAACATTAAGCCATAAAAATCAGCGATATGTCTTGTTCCGCAGATGTTCCTCCTATTTCGATTTTAATTCCGAAGGGGTGGCCAGCATGTGTGGAATCCTCCATTTTCATAATAATCTGCAATTTGATAGAATATACGGAAAGATGGAAATAAATGATTGCGAAATGCATGCCAAAAGATTTATATGTATTATGAGCCTGTTAACATGTAACTATGTAAATTTAATCCGTCCCGTAACACACTGACCGACCGGCATTCAATTGATGCTTTGATTCTTGGATGTACAGAGTTGCCGCTCATACTCGATAAGGATCAATCTGGCATTTCTTTCTTGAATATAACGGCTATTCATGCAGATAGCATTGTGAGATAGAATAAACCCAATGGATCCTGATGCAAAGGGGTGTGCAGTTTTTTACTTTTGTGCCGGACACAGGTTTTACCTATTCTACGCAATGCCTCTATTTCCTTTGCACCGCTCATTGTGGGCGTGTGTGCCAGGCATGGCACGTAGTTAGCGGGGTTGAGGTGTCCCCTGTACCGGATATTCGCAGAGCCGAAGGTTAGGAAAGGGGTCTGCCTGAGGCGGATGCCCGGTGGTGTGGGAGGGGGGAGAACAAAGCAGAGGTTTGCATGTCCCAGATCAAGATAGCCAAAGGTTACATCCCCGGCTCGCTTGGACGAGTTGTTGAACTACATGGTGCCTACTACCATGATCACTGGGGATTTGGACTTTTCTTCGAAGCCAAGGTTGCGGTCGAGCTTTCTGAATTTCTCAAGCGTTATGATGAGACTCGAGACGGTTTTTGGACTGTGTTGGCAGACGGCCGCGTCGAAGGCTCTATTGCAATTGATGGCTTTCATGCCGAAAGCGAGGGCGCACATTTACGGTGGTCATCATGTCGGATGCCTTACGGGGAAAAGGAGCAGGTAACCAGCTCATCAACACCGCTACCAGTTTTTGTCGGAATAAAGGTTATAAGAAAATATATTTATGGACATTTGAGGGGCTCGGCGCCGCAAGGCATCTCTACGAAAAAAGAGGTTTTAGACTCGTTGAGGAGCATAGAGGAACCCAGTGGGGAACTGCGGTCAACGAACAGCGGTTCGAGTGCTCTCTGACAGGTTTCGCATAACCGGCGGATCAAACCGACAATCAATACCCGTCCCATAAAAAGATTAGCGTATGGTCGGCCCGAACAATTTCTTTATCAAAAACTTCTGCTGCTCATTTTTCGGCCTTTCCAGGAAATCCTGCAGAAGAATTCGAATAATTTGGGAACGGGATAGCTGCCCGTTGGTAAGATCATTCAGGCCGTTTATTTCATTTTCATCCAGCCGAACCGTAATGGTGTAATTTTTTCCCATTCTCAAATCCTTTTCTATAAAACTATCCTCCTTTAATAATACAATATTTTTGTATTGACAACCGCTGTTTATTTGAATACATTTCAATAGATGTATTTTTTGTATTACACTTTCCCGGAAAAGCTATCCTGAATCAACAGGGGCCAAAGGATACACCATACACCAATCAGAAAAACAAGCGACACGGTGAAAGGAGGGGAACATGGCGAACAAGGCAGAGTTGGTCGAATCAGCATTACAGATAGGAATGGTGAAATCAAAAAGGTGGAGATTAAAGCACCCTCTCATGCCGAATCAGGAGAAGTGGCATTAAAAGAGAATCCCGGATACGATGTAATATTTCCCAAAGCTATGAAAAAGATTAACCGTTTCGCAACCGAAAACAAAAAAGGAGGCTGGCCGTTTCGGCCTGACCTCCTGAATTTTTTTGGAGGCGGCATCCGGATTTGAACCGGAGTATAGCGGTTTTGCAGACCGCTGCCTTACCACTTGGCTATGCCGCCGGATATTTCAGCTTATAGTTGACAGCTCATAGCTGATAGTATGATGGAAGAATTAAGTTTTTTAGTGAATTTTGGGCAGGGCCTGTCCGCCTCAGGCGGGATGAATCCTGTCCCTGCGACGGAACCAAAAACACCTGTTTTTTGGATGGACACTATCTAAAAGCCAAATGCTATCAACCAATTTATGGAGCGGGAAACGGGATTTGAACCCGCGACTTCAACCTTGGCAAGGTTGCACTCTACCGCTGAGTTATTCCCGCTCGATACAGTCCACTTTTTAATGGACACCGTCGAATTTGTCAACCAAAAATTGTTGCCTTCCGAACTGATCAACTCCGAAGCAGTTTCCAGTTCTGGATGAAATAATCGATTCCCGACCAGATGGTAAAAAAAAGCGCCCCCCAAAGGAAAAATGTGCCGATGCCGTGAAAATTGATACCCAGATACGGGTAATGCATCAGCAGCGGAATGATGGCGGCGATCTGGAACCCGGTTTTATATTTTCCGAGAACAGAGGCGGATACATCCCGCCTGTTTTCGGCCATGATGTTGCGGAGCCCCGTCACCGCGATCTCACGGCCGACGATGATACAGACCATCCACGCAGGCACCCACAGGTAGGAGGCAAGCATGATGAATGACGAAGATACCAACAGTTTGTCTGCGACCGGGTCCATGATTTTGCCGAGATTCGAAACCAACCCCATACGGCGGGCCAGATAGCCATCCAGATAATCGGTGATGGCAGCCGCGCTGAACACCACGGCTGCAATAAACGTGCAGAGTCTGTTGGGAAACAGCAGCAGCACCACGATCGCCGGAATGGCGATAATCCGATACAGGGTTAAGGTGTTCGGATGGCTGAGAATATAGCTGAAAGATTTTGCCGTCATGTTATCGACCGGGGAATCGTCCCCTATTTTTTCTTGAGTGTGTTCCAGTCGTCAAGAAACGATTTGATTCCTTTATCGGTCAGAGGATGCGCCGCCAGCTTGGCCAGCACGTTGAAAGGGATCGTGGCGACGTCTGCGCCCATGAGGGCCGCTTCCAGCACATGCACCGGATTGCGGATACTGGCCACGATGACTTCGGTGTCAAATGCATAATTGTTGTAGATTTCAAGAATCTGCTCGACCAGAAGCATCCCTTCCTGGGAGATATCATCCAGTCGTCCGACAAAAGGACTCACATAGGTCGCACCGGCCTTTGCCGCCATAAGCGCCTGAATCGGAGAAAAGACCAGAGTCACATTCGTTTTGATCCCCTCTTCGCTCAGTCGTCGCGTGGCCTTGAGGCCTTCAACGGTCATGGGGATTTTTACCACGATGTTCTGGTGGATCTTTGACAAATGGTGCGCTTCCCGAATCATGCCGTCTGTGTCGAGGGCAATGACCTCTGCGCTTATCGGACCGTTTATGATGGCGCAAATCTCGCGAATGATCGCTTCAAAATCACGTCCTTCTCTGGCGATCAAACTCGGATTCGTCGTCACACCGTCCACCATGCCCATCCGATGGGCTTCCCGAATCTCCTCGATATTCGCTGTATCGATGAAAAACTTCATGAGATGTCACCTCGTTGTGTATTGGAATTTTATATGGGATTCATCGCATCGCGCACCGATGAATCCGAATCCGCGTCATCCTTGCAATCCTTGGCGGACGGTCAGGAAAATGCCTGCGGGCGGCAACAGTTTTTTTCAAAGGGTCACCTCTTTTCCTTGCTTGGGGGGGAGGCCAGGAACTTGTCCCGACATTCCCTGCTGCAAAAATAAAGCTCCTCGCCGTCCACAACCGCACGGATCCCTTCCCGCTTTGGAAAATAAACCTGGCAATAGGGGTCTTTCACCATGACGTCTTCAATCTGCCCTCCGGTCCCCTGCGGGATATCCGCTCTAGGGGATGTTTTTCCGATGATCCAGGACCTGAGCAGCTTATAGGCTAGATATCCAAGACCGAAATAGATAAGATAGCGTATCATGAAAAAGGAATCACCTTCTGGCCGGTATCGTTTAACGCGTCGAGCAGCGAGGCCGCGTCTTTTTTCAGGACAGGATGCATAATTTTTTTATCTATATCACAGATCGGTACCAGCACAAAACGTCTTTTATGCAACCGCGGGTGGGGAATCTCGAGATCCGCCCGTGCGAAAATAAGATCGTCGTAAAAAAGGATGTCCAGATCGAGCAGTCGCGGACCAAAGCGGATGCTGCTTCGGGTGCGGCCGGCTTCGCGCTCTATGGCTCTGAGTTCCGCCAGCAGCGATTCAGGATCGAGGCGCGTCTCGATCTTGACAACCCCGTTGACAAACCATCCCTGTTCTATGTAATCCACGGGCTCGGTCTGAAAAAACCGCGATTCCGCCACCACTTTCGACGCTCCGGAACGGGAAAGAGCCGAAATGCCCCGGCGGCAGTTCAGAATTCTGTCCCCCATGTTCGATCCCACGGAGATATAGGCGATATGCAGGCTCATGACCCGCTTTCGTCCCCGCAGGACCGTTTTTTTTCGAAGGCCGCTCCGGATTCTACCACGCCCAGGCCTCCTCACAGAGTTCCCCTTTGTAAATGACCCGGGCATCGCCCTCCAGGAAAACATCACCGAACCGGCCCCGGGTTTTGCTGAAATGGATCGTCAGGCAGCCGCCGCTTCTCGTCCGAACACGAATCGGTGAGGGTTTACCGGATCCGGACACCGTCACGATGACCGCAGCTACCGCCCCTGTTCCGCAGGCCAGGGTTTCGTCCTCCACCCCGCGTTCATAGGTTCGAATCGCCACGCTGCCGTCAGCCATCGGTTGTATGAAGTTCACGTTGGTCCCTGCAGGCCCGAAATCCGGATGGAATCGAATTTCTCTTCCCATCTCGATCACGGGTGCACTTTCGATATCGGCGACAGGGATTACTACATGGGGCACGCCGGTATTGACACTGCCGCACAGAACCGGCCCGTCCTTAAGTTCCACGGTGCGCTCTAAAACAAGATCCCGGAGTTCCGTCATCTGTATCCTGACCTGATCGCCTGAAAGCTCAGCGGTTACGAGTCCCACCGCGGTCTCAAAAACCATTCGTGAGTCGGCGATCCCGTTCAGATAGGCATAGCGTGCCGCGCATCTGGCCCCGTTGCCACACATTTCGGCCGAACTGCCGTCGGAGTTAAAAAAGCGCCACCTGAAATCCGCGCCGGCGCTCTCTTCAATCAGGATAAGGCCGTCGGCTCCCACCGACATCTTGCGGCGGCAGACCTTTTCGATGAACGCCGGCAAATTGGTTTCAGACAGCACCGGCTGCCGGTTGTCGATCAGAATAAAATCGTTACCGCTGCCGCTCATTTTAAAAAATTGTATCGGTCTCATGGATGTTTTATCTAAAGTTTTACATTAAGAAAAATAAAAAACACATTGTAACCGTTCAGCATTTAAAATGCCGTCCGGCCATTTTTTCTACAAAAGTCTCAAACTCGCGTTCGGGCGTGTCTAAAGCCATCTTTTACTATTCGGAGCTTAAAAAAGCCGGAATCGACTCCCCGTCCACCAGATCCTCATAGGTTTCACGCCGCCGAATGACATAAAATCGATCCTCCTTGACCATGACTTCCGCCGCTCGGGGACGGCTGCAATAATTGGAAGCCATGGTGAAACCATAGGCACCCGCGCTCATCACGGCAAGCAGGTCATCCCCTTTGACATCGGCCATTTTCCGGTTCTGGGCAAGAAAATCGCCGCTTTCACAGATGGGTCCGACCACATCCGCCGTGATTTGTGGTGCATCTGTCTGAATCACCGGCTGAATTCGATGAAAGGCGCCGTAAAGCGTCGGCCGGACCAGATCGTTCATACCGGCGTCGACGATTACGAACTCCTTGGACGCCCCTTTTTTACGATACAGAACCCGAGTCACCAGAATGCCCGCGTTTCCGACGATCACCCTCCCGGGCTCCAATATCAAACATAACGGCAGATCGTTGAGTTGTCCGGCGATCGATGCGGCATATTCACTCGGATGAGGCGGCGTCTCGACGTCGTAAGTAATTCCCAGGCCGCCGCCCATATCCAGGTATCGGAGGGAGATGCCGAAGGTTTCAATTTGTTTCATCAAATCGAGAAGGCTGGCCAGAGCGGCCTCGAAAGGTTGCGGGTCGGTGATCTGGGATCCGATGTGACAGTCGATGCCGATCACCTCGATATTCGGCATGGCCGCGGCGGCCTGATACCCTGCCAGTGCCTTCTCCGTATCGATGCCGAACTTGTTCTTCTTCATGCCCGTGGAAATATACGGATGGGTTCCAGGGTCCACATCCGGATTCACACGCAGCGCCACCGGCGCTTTTTTTTTCAGGCAACCGGCCCGCTCGTTGAGGAGTTCGAGTTCCTCCATGGACTCGATGTTGAACATGAGTATCCCGGTTTGCAGGGCAAAATCGATCTCGTCGATTCGCTTGCCCACCCCGGAATAAACGATTCGGTTCGGAGAAAATCCCGCTTTCAATCCCCGGTACAATTCACCGCCCGAAACGATATCGAGCCCGCTGCCCAGACCGGCGAACAACTTGAGGACCGCCAGGCTTGTGTTGGCTTTTGCGGAAAAGCATATCAAGCGGTCGATCCCTGAAAACGCGCCATCGAACACCAAAAAATGGCGCTTCAGGGTTGCATGGCTGTATAGATAGAACGGAGTGCCGACCGCTTCTGCGATTTTATCTACCGGAACTTTCTCACAGCAGAGTATCTGGTTATGGTATTTAAAATGGTGCACGTATTTCTCCGCGATTCAATAATCGAAAGATACCAGGCCGGCTTCGCTGGCCTCGGCTCTTGCGGAACCGTATGCCCTGACCTTGTACGCGTATCGGTATCCTTTTTCAAGAGTTTCCGTGTAACGAAAAAACGGGCCTTCCGCACCCCGCGCGGGAACGTCTGCGATCCGTTCGAAAACAACGGGGCACGACGGACACCGGGTATCGGTCATGGAAAACTTGCTCCTGTAAATAGTAAATCCCAGCACCGCATCGCTGCCTGCACTTTTGTGCGCCTTATCGGGCAGCGACCACGTCAAGACGAGCCGATCGCCCGTTGTTTGGGACTTAAGATCGCGGATCGACGGCAAAGGCTCCCGGCTGGGCACTTTGGGTGAGGCCTTGACGCCACACCCGCTGACCATGGCGATAGACGCCAAGAACCACACGATCAGGATAATCGCTCGAGCAATCCGCACGGAACAATTTGGCAAAAAATACCCGGAGCGCATGGGCAGTCCGCCTTTATTATCCCTCTCGGGGATTGGGAGAAAAACCCTCACCCGCCAGCTCTTTTTGGAGACACATTTGCGCTTCGGAGATTCTGGCCTCCACGTTTTGCCGGGCTGTTCCGCCGAACGACGATCTGCGATCAATCATCTGATCGAGGGTCAGAACCGAATACACATCTTCTCCGATCACCGACGAGAAGGACTTAAAATCTTTCAGGGTCAGCTCGTGGAGTTCTTTTCCCTGCGAAACCGCATACTTTACCAGAGCGCCCGCGCAGCCGTGGGCTTCCCTGAAAGGAACCCCCCGGGTCACCAGATAGTCCGCAAGGTCCGTGGCGTTTAGATGCCCGGAAGTCGCCGCCCGCCTCATGACGTCCCCATTCACTTTGAGGTGGGGCAGCATTTTAATGTAGATCTTCAGAGCGCTTTTGAGCGTGTCCACCGTATCGAAAAGCGGCTCCTTGTCTTCCTGCATATCGCGGTTGTAAGCCAGAGGAAGCGATTTCATAACAGTCAGCAGGGCGACCAGATTTCCGAAGACCCGGCCGCTTTTTCCCCGCACCAGCTCCGCCACATCCGGATTTTTCTTTTGAGGCATGATGCTGCTGCCGGTGGCAAAGGCATCGGGAAATTGAATGAAATCGAACTCCGATGAAGACCAGAGGATGAGCTCCTCGGACAACCTGCTCAGATGAACCATGCAGATACTGGCCGAAGACAAAAATTCAAGAATGAAATCCCTGTCCGATACCGCGTCAATGCTGTTTCTCGATATCTCCGCAAATCCGAGCAGCTTGGCCGTAAGGTCCCTGTCTATGGGAAAGGTCGTTCCGGCAAGGGCCGCGCTGCCCAGAGGCATCACGTTGATGCGCCGCAGCCCCTCCCGAAACCGCTCCGTGTCCCTCGAAAACATCTCGTAATAGGCCATCCAGTGATGGGACAAAAGCACCGGCTGGGCACGCTGCAGGTGGGTATATCCAGGCAAAATGATGTCGATATGGACCTTTGACAGGTTGACCACAACCTGCCGAATACCGATCAGGCAATCGGTGATTTCCTTTACCGCTTGCCGAAGATACATGCGCATGTCAAGGACCACCTGATCGTTGCGACTTCTGGCGGTATGAAGTTTCAGGGCCGCCTTTCCGGCATGTTCGACCAGCCTGGATTCGATATGCATATGGACGTCCTCGAGGCGGTCGTCGAAGTCGAAATTTCCTCGCTCGATTTCTTTTTTGATCCGAACAAGTCCCTCGATCAACACCGCTGCCTCCTCGTCGGTGATGATTCCGGATTGGGCAAGCATCCTGCAATGGGCCACGCTGCCTTCGATATCGTACCTGTACAGGCGTCTGTCGATGTTGATGGACGATGTAAAGGCCTCGACGCTCTGATCCGTTTTTTCAGAAAACCTGCCGTTCCAAGGTTTTTCGGCCATGGGTATCCTTCGTAATTTTTTTGGTTCTTCTGGTTTTTGCAGACGTTTCAACCAATGCCCATTGGTCTATAAAGGCGGCCGGATCCGGCCGCCTTTTCGATCTATTTTCTCTTTTCTTCCAAAAGCTTCCGAATCTTCAGACGCAGGGCATTGAGCCGGATGAATCCTTCCGCGTCCTGCTGGTTGTAAACGACGTCATCCTCAAAAGTCGCAAAATCTTTCCTGTACAGGGAGTGATCCGACTTCCGTCCGATCACGTTGCAGTTTCCTTTAAACAGTTCCATCCGCACCACACCGCATACGCAGGCTTGGGTGGCGTCGATCATGCCCTGCATCAGTTCCTTTTCCGGGGAAAACCAGAATCCGTTGTAAATCATTCGGGAATAGGTCGGAATGAAGGAATCGCGCAGATACATGACCTCCCGATCCATGGTAATCGACTCCAGGGCACGGTGGGCCTTGCGCAAAATGGTTCCACCGGGCGTTTCATAGACCCCGCGTGACTTCATTCCGACGAACCGGTTTTCGACCAGATCGGCCCGGCCGATGCCGTGCCTGCCGCCGAGACGGTTGAGCTCCTTGAGCAGGGTCGCCGGCGAATAGGGCGTTCCGTTGATGGAGACCGGATCGCCGGCTTCAAAAGCAAGATCGACGGTCTCGGCCCTGTCCGGTGCGTCTTTGGGATGAACCGTCAACCTGTAAATGTCCGCAGGCGGCGGCTGCCACGGATCCTCCAGAATACCCCCCTCATAGCTGATGTGCAGCAGGTTCCAGTCCGTGCTGTAAGGTTTTTCATGGGTCGCCGGCACGTCGATGCCGTGAACCCTGGCGTAATCAATAAGCGCGCTTCGGGAGGCGAACTCCCACTGGCGCCACGGGGCGATTACGGTGATATTCGGGTTGATGGCAAGGTAGGAGATCTCGAAACGGACCTGATCATTTCCTTTTCCTGTGGCCCCGTGGCTGACGGCATCGGCGTTTTCCAACCCGGCGATCTCCATCTGACGGCTGGCGATGAGGGGCCTGGCAATGGAAGTACCCAGCAGGTATTGATCTTCGTATATGGCATTGGCACGAAAAGCGGGAAACACATAATCCCTGGCGAAGACCTCTTTAAGGTCCTCGATATAGACCTTCGAAGCACCCGTCTTTAGGGCATTTTTCTTGATTTGGGCGAGATCTTCCTCCTGGCCGATGTCCGCCGAAAAGGCAACTACTTCACAACCGTAAGTTTCGATGAGCCATTTGAGGATCACCGATGTATCGAGCCCTCCCGAATAGGCCAGCACTACTTTGTTGATGCGTTTTTTCAATGTATAACTCCTCGATGTCACAGCACTTCGTCCAGAGAATTCACTAGAGCATCGATCTCCGCCTTTTCGATGACAAGCGGCGGCACGAACCGCAAGACCGTATCCTGGACGCAGTTGATGAGAAAACCCCTTTCCATGCACTTTTTGACTACTGGTGCGCCTTCGGTCTTGAGCTTGATCCCCAGCAAAAGGCCGACGCCCAGCACCTCTTCGATCACGTCATGACGCTTTTTGAGCCGCAGAAGATTCTCCTTAAAGTACTCCCCGATCCGGCTGCAGCGCCCCACCAGATCTTCTTCCTCCAGGATACGGACCGTTTCCATGGCGGCCGAGGTCACGATGGGTGTGCCACCGAAAGTCGAAGCATGTGCGCCCGGCCCGAATGCGGCGGCTATCTCTTCCTTTGCCAGCATGGCGCCGATGGGCAACCCGTTTGCCAGGGCTTTGGCCAGGGTCATGATGTCCGGGGCGATGTCGTAATGCTCATAGGCGAACAGTTTGCCGGTTCGGCCCATGCCGGTCTGTATCTCGTCGAAAACGAGCAGACAACCGGTCTCCGTGCACATCTGCCGGACCTTGCGCATGTAATCCGGCGCCGCACAGCACACGCCTCCTTCCCCCTGAATCGGTTCCATCATGACCGCCGCGCATGTGCCCGGGCCAATGGCTTTCTGGAGGGCATCGAAGTCGTTGATCGGAACAAAATCAAAACCTTCCAGAACCGGTTCATACCCTTTTCTGATTTTCTCCTGTCCTGTCGCGGACAGTGTGGCCATGGTCCGGCCATGGAAGGAATTTTCGAGAGTGATGATCCGGTAACGATCCTTTTCTCCCTTCTCTTTGAAATAGCGGCGCACCAGCTTGATGGCCGCTTCATTGGCTTCGGCCCCGCTGTTGCAGAAAAACACTCTGTCTGCGAAACTATGGGCCGTCAGCCATTCGGCAAGCCGGGTCTGGGGGACCGTGTAATAGAGGTTCGATACATGCCACAATACGGCGGCCTGGCGGGAAACGGCCTCGACGAGTCGTGGATGGGCATGGCCCAGGTTGCATACGGCGATGCCCGCGACAAAATCGGTGTACCGATTTCCTTCCGAATCCCAGAGCGTGCTTCCCTTTCCCCCGGTGATCACGATGGGAAACCGTTTGTATGTCCCGGCGATGACGCGATCCGCCGTTTGTATGATGTCCTCGTTCATGTTTTCACTTTATCCTAACCAATGCGATCCTGTTCATTTGGACTGATTTTGACTCACCGTTCATGGGGACCGGCGGCATCTCCGCCGCCTTCTTCAGACGGTGACTTCCGTTCCTATGCCCTGGTCGGTAAAAAGTTCCAGCAAAATGGCGTGGCGCTTTCGACCGTTGATGATATGCACCTTTTCGACACCGTGTTGCATGGCCTCCAGTGCATATTCGACCTTAGGAATCATGCCGCCCCTGATGATCCCCTTTTCGAGCATCTCGTGGATGGACCTCATGTTAATGGAGGGGACGAGGGCCCCCGTCGGATCAAGGATGCCGTCCACATCGGTAAGAAAAATCAGACGGCCGGCGGAAAGCGCCGCAGCCACCTTGCTTGCCACCAGGTCCGCATTGATGTTGTAAGTTTCCCCTTCATCTCCGGAACCAACCGGTGCGATGATCGGAATAAATCCCTGCCGGGTGAGGGTATGGATGATTTCCGGGTGAATCCGTGTGACCTCTCCGACGAGGCCGGGATCGATGATTTCCGGGGGTTTGTTTTCTTCCCGGTTCACGATATGCATTTTTTTTGCGATGATCAGCCCGCCGTCCTTGCCGCTGAGGCCAACGGCCCTGCCCCCCTGCCGATTGATCTGAGCCACGATGGCCTTGTTCACCTTGCCTCCGAGCACCATTTCCACCACATCCATGGTCGGCTCGTCGGTCAGGCGCATTCCCCGGACAAAAGTGGACGGAATGCCCATCCGCTCGAGAACCAGGCTGATCTGAGGCCCTCCGCCGTGCACGACCACGGGTTTGAGCCCGATGAACTTCATCAACGTTACATCGCGGGCGAAATCTTCCTTGAGCTGCTCGTCGACCATGGCATGCCCGCCGTACTTAATTACGATGGTCTTGCCATAAAAACGCCGGATATACGGCAGGGCTTCTACGAGAATATCGGCTACGCTCGGGCGGTCCATCCTTGTTTCTCCATCGGTTCACAGGATATAACGGCTCAGGTCTTCATCGTCCTTGATGCCCTTGAGCTTGTCCGTCACATATGCCCTGTCTATCAAGACCTTCTTTTCGCTTCTGTCGGGTGCATCAAACAGGATGTCTTCAAGGAGGCACTCCATGAGGGTATGCAGCCGTCTCGCCCCGATGTTTTCCATGCGGGTGTTGACTTCTTCAGCGATCCGCGCGATCTCTTCGATGGCCTCATCGGCAAATTCGACCTCCATCCCCTCGGTTTCCATCATAGCCAGGTACTGGAGAATCAGGGCGTTTTTGGGTTCCGTGAGAATCCGGACAAATTCCTTGCAGCCCAGGGAGTTGAGTTCGACTCGAATCGGAAATCGACCCTGCAGCTCCGGAATCAGATCCGATGGTTTGACGGTATGAAATGCGCCGGATGCAATGAAAAGGATATGATCCGTTTTTACCGGACCGTATTTGGTCGTCACCGTCGAGCCTTCCACGATCGGCAGCAGGTCCCGCTGGACCCCCTCCCGAGACACGTCCGGCCCGTGCCCGCTCGAGTTACCGACGATTTTGTCGATCTCGTCGAGGAAAATGATCCCTGTCTGCTCCACCTTCTCAACAGCCTGGGAAACGATCTTTTCCATGTCCACAAGGCGTTGCGCCTCTTCCTGGGCCAGCATCTCCATGGCCTCGTCCACCTTGATCTTCCGGCGCTTGGTGGTCTTGGGAAGAAGGCTGCCGAACATGTCCTTGAAATTGATTCCCACCTCTTCGAGGCCGACGTTGGAAAAGATTTCCACAACGGGCATGTTCCGGTCGGGAACTTCCATGTCTACATACCGGTCGTCCAGCTTGCCGCTGCGCAGCATAACCCGCAATTTTTCCCGAGTTGAAGAGGAATCTTCTTCCGTTTGCTCCGTTGCGGACATCTCGACCCCCTCAACGGCTTCGCTTTTTGAACGTGTCCGGATTCGGGGTTTTGGTAAAAGAAGGTCGAGGAGGCGTTCTTCCGCATTTTGAAAGGCTTTGTCCTGCACCTTTTCCTGTTCCCTGGAACGCAGGGAGTTGATGGTGAGTTCCAGCAGATCCCTGACCATGGACTCCACGTCACGGCCCACGTATCCGACTTCGGTGAACTTGGATGCCTCCACTTTCAGAAACGGTGAATCGGTCAGCCTGGAGAGCCGTCTTGATATTTCGGTCTTCCCGACGCCCGTAGGTCCGATGAGGATGATATTTTTCGGGGCGATTTCATCCCGCAGGTCTTCCGAAACCTGGCGCCGCCGCCAGCGGTTTCTCAGGGCGATGGCTACCGATCGTTTCGCCTTTTGCTGGCCGATGATATATTTGTCGAGTTCTTTGACGATTTCAGAGGGTTTCAATTCATTCATGGCTGTTTCGCGTAAAAGGATCGGCACTTCCGGTTGTTGAACGGGCCTGGAAAGTCAATCCTTCGGGTACGACCTTTCCTAAAGTTCTTCTATGGTGATCCTGTCGTTGGTATAAATACAGATGCCAGCCGCAATAGCCATGGCTTCCTCCACAATGCGCCGTGCGTCCATGTCGGGGCATTTCATTAAAGCCATCGCAGCTGCCTGGGCCACGGCACCGCCGGATCCGATACCGATGACGCCCCCGTCGTCCGGTTCGATCACATCTCCGCTGCCGGATATCAGAAACGTCCGGCTTTCGTCACAGGCGATCATGATCGCTTCGAGGCGTCTCAGGTACTTATCCTTACGCCATTCCCTGGCCAGTTCCACGGCGCTCCTGGTGAGGTTCCCATTGTAGCGTTCGAGCTTGCCCTCAAGCTGTTCGGAGAGATTCATGGCGTCGGCGGTTGCCCCTGCAAAACCGAAAATAATTTTGTTGTTGTAAATCTTACGCACCTTTTTGGCATGATGCTTGATTACCAGATCGTTGAGTGTCACCTGGCCGTCGCCGGCCACGGCGACCCGGCCCTCGTGTCTGACCGCTAAAATGGTTGTTCCCCGAATGTTCATCATATCTTCAAAACTCCAAGCCGGATTCTATTTTCTCGGATGTGCCTTGTCGTAGGTTTTCATCAGCCGATCGATACTCACATGCGTGTACTTTTGGGTTGTGGAAAGCCGCTCGTGTCCCAAAAGCTCCTGCACCGCCCGCAGGTCCGCTCCTGCATCGAGCATATGGGTAGCAAACGTATGACGCAAGGCATGGGGCGAAACCGGCGATGGCAGCCCGCACGCTTTTGCGTGCCGGTCCAGGATCCGGGCAATGGAGCGTGTGGTCAGGCGCCCCTTGTTTTTATTCAAAAAAAGCGCTTCATTTTTCTCCGCCGGATCTCCGCATTCCACCCGTAGTTTTTCCCGGTATGCCTGTATCGCAACGATCGCCTTCCGGCCGATCGGCACGATCCTTTCTTTCCCTCCTTTTCCATAAACCCGGACCACTCCCGTATGGACATCCAGATCGGAAATGTTTATGCCGGCCAATTCGGAAACCCGCAGACCGGTGGAATAGAGGGTTTCAAACATCGCACGGTTTCGCAGATCAGAGAGGCTGTCTCCGGTCATGGAATCGAGCAGATGAAACGCTTCGTCCACGGACAGATGGACCGGAACAGTCTTCTCCTGCTTCGGTGTGAGGATGCCTTCGGCAGGATTATTCTCGATTACGCCGAATCTCATCAGGAATTTAAAAAAGGATCGAATGGCCGAAATCTTTCTGGCGATAGTGCTCTTTTTGTTTATCCTGTACAAAAAAGCCAGATATTCACGTATCATCAGGGCATCTACGGTCTTGATCGTCAGCAGATCCTCCTGCTCTCTTTTGCCTTCCAGAAACGCTTCGAATTCAAGCAGGTCACGAAAATAGGCTCTGCATGTATGTTCGGAGTAACCTTTTTCAGCAGAAAGTGATTCGATATAGGAACGGATCGCGTATAAAAGCCCGAAAGACGTCATGGATTCCCCCTGCTGAAATCAATCAGCAATTCCAGATCATTCCAGTTTTCGACTTCCATAAAAGGATGGGGCTTTCTGTTCCAAGGTTGTCTGAAGACAATCGGTGTAATACCGGAATCATGAAGCGCGAAACAGGTTTCCAGACGGTCTTCGACAAAATAGGATATGTTCCGGTCGATGAGCACTGCGGCCTTGTCGTCGAAAGAACCCGTCGCCACCAGGTCAATGGCATCGGCGTTGAGGGGCAACACACGTTGCAGCCAGCCTTGAATGGGACCGCCGTAGGGCCTGGCCGTGACAAACAGCAGCGGGCGGTGAAGTCTGCCCAATCGCCTCAGGACCTCCGGAGCTCCATCGATGGGTCTCAGATCGACCCGGTAGTTTCCATCTATGATTTTACCCACGATGGCATCGATGATGGTCTTATCCAGTTCGAGGCAGTCCTCGAGTCTGTAACAGGTTATGTTTTCGTACCGGATGCCGCTGATCTTAAACTCTTCCCTGGCAATATCCAGAAAAAGAGTCATGGTATCGGCCAAAACGCCGTCGATATCGAATGCCAACGAAGCCGGGGGGATCCTCATGGAAATGTCTTGCAGGTTTATGCCGCCCTTCGAGTTTTTTTCTTCATCCGGCTGATGCGCCGTCGCAAAAAAAATGCCTTTTTAAAATCGGCCGACTCAAGCGCGGACTCACGGGAGACCCTCAGGCTTCTTATTTTGGCCTTTATTTCCCGCACGGAAGCATCCGCCTGGCGAATCGGCCCTTCCTCGATGCCCCTTGCTTTCTTGATTGCACTGATCAGTTCGATCTTGTTCATGCCGTACACGCCGGTGATTTCAGGATGCTGCTTGCCCAGCTCCCGAAGTTCCTTGGCGGTCATCTTCTCAAGGGGTTTTTCCTTATCTTCCTTTTTTTTGGAACCCATTTCTTACCCATCTCCTTTCGCTGCCTCAACATGCCGGCGACATCACTTCGACCGGTAAAAAAGTACAAGCGGAGGCTTCATAACCCCCGCTGCGTAAATTCGACAGCCGTCGATAAACCACCTGTATGTCCAAGTTTCACTGCCATGCCGGATTCGACCCGGCATCCGGATCCATTATGCGGTTAAAGTCATCCCGGGTTCCTGCAACCGCTCCGGACCGAATCCGGGATTTACCGGAAAAATTCCGGGAATAAATCGACTGCAATACAATCGGCGCGCTAAAAAATTCGGGATCTCAAATACAAATTGAATCTAATAAACGATATGTTCCATTCATGTCAACCTGATTTCTTTTCTGCGTCCGGCGTCCTTTCATGGGATTCCACTAATTTCAGAAAGGGCTTGAAAAGATCTAAAGGAAGCGGAAAAATCGTGGTCGTATTGTTCTCGGCCGATATTTCGCGCATGGTCTGCAAATAGCGCAACTGAAGAGCCATGGGGTGGCTCTGGATAATTTCCGCGGCTTCGGATAGTCGGGTTGCGGCCTGATATTCCCCTTCGGCATTGATCACTTTGGCACGCCGCTCCCGCTCCGCCTCGGCCTGTTTGGCCATGGCCCGCTGCATTTCCTGGGGCAAATCGATATGTTTGAGTTCCACGGTAGCGACCTTGATTCCCCACGGGTCCGTGTGGGTATCGAGAATTTCCTGCAGCTCGGAGTTGATCTTTTCTCTCGCAGAAAGCAGTTCATCGAGTTCTGCCTGGCCACAGACGCTTCTGAGGGTGGTCTGGGCCAGCTGGGACATCGCATAAATATAGTTTTCGACTTCGATGATGGCCTTGATCGGATCGATCACCCTGAAATAGATAACCGCGTTGACCTTCACCGATACGTTGTCCCGGGTAATGACGTCCTGGGGATCTACATCCATGGCAACGATCCGCATGCTGACCTTCATGATCTTGTCGATCACAGGAATCAGGATGATCAGCCCGGGCCCCTTGGCCTGTATTACACGTCCGAGCCTGAAAATGACGCCTCGCTCATACTCGTTGAGGATACGGATGGCCGATGAAAGAAAAAAAATTACGAGCAGAATGATTGCAATGGTCGTAAACATGGCATTCTCCTTTTTGATTGTCCCATATGAAAACCGGGAGAAAAAACCCCGCCCATCAGACAACGGGCGGGAAAGTCTTTAAACGAATATTTCAGTTCGATTTTTTCCGCCGAAAGGGTTCGACGAGTCAAAAATTCCAGATTCGACAGTAATAAAGAAGGGTTCCCTCTGACCGCTTGGCCCCTTGAACCCCCATAGAACCATCAATTCTTTTGGAGATGATCCACCATCACCCTTGTTCCAGAGGCTCGACTTCCAGTACGAGATTGTCGACATTTCTGACCCGAACCTTTTGGCCGGCCCGGATCGTTTGGGTCGAAACGGCTTTCCAGAGCTCTCCGCGAACAAACACTCTTCCTTCGCCCCTGATATCCGTTTTGGCCACGCCGATCTGCCCGACCATGCCTGCAGAGCCGGTTTTCGGTCTGGAAATCTGAGACCGGAAGACAAGTCCCGCTACCACCACGAAAAAGCCGGACACAAACCCAATCGTTGGCAGCAGCACCCGCCAGGAGAGTCTTATACCCGCTTGCCCCTCAAACAGCATGATGGAACCGAGCAGCAGCGACAGGATCCCTGCAAAACTCAGCAGACCGTAACTGGTCACCTTCATTTCTATGATAAAAAAAACAAGCGAGAGAATGATCAGCAAAATACCGGCATAATTCACGGGCAGCGTCTGAAAGGCAAAAAACGCGAGAACCAGTGAAATCCCTCCGATCACTCCCGGAAAAATCGCACCGGGATGGGAAAGTTCAAAATAGAGTCCGGCCAATCCGATCATCATCAGGACATAGGCGATATTGGGGTCGCTGATGGTCTTGAGGATCTTGGTGCGCAGATTCTCCTTCAGAAACACCGATCTTGTTTCGGCCGTCTTGAGCACGCCCTTGCCCGCCACCATCCTGCCGTCGATCTTCTGTATCAGTTCGTCCAGGTCCGCCGCCACGATATCGACGATGTTTTCCTTCAGCGCTTCGGTTTCCGTAACCGATACGCTCTCCCGCACGGCCCTTTCAGCCCATCGCGCGTTTCGTCCTTTTCTTTCGGCGATGCTTTTTACTTGGGCCGCCATATCATTGATGACCTTTTCCGACATGGCCCCGTCGATCTCTTTTCCACCGGTGCCCACCGGGTGAGCGGCTCCGATATTGGTCCCGGGCGCCATGGCGGCGATATCCGCGGCCATGGTGATCATGACGCCCGCCGAGGCCGCCCGTGCCCCGCTCGGCGATACATAAACGACCACCGGCACACGGCTTGCAAAAATGGCCTTGACGATGACGCGCATGGACTCGGCGAGGCCACCGGGGGTGTCCAGCTGAATGATGATGCAGGCGACATCGTCGGTGGAGGCTTTTTCGATGCTTTTTTCGACGAAATCGGCGACACCCGGACCGATGGCATCGGAAACGGTGATGATATAGATCTCCTTGCCGGCGGCAAGTCCCTGCGGACAACAGCAACAGACCCAACCAACCAAAAATACAATTGTAAGGAAAGAGCTACGCATGGTTCACCGTGTCTCCTTCCATTCTTTTTATAAGCAATTTCATATCCTCCCACACCTCCCGTTTTTTTTCCGGGTTTCGCAGCAAATAGGCCGGATGGTAGGTGGGCAGCACCTGTATTCCCATCCAATCGTGGAAACGCCCCCGCATTGCCGAGATGGGCTGGCCGGAACCGAGAAGCGTCTGTGCGGCAAAGGTGCCGAGGGCACAGATCAAGCGGGGGGCTATCGCCTGGAGCTGGCGCTCCAGAAACGGAAAACAGGCGTTTATTTCATCCGGAAGGGGGTTCCGGTTTTCCGGAGGCCGGCATTTGACCACGTTGCAAATATACACGCGATCCCGGGTCAACTGAATGGCCTCGATGATACGGGTGAGCAGGCGGCCGGCAGGCCCCACAAAAGGTTTCCCCTGTCGATCTTCCTCAAATCCCGGCCCTTCCCCCAGAAACACCAGCTTCGCGCAGGGATCCCCGGCTCCGAATACGATATGGGTTCTGTTCTTGCTCAGAGAGCACCTGCGGCAATCCCCGATGTCGGCCTCGATTTCTTCCAAACTTTCCCGCACAGGCCCGGGCCTTCGACCCCACATGGCCATGGTCTGGATGCTCTTTTCGGTGCAGTCAAAGCCGACAACCCCCTTTTCCGCCATCAGGCGCAGCGTGCGGTCGATCTGCTCCAGTGTGTCGGCTGCAGATTTTTGATGCATCATGGCGATACCCGCCAGTAATTTTTCTGCGCTTCCGGCGTCAACGGCCCCCACCCGCTTGTACCATCATCGATACGATCCGATCCAGAAGCACATGGGCGACCGCGTCCTTGGTCATTGCAGGAAGCGGTTCCTTTGTTCCGTCTTTGAAAAAAAAAGTTACCTTGTTGCGGTCCGAGCCGAAACCGAAATCCGGGTGGTCCACCAGATTTCCCACGATGATATCCAGATTCTTTTCTTCGAGTTTCTTGCCGGCGTAGCGTTCGAGATCCTGCGTTTCAGCAGCGAAGCCGACAAGCACATGATGTTTTTTCCTCCGGCCTGCCTCCTTGAGAATATCCGGATTTGCCTCAAGGGCGATGAGGAGGCTGTCTTCTTCCTTTTTGATCTTGTGGGATGAAGTATGTTTGGGTCTGAAGTCCGAAACCGCGGCCGTCTTGATAATAACGTGTGCGTCATCCATGTGGCTGAATACCGCCTCGGCCATGTCGAGCGCGGTTTGAACCCGAACCACGGTGACATTTATCGGATCGGGCAGCATCGTCGGGCCTGTGATCAGAATCACATCGGCTCCTCGATATTCGGCTGCTTTTGCCACCGCAAATCCCATTTTCCCTGTTGAGGGGTTGCTGATGAATCGCACTGGATCGATCGGCTCCCGGGTGGGACCAGCCGTCACCACAACCCGACACGCCGCCAGATCTTTCGGTGAAAGGGAATGGATCAGCCTGTCAACAATCACAGACGGCTCCGGCAACCTTCCGGGCCCGGTGGTGCCGCAGGCAAGTTCTCCGGCCCCGGGTTCAATTACGGTGTATCCGTCCCCTCGCAGGACAACGAGGTTCCGCTGATGGGCGCTGCTTTCGTACATGCGGGTGTTCATCGAAGGGCAAACAATCGCCGGGCATGTCCTGGCAAGCATAATGGTGCTCAATGCGTCGTCTGCAACGCCCCATGCCAGTTTTGCGATCATATTGGCCGTAGCCGGTGCGATGATTGCCGCATCCGCTTTTTCCGCCCAATCGATATGCCGGATGGCCGCATCACTCGTTTGCTCAAACAAACTCAGGCACACCGGATTTCCCGAAAGGGCCTGAAAAGTGAGCGGCCCGACGAACCGGGCCGCGTTTTCCGTCATCACGACCCGGACCTCGGCGCCGTTTTTCTTTAACAGGCGCAACAGTTCAACGCTTTTATATGCCGCAATACCGCCACAAACACCCAGTATAATTTGTTTTTCCGCAAGACCGATCGTCATATCCGTTTTTCCGATTCCTATTTAAGCAACCCGGTTTCCGCTCCTCCCAGGGTCGGGGCCACCCAGATCTCCACATGCGTGCTATTAAAATCCTTTTCCGTAATATTGATCACGCACCAGCGGCTTTCCTTCTGATAAAGCAAAACGGTTCGCGGGGACTTAAATGAACTGACCGGCATCCAATTGTCTTTCATCATGTTGTTTTCAAAAAAGGAGATGAGGGTGCTTGAATCCACACCGCCGTTGAGAACGATGACCCCGGCGGAAAGCGAGGAAGTCTGATAGACAAAGCACGATCTGCGGTCCACCTTCAGTTCATCGGGGATCAGCACGTCGCTGAAATGATGATATCGCGACGGTATCTCCTTCTGCTGTTTTCCGGCCGCATCTGTGGAAGATGGGCCGGTATTCGAGTTCACGGTTGAGCAGCCCGCCCCGGCGAGAACAAGAACCGCCATCATGCCGATGCATCCAAGCGTCCATTTGAGTTGTTTGCCCGTTATCATAGACCTGTCTCCCGTGTCTGTCTCCCAAAGAAAGCAGGCGGCATGCCAAAGACCACTTCACCGCCGCAGGGATTTCCAGTGAACCGTTTATGTTCCACCGCGCGCAAGGAGAATGCCGGCGTGGCCAGAATTCCGCAGAAAAAACGACCTGAATTTTTTAATTACATGGTTATTTAAAAAAAATCAATGCCGTTGGCGTCTCGGCCCGGTACACCGCCGAAAAAAAATAGCCCCGTCTCCGGGGCTATTTTAAGTTGACCGGTTCTGCTCTCTATCGCCTCCTCAGCGGTACCCGCGGAGTAGCCGCCACCATTTTCTGCGGTTTTGCCTCGGTTCCGGCAGATGCAGAGCCTCACCCCGCAGGACGGCTTCAGGTCTGCCCCGCACCACCTCTAAAGCCCGTTGAGGATATGGGGGATGGTGACGATGGCGTGAATGCCGTCGGCGGCCGCCTGTCTCGCCATCTCCAGGCTTTCCGTTATATGGGCGGCCCGTCGTCCATGCCGGGGAGTATATGGCAGTGCAGATCAATCAAGGGTAAGCGCTGTGTTTTTTTAGACAGGGGTTACCGGATCAACAGGATTTAAACGGGAGAATCCGATGACCGGCTGATCTTTTTAACCCGATTGGTTTTCATGTAAACTTCGCACCGTCAGGTTTACGGGCCGGCCGCCAGCTTTTCGAGAACTCCGGTTATGGTGCGTCTGAGATATTCCACACGCTTTAAAGTATGGTGGTCCATGGGATGGCGGCCCGCGTCCTTAATCAGCCGCAGGCTCCCGAAGTTCTGAAAGTTGCGGCCCAGCAGCGGCATCTCGACCTTGAAAACGTTTTCGCCCGAAACAGCCTCCCCGCCGTCAAAATTTGACCGTATCCAGTCATAGCGGCCGTTTTTAACCCGAAGCTCCGCCATGTCGAACCGAAGCATCTCCATGGCCGAGGTGATGTGGACCCACAGGTCTTCGGCGTCTGCGAAGCGGCCGCATCCATCTGAAGGCTCAAAAAGGTCCGCCGCTGCCGGGCCGGTTCAGACAGTTTTTGAGATACTCTGTCTCCCATGGAAACCGTGCTTCGCCGAATACATGCCGCTCACATTTTTTTCGAAAGGAATCTCTTCAAGCGCATCGATGATCAGATGCAGTCCCTTCCGATAATCGATCCGACCCACATAGCCGAAACGAACGGGACGATCGGAATTTTTTTCAACCGGTGTTTTTCCATCGGATCTATCCCGTGGGGAATCCATGCGATTTTTGAAGGATCGCAGCCATTTCGGATGAGCTGATTTTTATAAATACCGAGGGGCAAACAATAGTCATGGATTTTTCTCTGATGATCTTTTGGGCCTCCAGGGATTTTTTCGATCAACCAGGGGTACATCACCCCTCTTGCCGGAAAAGGAAGCCATCCCATCCGATTCAGCGAGCTTCCCAGACGCCTGTATATCAGGGGCGGGATCTTTCCGAGAATCCCTCCTGCATACCATTATAATGCTCAGAATTCTTCTTTGGATGATCTGACGTGCCGGGGCTCAGCGTTCCGGGATTTAAAAACAGTTTTCAAAAATGATGGGAAGCGACCGGCGATGACATCTCGAAGGGCGAGATAGCGCTCGGCCGGCGCATGCCGGATCAGGTATTTTTCCCCAGATTCTCTACGCGGATAACGGTATCGGGCATCTCTAAATCACATCCGCAAACGTCTTCTCGGTTTTTCTAAAGTACCGGATCCCGATCACGAACAGAACGATCATAAGAACGACCGAAATGAAAAATCCCGGCCAGTAAAGCTGGATATTTTGCCCGAGCAAGGCCCACCGGAATCCGTCGATAACGCCGACCATGGGGTTGATGGAATAAAGCAGCCGCCAGTTTCCGGGCACCACGCTGCTGCTGAATCCGACGGGCGATATATAGAGGCCGAACTGCAGAATGAACGGCACGATGTAGCGAAAATCACGGTATTTCACGTTCAAGGCGGCCAGCCATAAACCGAACCCGATCGACGCGAAAAGCGCGAGAAAGATAAAAAACGGCAGGGTCAGGATTTTCCAGTCCGGGATGAACCGGTACCAGCACATCAGCGCGATCAGAATCAAAAAGGAGATGAGAAAGTCCACGAACCCGACGATGAGAGAGCTGACCGGCAGAATGATTCGCGGAAAATAGACCTTGGAAAGCAGGTTGGCATTTAAGAGCAGCGAATTGCTGGTCTCCGAAAGACAATTTGAAAACAATTGCCACGGCAGCATGGCGGCGAACACGAGTATCGCGTATGGGGCTCCTTCGGACGGCAGTTTCGCCAATTTTCCGAAAATAATGGTGAAAACAATCATGGTCAAAAGCGGGCGTATCAGGCTCCAGGCGATACCGATCACCGTCTGCTTGTATCGTACCAGGATATCCCGCCATGCCAGAAAATAAAACAGCCCGCGGTAATTCCAGATGTCTTTCCAGTACTGTCCTTCGGTCCGCCCGGCCTCGATAATCAATTCGTCCGGCGCATGATCCGTCCTATTGAGTGTGTTATCCATTCATCCGCCATTTGATAAATTTCAGATAATTTAATGGAAGACTGAAAGTCCGCCTGTCATTATAAAGCAGCTTGACTTCCCCGGGAAAAGGAAAAACGCTCTTAAAAAAGGAAAAAAGCGATTCTTGCGCGGCTGTCAAGGGCAAAGCGATAAGCAACCAGGTCTTTTTTTGCGGATGAAAAGCTGCATTCGAAATCCATTTGAAAAAACGCTTTTAAAAAGCCGGGGCGTTTGGGCCGTAATTTTTCAGCTCCCTGCCGAGCGTCTTCATTCCGGCGTGCCGCAAAATTAATTCAGGCCACAGAGACCGGATCTGATTTAGAGAAAGCCGGGCTATTTTGACAAGACCGATTTTATCCAGTATTTCGGAAAAAGTATGCCAATCGATTTGTTCCGCGTAGCGGTGAAACGCCCACACGATATCCACGAGTATCTTAAATTCTCTCAAAAAGTGCATGTGATGGTGGATGAGAAGCAGGATCAGCACCATTTCGGGTGAAAGATTTCTCTCCCGAGTATGCGCCGTCAGAACCTGCTCCCAGATGGTTTCAGAGTCCAGGCGGAAAAAGCCCGGGATCCCGAAATTCCAGTGAACTTCCACAAGGCCGGTTTGATCCGGACGGCCGTACCGGGCGTGATGCAGCCGGCTGAGCCAGAACCCCAGGGGGCGGCCGTCCGTGCGCAGCCAGCCGGCTTCGCGAAGGGCCGCATCGCTGATCCGGATCAGGATGTCGATATCCGCGGACGCGCGGCGGTTGGGATCCTGATAGACGTCCCGGGCCAGCGCGCTTCCCTTGATCACCAGGGCGGCAATGCCCCCTGCATCGAGAGCCGCCAGCACCTTTTTTCTTCGGCTTCCTGCCTCATGGACGCTGCGGCATTCAACAGAAACAGTGGCTTTCTCTTTTCCAGGTAGCTCGATACGGCCTCATTTTCAGGATACCGCCGATGGTACCCGCGCAGCCGGGCAAGCGGGGCAAAGACGAGCAGGGAAAAAAGCGCCGCGCGCGGGATGATGGACAGAGGCCCGATCATTTCGGCTTGCATGAAAATGCAGGAGCGCCCTGCGCCATAAACTCGAAAATGATACCGGCGATCCGTTCGCCGGCATGTCCGTCCCAGAGCGGGATGTCTTCGCCTTTTTTCCACCTGTCCGAAAGAACATCCTCAAACGCCGAACGGATTCGCTGCGGATCGTTTCCCACGAGCCGGCTGGTCCCCCTGGTCAGGGTTACGGGTCTTTCCGTATTTTCCCGCAGGGTCAGGCAGGGAATGTGCAGAAAGCTCGTTTCCTCCTGCATGCCGCCGGAGTCCGTCAGAACCACTCGGGCATCGGCCATCAGGCACAGGTTCTCCCGATAGGGAATCGGATCCACGACGACAAGATTCGGTTTGTTTTCGAACACGTGGCCGAGTCCCGCCTGATCCGCCGCTTTTTTGGTCCGCGGGTGCATGGGAAAGACAAGCGGCAGCTCTCGACTCAGATCCGAAAGAAGAAAAAGCAGACGGGAGAGCACCCGGGGGTCATCGACATTGGACGGCCGGTGCAGCGTCACGAGACCGTAACCGCCGGGCTCTAGGCCGAAGCGTCTGCAGAGGCGCAGGTTCCGCGCTTCGGGCAGCTCGCGGACCAGGGTATCGATCATCACGTTGCCCACGAATTTGACTTTTCCTTCGTCGATGCCTTCGCGGCTGAGATTCTCCAGTCCGCTCGGCTCCGACACAAAGAGCAGATCGGAAAGGGTGTCGGTAACGAGCCGGTTGATTTCCTCGGGCATGCTCCGGTCGAAGCTCCTCAGTCCCGCCTCCACGTGGACCACCGGAACCTGCAATTTGACGGCGGCAAGCGCGCAGGCCACCGTGGAGTTGACATCGCCGAAGACAACCGTCGCCGCCGGGCGGGCTTTGACGGCGTGGGCCTCGTAAAGCTCCAGGATCCTGGCGGTCTGGGCGCCGTGACTGCCCGATCCCACGCCCAAGTGAACCGAAGGGCTGGGGATCCCGAGCTGTTCGAAAAACACGCCATTCATGGCAAAGTCGTAATGCTGGCCGGTATGCACGATCCGCCAGAAGGGTTTACCTGAGCCGGAAACCTGTCCTCCGGCCTTGAGCGCCCTCACCACAGGGGCGATTTTCATGAAATTGGGCCGCGCTCCGGCAACGATATCGATTACCCGGAATTCTTTCATCTTACCCTTTCGCATTACTGATCGGGTTATTTTTATTTAGAACTTATCCGTAAATAATAATTGCTTTTCTATCAAGTTTACTTTATATTTTCCGCATGATAATCTTTTAATGCGGAGGATATATGACAAAGATTCAATCATGGGAAGTTTCCGATGCCTTTTGGG